>Ga0307378_10010350_pt1 | contig 12119 bp, 17 predicted proteins | sample UN1MG_FD_202238 | JGI IMG/M metagenome (GOLD analysis project Ga0307378, IMG submission 202238) | Soil microbial communities from Risofladan, Vaasa, Finland - UN-1 | ecosystem: Environmental > Terrestrial > Soil > Coastal area > Acid sulfate soil | place: Finland: Risofladan, Vaasa | collected...
GATCAGCAGCCCTCGCTCATCCGTCCAAGCAGCGATCTGAATTACCGCCGCTTCGATAGCGGTTTCGTTCAGGTCAATACCCGCCGCTGGACGATTGCTGTTGGTGCCACCATTGACCAGCGGGTGGTTTGTCGCACACAGAACCACACCATCACCACCGTTAACACCAGAAGTAAAAGCGTTGTTCAGGACCGATGCACCCTTCACCTGCTTGGTATAGGACATCGCACGCGCGAGCGCTTTGGTGTAGCGCGAAGACAGTGAGTCATACAGGTTGTCCTCAATCGCTTCTTCAGTGATCGAGAAGCCCAGCGCAACCGTTTCATGCGTGTACCGCGAGGTGAACGCTTCACCCGCCGTATCGTACGTAACGCCTGCACCCTCGCTTTTCACCGGAGCAGACCCGAAGCCCGAAAGCTTCGTTTCTTCTTCGAATGAGCGATCTGACGACTCTGTTTCGAACAACTCCTTCCACTCTTCTCCGTAGCGCTTGTACTCCAAGCCGTAAAGAGCGTTGAGACCGGGGAGCAGTTCCTTGAGTAACTGTGCTCTTGAAATAGCCATGATATAGCTCCCTTAGACGCCAGTTTGGAGTTGCATGGACAGAGTACGATGGTTCCACACGACAATACAGTCCGTGAAAGCATCGCCCGGAGCCGACAATCCACCACCAAAGATAGAGTTCTGGTTAACCAGATCCACAATCCTTAGCGGATAAGTGATAGTCGTCGCACCAGTAGCACTACCAGAAATCGTACTAGTGCCGGTGACAGAGTTGGCAGCTGGAACGTTCATGTTCATGTTCAGACCAATTTCCGCCTGTAAAACAATCCCATCTGCTTGGATTTGATACATTTGATTCGGATCGGTGTTAACAAAAACAAGGATGTTCGTATACCCAGCTGTAACCGCCGCAGCAGGTAAATACTCTGCGTTAAGCGAGTACTTAAGCGTGGGATCCGTATACGACACACCCATAACCACACCAAGAGGCGTTTGGGTCGCGCTAGGAGCCACGTTGTCCAGTAATGAAATTGGAGCAACGGCACCCGGCCCATCGACCTTGCCCGCGTTCATGGTGCACCAACCATACGCACGAATGGCGTTGGTATTGTTTTGCGTCACACGGTAGGCCCGGACCATTCCACCCGAATAGGATGAACTACCAGTCCCACCGATAGGCCGCATTCCATAAGGAGTCGCAGCGCTAGCCATAGTTGAAAATCTCCATTATTTATTTGTTCCCGGAACCAAACCCACGACCGCGCTCTACTTGGGATGTCTTATCCGTAAATAGGGGCATACGTGGATCGTTATTGCGCATGTAGTGGTTGTCCACCGACTCCATTTGCGCGGCTGCTTGCCTGTCGTAATACTCTTGACGGGCTTTAGCCTGTTCCTCAGACATCCTGCAAAGCATGAGGCCACCAACCTCGATATTCCCGTTCGCGTCGGCATTCAGCTGCAGCTCCGGATAGTCCTCGGCCTTGCATGGTAGCCAGCCCTCACGGTACCGTTTTGACACGTTCGCCGGATCCGGTTGCCCCAGTACATGCGTGGCAACGTACCGGAAAACGATCCCCGGCTCTGGATCGGGAAACGGCAACATCGACGGGGGCGTGTACATGTTTGCGTCCCGCGCCTCTGTGGCTCGTACTTCTTGTTCCCTTGGCTTACGTGGCATTTGGTGTCTCCAACATTGATACGTGCTTTGCGTAATCTTCAAGCGTTATGCCAAGCCTCTTGGCAAGATCGACTTGCGTCTGGGTAAGGCTGATTTTTTTTGCCCCGCGTGACCTTGCCGTGGGTGCAACCACGTTTGCGGGTTTCCGGTGCGACTGCGCAGGAGCGCCAGCCGAGGTGGAGTCAGTTCCGAAAAACTTCGGAAACTGTTGACGAATTTCAGCGTCGATGCGCTTGTAGTATTCGTCAGATTGCGGGTTTAACCCCGATTCAACTAAGTCTTGGTGCGCAGCAAGCGCATAAGCAGTCATCCGCCTATCGGTCCCGAACCATTGGTTTTGCTGTTGCCAGCTCAACGCACGTTGGTCAGGCCGTGCTTGCTCCGTTGCTGAGCCATCATATACCCCTTCCTGTGTGGCTTGTAAAGAAGATGGTTTGAAATCCTCCGCCGCCTTCAACTCCATCTGGGCGGTCGTCAGTTCTTGCGTTGCAGCAATGATGGCATCCGCGTCGAACGCCTCATGTGCTTCCTTGTACCGCGACTTGGCGATATCCATCTTCGCCTGTGCTGCCGCCTTAGCCGTCCCGGCGTATACCTGCTCGCCGTTGGCCACGTACTCCTTCAGCTTTTTATTTTCATCTACGATACGCTGGGTGTAGCGCTCCAGCTCCTTCTTTTCTCGCAAAGCAGCGTCCTTCACCCGGCGTTCGTCATGGCGCGCGAAGCTCAGCTCCTTAATTCTTTTTTTAACCCCGACAGAATATGTCTCCAACTCTTCATCAGAAACCTCTGCGATATTCCCCGACACACCCGGCTTAAATCCCCGATCCCCCGGTGGAGTGTCATCTGTAATTTCGATCTGTACCTCGTCTTCGCCCTCCTCAGTTACCTCGGGGGCTTTTTCTTCTTTATTTTCTTCCCCTTGATCGGGAAACGTAAATTCCACTGCCTCTGGGGGTTTTTCTTTAGCTTCAGCCATTTTCAAACTCCATTAAATGCGGCTCATGCCGCGCGGATCAAGAACCGTAGCTTCAATCATATCTTCATACACAATGCGGAATTCTTTTCCGTGCACGCGAAAGCGTGTCCCTGAGTATTGTTTTACGACTACAAAATCCCCTTCTTTGCATAGCGGCCCGTTAGGGTATTTTTCTTTATCCACGTAGCAATCTTTACCCAACGCCAAAACAAATAAAACCACTGTAGTTAATTTATCCAGATCAACTAATGTTTCCGGGCGAATTAAATCCGTACCTTCGAATTTAGAATCAATTTCCGGAACAATACATAAAATACGCCAACCAGCGGGAACAGGAATTTGCTGGGCTTTTTCCGCAGTCATCTCCTCTTTTTTAATTGGAATTGGGTTACTCATCGCCTTTCTCCGCCTTTGTAGCGAGATCTTTTATCCACTCCTCCGCTTGGGCCAGACCCCGGATAAACCCACACGACTCCCTGTACCCCTCCATACTCTGCGCTTTACCGCTGGCTAAATCATCGGCTCGATTATTTAATTCGTACCTAATCATTTTCACCAGTGCTGCAGCGAATTGATCGACCACTATTTCTTACCCCCTGTCGGTTTCTGCTTCGCCGCCGTCCTCTTGGCAGCTATAGCAGCGTTAGCCTGCTTCTCTTTTAACTGTTTGTCCTGCGCCGCCCTCTCAGCGGCCTGCCGTATCTGCTGGCCTTTAGCCGTCATGTCCATGTGGTGACGCTCAGCACCGTGCCGCAGCTCCGTACCCGCACGCTCGCGCTCAATCTCAGCCGTCTGCGCCTGCCTTTGTTTGTCCAAATGTAAGCGCTCACTTTCCATCCCAGCCTGCGTCCCAGCCTTCTGCTGCTCCAGCGCTGCCTTATCCGCCGCCTTCTGGCGCTCAAGGTTAATCTTCTCCTGCAGCTGCTGCGGGTCCACCCCCTTCTGCTGGGCTTCGATATTGATGCGCTGCTGCTCATGGTCCGCGTCCACGGCGTCTTTACGCTTCTTACGCTCAATCTCTTCCTTATCGTTCTGCTGCTCCATGAGCTGAGCCTGCAGCACGGGATCCTCAGCGTTCTTCTGGGCCTGCTGCTGAGCCGCCATCTGCTGGGACTGCTGGAGCACCTGCGGTGCGGCCTGCGCCATCATCTTGCTCAAACGAGCCTCCATCTCTGGTGGCAACTCGTCATCCTTGCCTAACACTGGGAACGACATGCCCGCCGCCTGCTGCATCTTGACCCGGTAAGCGTGGCCCACATGGTCGGATATGTGGGATGTCATAGCCCCCATAATTACCTGTGCCTTGGGGTTCTGCCCCACCATCTGCTGGATCATCGGATCCTGCATCGCAGCCATGTGCACGCGCAGGTGGGACTCATGGTCCTGCCACGCCCACGCCTTCACCGGCTTACCCATCAGGATGTTCTGGTTCTCCTGCACGGGATCGACCAGCTTGATGTCGTCATCCGTAGGCACCAGCTTGCCGACGTTCTTGATACCCAGCACATTGAGCATCTGCCTGTGCAGCTCTGGCTGGTCGTAAATGTCCGGAGCCATGTTAGCCAGCTGGATCACCGCTTGGTACTGGACCACCCGCTGCGACATGGTGGCCGAGTTGGGATCCGACACCGGGATAATGCTGACGTAGCTATAGTCCTGCTTCTTAGCCATGCGGCCCTGTGGGGCGTCTACCTCGTAGGCATACCCCTCGTCCGCGTCCTCCTTGATGATGTCGGCCAGCAGCCGCAGCTCCTGCTTGAACGAGTAGTGCACCCGCGCCTGCACAGCGGTCATGGTCCGGAGCTGGCGCTCCAGCACCGCCAGCGTGGTCCCGACCGGTGCTTGGCTGCTCATGTCAGCCACCTTCAGGTCGTTTGTCGCCGCAAAGCGACGGGCCTCCTCGATGATGTTCTTCAGCAGCTCAAAGAGCGTAGCGCTTGGTTCCTTGTAGGGCAGGGGAAGAATGTTGTCCCGTATGGTTCCGGATCCAACGTCTACGTCCCTGAACTCCCCCGGTGGGATAGGCTGGTCATCGCCCTTGATACGCAGACCCTTGGACTTCAGCCCGCCCGGCAAGTTACTGAGCGTCCCGGCATCCACCAGCTGGCGCAGGATCGACGTGGCCGACTGGGCGTACCCACCCAGCAGGTGGAACAGACCGAACCCATACGCGCCGTAACCGGGTACGTAGTTGTACTGCACGAAGTGCAGGCGCTTTACTTTATTCTCGTCACTCTCGCGCCAGTTACGCTTTAAAGCGACGATGGTGTAGCCCTTGTCGAGCACCGTCACGATATACGGACAGGTCTCCTCGGCTTCGTCGTCGGTGCTGCCGTCGCTCTCCTTCTTGTACTTGGACAGGTCCAGATCGACCGACACCTCGTAGAACGTGTTGCGCGTGTCCATCAGCGCGTGCACGCCCGTTTCCTTGTCTTTCTTCTCCTGAATAGTGTGCGCCGCTTCTGCCGCCGCCTCCGGTATAGCCACCTCACGCCAGAACCCGGACAGCTGCAGCTTGTCCACCTCCAGCTTGGTCTTCTTCATACGGTGCGCTATACGCTCGCACGTCAGGAGATCCGTGGTGCCGTACGGGATGATCACCTCCTCCGCAGGCACGAACACCGATGTCTGGCGCTTCAGGACAGGACACTCGTAAACTTTCTTGAACGCACACCCGGTACCGGGCAGGTTCCACAGCATCCGCTCATGGTCGGGCCTGAACTCAGGCATGTTCTCCATCACCTGCCAGTTCAGGTCGTCTTCAACACGCTTGGCCGCTTTCTCCTTGGCGTCAGTGACCTTGCCCACGATCTGGGTCTTGACCGGTCCAGCTGAGGGGAACGTCTCCATCACCGTGTCGGCCTGAAAACGAATAACAGCCTCGGTAATCATGGGGTGAAACGCCCCGCATGCGCCCTGCCACGGGTCCGTTCGCGTCTCGTACTTCAAACCAAGCAGGTTGATACCTTCTGTGTACATCTTCTCCCACTCTGACCGGGCGCGGATATCTTCATTGATGCCTTCAATCAGCTCCGTAGCGATGCGTGTGAGCACCCCCTCCGGCAGTGTTTCCGCAAGATTTTCATCAAAGTCAGAATCCTCCTCCTTCGCGTCTTCCGCCTCCTCTCCCGGCAGCTCGATTTCGATAACAGATTCTTCTCCGCCATACGCGGGCCTTCCCATTGGGGCTTGATACAAGCCCTTATCAAAATTCGCTGCCATAACTACGTACTCCTGTATATGCGTGCTTGTTTACTACCCCCACTTCGCACCGCCTTTACTTTTTCTACCGCGCCAGCCTTTGTTTCTCTTAAGGCTGACGATGCTGATGTTCTCTCTTGTATTCCCCCCGCCCTTGTCGAGCGACTTCTTGTGCTCCACCGACTTCCCATCGCCGGGTTTAATCTTTCCCGCCTTCACCGCCGCACGCCACGCCCTCTTCTGGAGCTTGTTCCTCTCCCGCATCTCAGGGCGGTCGTTGTACGCACGCTTGGTGCGCAGTTCTTTAGCGGAGGATTTTGTCATTCTGTTCCTTTAGTAATAAGGCCTCAGTGAACGCTTCCTGAACGTCCTCGGCTCATCTTGCTCATCGGATGCGAGCTGAATGAACCCCCCTTGTCTGAAACGCAGCAAGGCTTGGCTGACCGTATCTACATAGTCATCATGCTCACCCACCGGGAACGCTGCGCACTCCTCGATGACCTCTTTAGCCCACCTGCGGTCGGGTGCGTACACCATGCCGGAGGCGAAAATGTCTGAAATAGCGTTTACCCGTGCAATTTTGTCGTTAGCAACGCCCTGCCCCTTGCGTGAGGGCGTGTACTCCGACACTGGTATACCCATGCGCCTGAATTCCTGAATCAGAGGCGCTCCAGCCGCTTTTTTCTCGATCAGGAAGCAATCCGGACCCCATTCTTTCCAGTGGGCGTACATCACCTCCTTCAACTCGGGGAACTCCATGCGATCCTTGAACGCATCGAGCAAAATAATGCACGCCATCTGCTTGCCAGCGTTTTTACCCTCTTCAACGTCCTTATAAAAGACACCCCACATCGTACAGGCGCTGTAATCGGCACTCGTCTTGGCTTCGTGGGCCGTATCGACGCTCATCATGAGGTAAGAGCACGCGGGCGGCTCTTCATCTTCCCAAACCTGCCAGTACTCGCGCTTGAGAACAGCGGAAACGTCTGATGTCGGGTTCTGCTGGTACTGCGACGACCAATATCGCGGGTCGATAGCCGCGCGGGTGCTGCGCAGCTCCTCCAGACTCCATTTATCGGGCCATAGCGACTTCTCTTCGGGTTCGTTTTCGTTGAGGAGCGCCGGAAACTCCACCACCTCCCACTGATCCGCGTCGGGATTCTTGATCTGGTGGTCTATGAGGCGCGCAGTCAGGTCGAGCAGCCCCCAACGCGTCATCAAAACGATGATGGCACCGCCCCACTGGAGTCGTTGGCGTGGGCCGGTCTGATACCAGCTCCATGCGTGATCAAAAACGGTTCTAGAACCAGTGCGAACGTCTTGCTCGCTGTGCGGATCGTCTATCACGCACAGATCCGCGCCACGGCCAGCTAGCGCACCACCTACACCAACGGCGTAATACTTCCCACCACGGGTGGTATCCCATCTGGCGGCTCCTTTTGAGTCGTCGCTGAGAGCGGTGCTGGGGAAAATGGCTTTATATTCTTCGCTACTGATTAAATTTCTCACCTGCCTGCTGAAGTCCTCGCTCAGTGAGGCGGTGTGCGTGGCCATGATGACCTTCGCAGCAGGCTTGTGGCCCAGAAACCAAGCTGGAAACAGATAGGAGGTGAGTAGTGACTTACCGAAGCGGGGTGCGATGTTGATAATCACCCGCTTTTTTTTACCTTCAAGGACTTCCTTGAAGAGCTTGGCTATGTGCTTATGGTGCGGGCCTGCGTGGTAGCCCGGATACATCGTTTTAGCGAATGAGATGAGGTTACTTTTATTACTGTCCAGCTCCGCACGGCGGATCTTCTCGTCCAGCAACTCTATGAGCTGCAGTTTTTTCTCCGGTGGGAGGTTTTTTATGTCGGCTAGGTTCATGATTGAAACTGGTTGTCCTGCATAAGCTGTGTTTTACCGAGTTCAATAACGCCCACCAGTTCTACCGTCGTGCACCCATTCGAAACCTGCCTAATCTGCGAATTTCCATCTGGTAGCATCTCTTCATAGATCACCACCGTTTTAACAAAGCGCTGGGGGTGCTCCGTAGCGAGCGTGTACATCTCATAAAAGAACTCCGCAGTCGATGACCCTTTCTTCCAGACTGGAAGCATATGTACGTTATCCCCTAATTTCATTTTTTAGACCGGCGCATTCTTGGCATCGATCAACGCTTGGATCTGGGCATCGGTGGGCCTGTTCTGCTCCCAGTCCTTGGTGTACTGCCACAAAATGTCGCGCTGCTTCGAGTTAAACGTCGCATAAGTGGGTAGCCCCACCACTACGTTAAACAGGTCTTCGTACACCAGCACCTTGCCGTAGTTCTGGGCTTGAGTAATCGTGTCGAACTTCTTGCCATCATCCACTTCGTAAACGGTTTTAGTCTCGATTGTCATCTTCTACCCCCGCTTCGTTCTCCAACACCGCTACTTCTTCACCTTCAACTTCCTTCTCAAGCTGGCGGTACTTGTCCAGACGCTTCTTCAGCTCCTCGTCCAGCTCCGCATCCGACAGCCCCACCTGCTTGATCTCCTGACGATCTGTGAAGAGTGCCACCTCAGTAACCTTACCCACCAATTCAAGCGCTTTCAATCTGATGCGCGCATCAGGGTGCTTGGTTTCCTCCAGCAGCTGCGCTACGGCGTAGCCGCGCATCTCCTTGGCCTGCTCCACGAAGTCCCAGTCGAACGCGGTGAGCATGCCCACCAGCTCTTTCACGACTGCGGGGACTTCAAGCTTGGCCAGCGCGTCCTTCTGTGCTTGCGGGGTCTGCGAGGTTGTTATGGCAAGGAAGGCGCTACGAGCCGCACGCTGCTGCGCTTTTGTGTACGCTTCTTCGTCAGAAGGTACGTCGAGGCCGTCGAGTATCGATGTCCGATACTGGGCATCTAGTACGGAAGCTGGTGTTGATTTCTCAACGGTGATGAAGTCCGCCGGATTTGCTTCAAGTAAGTGCTCTAACACCAATACTTCCCCCTACGCCTGCGCACACAGCTTCCTTATACCCTTGTTTTGGCGTATTATGTCGGTGGTTGTGTGCCCCGCGCAATGCGGGTGCGGTTCTCCAGTAGGTTTGTGCCACTTAGCCCCACGCTCTTAATTGAGTCGTGGGGTTTTTTTATATGTGGAATTGTCAAGTTTTAGACATTAGTATTTAATTAAAAAAATAATATTTATTGTTTTTTGACAAAAAGTGCAGTGTCGGCGTGGGTTAGTGTCTTTGGAACCCAGCGTCACATCACTTTATATTGCCCCCCCGCCCCCCGGTAGGGTCACTACACCCCATCACCCCCTCCCCCCACTAGCCCCCTCGCTAACTCCGTACAATGTAGTTGTGCCGAGTGGACAGGGATTAACGCCCTAGCATCATCCACTTAGCAGAGTGGACTCGGGTACAACCTGTACCTCAGCCACACCTACTAGGAGAAGTGCAACATGGCAACCAAGCAAGCCAAGAAGCAAGCCGCACCCGTCGCAGCGCAGACAGTGTTCCCCGCGCTCTACCCTGTGTTCGATACATACATGGGGCAGGGCGACTCGGTGTACACCGCGTGCTGCAAGCTGGGCCTTGATACGTGGACGCTGGCTCGCCCGACAGCAATTCACTGGGCGGCGAAGCGGTACAACATGAAGGTTCGGGACGGCGAGCGCGGCCTCACCCTCACGGGCACGGCGGAGCAGTACAACACCGCGAATCAGGCGATGAAGCGGCTTCGCGGTGTGTTTGAAGGGAAGGACAGCAAGCCCAAGGCGAGCGTCGATGCGGTGCTCAAGCTGGTCAAAGCGTACAACAAGCTGGACGGCAGCGACAAGCGGCGCTTCCGCAACCAAGCGGGCCTCTAAACTCAAGTACGAGTTGTACCTGAGTACGTTAGGCAGTAACTGAGCGAGGCAATACGGCAGGGGAGGGATGTTGTGCGAACCTATCTCGCGCCTGCATCTCCCCCTGCTGGCTCAGCGTGTAGCACCGAAGTGTCGGAATCTCAACACTCTCACAGGAGTACACAACCATGACCAACGGCCCAAACAAAGCCGAGCTGAAGCTCATCATCTGGCACCTCAAGCACTACTACACCTACTACCGCGTCTGGTCGAGCGGCGGGTGGCACGCCACGACCCCGATCTCCGCCTTCTACTTCTGGAAATAGGAGTACAGCCATGAACCTCAAATACAAGATCAAATGGGGCAGAGGCACGCTCTACTTCGCTACCCGCAGAGAGGCGGAATCGTACAACCTACGCCATCTACGCGGGGCTGGCGTAGTCAAATCAACGCGCTAAAACTAAGGTACAACCTGTACCTGAGTAGCTGATTAAAACTGACCCAAGCTAAGTCATTGATTATAAAGGACTTGTTTTTATGCCATTAAAACTAAACCCTATCTGTGCAGACGTGGTGCAAAGAAAAGCGTAATAGAAACAAGAAGGTTGCGTAAAAGTAGCCTCTATATATATATATATATATATTTATGTAATGTATGTATGAGAGTGTATATATATGTGTGCGTATTTATTTATATTTTTATTTTCTTTTCTTTATTTCTTTTATCGGACACTCCTAAACACTCTCATACTTTTCCACGACTAGTGACCTGAGCACCCTCTACGCTATTTATTGCGCGTTGATTGCATTGGTTTCCTTACTGCACTCCCCCCTTTCACGTACAGTGTATGATAGTGGTATTCTGTCCAAATAGGGCATCAGCTCGCTCTACAACAATTAAGGGGACACCATGCAGGTGGCGCACAAATACAGTTACAAAACAACAGACCCCACCACACGAAGATGCATCAAGTGTGGCACTGAACGACCCACATCAGCCTTCCTTGCGCCCATGAGTGCAGCACACGCTTCGATGTGGGGCTATGGCGTAACCAATGTCGAGGGGTTCACGGATATATACGGACGCTTCACGCGTGGCTATCGACGCACACCCAAGAAACAAAAAGATGGCAGGCGCATCATGTTGGCGCTCAAGTGCCCGGACTGTCGTAAGCCTCCGCATAAACCCAAGCACCCTGTCGAAAAGGGCACGTTCAAGCTGGTGATGTCGCAGATACGAATGCAACGCAGGCGCCTCAACTCAATGCTCAAGGGCGTGGCCCACATCAAGCACCCTGACTTCGACAACACCGCGCGCATGTACTACTTCAACGTGAAGCGTGGGATGCTCGATCAAGCAGCCAGTCAAGCGCGTGAGTACAGGCGCAGGGGTATAGCCATGCCCTTCAAACGTAGCAAGTCAACCACCCCGCACACCACGCACACCTACCACTACAAGTGGGAGAACCTGTTGAGTGAGCACCAACGCACGCAGCTGGTGCACGCACACGCTCAAGTTGCGTGGGGTAGGAAGGGGCCGGAAGTTTTTTAAGGAGTAGTAACTCAGGTACAACCTGTACCTGAGTGGTAGAACGACTGACGCACCACAACCACAAGGAGAAGCACATGAAGTCCAAGCGAGACAAGCGGATGGATGCTGAAGCAAGGAACGCGGAGTGGGCAGGACTAACACCCTACCAACAAACACGTTCACTCAACGAACGGGGGGTGCGAGCCACTAAACAACGCGCCGAGATCGCAGCGCGTGTGGAGGCGTTAGAGAAAGAAAAGAAATGACAGAAGCGCAAGCATGGCTTGAAGAAGTAACAACCGAAGCACAACCAAGCAAGGAACTACGATGAAAACCAAACGGCACGAAGTAGCCCGCCAAGGCGGGGCTGACCAGCACAACAGCAGCAACTACATCATCCACGCACCACACCGACCCCTGATCGCGCACACAGGCGTAGGTAAGAAAGTAGGCCCGTACAGGGTGCCGGTGGTGATGCTGGAGAACAAGCTGAAGAAGGCGTGGGGTGTGTGAAGTAAAGAACGACTGACGGCAGCACTACTGTTAATTAACAGTAACAACCGCAACACAAGGAGAACTAGCATGACGAAGAGAACGCAAGAGCAGGTTGAAGTGAACGAGAACGCAATAATGGTTCTGGCACTGGTGATGGAGCTGAACGAGGAGGATGCGCAGGGGCTGGTGGGCCACACGCCCAATGAAGTGCGGCAGGCGCTGGTGTTACAGCGCATCGAGATCGAAAACCTGCACAAAACCAATAAAGACCTGACCGAGAACGCCAACATCGCAGCGGCGCACGTCAAGCGTCAGGCCCACCTCAAGTACAAAGCGCAGAAAGAACTCAAGAAACTGCAGGATGGACTGATGGACGAGAACAACAAGGTGGTGATCTGTGAGGGCGTGGTGCACTTCGAAG
>Ga0307378_10010351_pt1 | contig 12118 bp, 8 predicted proteins | sample UN1MG_FD_202238 | JGI IMG/M metagenome (GOLD analysis project Ga0307378, IMG submission 202238) | Soil microbial communities from Risofladan, Vaasa, Finland - UN-1 | ecosystem: Environmental > Terrestrial > Soil > Coastal area > Acid sulfate soil | place: Finland: Risofladan, Vaasa | collected...
TAAGGTCTATTGCGTAGAAGTCCCTAATAGTATGCTCATTGTACGTCGCAATGGAATGATTTCAATACAAGGGAATTCTGGTAAGATTCATAATATCACTAATGAATTAGAAGAAATTGGCAAAGAAATTTTAGATGGCTTTATGTTAAATCAGGCTATTCTAAACGGAGAAGCTTCTAGTTATTCTTCTGCACAGGTCGGTATTGAAATTATGATTGCTCGTTTAGAGAGTTGGAGAAATGAATTAGCGGACTGGGTTGAAAATCACATTTTCCTACCTATTGCAATGATGCAGAATTTTAAAGATGAGGAAGAGAGCAAAGAATCTGATGAAGATGTGTTTATTTACCCAAAATTAAAATGGAACGATCTACAGCTTCGTGACAGAACTAATTTTAGACAGATCCTTATGCAGTTGCATGATAAAGGATTGATTTCTGCCCAAAGGTTGTTAGAAGAATTCGATATCGATTACGATCAGGAAACAAGAAGAATAAGAGAAGAACAGGCATTGGCTTCTGCGACCGGACAATTCCTTGGACAACCACAAGGTGGTATGGGAGGGATGGGAGGTATGCCAATGGGTGGAGGAATGGGTGGAGGAATGCCACCTATGGATATAGGAGGTGGAGGAATGCCAGGAATGCCGGGTGGAGAACCAGGAATGCCAGGAGCAGCACCCGGAATGCCAGGAGCAGCACCAGCACCAGGAGGTATGCCAACACCTATGGCAGCCGCTCAACCCTTGTCGCCTGTACCTACCTTTATAAGTAAGAGAGGAAAAGGTGGGAAGTCCATGGCAGAGCAGCAGCAGGAGCAAGCCCAACAACAAGCCCAACAGTTCCAGCAGAGTTTACAGAATATAAGATTGACTACCCTTGAACAGAAGATGTTAAATGGATTATCCATGTTGTCTGGGCAAATTCCTTATAAATTCTACTTACAATATAAAATAGCCACAGCGGGTCAGCCTCAACCTTATGTTTTGGATTTCGCATATCCTGATGTTGGTGTTGGGGTGGAGGCATGCGGAGAGGTTTGGCACGATCAAATGGATCAAAAGATCCACGATCAACAAAGGGATCAGGTCTTAGCTAATATAGGATGGAGAATTTTGAGATTTAAAGAGGAAGCCATAGACGGTAAAATGCCAGAAATCCTCAAAGTGATTTACAATAATATTGCTGAAGCAGTTAAAGATAAATCTAGAAAAGTGAATAAAGCAGCAAGTGCTGATGAAAGAATTAAATTAGCAGTACCTCCATCGGGGATGTTTGATATTGATAATAATTTAAAGGAAGATCTGAAGTTTCAGAGAATAGATATGCAGGATGGTTTAGGACATATTTACCTAGTAGGAACTTGATTTGACATACAATCTTAAAAAAGCTAAAGAGGCCGCTGGACCAAGAAGAATTAAAGATAGAGGTATAAGATGGAAAGAACACTACGGCGAAAAGTCTTTGCCTTTGAAGGAAAGATTAGACGAGATCGTAGGTCCAGGGGTTTATCATAGATGGGAAGGTCATGATTATACTACATTTTCTGATTATTTTGTTGTAGTTGGTCCTTCCCAGGAAAGATATGGTAAGAAGTCATTTTTTGCCGGAATTAAAAAGCTACCACCAAAATGGAAGAGAAAAAAAGTATATGCTCCTGACGGAGAATACTTCTCAAATATTGCTTCCGCATTAAGTCATGCATCAAAAAAATGGGGAATTCCTTACCCGAAAAATCAGCATAATTATTCTACAGCTGATCTCGAAAATGTAGAAATCCCACGACATATTAAAGGTTAACAAAAAAAAAGAAGGAACTTTTTGTTAATATCTGGAATAACAACAAGTTAGACTGTGGCCACATTCTACACTAAAAGGAAAAATCTGTATGATTATGAAACCAGTCATAAAACTGGCTATTCAATCTATCGAGCCATTGAATAAGCCGGATTGGGCAGAATACAATTTAACCAGAATCAAAGTAGCATCAATAGACAAATCAAAAGACCTCAATGGGTTCGATTTAGAAGCAGCAAGAAAAGAGCATCCAGATCATCTATTCATCAAAGTTTTTGCAATTAAAGAGGATGAAGTGAATGATAATGGTGATGCGTTTTCAAAAAGCGAGTTAAAAAAGGCATATCAGACATTTGTTGGAGTGCCTATTTTTACAAATCATCAGAATGACGATGTGGAAAAAGCTAAGGGCAAATGTGTCCATTCATGGTATGACGAAAAAGCCGGTGGCATTTATATCATATCTATGATTGATAAGGTTGCATATCCAAGATTGGCAAGAGGTATTACAGAGGGGTATATAGGAGGGAGCTCGATGGGAGCAGCCGTGGATTATTCATGTTGCTCTATTTGCCATAATTCTGCCACTGTTGCGGATGATTATTGTGAACATATCAAAAATCAAAAAAGCAGAAAAATTAGTGCTATTGTTCCATGTAAATATCACGAGAGTAAAAACCAACCAAAAGATGATTGTCCAATATGCGGACAAAAATATGATGAATACAAAGTAGGAAGTGTCAATAAATTCAAACATTCAGAATCTAAGGTTTATGAATGGAATTATGGAATCAAATTTATTGAAGATTCTTTTGTAGTCAACCCTGCATGCCATGATTGTCTCGTCCAAGACATTCTTAATCCAGATGTTGTAAATAAAAAAATTGCTGCTATACAAGAAAAGTTAGAAAAATTGAAAAAAGCTGCTTCTTGTACATCAGGATGTAACCTAGAAAAATTTGCCGGTGAAAAAGAATTAAATTTTTTAGACGAAGCAGTTAATAAAATAATTGCAGTTTCTAAAAGTTTAATGGCTCAAAATAAACAAGTCTCGATGGAGTATGTCGCTAACCTCGTAGATGTGTTGGCAAACCTACAAACCACGACAGATGAACTTACGGAAATGGGATACGGTGAATTGCCGTCTCCAGATCCTACAATTGTTGAAAATATGGAAGTACCTTCAGAAGAAGAACTTACAGAAGAAACACAACAACAATCACAACCTTCCCCACAACAGGGAATGGCACAACCACAGCAAGTACCACCTGGGGGACAACCAGTGGTAACCCAGCCTGCACCAGGAGTTATGACAGAACAGTTCGGTGATTTAGGGTCGGTAACTAAGCCTAAGTTCTCAGCTGTCATCCGGAGAAAAAAAGAGGATTTATTACAAGCTTCTGGTATTATTGTAGATAAGTTAGAAGAGCTACAGGAAAAGTACACTGAAATGGAAAAAAAGTCAAATATAGACATAAAGGAAACCATAACCATGAGTGATACTAAGCAAGGTAACAGCGAACCTACTATTGAAAAGGTCGCAAGTCCAGAGCATCGTATTGATGTTATTAATGAAAAGCAACTAGACGATGCCAAATTCACAGGTGAACGCCAGGATGACAAATATCCTAAAGTTATCACTGAAAAGCAAATGAATGACCCCGAAAGAGATGTTAATGTTACATCAAGTGAAAGCCCACAGCCACGACAGGATGATAGTCCAAATGTTATCACAGAAAAGCAGTTTGATAGCATCAGTGGCACCCATGTAGCTCGTTGGGATGATTTCCCGAATGTAATTACTGAAAAGCAGTGGACAGAAACAAGCCGTAGACTTGGTTCAGAACTATCAAAAGACCAGTCAAATATTATCACAGAAAAGCAGTTGATTGATTTCTTGGATCATCACAGATATGTGGAAAGAAATACAATTACTGAAAAGCAACTTAACGATGATGCATTGACTACTACTGGTGATTTGTATCGTTGGGCATATGTTTATGATGCTGGTCGTCTAGTCAAATCAGCAGCAGAAGCAATGTCAGATGCTATTGCTTATTATGGATATACTCCAAATGAGATTAAAACAGCGTCTGCTTTTATCACAGAATCACCAAAAAACAGAAATAAGGCAGCTTATATGACCCTTATTAATGCGTTACCTCATAAAAAGGCCGCAAGAGATAATGAAAAAGACCGTTATGAGTATTTCGCAAAAACAGCTAATAAAGAAGTAAGACCGGAAGCCGTTGACGCACTTATTCTATCTATGGCTGATGCCATTGCTGATATGAGTGCAGATGACCTTATCGATACAGTTCAACATGTTTCATTCTCTGATAAGGCATTTGTTAAAATTGATAAAATGGCTTCAGATAAGATGAACAGAACAAAAGAACGTAAAGAAGGTGGAGGCAAAATTAATGCTCTTAAAAATGCTATTGCAAATCTTGGCACTGATAAAGAAGAAGATGGCCTTTATGAAGTCAGAACACATATTGATGACCTAGAAGTCGCTGAAAATGCAAACAAAAGTGAAGTTTCTCATGCTGCGTATAATTTTGCAAATAAAAAGGTGGCAGAAAGCGTTGGAGAAGAAATTGAAACAGCGTTAATCAATGTGAAAACAAATAAAGAAACAGGTCAAATTATTGCTATCCTTAAAGAAGCGAGTAAACTAACGACTGAAGAGTCCAATGCCTGGAAACAAGCAAAGAAATGGAATTTTGAGAAGACAAAGGATGACAATGATAAAGATGACGATGACAATGATGATGACGATGACAATGATGATGACGAAAAATTCAATTTCGATAAGAAAAAAGATGCATCCTCAAGACAAGAGATCGTCAAAGAAGCTCAACTCTTAGGTGGAGAAATGGGCGGACAAGCCGGTGCAGCACAAGGTCCAGGAGCCGGTGCAGCAGCACCGCAGCCTCCTGCCGCAGCCGGTGCAGCCCCAATTGAAAGTTTCGAAGGAAGTGATATGGAAGGTGAATTAGAAGGTGAAGGTGATCTTCTGCCTAAGCCTCCTGGAACATTTTGTCATGTATGTACATCAGAAGATGTTGATGTCGCTGGTGGACAAGGAAGATGTAATAACTGTGGTGCAAAATGGACCAATGAGATTGTTACAAAAACACTTGAATGGCCAGAAACTCTTGAAACAACTAAAGAACCAGAGATTGGTGACGACGAAGGTGAATTTGGAGAAGAAGGCGGATTCGAAATGCCAGAAGCCCCTGAGCCTGGAGCGGCTGCACCTGCAATGCCTGCTGCACCGCCAATGCCTGCTGCCGCAAGCACAAGGAATAACAAAATGACTAAAAAGGCAGCCGCTGAATATGCTGACTTCGTAGACTTCATGAGAAAGAACGGCAAATTCGCTTCTACTACACGTATCACGCCTGAGATACTAAAGAAGGCAGAAGAAGCCAATATCGCATTAGGTTCTGTTAGTCCATTAACAGGATCAACAAATACTATCCAACTGGAAAACGGAGATCGTGTGTGTTTGGATACGGGTTCTGTTTATACCGTATCATACAGAGTACATAAAGACAATCCTAAGTTCGTCGCCGCAAGATGGGTTTGGAATCCCGATGGAACAAAGGTTGGCTGCTCAGAATGCGAGAACGGACGAAGAGCATTTGTTGAAGCTCTAAAATCCCATAATATTACAGAAGCAAGGTTTGACGCTATGGGACTTAAAGAAAAGGGTGATCTTATTCTACAAATGAAATCAGCCGGTTCCATTAAAACAGTAAAGACAGCTTCGGATGCGAAAAGTGTTTTGAGTATGGTTAAAGAAGCATCAGTTAGTCTCGATCCAAAAGATTTTCCAATGGAATCTTGTGTACAGAAATTAGCAAACCGTTATGGTGAAAATGCTCTTGCATTAAGTGGACCATGTGAGGGTAAAAACCTAGCAGATTGTGTTTGTAAATCACTTAAGAAAGCAAAAGTATACTCAAATGGCCTCGCAATTAAAGTCGCCGATGTATGGAAAGATAAAAGCAGTATCTCAGAATGTCTTGAAGATTTCGTAAGACTTGGACACGACCTAAAAACCGCATCAAGTATTTGCGAAACAATGAAAACAAAATATGCACAATTTGATGATTTCGTCGCTGATGATTTAGAAGAAGAAATTGTTGAAGAACCAGGATTTGAAGAAAATGGATTCGGTGACGAGGATGAATTCGGTGGTGAAGAAGAAATCAGTCCGTTCGAAGATGAAGGGATGGAAGAATTAGGTGGTGATGATGTCGCTAAAGCACTTGCCGATCTTGCAAGAGCATTAGGCAAAGAAGAGGCAGTTTCAGAAGAACTAGGCGGTGGTGTAGAAGGTGATTTGGGCGTAGAGCCAGAAGGTGAAATGATTGTTGATGTCACTGATGAATTGACCCCTGATGATGGAATGGGAGTCGATGATGGAATGGTGATTGATGATGCAGTGGATGAAGCTATAGAAACTCCAGAAGAAGAAGCGGTAGAAAGTCCAGAAGAAGAAGCGTTAGAAGAAGAAATGGGTATTGAAGAAGACGAAGAGTGTGCTGGCGGCTCAGTATCTCCTATGGAAGGTGGGGAAGTTGCACCTGATACTCCTATGGAAGGTGGAGAAATGGCACCAGCCAAGGGTGGAGAAGTAGAGAAAAATGATAATCCGGGAGTTTTGAATAAAGATAAAACAAATGAAAAAGTAGAAAAAGAAGGTGACGATGATGATGACGATAATGATGATGATAAGACAATGTGTCCAAGGTGCAAATGCCCATTAGCTAACTGTGACTGTGAAATCAAGGAGAGCGGACAAATGGATTATACAGAAAAAGAAGCCGCAGTTATGAGACACGGATACATCGGTAAAACCGATGAGCTTAATCATTTAGATTTTAGCAAGCTTGTAGGTTTACTTGACAAGCAGGCTAATGATATAAAATCAAAACCAGCACAGGATGTTGCCCCAGGACCAATTAGCGGTAAAACAAAGATTGGTGATGAAGATGCCTTTAGTGCTGATAAACCATCTGCCCCATCAAGGGGAGATGCTTCTAAAATCAAGAACGAAGAACCACCAAAAGCAGATAAAGCCAATGCCCCAGTATCTGATGCCAGAATGGGTGGAGAAAAGTCTGAACCAGACTTGAAGCCAGAATTGGATGATGTTGCGAGTGGTGGAGATGAAGGACAAGGTACTTCAAGAGCAGCATCAACTAAAGAGAGAATCTCTCGTTTGGCAGATGCTATTATTGCTCAAACACAAGTAAAGAGAAAACAAAACCAAGATGATGAAGATACTAAGCCTTACTCAGGTGATAGTTTCATCGGTGGGGAAAAAGATTCCATAGGTGAAGTTCCCGATTCAAAACCTGCCGGAGAACAAGGTATTCCTAGAAATGAAGCTTTTATGGGGAATGAAAAAGAATCAATTGGTGAGAAGCCAAGTGAATCGATGATGCCTGATATTCCTACCAAGGATGATAGAATTGGCGGTGAAACAGACAACGAAGTTTTGAAACCTGAGAAGGATGACGAAGCAACTGGTAATGTAAAAGAAATGTCTGCATCAACAAAAATAAACAACGAAGCTATTCGCATCGCTGGCAAAATGCTTCAGGGAGGGAAGATCGGAGTAAATGATCTTTCGTCGAAGATTGCCCAATTGCAGCGTTATAAGATAGAACAATTAAAAGATTTCGAAAAAAGTATTTTCGAAACAAAAGGACTTGAAGCTAAGTCTAGCGGTTTAGAGCAAGCACCGGTAATTTCTGAATCTGCTAATATGCCAAAAGTAGCGTCTACTAAAGAAGAATTGGTAGATGCAATCCAAAGCATGTTTAAGCTAGATCGTAGAAACAAACAGGCTCAACAGGATGATGATATTCATCTAAGGAAAGAATTCGGATTACTGTAACAGGTAATTCAAGGATTATGATACAGGAGATAGATTATGGCTCTTATTGAAGTTTTACATGTAGCCGCTGATATGTTCCTAGTCGATCCAGATTGGACCAATGATATTCTTGAAGGTCAGTGGGTTTCTTTGACAACCGTCTCAGGAACCGTATATGCCCAGAGAGCAGATGGTTCAGCGGATCGTATTATTGGTATTGCAGGAGATACACAGTCGAATACAACGGCAGCCACCCCATATTCCGCCGCTGTGACCATTAACTCAGCCGGTGCAACTCGCCAAACAGAAAACAGAGTTTCTGATTTCTTTAACGAGACAATTGCATCGGGAAAAATAACTGTCTATCATTCTGGTGGAACCTTCTGGACAGACCGACTTCGTGCAGGTGTTACATTTGCCGCTAGCAACCAAATTTTTGTGGATGCTAATGGTAATACAACGAATGCCAATGCAGGGAACGGTCAGGTTACTGGTGTTTGTCTCCAGGGTATTACCGCTTATCCAAGTGGTGTCCCAGGAACAGGTACTCCAGACGGTTCAATCAGTCTAGGCAATTATGTGAAGATTAGACTAAATGTTGATAGCTAATAGATAACTAGGAAAAGGATAATCTATCATTTTAGGATCTACATAATGTGGATACCTAAAAATAGACAAAACAATTAAGGAGATATGAATATGATTACCAAGAATGGTATCACAGATGAACAGAAGCTACAGGTTATTGAAGCCGCTCTTAACACAGATGAAGGTCGTGTAGCATTGGCTCAGGCAATGGTTGAGCCAATTAGACGTTCACTAGAGTATCAAGCCGTTGGACGTAAGCTGCTTATGGTGGATGAGTTACCCCAAGGTGCTCTTGCTCGTTACGAGCGTGATGTAGCCGCGATTGCACATGTAGTTTCGCGTCGTGGTGCTGTACCTGACCAAATTCAGGAAGGTGAAGAGGTTCTTGTTCCTACTTTTGAAATTGCCGCACATCCCACAGTTCGTATGAGTGAGATTAAGGCACGTCGCTTCTATATAGTCGACCGTGCTCAAATTAAAGCTAAGGAAGCAATTCAAAAGGAAGAGGACACGAACATTTTCAACGCTCTGATTGCTGCTGCAACAACTCTAGGTACTCAAATCGTTACCAATGTTGGTACGCTAAGTGTTACTTCATTGAACACCGCGTATCGTATGATTGAGGAACACGATTTGGTTACAACTAAGGTTGTTATGCATGCTCGTCAGTTTGCTTCCATCCGTATTTTGGGTAAAGATTTCTACGATGAGGCAACTCAAAGAGAAATCATCACAACTGGTCTTTACGGTCACTTGTGGACGGCTGACCTTCACGTGTCAAGTCGTATGGATACAACCACTGTAATTTTGGTTGCATCTCCAGATACAGTTGGAGCATTCCCGATTCGTCAGGATATTACAGTACTACCAGCAGATGATCCGAAAAAAATTAGATTGGGCTGGGTTATATACGAAGAAATTGGAATCGTAATTTTAAATGATTACGCTATCAGTTTAATCGAGGTAACCGCCGGCTCTTAAAGGACTTACGATGTACGTTAAAAGACTGTCATTTTGGCAGTCTTTTTTTATGGATTTTTTGTATATACACTCCCAAAAAACATGTATATACTTTCGAAAAATTAACAGAAAATCCTCAAAATTAATAAAGAAAAAATACGGTTTGTTCCGATATATATAATAGGAAGATATATCATAAATATTAAGGAGTGAAAAATGCCAGACAAACCACATCACGCAAATTTGTTAACTAAGGATTTTTTTGAATTATATTACGAACAGAAAAAAATGTCTTTCCCTAAAATTAAAAAAATGCTTGGTGAACAAGGACATAATATTGCCACTGGAACGATCTACAGTTATGCTAAAAAATTTGGCATTGGTCGTTCAATTGCTGCCGGAAAAGCAACTCTTGATTATTCTAAAACTTTTATGACAGAAGAAATGATAGAAGCCGTTGATGGTTTTATCATTGGGGATGGAGGCATACATTCTACAGCAACAAGTCCATCGGCCAGATTAAGATGTGGAGTTGAGCATGAAGAATTTTGTATATACATGATGAACCATTTTGAGTCGTATATGTCAATGGTAAAATTGAGAAAAGACGCAGGTATGAATCAAGGATTTATATGCAGTGGATCAACTAAACATCATCCTGATATTCAACAACAGTATCTTCGTTGGTATCCGGAAATTAACGGGAAAAGAACAAAACAACCCCCTGACGATGTTAGAATAACTCCTACTTCCGTTATGTTATGGTATTTAGGTGATGGTTCTGTTGTTGTCAATAACCAGTCAAATACGCTTGTGTTAAGACTGTCTACTGATAGTTTTTTGCCGGAAAAAGTAGAAATGCTTGTTGGAAAACTAAATAATTTATCAATATTTTGTCACAGATCAAAAGAAAACAGAATTATTATGGACGCAAAAGGCATCCCTGCCTTTTTCAATTTTATTGGGAATAAATCTCCAATAAAATGTTATGACTACAAATTTGACAGAGTTCCGATGTGGAGATTTTCTTCAAAAAGGATGTCTGAAGTTGCCAATGATTTGGGAGTGTCCTATGGCAGGTTATCTCATTTGGTGAAACAGGGAAAAGTGGGATGTTATCGAGCAAGTGAGAAGGGTAGACCTCGATTATTGCCCGAACATGTTGAACAAGCCATAGAACTTATGTATGAAGGTTCGTTGTATTGAGCCTATAATGAATAGGAAAGGAATTGTCATGAAACAAGAAAGTATTATTTTAAGAGTAGATTCAGAAGAACACGATTTAATCAAGCATAAATCGATGTTGTATGGTAGGAAAAAATCTGAATTCATAAGAAATGCCTGTTTTGTTTATTTACCAGAATCAAAAAAGGGTGAATTTTTTAAAAAAATATTACAAGAATATAAGGATGGAGATGAAGATAGAAAAAAGAATCTTATCAATATTCTATTTGAATATTATCGTAGAACTGGTTACCCTCATAATTTTTTAACAGATGAACAAAAAATAAAAAGAATGAGGGTATTAAAAACAACAACTTGCAGATTGACCGATAAGAATGAAATATCAAGAAATTATGTTGGTTTAGATTTAGTGAATTCTTTTCATCCTCATATGATGGAAGTTCGTTATGTAGGTCAGGATACTCCTCATGATAGATTTCACAACGATGAAGGGCTGAAGGATTGTATTGCCAGATGGATGGAATTAGGAAAGGTCCCAAGTCCTTCGGGGATGCGTAGAATTTTACGTACTCGTGATGGTGTTAAATCTGCCGTCAATTTTAAGCCTGCTGTTGCCAAATTTATTTATGAAAAATATGCTCCTGATAATGGGAAAGTTTTAGATCCTTGTTCTGGATTTTCTGGAAGATTAGCTGGATGCATTGCTTCTGATAAAAATCTTCATTATTATGGGATTGATCCAGATTACAGGACTGCTCGGGGGAACATGGAATGTGCTTCTTTTTTTTGGGGAATAGAAAATGATTTATTTGAAGATAGGGAATTCAAATTTGGATTTACATTTGACATTGGTTGTGCTGAAGAGGCAATGGAGAATTATAGAGACAATTATTTTGATTTAGTATTTACTTCACCTCCTTATTATTCAACTGAAGAATATTCTGTTGATAGTAGTCAGAGTATGCATAGATATTCAAGTTATGAGGAATGGAGAAGAGAATTTTTGTTTAAAGTATGTTTAGAGAGTTTGCGTGTTTTGAAGAAAGATGGATATTTTATTATAAATTTGAAGAATTATTCAAATTACAAAATTGCTGATGATTTTAAAATATATTGTCAGAGGAAGGGATTTGTTTTAGTTGAGGAATTGGGCATGACTTTGTCAAATAGTGAGTTCAACAGGGATAGGGGATCGTATCATACTGAACCAGTAATTGTTATGAGGAAGAATTAAATCATAGAGTATGTTAATATGAGCAAATTTCGAGTTGGAGACAGAGTGAGAATGATTCATTTTAATTTCCAAAATGATTTAGGAACCGTTATATCTTTTGACAAATTTGGAGATCCTTGGGTTCAATGGGATGACACTGGTAGGAGTGATATTTATCGAGATCATATACTTTTGTTGTTCGAGCGTGGAGAATATGGGGATTTCGAAGACAAAATAAAAGACAGATTATTATGAAAAAATTACAAATTGGAGATAAAGTATTAGTGAATCAATCGCTATTTTCCTATAATGAAATTAGATCAGTGGACGAAGAAATATATCAAGATTTTTGTCAAAAAATAGAAGATAGGATGCCATAATATGATATTGACTGTAAAAGATTTAAGAGAAAAATTGGCCGAATTACCTGATGAAACACAATTGATTTGTTTTAAAAATGCAAGTTCTGGAATAAAAGTA
>Ga0307378_10010352_pt1 | contig 12118 bp, 15 predicted proteins | sample UN1MG_FD_202238 | JGI IMG/M metagenome (GOLD analysis project Ga0307378, IMG submission 202238) | Soil microbial communities from Risofladan, Vaasa, Finland - UN-1 | ecosystem: Environmental > Terrestrial > Soil > Coastal area > Acid sulfate soil | place: Finland: Risofladan, Vaasa | collected...
GGATTACCCCGCCAGCATCGTCGCGGCCGACCCCGCCGCCGACCTGGCGCTGCTCAAGGTATCCGGGGCGCCGCCTCTGCCCGAAGCGCGTCTGGGGGATGCGCATTCCGCCCGGGTGGGCGACTGGGTGCTGGCCTTTGGCAGCCCCTTCGGGCTGGAGCAGACCGTTACACAGGGCATCATATCCAACCGGCGGAAATCGCTCGTTGTCGACGGCGTTTCCTACGGGGAAATGCTGCAGACGGACGCACCCATAAACCGCGGCTCCAGCGGCGGGCCACTGGTCAACCTGAATGCCGAGGTCATCGGCATCAACACCGCCATCTATGGACCCAACGGGGTCTTCAGCGGGACCGGCTTTGCCATCCCCGTGGATCGGGCCAAGGTCTTCCTCGCCCGAAACAGCAATGTCTTCAACCGCTAATGTGAGGCGCAGAAATGGCCACTACTGTGAAACATGCATTCTCCGGGTTTTTCAGCCAGCTTGTTGTCGTGTGCTTGTTGGCTCTGTTCATTGCCGTAGCGCTGGTCGCCATGTTGGCCGGAGTGAGTAGTGAAACGGAATGGATCGGTATGACGGTCGCGCCGCTAGGGACCGAGGCGGCGGCGGCCAGGGGTATCCCTAGTGATGTAGGCGGCGTGATGGTGGAGGACGTGGAAGGCCTGGCCGCCCGGGCCGGCGTCCGCCAGGGAGACGTGATACAGGGCATCAACGGCAAAGCGGTTCAGGACCTGGCCGGTTTCTCGGAGCTGGCCGGAAAAACAGATCTTGCGAAGAGTGGCGCGCAGCTCGTCGTCAACCGCCGAGGCATACAGATGCCTGTCTTCGTCTATCCGCCCAGCGGGGCCGTCACGATTCCTGGACAGACCACGCCGGGCGGAATTGCACAGGTCCCCGCGGTCAGGGACCGGCGTTGGCTTGGTGTCGAAGCGGAAACGCTCACGCCCGGGGAAGCGGCGGGGTTGGGTCTCCCGGGGGGAATCGCTGGAGTACTGATTGACACCGTCACGACCGGCAGTGCAGCGCAGCAGGCTGGATTGGCCAATAACGACGTCATCGTGTCCGTAAACGGCCAGAGAGTAGATTCGACCGTCGGACTTTGGAACACCCTGGCCGGTTTGAACGGTGATCCCGTCGAGTTCGGCGTGTACAGGAACGGACAACTGATGTCCGTGGCCCTGCCCACGACCCAAAGCACTCTGGCAGGCGGGTTTGCCGGACCGGGCTGCTGGGGATGGGGAGCGGACGGGACTCCGATCTACGCCACCCCCGCAGGAGCATTTGGCGGACGGATGGGCGGCCAGGGATTGGGACCGGGCGGGACACTGGTCTGTCCCAAGTGCGGGACGACGGTGGCCCATCAATGGGGCGTGGCGTGCTACACCGTGCCATGCCCCGCGTGTGGCACACAGATGATCCGAGTGCAATAAGGCAGCGTAATGAGCCTCCCAAAACGAAAGCAGCAGCACGGCCATCAGCGGAGCCTGAGCGCCCTCGTCTACTGCCTCATCGTGCTGGCCGTCGCCCTGAGCGGGATAGCCACGTGGCAGCGGTACTCCCAAAGGCAGCGATCCGAGCCGGGCTATGCCGCCGAGAAGCGGCTCGACACCGTCCTGGCCAACACCGGCATCCCCGACAGTTGGGTCCCAATCGGCGGCCCGCCTCAAGCCACCGCCGCGGCAGCGATGGCCGCTTTTGCGTGCCCCCCGTGTCAAAGTTCCTGCTGGACGCAGGCGCGCCGCGGATGCCCGGCCTGCCCCTTCTGCGGCCTGGCCATGGTTCCGCAGGGGGTCGACCAGCAGGGCGTCAAGATCTCACTGGTGGGCGGAGCGGCCACGGCGGGCATCAGTTCGCCCGTTCTAATCCAGGCTGACGCGACGCGCCCCCACGCCGACCGAGGAGCCTGCACCAACTGCCACACCGTGGTCAGATCCGGCGTTTCTCCGATCGGGCAGAAGCCCGCCGGCGCGGCGTGGAGCAACCCGAAGATGCTCTGGCAAGGCCTGGCGGCCCCGGCGATACCCGCGGATGCCGTCAAGCCCACACTCATCAAGGAGTTTGGGATGGAGGTGTACCCGGCTCAGGGCGCCGGTGTGAAGGTAACCGGGATCATGGGAAACTCATACGCCTCGAACGCGGGGCTGTGGGCCGGGGACATCATCCTCGCGTGCAACGGGGCGCACGTGCGCGGTGTCAGGCAGTTTCAGCAATTGGTTGGCCAGGCGCCGCCCGAGGCGAACGCCCAGATCAAGATCCTGAGGAACGGCCGGACCAGGGATCTTTCGATCATGGTCGGCGAAGGTGAAATGGAGGGTTTTACGCCCATTCAGCGCCCCTGACGGTGGTGGTCTTCATTGGTTCCAAGAAACCGGCCGTCGGGCGAGCCCGCTGCGGACTGACGCTATGACACAGTCGCCTCAATACAGGATCGTGGCACTATTGATCGCCGCCGGCTGCGTGGCGGTTATCGTCGTCGCGATTTTCACCGGCGGCACTTCGGCCTGGCAGGAGTCGGCTTGGCGGGATGTTGAGGACGTGAGCCTGTCTTCGCTCTTCCGGCCAGACAGCTATGCGGTTCCGGCCGCCATGACGGCGAAGAGGTACGCCTGCCCGCAATGCAGTACGGGGATCGCTTGGGGCAGCGCAGCCTGCCCGCAGTGCGGCTGGTGCCCGGCCCCTCTCATGCAACAGGCTGCGTTGCCCTGTGCTCCGAAAGGCTATCTGGTGGCTGGGACAGAGGCGAACGCCGTTCGCAAAGAGCAGGCCGCTTTTCAGGCCGCCGCGGCGACACCCGCCGCGAGAACGTTGTTGTCGCCCCGCGAGCAGAACGCCGCGGGAAAGGAGTTCATCGAAGGGCATTGGCTGGGGCTCGAGGTCATCCCGCTTACCCCGGAACTGGCAACGGAGTATCGGGTGCCGAAAGGGGAAACCGGAGTGCTGGTTGACGAGATCACCCTTGAGGCCGCTGAGTCCGGCATCCTGGCCGGGGATATGGTCCAGTCCATCGATGGGCGTCCGACGTCGGACCTCAGGGCGTTTTTTCTGGCGACCCAGAATGTGCAGGAAAAAGAGCGGGCCGCGGTCGGAGTCAGCCGGCGGGGCGACAAGATGACTTTTGTCATCGAGCCCCGGAACACGAAGATACTGGGCTTCGCGCAAATGGAGGCGGCCCAGCCGATCCAGCCGGGCGCCATAAGCCCGCATCGCTCGCGGGGCAGAGCATGCACCGCCTGCCACATCATCATGCGGACCGGCGGACAACTGCCGACGGACGCGGGCGACATCCTTCCGAATCCGCCGCCCATAACGACGGACGCCAACCCCCCCCATCGCTACCGCGGTCAGTGCTCGTCGTGCCACGTGATCATCAAGTAGGGATAGAGATGGAGCGTCAACTCCAGATAGAGTAGGAACTGAATCGTGCTGGTGCTGTTGCTGTTCATCCTTCTGGCTGTCGTGGCAACCATGTTCGCCATGGACAACATGCAGCGCGTGGAGCTGAGCCTGGTTCTGGGCCGGCCCGTGCACGTGCGGCTTTTCTTTCTACTGCTGACTTCTTTCCTGTTCGGGTGTTTCTCGGCGATGCTCGTAAACCTGTATCGCCGTACAAAACCTGTCAAGAGAAAAGAAAGAGCTCAGGATACCGAAGACGACGATTTCTTTTCCGACTAGGGAGGATCGACTATGGGTAAGATATTGACCGGACTGCTTGTGGGCGTCTTTGTAGGGGCCGTGGCCTACGAAGTGCTCAAGAAGACCGAGATAGTCCAAAAGACTGCACGCAAAGTCTCGGGGGGCGTTCGGTCGGCCAAGCGGGCCTTCAGCGAGGGCTACCGGTCTACCGTACAGCTCTCGGCGGCGAGCGACTGACCGGCGCGCTGGCCTGTACTGACCATGACGAGGCGGGCGCGGCGCGGAGAGCGCCACGGTCTGGTCCCATTGTTTTCCAAAGGGAAGTCCCTTGGGCGTCGTGAGCTCAAAGGTGCGTTCAAACGGGAAAGCCCCGCCGAGCTGTACTCGCTGCGCCAGGATAGTCATCTGGGTCGGCATCGCCGAGGCACTGGTCTTCATAGTGCTGAAGGTGGCCCTCGGACTGGCCAGTGGCAGTCGCGCCCTGGTCGCCGCCAGCCTGTATTCCATGCAGGATCTGATCTCGTCGCTGGTGGCGGCGATCGGGCTGAAGATTTCCGCCAAGCCGCCGGACCGAGATCATCCCTACGGCCACGGAAAGGTCGAATACGTGGTCGTGGCTCTGATGAGTGTGATGATCCTCCTGGGGCTCGTTGCCCTGGCCATTACGGCGCTGGCCAGCTTCTTCGGGGACGTGACGGCCGCCGAGCCGCCGGCGATGCTGGCACTGTGGGTGGCGGCCGCCTGCGGGGTGTCCTGCTGGCTGCTCTCAAGATTCCAGGGCTGTGGCGGCACGCGGCTCAACAGCCCCGCGCTCAAGAGCTGTGCCATGCACATGCACAGCGACTACTTGGCGTCCATCGCGGTGCTGGTGAGCGTGATTGGCGCCAGGCTCGGATACCCCGCTCTGGACCACATCGTGGCGATCGTTGAGGCTGTCCACGTGGTATACATAAGCGGCCGCATGCTCGGCTCGGCGGTCACCGGGCTCATGGATAGCGCCGCTGATCCGGTTGTCATCGAGAAGCTGAAGCGCGTCGTGGCGGGGACTGAATCCGTGCTGGCGGTGCCTCGGACCACGGTGCGCTGGTCCGGCCAGACACTGCTGGCGCAGATCGAGGTGGAGGTTTCCGGGGACATGCGTGTGCTCGCAGCGGATAAGCTCCGCGCGGGCATTCAGCGCGCGATAAAGACCCGGGTGTGCCGGCACAGCGAGACACTCGTACTAGTATCACCTGCATCCGGCACGAGCGGTAAGGGCACCAGCGGGCAGACCGGCGTGAAGAGCATGAGCGTGCAGACCGTGGGAAGAGACATAACCGTGCTGCCCCAGCCGGAGGGGCTTGCGAACAGCGTCGGCATCCGCCAACTGCTTTGATCATTGAGTGAAATGACGTCCGCCATTGACAGAGAGCACACCGCCCAGCCAAGCGCTTGGAGCTGCGCAGCCGGGAGTCTCCATTGAATCAGGTCCCGGACAAATGCCGCACGTGCGGCCACAGGGTTCCCTTCATAACCCTTACGGGCAATCTCGGCCTGGGGGCCATCAAATGCATTGCCGGGGTCCTGAGCGGAAGCGTGGGCCTGACCGTGGACGGCTTCCATTCGTTGACCGACGGTATCGGCACGGTGTTCGTGCTGACCAGCCTCCACATCGCCGGAAAACCGAGAGACGACTCGCACCCCTACGGTCACGGCAAAGTGGAGTTCATGGCTTCGCTTGCCGTCTTTGCGGTGCTGATCGGCGTCGGGGTCGTCTTCTTCGTCGAATCCATGGCCATATTGGTCGAAGGCCGGCAGACGGCCCCCAAGATGCTGGGATTCCTCGTAGCGATGGTGTCCGTGCTCGCCAACTTCGTGATGTTCAACTTCAACCTCTGCGCCGGAAAGCGGTTGAACAGCCCCGCGCTGTGCGCGAACGGCTACGAGAACCTGACGGACCTTTTTTCCTCCATCCCCGTGGGCCTGGGCATCGTCGCGGCACAGTTCGGCTTTTACTTCGCCGACCCGCTGGCCGGGGTGTTGGTGTCGATCCTCATCGTGGTCAATGCCGGCAGGGAATGGTGGCATAGTCTCGGTAACCTGATGGACCGGGCCGCGCCGGCCGGCACCCGAAAGAGAATCCGGGCCATGGCCATGTCCGTCGATGGGGTCCAAGGAACCGACCGCATCCGAACGCGACGGGTCGGACAGAACCTGTGGGTCGATCTGGACATTCTCGTTTCCCCCAAGAGCTCGGTTGAAAGCGCGAGCCGAATAGCGGATGAGGTGCGGGGCCTGCTGCTGCGCAAAGCGGTACACGTGGAGAACGTACTGGTCTACTACTATGGCAATCGTCGGCGCGCGAAGGTTGGATGAGTAGCCGGCTGCTCACGCGCGCCGGGCGGACCTGGGCGCCTGACGGACTGATCGGCCGGATGTAGGGTCGCAACAGGAGCGCTAAAACTTCGAAACGGCACAGCCGATAACCAACGTGCCGCGAGGTTGCGGTCTCCGCTGCGGCACGGCTGCGCTACGCCCAGCGCCTGTCCGAAAACCTCGCGACCCGTCGCCGGCGCAGCCTGTCCGGGGAAAACGGCCTGTGTGTTTCCCGGCACCGGACACATGGAGTTTTACGTGGATTCAGGGTGAAAGGAACCCAGGCTGGCCGCCGTGAGCAACCGGCCGGGCGTGAAGGTGAACAGGCTCATCGAGCGAGATGTCGCCCCGGTGCTGCAGCCGTCCGCCAGACGATTCGACAGGGAACCTTCGACCTGACGTTCCAAGAGAGCGTGAGCCAATGGAAAACGAGAAACGAAAGCGTTTGGGCATCGTTGGGGTCACGTCCAAGCAGGCTGGCACTGCTGTCGGAACGGCGGCGGCCGTCGGCCAGAAGATTGTGGGAGCCGGCGTCGGTGGTGTGACCGCGGTGGGACGGGCTCTTCGCAAATCAGCGGAGCTGCTGCGCTTCCGATCCCCGAGGGAAAGGATTCGATCCGTCGTCGTCGAGGAATTGTCACGTCTGGTGGGCAAGGAAATGGAACTGACGGGGGTAAGACTTGAAGAGCGGCTGCGGGTAATGGCGCAAACCCTGGCTGCTCTTCAAGAGCGGATCAACGAACTCAGCGCTCATGGTCCCATCAGTTCCGCAGAGATCTGGAAAGAAATCGGTACGCTCGAAGCCGCCGCGCCCCTTTCCAACGCTGAGAGAGCGGTCTTGGTGAGCATCTTCAGGCAGAACATCGCACTTCAGAAGGTGGAGCCTGCCGATGCTGCTGTTGAAGACAACGAGGCGGAATGATCATGGCCTGTTTTCTGTGAGCCTCCGCCCCAGGCGGAAACCGCGGTACGCGTGGTGTAACTAGGAAAGGGTTCAGCGCATAGCGCTGTTCTCAGTGAGGACGAGGACTATGGCCAAGCAGTACGCTGGAGTACAAGTCAAGAGCCAGGCCAGGAAGAAGACCGGGAAGGGGCCTTCGATTTCTGACACCGTCCCGCTTGTCCCGCCCGGCGGTAGAGCTCTCTACGTGGGCATCGATCTGGGTACCTGCCGAGCATCCGTATCCGCCAGCAACGGTGTGCGCGAGGTAGTCCCGACCTATGTCGGCTACCCGCAGGACAATATTTCCCAGGAATTGCTGGGGGCAGAACCGCTGTTCGGCGACTCGGCCCTCAAACACCGTTTGTCAGTGGAGCTGGTGCGGCCGCTGGCCCACGGGATCATCCAGATTGAGGACCACACCGGAGACAACCGGTATCTCGTGGCCGCACAGCAACTGGTCCAGCATCTCCTGGAACTCGCGCGGGCAAAACCTGATGAGCCGGTCTACGGCGTGATCGGAGCACCGGCCCGCGCCAGCATCGCCAGCCAACGCGTACTCATCGACGCGACCCGGGGCGTGCTCGATGCGGTGATGATAGTCTCCGAGCCCTTTGCCGTGGCTTATGGACTGGGAATCCTCGATCAGGCTCTGATCGTTGACATTGGCGCCGGTACAGTTGATTTGTGCCGCCTGCATGGAACTCTTCCTGATGAAGACGACCAGATTACGGTGGATGAGGCTGGTGATTTCGTCGATGAGCGGCTCCAGGCGCTGATTCAGGAGAGCTGCCCGGAGGCTCAATTCAACATCAATATGGTCAGAGCCCTAAAGGAACGCCATGGCTTCGTTTCGGAGAGTGCCGATCGAGTGGTGGCGCGCTTCCCGGTCGAAGGGCGGCCAACAGACTATGACATCACCGGTGAATTGAGGACGGCCTGCCAGAGCATCGTGCCGGGCATAGTCGATTCAATTGCCGAACTGATTGCCAGTTACGACCCGGAGTTTCAAGAAGTGCTGCGTTCTCGGGTGATACTGGCGGGCGGCGGAAGTCAGATGATCGGCCTGCCGACCCTCGTCGAACAGGGGATGGGGGAGTTGGGTGGCGGCAAGGTAACGCGTGTGGAAGAACCGCTCTTTGCCGGGTCAAACGGCGCGCTGAAAATGGCTCAGCGCATGCCCAAGCATTTCTGGAAGATGCTCGCTTGATCGAAGAAGACGGGGAATGATGGAACCGTCCGGCCAACGCGATCGCCCATGACGCCCTGCTCGTGACGGCGATGGAAATAGCGGGAAGTGAGCCATGCTCGGAAACCTCAAACAGCTCATGGACGTCATGAAGAACGCCGGTCAGATCAAGCAGAACATGCAGGAGATAAACGAGCGCATGGCGTCCGCCCGCTTCACAGGTCAGGCCGGCGGGGGGCAGGTCCAGGCCATTGCCAACGGTCACGGCGACATCGTCAGCGTCAAGATCGAACCGGCTCTGGTCCAGGGCGGCGACGTCGAGACGCTCGAAGAGCTTACCTGTACCGCCGTCCGCAATGCCGTCACACGCGGCCGCGAAGCGGCCCGAAGAGAGATGGCGGAAGTGACCGGCAACCTTGGCCTGCCCAACATAGAGGACATGCTGGGCGGAAACCAGCCGTGAGCAACGCGAGCGACCGAACGAAGGCAACCCACAACAGCGGGCGGGCGAAACCCAGGCCTCGAGCGCCGGCGACAGGTCAACCGGGCTTGCTGTCGCAGTTGGAGCTCCGACTTCCAGACGTGTTTCCCGACGGTCGGGTTTGTCCTCGATGACGCGCGTGTTCTCACGCACGTGGGGCCTGGCCTTCCGCATCGTCTCGCAGCCGTGAATCAGAGGCTCTTGCACCTGGGGATCAAGGCTTGAACGCTCAGGGATGGGGCTTATTACGCATCGCCCACTTTTAAGTGCTGCCGGCGGACGCGCGCAGTGGTGCAAGTCAGCTCGGTAGCTACGTCGCGCAAGGCTGTCTTTGCCGCCTCGGGTCCACCCTCCTTCTCTTTCAAGTACCGCTGGCGGACGCGCTTGCTGGTGCTGGTCAACTCGCCATAGACGTCGCGCAGGGTCCTCTTGACCGCCTCAAGTTCATTCTTGGCGGCTACATGGTCGACCTTCGCCGTCCTTATCTCGCTCTCCAGGCGAGTCTTGATCTCCATGAGATCCGCGTTGGCAGCCTGCTGCTCCTCGAGCTGAAGGCCTAGATCGGCCACCTCGCTGTCGGCAGCCGCAAGCCTCTGCCGGAGGTCCGCCACTCCCTCGCGCAGGCCGCGCACGGCTTCCCGAGCCTCAGCCAAATCGCTCTTGAGGTCGCTGTTGGACGTCTCCGCGGCGTCCAGACGACTCGAGAGATCCCGGACCTGCTCACCCAAGTCCCGGCGCGCCTCCGTCGTCTCGGTGAGTTCCCCGCGCAGACGGTTCAGGTCTTCGACCTTGTCCGTGAGATTCATCACCTGGGCCTCGAGGGCGGTCTTCTGGCCCTCGAGTTCCTCGGCGTGCGCCTTGGTGGTGGTCACCTCCTCGACGAGCGAATCGCGCTCCTTACCCACTGCCTCAGACTGCTGCTGAGTCCCCGCGAGCGAGTCGGCAAACTTGTCCCGCTCCTGCTCGGTAAAGGCGATGTCCTCGCGCAAGCGGTCCACCAGAGCGGCCCGTGGTTCGAGCGACTCGACGCGCGCCTCCAACTCCGCGCGAAGCGCCAACTCTTCGGATAGCCTCTTCTCCGTCGCCTCAAGCTCGGCTTCCACGACCTTCTTCAGCTTGAACGCTGTGTCAACCTGCCCTTCGAGGCCCTTGATGATGGAAACGATGGTGGCTCCGTCCTGGCGCACGCTGGTGTCGTTCTCCACCGCGGCAACGATGCCGTTCGTCACGTTCTCCTCGGGGCTCTCCGTCTCTGTGATCGCCTCTGCTGGGGGCTTGCGGGTCTTTCTCTTCCTTGCGCTCGGCTTCTTCCTTCGCTCTACGCCTGTTTGTTGCAAGCTTCTTGGCATCAGCTGAGCTCCTCAACTCATTCGTCAATCACCTCGCCTTGTTGCACAAGACGAGTGTCGTCATTCACCAGCCCTTCGATCAACAGCCTCGTGAATCTCTCGTCGATCGTGTTGCTGCGTCGCTGGGGATTCCACAGAATCTCCGGCCCGTCCACCTCCTCGTGCGGCACCACGATCAACATGTGTCACCCCCCACGCGGGCCGACGCTCCCGGTTGGCTTCGCACGATTTGCCTGGCCACATCGGTCGATTGCGAACTGCTCGCCCTGACGATCCGTCGTCCGCGCGTCGCAGAAGCTATGCTGCCCTCCTTTCGAGTAACGTCCTTGTTCTCACACAGAAGGATGCCCCCTGCTCTCAATTTCCATAAAGTGAAGTCTACCTCAATGAGAACTCCCACACACATCCGTGATCGGGGCTTCCCATACCCTTCACGCCAGGTCGTCTACTGAACGAATCTCAGGCGCTCGGCTCAACCGCCGCGCGGGGCCGGGCAGCATTCGCGTAACCCTGCTTGAAGGCTTCTTTGGCCCCTGAAGCGATCTCGCACATCCCCCCACACAGTTTGTCCAGGGCGTTGGGATACTTCCTGCGAACGATCTCCATCCCAACTGCGCCGACGAATATCCCTCCCAGCAGTGCTCCCAGGCTCTTGACCATGCCATGCTCCTTGTCTTCTTACGCTACAGTCCGCCAAAAAGTCCGCACACCGCGCAAGCCCACCGCAGGCGCTTTTCGTAGCGCATACTTACGGGTTCTGTTGAAAGGCGTTGGCGGAGGCCGGGCCGAGGACTCTCGCCGCCTTCACGCGCCGAACACCGACGATAAGCTCCTGTCCAGGCACGTTGCCGGTTACGGGGCCAACGCGGCTCTTCCCGGCCGAGTTCCAAGTCATCCCTAAGGCCTTCTAGTACAGGGCCTTACGACACAGAAACCGGCAGACCCAGTCACCACTGCTCTCAATAACACACATCATGCTCCTCCGCAAGTGGCTCTTCGCTCTTTTTTCCCGCTGAGGCCTCGGCCGTTTGGGACGGGTTCTCGAAGCTCGGGCACAGGTTCACATTCGCGAGTTGATCGGGTTGGGCTTGCAGATCGCACAGCCCATTCAAGCCCTGCGGCTCTGCCACCCGGGCGCCAGCCTCACCCCAAACGGGGCGGCGGCGGCGCGGACGGTGTGGAATAGGCGGAGTTGCAGCCTCCATAGTCGGGCAGGTGGGGCCCCGTGTCGCCCGGCGCTCATAAGTGGCGCCAGAATCGGCCCTTAGGGATGATGCGCCGCCCGGTGCGTCTGTTGGTTTGTCGGAGAAGCGGGCCCCCGTTGACGTCCTCATGCATCGATGGTAGCTTCCCCGATCAATGGAGAGTGGTTGCTCCTGATCAGCGACGCTCGCTGAAACGGTCCCGCGTCGAAGACGCCTTACTGCGGCCAGAGTTCGCCTTGGGAGGGCAACTGACAATGATATTGCTCGGATGGGCACTGCTGGGCATAGCCTTGGGTGCGGCCGGAACGGAGATTCTCCGCTCAAGCAAGCCGGAACTGGTGGAGAAGGTCGAGGATGCCGCCAAGCGTTTTGTGGATTCCTTGTGTTCATCAGGATCGGCTGATGAGAAAGCTGATGATGAAGAGGAAAACGCCGGCGATGACGATGCTGCATAGCTCGGAGTTTCTCCGGATCGCTGGCTGATAGCTTTCCGGCCGTATGGCGGTCTCATGCTTTCGCCCAGAAGGAAGTCCGAGGGTGGACACGAAGTTAGTGTTCGGCGCGCGGACGCGTTGGCGCGGTGATTGGCCTGTGGACTCTGAAGTCAGTTCAATAAGAGTACGAAACAATGGCGGGCGAAGAGCGAAAGCGTTTGCGGATTATTGAGAGCACATCCAGACATGCTGGTGCATGTGTTGGCAGGGCCACAGTCATCGGCAAGATTATTGTTGGCGCCGGCGTTGGTGGTGCTGCAGTAATGGGAGGCTTGCTTTGGAGGCCGTTCAGGGCGCGGCTGCCGGAATCCGATTCTGCTGCGCCCCGGCGCAAGCTGAAGCAGCCGGGCAGTGCGGCGAGAAGAGCACGGGCCCAGCTTGCTTCACGGCTCCGGGCTCTACAGGCGGAGAAGGAGTCCCTGATTTCTGATCTGGGCGAGCTGCGCAACGAGGCCAGCGAGACGAGCGCCG
>Ga0307378_10010355_pt1 | contig 12116 bp, 12 predicted proteins | sample UN1MG_FD_202238 | JGI IMG/M metagenome (GOLD analysis project Ga0307378, IMG submission 202238) | Soil microbial communities from Risofladan, Vaasa, Finland - UN-1 | ecosystem: Environmental > Terrestrial > Soil > Coastal area > Acid sulfate soil | place: Finland: Risofladan, Vaasa | collected...
TTTCATGTCCTCTTATTTGTGTATCAGAACCAGAAAAGGGACGGGTTTGTTGTATTGGAAGTTATGAATTATTTAGAGATAAGATAGGTGGAAGCTTTCAATGTAATGATAACCCCCAATTAGCACATAATATTTTTAAATGGCTTGTCTCTGATTTTCGAATGGAATTGAGGGTAAATGAGGATGTTCCCGTTCCTATTCCTCAAACATCCGTAAGTACACAAGAATTAACAGAACAACAAGAAATTCCTGTACCTTATACTCCTACTAATAAAAGATCAATAGATATTGATTTTTCAATGAAGATTTCTAAAAAAAGTGAACTTGTAGAATTATTAAAAATATTTCAAAACCAAATTAATACTATAAAATCCACAGTTGATCAATTAATAAAAAAAACGATAGATTCAGATGATGAAATATTTGAGCTAGAAAATTCAGAAAATAATCAAGTATCTGAATCTTCTCAAATGATTAACTTAAATGAGCAAACTGAAGATATCCTTACAGATTCTCCTAAACAAATAAGTAAAAAAGATTTCGAAGATATTTTTCTTCAAGAAGAACCATCTTTAACGGCTCTTCCACCAAAACCAGAAAGAATGAAAAAAGAGGAAACTGAATTAAAGCCACCTCCTATACGTAATATTAAAACAAAAGATAGATCTAAAAATGAATTAAAAGATGAAAAGGAAGGTTTAAAAACAAAATTAAGTTCAGTTCAAAATTTATTGAAATTTATTGATAAAAAACACTCATCAGGAAAATTAAATGATGATGAGTATGTTAAGCGTTCAAAAAAACTCCAACATGACCTTAAGAAAACTAAAAAAAGAATGGATATAATCAATAAACTTTTAGAAAAGTAGCTAAAATACTATTAAGTAATCATTTTAATTCAACAAATCAACTGAATAATATTTAAGAAAAGAAAAATTAAGGAATATTTCAAAGAAACTTATTTAATTACATCTGTGATAAAGCAGGTTTCAACAATTTTTACACCCTTAATCTGAGAAATTTTTTCCTCAATTAAGGGATTGAAATTTTCAATTGAGGGAATTTCTACTCTCATAAATAACCCGCAATCCCCTGAAAGCCTCCAAATATCCGTAATTTCTTCAATTTCTAATAATTCTTTTAAAATTCGTTTAATCTCTTTGAAATCTGGCTCAACTTTTACAGTAGCCCTTGTACGAGGTTTATTGTCAACAGTATATTCTATAGTAAATCTTTTTATTATTTCATCTTCTGTTAATTTTTTAACTCTTCTTCTTATAGTGGCCTCAGTCTTACCTACATTTTGAGAAATATCGTTAAATGACATCCTACTATTTTCTTTTAATAATTCCAATATTTTTAGATCAACGATATCCATGAAATCACATTCTTATCATTATATTCTTTTTTAATAATAATTTTTTTAATTAATAAATGTAATGAATTATTTATTAAATTTTATTTATCAAATCTACAATTTTATTCTTTTTTTGCAAAATTTTGTATATATTGTTATAAGAGTATGTATGAAAAACCTTATTTAAATTTATCAATCTATTAATATGAAGTAAATTTTTTTCTTTTTCCATCATACAATAATATTTTACTAGACATTTTAAATCTAGCAATAAAATCATTCAAGACTTCTTTTTTGTATAATTATAAAATCCCTTTTACACCATAATAAGCTTAAACTTCGCTAAAATGATAAGATAACACCTAAAAGCGTTATATAAGGTTATATCTTAGAAGAAGATGAAAATTGTAAACTATGTTTCATTAAATTTCAGAATCACATTTGACAATAAATTTAGGAAAAGAAAATAAAATCCCTTACAATTAATAATACCCTTGGACTTTTTTTTTTCTCTTAGCATAAAATCTAACTTTTCTTAGATATTCAATACTCTTTCATACAAGTCCAACTTTTTCCGCTTTCTCCATTCGAATAAAAAAAATTGATGAATAGAGGATCCTATAATAACTAAAGGTTAATAATAAAACATTTTCAAAGGGTTTTGGGGATAAAAAAAGTCTAGTTTTGAATAATCGAAAAAAAAAATGTAAAAAAATAAAATTCTCTTAGATTCAGTTCCTTTTTTCCTATCTCTTTTTAAATATAAGTAATAAAACAATACCCACGGCTCCAATACCAGCGATAATACTTCCACCGATTAAGAATCCGAAGTAAATATTATTTCCTAAGGTATAATGGTCTACAGGAAAATTAGCTTCTAATTGAGCTATAGAAACAACAAAAGTTTCTCTAATATTTACTAACCATTCTAAAATTGCATCCATTTGGTCATCTGGTAGTCCAAAATAATTCATTAAATAATCATAATATAAATCTCCTTCTTCCATTGCTCTAAACCAATTCGAAATCCCCTTATAATGAATTAGGGATAATTCTTCTTCCTCTGACCATAATTGTGCTGAGATCGTCTCATTTATATTTGTACCCGTTGGAATTCCTATTTCCCATCCACTAATTAAACTTAGACCCATTAATGGACCTAGATCTATTCCATTTGGAAAGAGTGTTCCATCAGACCATTGAAAATAGAACCCTAATTGCGCATAAGTCGACATTTTGGTTGTTGTATAAGTATATGTTATTGCAGGAGTTACATCATATCTAAATGAAGTAAATAACCAGGTTGTGATTAAATCAAATTGGTTTGTATTTAAATTAAAAGTTCCAATAATCTCATTTTGAGCGCCAATATCTCCTTCATATGCATTCATCCATTTTACTATGCCCTCTTTATTAACTAAAGATGAGGTGTTTGATGTATCAAATAGAGCAGTTGCAATAGCTAATGATATATTAGATTTTGTTGGAATTCCTACTTCAAATCCCTTAATACCCGTACCTAAATCAATTCCTTCACTATAATGCGTACCATTAGCCCATTGTTCCATGAGTAAAATTTCAGCATATTCTAATATAGTCATTCCACTACCAATCGGGTGCGGAAGAGGAAATATTAATGGAACTAAATTAGTTGCAACTATATTAGCTAACCAATTAAAAAGTATATTCATTGTCGAATTATCTAACACAAAATTTGTTTGTAACTCCAACCTCAACGATCCTGAATTTATGGAATTTCCATCTATAGCAAGATACCACATCCAAACTCCAATATCATTAGTAAAGGAATAATTATTTAGAGGGTCCCATAAATCCTTAGCAGTTTGTAATGTAATATTTGTAGGGATTGGTCTACCAGCTTCTAAGCCCACTATATCCGTCGTAATATTTTCGCTAAACAAGTTCAAATTAAATCCAGAGGATTTCATTGAAGCATTAGCCCATTGATTAAAAAATACTAGCTCCGTAAAAGCAGTTAAATTTAAAGGAGCATACTGAGATTTTACAATCTCATCAAACAAGTGTGTTGTTATATATGCTGAAAGATTCTGAAGCTGACCAGATGACCAACTGCAAACATAAGCAGCTTCTATCAAAGTTCTATAATTTGAAATATTTGCTTTAGCATTAGAATAAAATTGAAGCCAACTTAAAAGACCTGTTCCTAATTCTAGATCAGTTAATAATCCTGGAATACCAAAATCCCCGTTTAATAGTCTAGTCATAGTAAGAATACTATAATTAAGAGCATATGACCCTCCGGTCATATATTCTGAAACACCTTGTACTGTAGAGGAAAAATCATCTTGAAATGAATAATTGTTAAAGAAAACATCCATAGCATTATTAATTGTAGACGAATTAAGTGTTATAACATCATCTATTGCAGTACTAATAGCTAAAGCAGCTCGAGATGCATTAATAAATTGAGGTAATTCTGTGAGTGTTGTGTTTCGAAGATATAATAGTGTCGTGGGAATACCTTTTATTAATGCCCATATCTGTGTTATAGGGATTAGTCCAGTAGAGAGTCCCTTAAGTGTCTCTGAAACGCCTAAACTAAGATAATCATCTTCAATAGCGATTAAAGCCTCCTCTTCAAGAACAGATAAAAAAGGAGAAACTTTTGAAGAAACTTGATCAGTGAGATAACCTTTAATAAACAATCCAGTTGGTAATATTCCTAGTCCGATAACTAATATAACTACTGAAAGGTTTAATTTTGATTTGTGTTGCATAATAAATATTTTGAATTGTATACTATTATTAAATATTTCCACTTAAAATACATTGAATCGTATTATTTCTGATTTATTCCTCTTATAGTAATCTTCAACTAATTTTATTAAAATTATTCAGTCAGTTATTATGAAAAATCTTTTTGTGTAAAATAAAACTTTTTAAGGAGTCTATATTAAAATGAATAACATGGAGAAACTAACAATTTTAAAGTTATTTATACCAATTGCCATTTTGTCTAGTATCTTTTCAGGACCTTTTTACAATCTCTTATTGTTTTTGAATCCTAACGTTCTTGAATCTCATTGGTCAATTTTTGTTTACACCATTCCAATTGCGAATTTAATGGCTTTAAGTTTTATATTATTTTCAACTATATTCATAGTTACAGTGAGATTCTTGGATAAGATGACTAAAGAACCTCTAATAATATCTGCTATAATAATAATTGGATATAGTTCTATATTTGCAGGTTTATTATGGACATGGGAAATAGTTATTCTAGTTTTTCTTATCTCGGGCTCTTTACTTGCATATCTAATTCCCGTTCTGATTAGATTTACATCAAACAAACTGCAAAAAGAAAGTAATCGAAGCAAATTAATTTTCCCAATAAGCTCTGTAATATGGATTCTTATCTCATTTGGATTATTTTTCACTTATGGAGACGCTTGGAGAATTTTTTATTTCGTGACTGGTATAATTAACATTTGTGCATCATTAACAGTAGTATTCATTTGAAATCCCTCTCTACTATTTTTAACAATAAATTTTAAACAGGGGTGCCACTATTAAAAGAGATAAAGAGTGGAATTTAAAGGAAGAGATTATCAACTTTTTTTCCTCAATACTTAACCTCTAAGAAAAAGAATATTAATATTATCATTATTATTATTATTCATACATAAATTCTTTAATTACATCATGAAAATGATAGAATGGGTAAAACAATGTCAAAAGAAATACCAGAAAAAGTAAAAGAGTCTTTAAAATCCATTGGTCTTACTGATTATGAGATTTCTATATATCTCACTTTAATAAGTAAAGGTCCTATGGATGCAAGAGAACTTTCTGAAGCTTCTGGAGTCCCCTATTCGAGAATCTATAATATTCTAACTCAACTTGAGAAAGAAAAATTGTGGATTATTAAAGAAGAAGAGTCTCGCCCTTCTCGTTATTTTGCTAAAAGTCCAGATGAAGCTTTAATTATTGCCAAGAAGCAATATAATACTAGTTTCGATGATCATTCGAATAAAATTATTCATACATTAACACCAATTTATCAATCTCATGATACTCCTATTAAGATTGCTTTATATATTCATCGTGGAAGGGATGTATGTATTAATAAAGCTTTATCATTAATTAATTTAGCAAGAACATCCATTTATCTTGTTTGTACTAAATATGAACTTTTGGAAGTGTTTTATGAAGATATGAAAAAAGCTAGAGCACGAGGTGTAACTGATTTGCGACTTCTTGTAGAGGCAGAAGCATTAAAAGATAAGAAGTTCAGAACTCTGATTAAAAAGTATGACTCACTTTGCGAAATAAGATGGAGAGATCAAATTTTCGGTAGTGCGGTCATTATTGATGAAGGAGAAGATGCGTTTATTGTGCTTTCTGAGAGTTTTTTTCCTAAAAAAATGTCTTATTTTGGGATTTTAACAGATCATGTTGCTTTTGGACCCGCTTCTTTATATTATTTTGATTATCTTTATAAATCAGCAAAAGAAGCTGATATAGATTAGACTATCTTAGATTTTTATTTCAAAATTTATCTTATTCTGAGATTAAAAATTATGAAAAAGAAAATTTTCACCATTTAATACTAATTGCTTTTTCTGGACATACGTCAATACATTTAAAACAACGTGTACATACAGATGGCCAAATTGCTGTAATTTTCCAATGTTGTGGATCATATACATTTTCTTCTTTAGATTTTAAATCTTCATGCCTTAAAAACACACAAGGATCACATACATTAAGACATTTTGCGCAATCTCTCGGATCGACATTGCCTTTAGGACCGCATTTCGAATAATCAATTTTTATTTTTGTTTTACTCATAAAACCACCTAAAAATGTCCATTAAATCCATGAAATTCTTGTCTTGGTATTAGCTTTAGAGCATCATGTTTACAAGCATGACGACAGACTCCACATCCAAAGCATTTATTGTAATCAATTATAACCCTCTTAATGGATGGAATATAACGTATGGCATTCCATTGGCACATAGATACACAAGATTTGCAACCTTGACAATTATCTTGATCCAAATCGATTATATATTCTGCTTTAGACATAATCATTAGATCGAAATCATTTCTTAAGCGCAACGCGCCGCATTCTGGGCTCTCACAATTACAAACAGCATTAATATATGGAAAAGGTTGATACCAAACAGTAGATACTAATCCATTTTTATTATGTTGTTCAATTCTTTCCATTGCTTCTTCCCGAGTTATTCTATGTGCTCTCTCTTTAGGTATAAATCTTGGAAGTTTTTCTAAAACTTCTGAAAGGACTCCAAAATTTATGCAACATTGATAATTTATTCCTCTTTGCATCTTGCGACACATACAATATGTTTCAACAATAGGTTCAGCTGCTAGTTCAGAAAGTATAATCTGAGCATCTTCCATAGGAATAACTTGCCCAATATGACCATCTGCTCTTATTGGATTTGGATGTCTAATAGTTCCGTGTATCATTCGCTCAACACTCCATCGAAGGATCTTTCCTATTATCGGCATTTGTAATTTGTAGCCTAAACCTTTTGAAGATATTCCAGCAATTTTTCGGATGTATACGGCTTCAAAATTCATCCACTGTTCTGTAAGATATTCCTGAAGATTATGCTCATCAGCAAGTTGATTTGAATAATTTTTTGCATTCATATACCATTTCTGACCAATCCCATGTTCCATACACCATTTACACATTTTAATTTTCCCCTTAACTTCTCATAATATTTAATAATTTAATTTAGATTAAATGTTAAATTATATATAACTTTTAATTTTAAAAACTAAAGTTAAGAAGTCCAAAAAGTTCGTAAATGTTCCATCATCCCTGACCCAATCTCTCCTGTATCTAAATTTTTCATAAACACCATTTGTTCAAAAAGTTCAGTATATCCACCCTGAAAATCTCTCGCAAACCTTATAAATGAATCATTTTTAATTCTTTCTGCTTTGATACTATACGATTTACCCTCTTTATCTATAATATAATAAGTAGTCGTAAGAGGACAATCAAATTGATCATTATCATTACTGGTTTCAATTTCTAGAGTGGATAATGGAATATTTCCATCTTTATTTGATGTATGTCCTGATAAATCGATTTGGTTGCCATAATAATCTTTTCGGAAAGTGCATGACCATTCTTTGAATTGAAAATGACCTGCATACCATTTATCAAATTGATGCCAATCACGATATCCCCAGCTCTTATCACGTTGTCCATATCCATTTATTTCAATCTTTTTATTATTTTTTAATAGTAATTCACCTGTAATTTTCCCGGATGCTTCAAAGTGTTGGTGCCACGATGCAGAAGAATTGATTCCAAACGTGTAAGTTGGAAATCTCGTTTCAAAAGTTATATTGAAGCTCGTTTTGTGTGAATTATAATCAATTTGCCAGACCTTAAAAGGCTTGATAAGTTTATAAGAAAGCTTTTTGTCTTTAAGCATTGTATTAATATTATCCTCGTAGTGAATTAGTGGTGGTTGTTTATAATAAACTTCATTTCTGTCTTTTAGAAATAGCAAAAATACAAATTCTCGTCGAGTTTCATTAGGAACAATTCCTATTGTCGAAAAACCAGAAATTTCATTTTGAAGATCAACCCAATTAAAATAATAAGATTCTCGCCATTTTGATTCGTTAGTAGGTTTATGAAGAAGCTCATCTGCTTCCGTTAAACTTGACTGTGAATCCTTAAAATCCATATCAGCTAATCCTCTGGCATTAGATAAAGAGAAGGGCCCTCTTTTTTTTTCTTTCCTCTGCTTCTGAAAAATCTTGGAATCCCCTGGTCAAAATCACTTTCCATGAATTCTGGTATGTATTTATCCATTGTTCTCTCTGTTAGATCCCAATTAATTTCATCTGTTATACCAACAAAATTTGTATATCGAGCATATCCATAACAATATGCATAAGCCCCTGCAATTAACCTCTGTTTTCTATCCCATTTTGAAAATTTCAAAAATAATTCTTTATTTGCCTTTATAGCGTAATCATTGAATGTATCTAAAACATTGAAATCAAGTGGGAACACATCGTTTCTATCTCTGGTTAGCAATGCCACACCTGTTATATTATCAGTAAAATCAATAGGTTTTGATTCTAGAGATACAAATTCATCTAATTCTATCTCAACATTTTTTAGGCGGAAAACAAATGCAACATTCGTATATGGAGCCTTTGCTTCAGTTGCAGACCAAGAAAAATGAGGTTTACCTCCATCGTAGAGATGCAGTATTTCTCGAAAAACTAGAATTTCATTATTATCTACTTTATAAGGGCCATGATCACATAACTTTGCTCTCGCTTCACACTCATCTATGTATGAAACCAATTCCAGGTTTGCCATCGTTCTTTTAATTTTCATAGCTTGTTCTTTAGAAACATCTTTAATATTATTTAATGTCCATTCGATGTCCGATTGGTTTAATGCGATATTTTTTTTATCTGAATCATTTACCGATAATTTATCATTTGGAAAATAGGATGATGCTAATCTTTTCCAGAAATCTAATATGAACATAGTTTCTTTTCTTTTTTCTTCACTCTCGCTACTCGGGTCTTCATTATTTCTATAGATCTCACCCATTCGACCAGCCATATAGTATAATGGGATATAGAAAATACTAAGTGCTTGAATCTCTGAAAGAATTTTCCGACTCTCTTTTCCCATCTTTTCTGGTGAAGATTTTTCAGATACTTTTTTCAAAATATTATATAGCATATCGTAAGAATTATAAAAAGAGACGCAGATATATGCAGTAACTGGAAATAATTGTGATTCTAACAAACCTCTCTTCGAAACTTGATAATCAATTATTTCAGATACATGAGCAATTATTTCATTCGTTTCTTTAACATTCATATTACTAAAATCTAAAAATTTTGGCTGTTGATTAATAATTTCTACTTACTGATATTTATAATTAATAATCGAACCTCTGATTTTTAATAAAATTTAAGTAATATATAAAAATTAAAAAATCAATTAACTACAATAAAATAGGATTTGTTAGGGACGTTATCTATGGAAAAAATCGGGGAAGGTTTATCTTGTTCATCAAAATCTGAAGTTACAGGAGAATTAGTGTATATTAAGACAATTGAGGATGTTATTAATCTATTTGATAAAGCTTCTGGAAAGATCTGTATTGTAGAAGATGCTGGAATAACAACACTCAGCCCAATTTTATCCGATTTAGCTGGTACTATATGCACTAAGGGTTCTGCAGGTTCACATTTAGCTATCGTTTCTAGAGAGTTTGGATTGCCATGTATAATGAGTACTAAATTCCTAATAGAGAATATTGCATCATTAGATGGTAAACCAGCAAAAATTCTTCATGATGGAGAAGATAAAGGGATTTTATATTTACTTGATTAACAACTTAAATTTCTTTTATTCGATTCAATTTTGAGTAAAATATGACTTATGTAGAATTTTTTTCTAACTTAAACCCCAATGTTAGCCTATTTGGTGGTAAGGGTTCAAATTTAATAAATATGATAAAACTTGGAACAAATGTTCCACCTGGATTTATTGTAAATACACTTGCCTTTAAAAAATTTCTCGAAGACTCATCCATAAAAGAAGAAATTTTCACTAAATTCTCAACAGATTTTAATCCGAAGGATGTATTAAATATCTCTACAGAAATTAAGAATTTATTTTTAAAATCTCAAATCCCCCCAGATGTAATTAATGAAATTCAAAATGCTGTAGATATTATATGTAAGAATTTAAGAAAAAATATCTCTTTCTCTGTTAGATCTTCAGCAACTATCGAAGATACTACGAACTTTTCGTTTGCTGGACAAGCAGAGAGTTACTTAAATGTTATCACATTTGATGAGATATTAGAATCTGTAAAGAATTGTTGGATTTCATTATATTCTCCAAATGCATTGCTTTACCTTCTACAGATAAGAAAAAGTAATAAGCAGATTTTGTTAAAAGACTTAGAGATGGCAGTAATCATTCAACAAATGGTGAATTCTCAAGTCTCAGGTGTCTTATTTACAGCTAATGTGATTAATAATTCAAAGAATGAAATGTTAGTTAATTCCACTTGGGGACTTGGCGAAACTATAACAAGTAATTTAGTAATACCAGACCTATTAATTATAAGCAGGGATAAGTTCAGCATTTTAAAAAAGGTCATAGGAGAAAAAGAAAAAATGTCTATTCCTAATCCTTCTGAATCTTTTACAACTCTAATAGCAACTGAAAAAAATCTTCAAAAAGTATGTTCTCTTGATGAGTCGCAACTCTTTCAACTCTATAAACTTGGATTAAAACTTGAAAAAAGTTTTAATTATCCTCAAGACATTGAGTGGGCAATAGAAAATGATATTCTCTATATTTTACAGAGTAGACCGATCACAACTTTAAGAGAATGAACTACAGAAAGAATTTAAAAAAAGATAAAAAATTGATTATTTTAAAAAAGTTCGCTTTCCTAAATAAATAAAAAGCTCAGATAATTCATAAAGCGTTAAGGGCATTACTAGTTGAGCCATACTTGTGCGAATTTCTTCCTTATCTTCCCCCGAAAGTATTATTTTTTTTATATCTTCAACGTAATCATCCATATTCAAAAATAGGATTTCAATTTTATCTACTCCCGTGAGTTCTTCTATATCTTTATCTAAATGTTCCTCAACATCATTAAGTAATCCTAATTTTAACTTGGGGTTTAAATCATACTTTTTTATAAGGCGATTCATTTCTTCGATGATAATATTTAAACTTAAGTTCCAATCAGCATTTTCTTTATATTTAGGAATCAATATCTCGCTAATTATCAGCTCAAAGAGAGTAGTTGGTGCTTTTTTATCAAAATCTACCTCTGTTCCCGTACTTAATTGTAGTTTTTTTATTTCTGTCATATCAATCCTCAACTTAATTGAATATTTTTGTTAATCCTTATTAATTAATGGACTAAGTTATAATAAATATTTTTATTCTTAAAAGAGAAAAAATTGGAACAATTTTTTTTTAGTTTTTTTTTTAAAAAACTTAGTATCAATAGGTTATAACAATTATTCGCTAAAATTTGAATTTATCAATTTTTGTTTTTATACAAATATATCAAAAATACTGCATTTCAATAAAATTAATTAAAAACCATTTAATGATTTGATATATGAATAAATTTGAGAAAGCTCAACAAATACTCCAAGAAATAAATGGAGATGGTTGGTTAATAGTTTGTGATGAAGATAATGATATCCATTCTCGCTATTTATTAGGTGTTGGTTCTCATGCTCTTCATGCGATTTTTATTGCTGCTGATGGGAATCATAAAGTTCTCCCCGTAGTTATGGAAGCAAATATGGTTAAAAATTCTCTTAAGGAAAAGGAGATAAACGCAGAAGTAATTCCGTTTAATTCTACTAGCGAATTTGTTGAAAAATTAAAAAGGCTCCTTAGGAAGCCAAAGATAGCTCTTGATTTTGGGGAGAATATCTTTGAGGAAGATACAACTTCATATGCAGATTACATACCATTCGGTACTTATTCAGCGCTAAAAAAGTTAGCACCAAATACAGAATTTATTTCAGCGGCACCTATAATATATGAACTTAGAAGCGTTAAATCTAAAGAAGAATTAAAAGATTTAAGAAACGTATGTAAAGCCACTATTGAATTGCTAGAAATTGTTCCAGATTTTGCAAAAATCGGCATGACTGAAAGGGAAGTAATGGCAAAATTAGAATATGAATATGCAAAAGTA
>Ga0307378_10010357_pt1 | contig 12114 bp, 6 predicted proteins | sample UN1MG_FD_202238 | JGI IMG/M metagenome (GOLD analysis project Ga0307378, IMG submission 202238) | Soil microbial communities from Risofladan, Vaasa, Finland - UN-1 | ecosystem: Environmental > Terrestrial > Soil > Coastal area > Acid sulfate soil | place: Finland: Risofladan, Vaasa | collected...
TCCATTCTGGGGTTGCTGCTTCTGTTAAAGGAGCATCATTATTATAACCAGAACAATCCATTACAGTACCTAAACGTGAACCAATAACATAAGGAGTTCCGTGATCTTTAGCTTCCATCTGTGGTGCACATAACCATGTACGTTGAGTTTCTCCTTGAACATTTCCAAAAGTAAAATGAAATGATAAAGAATCAGATGTACTTGTAGCAATATTAAGAAACGGATCCCAAACAATTCTATGCCATTGTCCATCATTAGGCACTGTTATATATTCACCAGTTACTCTACCAACTTCGGAGTTATCAGCAGTATAATAATAAATGTTAAAATCGGAATCATTAGTTTTAACGTACATAGATACTTGATATGTTGTATTTGCTACTTGTGGTGCATAATCACCATATGAATACCAATAAGCATTTTGATTCGTATCAGTATCATAAAAACTTACAACTGGTGAATCTATGCCATACGGAGGATCAATGTCATCCCATAGTATTCCAGTACAATATTCTTTTGACCAACCAGTATCCAAGTTTGTATTAGTTACGACATTGGTAGTTGGTTCTTGGAAATTATCCATTTTATAATGCAAAATTTTTGCTTTAGATAATTCTGTTACTTCTTTTTGTGATAAAACATTGTCATATAATCTAACATCATCTATTATACCATTAAAATGTCTATTTGAATCATTTGGTTCTCTACCAATATACCCAGAATTTGTATATTGCCAATCTTGATATCCAGTTGCACTGCCTTTTAAAACACCATCGACAAATGTTTTCATCAAAGATCCATCCCACATAAAACAACAAAAATGCCATTTACTATCGTTAACATTTACACCTGATGTGGTACAATAATAATAAGTAGTGCCAGATAATAATGCAAAAGTTAATGATCCATTTGAACTAGCATAAAATATAGGGAAATAAGTAATAGAACCTATACCATTTGAAACTTGACCCGATCCCAATCCTGATGTTTTTATCCAACAAGTCCATGTAAATGATGGTAGAGTTCTATAAATATCAGAAGGAAAAGATACATGCTCAGAGGATGCTGCATCAAAACTTAATGCGTTTCCAAGAATTCCAGCAACTCTTGTTGGAGTATTTACAAGAGTCCCATTATTCGAACTAATAGAACTATCGTAAGCTACTGCTCCAGAAGCTTCATTGAATTTCCACCACCCTACTATACTCATAGTTTACCCCACAAAAGTAAAATCTAAACTTTCTGTTGTTGAATTATACACAATTTCAAATTTATCATTCGCAGATACATCGGAAATTCCCAGAAGGCTTATATCTTTTACTTCATTTCCTTGGAAGTTGGTATCTCCAAAGGAATCCATTGCAAAACCGGTTTCCCATGTAACAGTACTATCTACGGCAACTCCGCTATCATATTGGAATTTTAAAGTGTCATCTATTTTATAAATAGCAAAACAACTCGTGGCGTCTAAACTTTCCCAAGTTGAATTATTCAAACGTGCATCAAAGGCTAAAGCATTATCAATTGATAAGGTATTAATACTATAGATATTATCATTATCGTCAAGTAAAACTCCAGAATATTGAATTTCAGAAGTTCCGTCATATCTAGCAACAGCATTATCTGCACCACTTCCAATATTGTCAGCACTGCCTATTGGTCCAGTCGGACCAATTTGACCACCACCACTTGTAACAGCTGCCCATCCTGTCACAGGATCTACAAAATCAAGCTGTAAAGTTGTAGTATTTAAAAATGTAATCATTGGTTGGTCCCAAGTACCTTGCCAACCTCCGTCATCGCTTTGAACTACTTCAACATTAACATATTTATAACCAAGATTGTGAGTTACAGTCCATGAATCAGATGAAACAGATTGCGTATGAATAAAAGCTCCAGCTATTGCTGTTGTTCCGCTTGATCCAGATGAACCTGATGTTCCAGCAGTCCCACTTGATCCTGATGTTCCTGAACTACCAGAGGTACCAGAATCTCCTGTATCACCTTTAACTCCAGATGTTCCTGAACTTCCGCTTGATCCTGAACTACCAGAGGTGCCTGAACTTCCGCTTGATCCTGAACTACCTGATGTTCCGCCTGTTCCCGAACTTCCAGATGATCCGCTTGATCCAGATGTTCCGCTAGATCCTGAACTACCTGATGTTCCGCCTGTTCCTGAACTACCTGATGAACCACTTGTTCCTGAACTTCCACTAGATCCTGAACTACCTGATGATCCGCTGGATCCTGAACTACCTGATGTTCCACTACTTCCAGATGATCCGCTTGTACCATTAATACCTGATGTTCCGGATGATCCACTTGTTCCTGTGTTTCCACTTGTTCCAGATGTACCTGATGTACCAGCAGCACCTGAATAAATAGGTGTGGTAAAGAACGAAGCTCTCGAATTACCCTCATAGTAGAATGTTACACTAACAGGAGCTACAGATGTTGTTGTTGTTTCCAGAGTTACTCTAAATCTATCATCAACTTGCACATCAAAGTCAATCCCCTGACTTTCATTCCAGTATACTAAACCAGGTGATAAATTTTCAATATCTCCTGACGTTGATGTAAACAGTGTAAAAGATGTTGAATCGTTGAATACATCTACTTTTGCTGTGATTCTTGTATTTCCGACTGGCGAATCGACATTTGCATATATATTAAAAGTCCAGTTTCCAGATAATATAAATTCAACACCAGGAGCCCCAACACAAGTATTCCACACATCAATTTCAGAAACAGATGTACTGTCAACTTGAACAACAATTGTATTTTCTGCATGATTCCCTGCTGTTTGTCTTAGTTCTCTAATTGAAGTATCTGGACATACTTCTTTATGAAAATAATAAATTGCTCCTTGTGGAGTTTCTCCACTTGTACCTGATGAGCCAGATGAACCTGAACTACCAGATGAACCAGAACTTCCAGATGAACCTGAACTTCCGGCAGTCCCAGACGATCCTGATGTACCACTTGAACCTGATGTACCACTCGAACCGCTTGATCCTGAGCTTCCAGATGATCCACTTGTACCGCTTGATCCTGAACTTCCGGCAGTACCAGATGATCCTGACGTACCACTTGATCCTGAACTTCCGGCAGTACCAGATGAACCTGACGTACCGCTTGATCCTGAACTACCAGATGATCCAGATGATCCTGAACTACCAGATGTACCATCAATACCAGATGTTCCTGAACTTCCGCTTGTCCCGTCAATACCAGATGTACCAGATGAACCTGAACTACCAGATGTACCTGAACTACCAGATGATCCGCTTGATCCTGAACTACCAGATGATCCTGAACTTCCACTTGTCCCGTTAGTACCAGATGTTCCTGAACTACCAGATGATCCGCTTGTACCATTAATACCTGACGTACCGCTTGATCCTGAAGTGCCTGAGAATCCTGGATCTCCTGTTTGACCTGACGTACCGCTTGTACCGCTTGTACCAGCAATTGTATCTACATATGTTTTAATCGCTTTTTCCGTAGGAATCACATTATTGGAATTTTGCGATAAAGTTGTGTCAGTAGAAAACTCGTTTACACCAACTCCGCTTCCTAAACTGAATAAACCTTGATCAGTTATGTTAGCGACGATTCCGCCGGTTGTGTCTGATACCGTTAATCCGCTGGTGTCTCTTATCTGAAGTTCATCGAGGATTATTTTTCGTTCATCACCGATGTCCCAGTCACTAGTCAGATTGTTGGTACCATCACGTTTAACGGCAGCATCATCTCTAATCCATTTTGGATCGTATGCCATGAGTTAAACTCTCCTTAATGGAGTGGAGGGAAATTAATCCCCCCACTTTCCATTTAGAATATTAGACTATGTACCAGTTAGTTCCATCACAAACAAATGTTAGTGACTGGTACTGCGTATCAAGTGTTACTGATGCCGCTCCGTCTATTGTACCAAGACCTGAAATGATAACATCATTTGCATCACCAGAGATTTTCTTCACAATAATCTTAGCATTTTCAGCTTCTTGTAGATCAATGTTAATATCACCACCTGCTGTATTTGCTAAAATTACGTCTCCAGTAGTTGCAGTTGAATCTGATGATACAGGCACAACTTCAACTAACTGATTAGCAAGAGCTTCAATCTCAGTATAAATGAGTTTAGCAGTTGCCAATTGATCATCAGTTGATAATGCAGTTAATGCATCGCCTGAATCCAAGATCTCGTTAACAGATGCTCCAGAAGCCAAGGTTACACCATTAGCATCAATTTCTAGTTGTTTACCACCAGACCAGAATTGAATGTTATTAGCTCCGCCATTGACTAGTACATATTCACCAGAACCTGCATCACCAATCTGTATTGTGCTACTTGTGATTCCAAGCATTGGAGTATCATTGACAGCAGCATAAATTGCATCAGTTGTGGTGTCAATGGTAATATATGAAGAACCAATAGTATCAAATCTCTTCTGAGCATCATTCCACCATGGTACTCTTAGATCAATTGGACTATCTTCTCTTGTAGCAACAGATTGAAGATCACCAATTTCACCAACCTTAAATGAATCATCTGATTCAACAAACATAAACTGATAATTCACCAATGATCCACGGTCGACTTCAAAACCAGCTTGGCCTGCTGTAACACCTGGTCCAACTTCACCATTATTGATAACGATTAAGTTGTCTGAGGTTGTGACTTCTTGATTGTGGACTACGAATGTAGTACCATCAATAAATAGATCACCAGCAACTGTCAGGTTATTAATACCAGACATGTTATCAGAATCATCAATTTCCACACCTGAACCCTGAATATCAGTAGTTCCATCATATCTTGCGACAGCATTATCAGTACTTGCTGCAGCTATAGATGAAGTACCACTTGATCCTGATGTTCCAGAGCTTCCACTTGATCCTGATGTTCCAGAGCTTCCACTAGTACCTGAACTACCAGATGTTCCAGAGCTTCCACTTGATCCTGATGTTCCAGATGTTCCACTAGTACCTGATGTACCTTGACCACCACCACCACTTGTAACAGCAGCATGACCTGATTGTGCTGTAGCAAATGTAATAGTAAGTGTTGTAGTACTGTCAAATGTAATAGTATCAGGTATAATTACCAGATCATTAGCATCAGAGACTTCAACATTTACATATTGAACTCCAAGCATATGAACAACTGTCCATGTGGTTGAATCAAGAACTTGTGTATGGACATATGCTCCAGCAAGAGCAGTTGTTCCTGAACTACCAGATGTACCGCTTGATCCTGCTGTACCAGATGAACCACTAGTTCCTGAAGATCCTGAAGATCCACTAGTTCCTGAAGATCCTGAAGATCCTGAGGTTCCACTTGATCCAGAACTACCAGATGATCCACTAGTTCCTGAAGATCCTGAAGTTCCACTTGATCCAGAACTACCAGATGTACCACTTGTACCTGATGTTCCAGAGCTTCCACTTGTACCAGAACTACCTGAAGAACCAGAACTACCTGAAGAACCAGATGATCCTGATGTTCCAGATGATCCTGAACTACCTGAGCTTCCTGATGTTCCAGATGAACCAGATGATCCTGAGGTTCCACTTGATCCAGAACTACCAGATGTACCAGATGAACCAGATGATCCTGAGGTTCCGCTTGTACCTGAAGTACCAGATGAACCTGAAGTACCTGCAATGTTCAGTTCATGAATAGCCCATGCTGTTAATACTGCTGTAGTTGAATCTGTAGCAGGATTATTTGAGATTTCATTAACAGAAACACCGACTTCTAGTGCAAGACCTTCTTCTGTAAGTGACATAGCAAGAACGCTATTAGCACCAACAACGATTGAATCTGAAGTTTGATCAACAGCAATATAAGTATCGCCTTGCGTATCAAACCTTATTTCGTCATTGTTCCACCATGCTACTCTCAGATCAACGGGAATATCTTCTCGAGTTGCAACTGCTTGTAGCGACCCGACCTCACCAATTCTGAAGTTGTCCTGTGTTTCATCATATAACATTTGATAATCAACTAGAGTTCCTCTGTCTACTTGCAGACCAGCTTGTCCTACAGTTACACCTGCTCCTGGTTCTCCAGCATTAATATAAATAATGTTATCTGAAGTAGAAACTTCTCCAGAGTTAACAACAAATGCTGTTCCATCAATAAACAGATCTCCACCAACTGTCAGGTTATTAACACCTGAAATGTTGTCAGAATCATCAAGAATTACTCCTGAATCTTCAATTGTGGTTGGATCAGCATATCTAGCTACTGCATGTTCAGTACCAGCTGCAGTTACAGATGAAGTACCAGATGTTCCTGAACTTCCTGATGAACCAGATGTTCCGCTTGTACCAGAAGTACCAGAAGTACCAGATGATCCTGAACTACCAGATGTTCCACTTGAGCCAGAACTACCAGATGTTCCTGATGAACCTGATGAACCTGAAGTTCCACTACTTCCTGACGAACCAGAACTTCCTGAACTACCTGAGCTGCCTGATGTTCCAGAACTTCCTGACGAACCAGATGACCCGGCTGTTCCTGAACTTCCACTTGTGCCGGATGTTCCAGATGTGCCTGAAGATCCTGAACTTCCACTAGTTCCTGAGCTACCAGATGATCCAGATGATCCAGATGTACCACTTGATCCTGAACTACCTGAACTACCTGATGTTCCTGAACTACCTGAACTACCTGCAGTTCCACTTGATCCTGATGTACCTGATGTACCAGAAGTTCCTGATGTACCAGAACTACCAGATGTACCAACAAGTGTGGCATCTATAATAGCTTGCTGAATTGCTAAGGCAGTTAGTAACTGATCAGCATCTGATGAAGTTGAGTCATTTGAAATTTCATTTACAGCAACTCCAGTAGCTAAATCAAACTCACCACCAGAAATTGTGACTCCAGCTTCAAAGGTTTCATGACCAGTAAAATTACGACGACCATCAACATGAACATACTGAAGGTGATCATCATCCGCTAAACCTGATAAAGCACCATGATCGCTAGCTGATCCAACAGCAGGAGTTAATGCTGAAAATCTCCAATCTATATAGTCAGTTCCTTCGTCAGTTGTTCTAAGACTTGATTTAACAGCATTCGTATATGAACTTGAAGTTTGAAAAATTAAGGTTCCCATTGCCACAAATTCAGGGAATGGAAGACCATTAGTTACAAGATCATTAATTTCAACTGTAGCTCCAATTCTTGCAGATGTAAGATCTGCATATTCATCCTGCCCAACAATATTTATGTAAGGCATGTCAGAATCATTTGTTGCAAAAATATGATTCAAAACAAAATATTCGTCTGTAGCTTCTGCTAAAGCCCATGAGCCACCTGACTCTTCATTCCACGCTGCTCTACCAGAACCAGTTGTAGTAACAACATAATCAGTAGCTGCTAGTTTTCTCCATACTCCAGCACCTGCTCCAGTTCTATACCAAATAGGAACATTAGCTGGTGCGGATAATGATGGTTCAGAAAAAGCTATATCTTCATCATATATTACTCCACCAGTAACTGACATTTGTGCTTCAACATTTGTGGTTCCAGTCCCATCAGCAACGAGATCACTAATAGCAAGACCACTTACATATAAAGTTCCTCTTGCAAGGTGAATATTTAAATGAGTCTGACCATCCATAACGGTACCATGGCGTTCATCACCAAGGTAGATAACTTCTTTAGCAGTATCATCCCAATAAGCCACACCAACATAAGCATGCTTCAAGATAATATCATTCGTCCATGTTACACTTTCAGTAAGAAGCGCAGTATCTTTATCAAAATAAAAATAATGTAACCCCTCAACTTCAGTAATAGTAACTTCTTGTCTATCAGTAATTCGCCACTTTTGACCACTTAACCAAAATTGAAAATATGATCCAGTTGGTTCAATATAAAACTTGGCTCCTCCAGTTGAATCAATACCAATCTGATTATTGGTTCTTGCCTGAATTCCGGTCGGTTCCAGAGATGCTCCGGTAATATGATCAATATAACCTTTAACAGCTTTTTCAGTTGGAACCATTGTATCTGATCCCAAATTTCCATTACTTCCGCCTAATTGGTCGTCGGAAGAAAATTCTTGGATTGTCTCACCTGCTCCTAATTGTAAACCTGATCCAGTGAAACTAGCTACTTCGACATTATCAAGGAGAGTAACGACAGTCGCCGCAGTACCCTCATCTACAATTTCAACTTTCGAGTCACCTTGGAAGATTTGATTAAACAAACTCCACTTAGGATTATAACTCATTATCTATATCCTCCTGCTTATCTTTTTATTTAAATTTTGTTCTATTTTTAATAGATAGAACTCAACTTATAACACTTAGTTAACATTATAAGTTTTAAACTATGTAAAAATTTACTGTATCTGTTACTAAGGATAACGACTCAGTAAACGTATCTAAATTCACAGAAGGATTCCCATCAATCAGTCCGCTTTCAGGAATGATTATTACTTGATTCATGTCTGGACTTATTTTCTTTATCGTTATTTTTCCCTTTGGTGTTAATATCAATGTTATTGTTACATTACCATTTGTAGTATCTACAAGTATGACATCTCCAACAACGGCTGTTGAATCGCTTGATATATGAACTGGATTTATTGAAGCCGCAGTTGCAACAGCAGAATCAACATATTGCTTGACTGCATTTTGAGTAGGTAAAACACTATCACTTGTACCTAAATCTGTATCGACTGAAAATTCATTAATGCTTACTGGACCACTAGATAATTCAAGCGCCGTAAAAGTTCCGGTATCCGGAGCACCAGCGCCTATTGGTCCCGGCGTTCCCAGTAATTGACTAACACTGATGTTTTTGGTTTCATCTAATCCAGTTAGATCAACTACAACAAGAAGATCAACTCCATCAGCTGCTGGCAAATTATTAAGTTGTGTTATTTTTTTATCAGCCATTCCTTTTTAGTCCCTTTGATTTCATCTCTATTTTAGTCGAATAAAACTTGCGACCCAACATCAGTTGGTGTCTGATCATAAAGTTTTTGCAATTTGTTGCCTTTAAGCATATTAGACTCCCGGACTTGTTGCTTCATAATTCCTTCTAGAGTTTTTAGCTTTTCTAATGCTTGGTATGCACTATCAACAATATGCATTTCAAACGGCTCCGGATCATTCTTTTTTTCTAAGTGATCCAGAAGGACATCAAGAGACTGAAAGGCTTCTTGTACAACCTCGGAGTTGATTTCCCTTAGAAACCTTAGCATTAATGTGTCGGTACTTGACATGTTTAAGAGCTCCTTATCCAATATATTATCCAGCAATTATAACTTTAACATTGTGTGTATTATCTGACATCCATATTCTTAAAACACCAGGAGAGTCTCCCCCTGAAATATTAGTAACTTCAATCCTTTCTAATGTAGCACTATCTATAGTGTCTAAAACAACGCCTCCAGAGAAACCTGATTCTAGAAGATCTATATCTTGATAATAAGAACCTCCACTCAAAATCCATGCCCCTCCTGATGGTAGAGTTATATTAAGAACTGATCCTGATGTTACATTGATACTTCCACCTATAGCAGTTACTATAACTTCTTCAGTATTTACACTCATCCAAATTCTTAAGTTACTTGTAGAATCAAATTCAATATCAGCTACAGTAATCACTTCATCTGGAGGATCAATTGTTGTCAATACAAACATTCCTTCGCTTACTAAATTAAGACTTGAAACATCAATATCTTGATAATATCTTCCACCACTAGCAATCCAAGACCCTCCTGCTGCCAGGGTAGTTCTGACCTTTTCAACTGTACTTGAGAATGCTGTAACAATAGGAGGACCAAATACAATAGCCTCTAAGTCTAATTGAGTTGGCATCCAAATTCTAAGTATAGATGTGTTTACATATTCAATATTATCAGGTTGAATTTTCATACCTGAAGTTGAATCCCAAATTGAAACAATTGCAGTATCATCTTTAAAATTAGATATATTTATATCTTGTCTATATTTTCCACTATCTAGTGTCCATCCACCAGAAGATAATGAAGTAGTTTCAAAAGTCATAAAATCTACATTCAGAACACCAGCTGGTTCTCCTCGAACATAAAGCATATTAACGCTTGTGGAATCTACTATTTCTACGCTTCTACCGACAAACTGCCAAAATGGACTAGATCTTACAGGAGTTACCGTACCTGGTTCTGAAGTAGATAAATATAATAAACTTCCAACATCAGGAGTTTGTCCAGATTCTAGTGGTACATTAAATACTTTTCCTGTAGTTTGAACTCGTCCATCAACACCAACTTGTGCAACAACTCCGTCTGAAGTTGTATTTCCAAGATTGGCTCTAGCAAGATCTAAAACACCAGTTGAAGTAACAAATACAAGATCTCCTTCTGATAGCCCACTAGTATTTCCGCTAATAGAAGCTCCACCACTACCGGCAAGTCCCCACCTATCTGAATAACCAAAATAAAATTGATCTGCTTCGGAATCGTATGCTATTCTTGCTCGGTCTCTTTCTGGGAGGAAGGTTGGAAGGCCTGTTTCTGTTCCTGCATAGCTTGCTACATAAAGTCGTCTGTTGTCCATATTATCTGGATCAAAGTTATAAACGCTTGTAACATAAAATGGTCCAGTTCCTTCAACCTTTACGGCTTTTAGGAACAACCACGAACCACCTGGCGTATATACTCCTCTCTGACTAGGTTTCACTATAAGTGCTTTAGCATCTGGGGCTGGTCTTGATTTTGCATATGTATATTCTAAAACGATATAGTAATAACCAGGTTCATCAAATCCAGTATCAAACATATAGTATTGATCACGATCGGTAAAGTCAACTGTGTGCTGTGCATTGATATTAATCCACATGTCATCTTTATAAACAAACCCGGGTTGCAAAACAACTTGGGTATTAGATGTTGCATCCAACGACACATCGCAGGATTTAGATGTCGCTATACCGTCTTCCCCATAGGTAACCATCCTAGTTAGTGTATTAACAGTGTTGCTGTTATACGATGCGAACGGATCTACCGCCCTTGCTTGACTCGGAATGCTGCTGGCCATTTTTGTATTTTCTCCTTACTCAAAAGTCTCTATTTTTAAACTAATAACGAAAGATAATTCCTACTGGGCTTCTTTATTTTTTGTTCTAAATTTCACATCTCATTGGATTTTTATGCAGGTATCGCATTTGGTTTTATTACTGAGTTCTATATATATTAATAACAAAGAGAAACATAAAATTCTCGTTATTTTTTAGGTGGGATGTTATCTGCAGGAGTAAAGGTGGGGCACCACCCGTAGCAGTGCCCCGTAACATTTTTGTTAACTATTAAAAAGTTAATTATTTGGTAATTTATTAGTAATTTGTTCTAAACTAAAGGAGACATTAGTTAAAAATCCTTAAGAACTTCATCTATTTGAGCAAAAGATGGATTGTTAGAAGTTATCTCAAAAACCTTCCACCCATACTGCTCCAGTTTAACTGTTTTATTGAGATCAATATACATATCGTTATTATGCCAGAAGGTATCAGGACATTGAATTACGACTTTAAGAACCGGATCGCAGAAGTCAGTTATAAACTCGAGCTTCAATTTGTTGTCAGTTCCAAACTGTCTGATCAAGTGATCCATCTTAATATTTGAGAAGTATAATCTTAAGTGATCTCGTAGTTTAACTTTCATAGATCTTATAGGATCAATGGCTTTCATTTCGCCTTTCATGAAGAATTCTACATCGTCCAGTTCTTCAATGTGTTGTTCATCAACCAAAATGTCCTCTCCTATGATCTCTTCGTTCTCAGGATGGATAAACAGATCTTTATTTTTACCATACTTTCCACGAGCGGCAAATTCCTTATTTGCTAGAGGAGCATTTGGAAATCTCTTGGTGTAGTCAGCGTGTTTTACATTATGTTTTTGGAGATGTTTTGGTGAAATTACAAGAAAGGGTTTACCACATATTTGACAGGTTACTTTTCCTTTTTCATCATATAGCGGGTAGGGATACTCATTCATTGTTATTCTCCTTAATAACTATTCATTTTAATTTTGTTCTATAAAACAGAGGTGTTTAATGTATGATTTTACAAAAATAAAAGCAGACTCAAAGTTACCCCATCAT
>Ga0307378_10010358_pt1 | contig 12113 bp, 10 predicted proteins | sample UN1MG_FD_202238 | JGI IMG/M metagenome (GOLD analysis project Ga0307378, IMG submission 202238) | Soil microbial communities from Risofladan, Vaasa, Finland - UN-1 | ecosystem: Environmental > Terrestrial > Soil > Coastal area > Acid sulfate soil | place: Finland: Risofladan, Vaasa | collected...
ACTATCAGCTCTTGAATAAACCACGCGGAGAGTTCAAGGAAATCATGCATCGGAATCGATACAAGAAGGCTTAAGTTAGTGCCATTCTATCGTGTCCCCAGAATTCAGAATTAATCTCAATTAAAGGGAGGTCTAAGATGAGGAAAGTAAGAATAGTTACTGTGTTGGGCTGGGTGGGATTCCTGTACCATTTCTGCCTCGGCATCGGGTTTTTTATATTGCTGGAGCCGACAGCCAGTTATGGTAACTTGGCATTCCCGTCAAGCGATTTCACCCCTTTTTTCGCCAGCGTGATAGCGATTATGCTTCTTCCATTTGGCCTGGCCTATCTATTGGCGGCGCTGGACCCAGACGCATCGCGCTCACTCTTGATAGTTGTGACCAGCTGGAAGGTCCTGAGCGTACTAGGTGGGCTTGCGGCCATTTTCTCGGGAATGGCCACCAGCTATATTAACGGGTTTTTGATTATGGACGGAATTTTTGCCTTGGCAGGTATTTATGCGGTGGTGGTGACGCGCAAGCAAAAGGGGGTTAATTAGGTGCTGTCCAGTGCGAACGGCTGTCCAAACTTGGAAAACGAAGGTTGGGTCCTCGGCTTGGTCAAAGCCCATTGGAGATTTGCAATTAAAAGAGCGCCAGGGCGGGGGTATAGTTCGCGCGTAAAATAGCGCCACCCATAGCGACCTCTTGCTCCTGCCGGTCCAGGGAGAAGGGGTTTGAGGTTTGTGGGTTGCCATCCTGCGCGCCATAGCGCTCCGGCGGCGGCGCGAGGTTTGTGGTTAGAGGCCAAGACAAGATTTTTTAACAGGGATATACAGGATGTTCAGGATTCAAAAACCGGGGATCATCCTGGAAAATTTCGCGCATCGAAGGATCGGGATCAGCGGGCGTTATGGCGCGCCTTCAGCGCTCAAAACGTTGGGCTGACCGTGTACCCGGGGCTCACGCCCCGGGCTGTAGAATGCCACGCTTTCAGCGCTGAAGAATTCGTTAGACGGCTTGTACCCGTGGCTTTCGTCCAATAGGTGGTAGGCCCGACACTCCTGTCGGGCGACCGCGGGACAAGAGTGTCCCGCCTACCGGTCTGCAATTTTCTCGATTTCCGCGTTTTTTTTGATTCTACAAAACCATGTGGTAGGCCCGACACTCCTGTCGGGCGCTCGTGTGGCCTGACACTCCTGTCGGGCGACCGCGGGACAAGAGTGTCCCGCCTACCGGTCTGCAATTTTTTCAAATTCCGCGTTTTTTCGATCCTACGCAACCATGTAATATTTTACCCACTGGCTGTTGAATCCGGCTCTCCATTCCAAGCCGTCAACCTTCACTCAACACTTTGCGTTGCATTATGCACCACTGCCGTTGCAATTTTCAACACACCATAATTTTTAATTAATAACAGGGCCAAGCCCTGTTCGGGGCAATTATCGTTGCAAATTGCAACAATCACCTTGGGCGTGGTTGTAGAGTTATTCTCAACATTCCCCTGTAAAATCAGCCGGGTAAAAATTTCGGCGGGTCTGGTATGGTGCTTGCTCTGATATGGTCCATCCGCATCCAGGAGCGCGGCATGGACAGGAAGATATTGGTCATAACGGATGGCTTGGCATTGAAGGAAGAGGCGTTTAAGTATGCCGAGGGATTGGCAAAACGCATTGACGCGCTGGTGGTAATTTTAATGCTTTTGGAGCCGGGCGAGGGCGATGGCCGGCTGCGCGGCGACATGGAGCTCGCGGGCGCGCAGAGCCAGGCCATTGAATCTCTTATGGAATACGTAAACGAGCTCGAAAGGGCCGGGGTGGAGGCCGAGCCGTGGCTGCGGATCGGCGACCCGGCCTCGGAATTCCTCAAGTTTTTAGCGGGGGTAGGAAGATTTCAAGCCATCATCTGGGGCGGGAACGGCGCGGTTATTCAGGAGAAGTCGCGCGGCAAGCAGTCGCACTGGCTGTTCAAGGTCAAGGACCACCTTGATTGCCCGCTCCTGGCGCCGGAGCGGAAGGACAAATGAAATGACCGAGGCCGTCTTGAAGGATTATTATTTCACGCAAAGGCGCAAAGATCGCAAAGGAAAACGCTTAACTGCTCTATGCGGCATTGATCTTTGCGAGCTTTGCGCCTTTGCGTGAGAAAAACACCGACAAAGAGGTGAAAACATGCAGGTGATTTGTATTTCGCGGGGGACGTTCAGCGGTGGCAGCGAGCTTGCGCAGAGGCTGGCGCAGAAGCTTGCCTGCCGATGCGTAAGTCGCGAGGATTTAATCGAAGCCGCGACCCTGGAAGGCATCCACGTGGGCAAGCTGGAGATGACGATGGTGAAGCCGGGCTCGTTCTCGGGGCGGCTCAGTCTGGAGCGGGAGCATTACCTGGCGTTCACCACGGCCTATCTTTGCGACCGCGCTAAAGAGGGCCGGATCGTGTATCACGGCCGGACGGGTCACCTGCTTTTACCGGGGGTTAGCCACGTTTTGCGGGTGCGGGTGGTGGCTGACGAGGACTACCGCGTCAAGTCGGTGATGCAGCGTCTGAAGCTGGACCGGGACAAGGCCCGCCGGTACCTTAATGACGTTGACGAGGACCGGATGCGGTGGGTGCATTCGATGTACGGTGTCTCGTGGGCGGACTCCGGGCAATATGACATAGTGATTAACCTGGAGCAGATGAACGTGGAGAACGCTGCTTCGGTCCTGGTCAATGTTTCGCAACTCCCTGATTTTCAAATGACTCCTGCATCGCAACGGGCCATGGAAAACCTGGCCCTGGCGGCCCACGCCCGCCTGCTGCTGGCCCGTGACGGACGGACCAAGGACGCGGGATTCAAGGTCCGCGCGGACAGCGGGGTCGTCACGGTCACGTATCTGCCGCAGTTCGCCAAGACCGCTGACGCCATTCCGGGCGTGCTTGAAACCCTGGAGGGGATCAAGGACGTGCGGGCCACCATGGCCACGACTAACATCCTGTGGGTGCAGGAGAAATTTGACCATGCCTCCGATACCTTCAAGCAATTGTTGGAAATCGCCACCAAATGGAACTCCGCGGTCGAGCTGGTGCGGCTTACCTCTGGTGACTCCGAGAACGGCCCTTCCGACGCGGCGATCCAGGCGGCGCCGGCCCCTCAGCCATCCGCGGCCAGGGAGTATAACGGCGGGGTCGAGGATGATACGGTTGAGGAAATTCTCCGTGAAGACGGTGGGTTAGCCAGTACGATGGATGAGCTGGCCCGGTTGGGCCTCTCCGGCGGCGGCCGGGTGGTGAGCGGCGGCCAGGAGCGGCTGGTCGGGTCGCTGGACCGGACCACGCCTTACTCGCTGGTGGTGATCGGCGACGTGTTCCTGGAAAAGGCGCAGGCGGCTCGGGTGCGCTTGTTGCGGGAATTGCAGAGCTATTTAGGCGACCACGTGAAGGCGCCGGTGGTGAGCGCGGACGAGCTCAAGGCCCGCTACCTCTTCGGCAAGCGCGACGTTCTCAAAATGATCGGGTTCCTGGCGGCGGTGGTTGTCATTTATTTTCTCATGTTTACGCACCAGAGGCCGGTCCTCGAGCTCCTGACCGGCGCCACCTGGCAGAACAAGGCGCTGGCCTCGGTGGCGGTGTTCGTGACCGTTCCGGTGGTGGCTTACTTGTACGGGACCCTGGCTAAGTCGTTCTTAAAGATGATCAAAATGGAGTAGGGGGATCAGGGACTTGCGGGGTCGGAGCTTCAGTCCTTTTTGTTAATCGCGGGTCAAGACAAGGAGTAAGATGATGTCTAATTTTCTGCTGGCCAATTTTATCACGCTGACGCCGGCGGTGGCCATCCAGGTGATAGTTCTCGGCTTTATCGGCGGCATCTTGAGCGGGTTCATCGGCAGCGGGGGCGCGTTTTTCATGACGCCGGGGATGATGAACCTGGGTGTTCCGGGCGTGGTGGCGGTGGGCAGCAACATCACGCACAAGTTCGGCAAGGCGATGATGGGCTCGAAGCAGCACGGCGAGATGGGCAACGTGGACCGCAAGATGGGGGTCTTCCTCATCCTAACCTCCTTTGTCGGCATCAGAATCGCGGTGTGGATCAACAGCTTCCTCTTCGCGAGCGGCGGCGGCAGCCACGGCGAGGGCGGGGGCGGAGCGGCATCGGACCTCTATATCAGCGGCGTCTTCATCTGCATCCTGTCGCTGGTGGCGATCTCGATGCTGCGCGACGCTCTTAGCGGCAACGGCGACGAGGGCGGCCACGGCCCCTCCACCAAGATAGCTAACCTGGTGTCGCGCTTCAACATTCCGCCCTACATCTACTTCAGCGTGGCTGACGTCAAGGTCTCGTTGTGGGTCCTGATGCTGGTGGGCCTGGCCACCGGCTACCTCGCCGGAACCATCGGCGTGGGCGGCTTCATCGGCGTGCCCGCCATGATCTACGTGTTCGGGATGCCCACGGCCGTGGCCGCCGGCACCGAGCTTTACCTGGCCATGTTCATGGGCGCCTTCGGCGCTATTAACTACGCTTACCAGGGCTTCGTGGACATCCGTCTGACCCTGCTCCTTTACCTGGGCTCGCTGATCGGCGTTTACGTCGGGGCCTACGGAACCAAGGTGGTGAAGGAAGTGGTCATCCGCATCGTGACCGGAGTTATCATTTTATTATGCGTGGTTAGTAGGGGAGTGGCGGTGCCCGTGTATTTGCGCGAGATGGGATGGATCGCGATGGACGCGGACTGGGACGTCTATTTCAATGTGGCCAGCAAAGTCATGCTTTTCGTGGCCGGAATTTCCGGGAGCCTGATAATCATCTATAATGTGGTCAAGGGCTACCGTGAGCGGCGGCGCATCCAGACCCGGCTGATGGAGGCCAGACAAGGGGGATCAATGGCGATGGGCTTGCAGGAGGAGTAGAAAAAGGATGGCAAGCAATCTTGAAAAGGTCGCCATAACACCTGCATCACCCGCCGGCGCCCCCCCGATTTATACAGGTGTCCGGTGATTGCTGCCAAGATGGCAGCGCTACCAAGGTCATGTCGTGGCTTAGCAAAATAGTCGGCTCCGGGACGGAGCCGGATGGCATGCGGCTGATCCGGCTGCGCTCGACCCGCTTCCGCCATCTGCTGTCTAACTATGGACGGATATTGGATTTGCTCGCCGACGCGGCCGAGAAGCAGGGCGGGGGCTACGTGTTCGATCAGCATTACGTGGTCTCTTTGTCCGAGACGCTCTTCGATCTTGCTGAGGCCGTGGTCTTTGATCTTAACGTCATGACCGACATGCGTAACGCGCCGTTTTATGACGAGCTGGAGCGGCTGCGGTCCGAGGCCCAAGGCCTTTTAAGCTCCGGGAGCGCCGCGAGCTGCGGTGTGAATACCGCGGAGCCGGCGGCGCGGGCGGCCGTCCCGCTGCCGAGCGCGCAGGATCTGGCGGCGGCGCTCGGGCGCCATGCCGTGATCTACAAGCATAAGGGCCAGGTGGCGAGCCGGGGCGTGGCGGCGGGCCCGGTGTTCGTGCTGACTGGCGGCGGCGACCCCGGGCCGTTCCCCTCCGGCGGCGTGCTGGCCGCGGCCGAGATCAAGCCGGACGCCGAGCTGATCCGGCTGATGAAGCAGGCCTCCGCGATTCTCACCGATTTCGGCGGGCCGGCCAGCCACATGGCCTCGGTGGCGCGCGAGTTCCGCATCCCCACCATCGTGGGCCTCGGCGACGTGAGCAAGACCCTGGTCCCCGGCGAGGTGGTGACGGTTGACGCCGACGACAACACCGTGTACCGCGGCTGCGCGCAGGAGCTGCTCGACTATTACCAGTCCGAGCGCCTGAGCACGGAAGAGGAGGCCGAGTACCGGCTGTTGCGCGGCCTGCGCCGGGCCGTGTTCCCGCTGACGCTTGGCAAGTCCGGGTCCGCGACCACGGCCACAGACTGCAACACCCTGCACGACATCGTCCACCTGGCCCATGAGCTGGCCGGCGATTCACTGGCCCATCTCCTGCTCAGCCGCCGCGACCTCAAAAGGGCCGGGATCGAGATTGACTCAGCGTTTGGCGAGGCCCGGCTGATTGACATGGGCGATGGCCTGACCCAGCCCGCGGGGCCGCCGGGCGGCGACCGGCCCCAGGTGCGCTCCGTGCCCTGGCGCTCATTCTGGAGCGGGCTCCGGGAGGGGTCCGCTGCTCCCGATGCCGCGCTGCCGGGCGCGGCCGGGATCGAGAAGATGATGTCATTGGTCACCGACGATTACGCGGAGATCGTGATGGCCCGGCCGAATGGCTTTGACATGGCGGACGCCATGTTCGGCGAGAACCGCGACCTTAATTATCTTTATTGCCGCTTTGACGGGGCCTCGCCGCTGGGCGCCGGGGTGCGGGGGGCGACGGCCGCGGAAATCCTCACCCGCCTCGATTTCGCGGCGGCGCGGACCGCGCAGGCGGTCACCGCCTGGATCAGCGGGCTGCCCGCGGCGGAAATGGCGGAACGGATGACCATCGTGGGCCGGCTCGCCGGCTGGCTCGGAAAAATTGACGCCGGAGGATGGGAGGGAGGAGACGCGGTCAAGGACTTCATGCGCCTCCACGCCTGAGACCGGCGCATTGGAATATTGAAAATTCTTTTTGACGGGATTAACAGGATGAACAGGATAAAGATGAATAAACAACCGGTATTATTCGTTGATCCTGTAAATCCTGTTAATCCTGTCCTTGAATTCTTTGATGAGTGCCGGCAAGGGAGAAAAGGTAATGGAAAAAAAATTGCAGATCATGATCCTGGATGACGAGCCCATCGTGGGCAAGCGCCTTAAACCGGCGCTGACCAAGTACGGCTTCGAGGTCGAGGTGTTCGAGGACCCGGCCGCGGCCATCGCCCGCCTCAACGAAAAGGAGTTCGACATCGTGGTCACCGACGTGCGCATGGAGGAGGTCAACGGCATCCAGGTCCTGGAACACGTCATGGACAAGTCCAAGCGCTCCAAGGTCATCATCATCACCGGCTACGCCACCGTCGAGGTCGCGCGCGAGGCCCTGCTCAAGGGCGCGTTCGATTTCATCGCCAAGCCCTTCAAGCCCAACGACCTCCGCGCCGTCATAGACAAGGCCGCCCGCGCTCTCGGCCACGCCGGAATACCGGACCAGGCGGCGGAGGCGTGAGCTCGGGGGGGTTTGAGGTTTGGGGTTTGAGGTTTGAGGATGGGGGTTTGAGGCTTGGGGCTTGAGGCTTGAATCCCTCGCTGCTTGATACTGGCTGCCAGCTTCTACTTTTCCGAACAGGGATGTTCAGGATGAACAGGATGGGAGTTTTTATTATCCTTGATATCCTTGACATCCTTGTTTCTTCAGATAGGGCGGCGGAGGCGTGAGGAACAAGTAGCAAGCAGCCAGTAGCAAGTAGCCAGGGAAGAAAAAACGATCCTGATCCTCCGGCCCTGAAAGGGCCATAAGAAGATAGCCCAGTCATACATGGCGCTTCGCGCCACCCTGGAATGATGAAAATGGAGGGGGTAGGACAGACATTCTTGTCTGTCCGGCGCTGGACAGGCAGGAATGCCTGTCCTACCACCTTTTTCCAGGACAGGGTCAGCTTAAATATCCTTTCCAGCCCTGAAGGGGCGACATAACCGGGTAGCCCGCATAGCTTGCCTATGTGGGCGGCAACGCCGCGGGATGCGCTTGACTTTTTTTAAATCCACCGCCTATCGTTTTTCACGAGGACATCTACAATGATTGACATCCCATCCCGCTACTGGATGCCGCCTCCTATCCCGCCAGGAATGTCTAATGTCGAGACCTTTTTACGGGAGCCAGTAGCCAGGGAAGGGGGGATCGAAGATGCCGGCAAGGATAGCCCGTTTCAAGTGTGGACTATCTCGCTTAGTCATTGGCATCTCCGGTCCAACGGAATGCTCTTCTAAATCCAGCGTCTTCAGCTTCTTTCACTGTTACAACATAACATTCTCCCCGCTCTTTTTCGATTATGGTGGTATCATATTGCTGATCGAAAGGGAGATGATAAATTTTTTCTTTGGTTCTCCTGGATATATTGCATTTTATGCAGGGATATTGATCTAGTGGCATGTTCTCTATGAATTTTATATCCAAAGCATTTGCGAACAGCTTAGCTCTCTCAGATAATATTGTAGATGTAACTAAATAGCCAGTAATATTAGTCGAGGATTTAAAAAGAGCTAATTGTTTTCCTTGATCTAAAAGCGGCCTTTGAATGTTGTTGTCAATCATATATGCAATGAGAGTCCCATACAATTGGAAGACATGTTTTTCATGAATCATTTTATTTCTTGACCAATATTTGCATTGTACGATTAAAATTTCATTGTCTTTAACCGCTATTAAATCCCTTCCGAGGTCGGAAAAGCCTTCTAGAATTCCGAAATATAATACTTTATAGCCGCGTGACTCATATAAATAGCCATTATATCTTTCATAATCCCTGCCAATCTCCCATTTTGTCTTTGGTTTTTTCCAATATCGATCAAGAGCCAATTGATTCCTCTTGCAAGTCGAGAGATTTTGATATTCCGCAGATGTAAGCCATATTCTAACAGGATCCTCTTCTGGAGAAATTTCCACAGCATTCCGTCTTTCCATAATTTTAATGATCGCATCATCAATATTTTCATCCTTAAATTCAATTAGCCAAGGAAATAGATTCTCATAGTATATTAGTTGGTATTTTGTAAGTCTATACAAATACTCGGCAATCCGTTTCTTTCCAGATAGTTCACGTACTTTTTCAGCCGCTTTAAAAGCGGGATGGCTTTTTCTTTCTAGGTATTCAGCGTCCTTAAGATCCTTCAACTCATAAAACTCAGCATAAGCATTAGCGAGCCATGGAAACCCGGTTGATTTTTGCTTTGCAATGAATTCAATAGCTTCAATATCCTTTCTGACCCTTTCATTCCATTGCATCTTGGCTTTCTGCATATCTTTAGAAAATTTATCCCTTTCATTGACAACATCCCACTCTTTTGCTCTCAGTCTCTCTTCATAAGCGTTAAGCCCATCTAACTTCGGCTTAAGATTTGTATACTTATTTGCTTTAGATATGATACTACTTAACCAAACAATTAGAATGATTATGAACACAACTGCTATTAAGATCAGTAGTCCCATAATGTTCTGCTAGATAATTATCTATAGCTTTCTACGCAAATGAATATGGGTTACTTATATGCAGGCTGTTCAATAAAACCTGCTTCTCCTTAAAGTGCCCATATTGCATCATATCCAGCATAATCCAAATTCATGAAATCAAGATGTTGTTGCAGGTACATCCGGCAACATTTCTTTCAGTAGCCTAGAGCTCATTTCTATTAGAGAACCAGCCTTATTTACAAATTTTTGTGCTTCATTTTTGATCATAGAAGCGGTTCTTCCAGTCTGTGCAAAGGATAAACCTTGAAGCTTGTTATTTGCACTGTTCATGGTTACATAAGCATCATTCAAGGATTTCTTAGTATCATCGTTGAAAAGCCAGAAAATGCCAATTTCGATTGATCTTTGAAATTGATCTGTCATGAAAAGTGCACCCAGTTCATTAGAATTTATCCTTTTGGCTACTTCCGCATTGAATTCAAGTTCACTAACGAGAGCCTGTAAAGGTCCCATTTCTGAGCTAGTCATTTTTCCGACAAATATCTCAGGGTGCTTGTCGCAAATATCGAGCCATTGCTCTCTATGGAACCGTAATTCTTCGCTTGTAAATTTCCGACCTCGTGGGTGCTCATTGTTGTAAGAATGAATTTCCGCATGGCATTCAAAACAAACAGGTATGGCGTTATCAATTTCATCTTTACCACCCTTGGCTATTGGAATAATGTGATCCGTCTCCATTTTGAATCCACAGAAGCGATGACAGATACAACAGCGACGATGGCAATTGGCGAGTAGTTTACTCACTTCCTCTCGTTCGAATGACATTTTCTATCCCCTAATACTTATTAAATCTTTACGCGTCCAGCCTATGGGGGGAGGGTTCAGACCCCTGTTTAACTTTTTCCTTAACATGAAATCAAATTACCTCGATACAAAGAGTACAATGAGTATTGAAGCTATTATACGCGCTTACTCATCAGCATGTCAAGAATAAAATGGCAAAAGTTGCATGTAGCCATCAGCCGGCGGCCAAGGCGCAACCTAGCGGAAGATATGGCTTTTAGTTCTCGTCCTCCTTTTTTCCTTGGATCTGTTTCAGTTCCTTGAGTGCGGTTTCGAAGTGTTTTTCCACGGGGCTGGGTTCGGCGGCGGTGAGGGATCTGTATTTTTCGTATTCGGCTTCGGCCTTGAGGCGGGCGTTTTCCTGGGAGATTTTTCCGGCGTGGGAATGGATTTCGCGGTCGGAGATTTTGAGGAAGTCGTCGAGCTTGGCGATCCAGTCTTTCATGTACATGGGGCGGCGGCGGCCGGCCTGGAGCTCGGCGAAGTCCAGGTAGATACTTACGATGCGGTTCAAGGCGTCGAGCTCTTGGGGGGCGAGGTAGTTCTTGGCGACGGTGACGTCGCTTTTGCGGGGGCGGTCTCCGGCCCATGAGGTTAGGCCCATGTGGAGCATATCGGCGTCGGCGCGGTCGTGGACGATCTCGGCGGCGGTGTGGCCGTGGGCGGCCCAGTGTATCTTGTTCTGGACGGTCTTGAAGAAAAGCTGTGAGGCTTCGGCTTCGGGGTTGTAGTCCATGCTGGTGGCGTAGATTTCGAGGACCTTTTTCCAGAAGACCTTTTCGGAGGAGCGGATGTCGCGGATGCGGGCGAGCAACTCGTCGAAGTAGGATCCTGACCCGGCCTCTTTGAGGCGGCGGTCATCCATGGCAAAGCCCTTGATGATGTACTCGCGGAGGCGCTGGGTGGCCCAGATGCGGAACTGGGTACCGCGGATGGACTTGACGCGATAGCCGACCGAGATGATGACATCGAGGTTGTAGAACTGAGTTTCGTATGATTTTCCATCGGTTGCAGTTGTCCGGAATTTCCGGATAACTGAATCTTCTCTCAATTCGCCCTCGGTGAAGATGTTGCGGACGTGCTCGTTGATCGTCCGCACGTCCTTCAGGAACAGCTCTGCCATCTGCTTCTGGGTGAGCCAGACCGACTCGTCAACCAGCCTGGCCTCGATGCGGGTGTCGCCATCCTCGGTCTGGTAGATGAGGATTTCAGACTGGACCTGGCCGTTGTCGGGGAGGACGATTTTATCATCGCTCATTTGTTGGACCCCTGATCATAAGGAGCATTCTACCACAAATGAATGGTCATACAAGAGTTATGTATGGTGAATTTTTTTCAGGCGCCGCGGCCAGGGTTGAAAGCGGTGCGGAACAGAAGTGTCCCGGCCACCTGATTAAACGGTTGCGTGCCCTGCCATCACTGGGGTACATTATCAATTATGGCGACCGGAGAAAACATCCTGGTTTTGTTGCCGGCGGGGGGCGGGGGATGAGCCCGGTCGCGCCCGGGCCGGGCGGGCCTTCCTCGTGCACCGGCGAGCTGCAGCTCCGTTACAAGGGACTGCGGCGGCTGTTGGCGGCGAACTCGGAGATGTTGGAGTGGATGGCGGACCTGGAGGCTGACCTGCACCATCTGCATCCCGGCGAGCACCAGGTGCGACAGCCCATCAAGCGGCTGCTGGAGGGGGCGCTGCTGTTGGCCGAGAACCTGAACTTCCTCACCGGCAAGAAGCACCAGGCCCTTTACGACGCCCACCTCGCCATCGAGACCTCGGTGCGCAAGTACCTTTCCTCCTTCCCTCCGCCGTCCGCGCTGCCGCTCATGGTTCCGCTGCGCGAGTCCAGCCTGGCGCGCGTGCGCGAGACCGGGGGCAAGGCCGCGCACCTGGGCGAGCTGCGCACGCTCCTTCACGAGGCGGTGCCGCAGGGCTTTGTCATCACCACGGCGGCGTATCGTCTTTTCATCGAGGAGAACAATCTGCACGGCCAGCTCCGGACTCTGCTCAAGGACTTGAGCCTGGTCACGGGCCGCGACCTGTTCAAGGAGCGGCTCAATGCGGCGCGGGTGCTGATCATGGCGAGCGCGGCGCCGCGCAAGGTTGCGGAGGCCATTGCCGACGGGGTGGTGCAGTTCGCGCTGCCGTGGCCGTCGCGGTGGGCGGTGCGGTCGAGCGCGGTGGGGGAGGACGGACGGATGAGCTTCGCCGGGCAGTT
>Ga0307378_10010359_pt1 | contig 12111 bp, 12 predicted proteins | sample UN1MG_FD_202238 | JGI IMG/M metagenome (GOLD analysis project Ga0307378, IMG submission 202238) | Soil microbial communities from Risofladan, Vaasa, Finland - UN-1 | ecosystem: Environmental > Terrestrial > Soil > Coastal area > Acid sulfate soil | place: Finland: Risofladan, Vaasa | collected...
TTTCCTTGTCGCTTATTGGATTCTCATGGGGCGCGTGGCTCAGTGTCATTTTCACCGCTCGTTACCCTACATACGCCAACAAGCTCATCCTGTTAAGCAGCGGCCCATTCGAGGAGAAGTATGCAGCAAATATAATGCAGACACGGCTGCTGAGACTTCAAAAGGGAGAAAGAAAAGAAGCTAAGGCGTTGTACGAAGCCATAATCAGTTCTACCCTCTCAAGAGACAGTCTTATCCGGTTCGGTCAACTCATATCTAAGGCTGACTCATACGACCTGTTGCCGGATGAGAGCCAGCCATCACCAGTCGATCCTGAGGTTTATCGCTCGGTCTGGGATGAAGCCAGCAAACTTAGGAACATTGGACACCTGCTTGAAATCGCACAGCGCATCAAATGCCCGGTGGTCGCAATCCATGGCGACTATGACCCTCACCCGGCCGACGGAGTCAAACGTCCACTCTCGGGGGCTATCGAAGACTTCCAGTTCGTCCTTTTAAAAAAATGTGGCCACTATCCCTGGCGGGAAAGAAATGCGCGAGATATGTTCTACCGCATACTCAATGCCGAGATCCGGCAACCGTGAACCCATAACTGTAAGCTATTTCACAATTGTCCATGATGTGCAGCTTGGACAACAGAAGCTTGTTTTGTTCAATAAGTCACAAAACCCTGCTTAGTGGATACAGTTCCTCGGCAATTATAGAAGTAGCTTTCTGGCCTCTCCTCTGGACCTTACCTTTGACTGTTAGCCAACCTTCACGAAACAGGACTCGACCGCATTTCTCCTGGACATCGCCGAATACGGTCACATCTGCTATTCCCGTTCCATCTTCCATTATCACATAGACTACCCGCTTCCCATTCCTGGTAGGTGGAGTCTGGTAACGTATCACGGACCCCACCAGCTTGACCCTCCTGCCGGCGGGAATCGAGGAGAGGTCTTTCATTTTTGTGATTCCATTATCGAAGTCATAGAAATCGAGGGGATGTGCCGATAGGTTCAACGATAGCAGTTCTCTCTCAATAAACAACCTGGACTTTTTATCATCAATAGAGAAATCCGGAGAAGTATCTGCTTTGAGTGCAGCATCTTCAAAGAGTGACACTGTACCCCTGATTACCTTGTGTTTAAGTTCCGATAGCTTGGGAAGCTGTAATAGCAAGTCATGCCGATTACCCAAAGAATCAAAAGCACCTACCTTAACCAGGTTTTCCAGAATAGGTTGACTGACATCGGTTCTCAGTACAAAGTCTCTTAGAGAAGTGAATTTACGCTCTGCTCTTGCTGATAATATCGATTCCAATGCTTTTCCAGACATTCCCTTTAGTTGTTTGAGGCTGACTCGTATTGCCCCTTTTTCCACTGTATAGTGTTCGGAGGACTTGTTTATATCGGGTGGTAAGACTTCGACTCCAAACCTCCTGGCTTCAGCTACAAAGACATGAGACGGATAATAACCCATAGGTTGATTAGACAATACTGCTGCCAGAAATTCAGCAGGGTAGTGACTCTTCAACCAGAGCGTTTGATAGGCGGTAATAGCGTAAGCACAGGCATGTCCCTTACAGAATCCATAGGCAGCAAAAGCAGCTAGTTGCTTAAATACCTTTTCAGCTATATTTTTACCGATACCATCCCCAACAGCTCGGGAAATGAAGGAGTCTCTCATTTTCTCCATTTCCTGTTCAGTGCGTTCATGAGTCATGGCTCGTCTGAAACCATCCGCTTCAGCATAGCTCATTCCAGCTAAATCGTGGGCAACTTTGAGGACTTGCTCTTGATAGAGGATTACTCCTAAAGTCTCAGCGAGAGCGTTTTTCAGCTTAGGATGGAGATACTTCACAGGTTCTTTGCCGTGTCTTCTGGGCAGGTAATCTTTATCCATATTGGACTTGAGCGGACCGGGACGGACCAGGGATATAGACACGATGATGTCTTCAAAGCGGTCTGGCAGAAGTCTACCTGCCATTTCTCTTTGTGCCGGTGATTCAAGCTGAAATGTCCCGATAGTCTTTCCGTCTCTGAGTATGCCGAAAGCCGCGGGATCGTTTCTCGGTATCTTCTCTATGTCAATATCAATTCCACGACTCTGCTTGATGTTGCTCAGTGTATCCTCAATGACAGTCAGGGTAGGGAGTGATAACAAATCCAGTTTCACAATCCCCAACCTCTCGATGTCATCTTTGTCATACTGGCTGATAATATCCCCTCCGCCAGACCATTCAAGTGGGACTAAATCAGACAGCCTTCCATTACCGATAAGCAATCCTCCCAGGTGGACGGATAGATGCTTGGGGAATCCGTCTATAGCAGTGCATAGCTTAAAGAAGTCAGCGAGCTCTTCTTTCTTATAGACAGTGCTGTGCTTTAGCTCAGGAAGCGTATCGGCATATTCCATAAGCCCGGAAGCAGATAACCAGTGAATACCATTGCAAGCCTCTTCAATTATCGCTTTTGGTATTTGTAGAGCTTTGCCGATGTCACGGATTGCACCTCTGGCCATATAGGTATTTATCGTCCCCACGCAAGCAACATTCTCAGCGCCATATTTCCGGTAGATGTAGTCTCTCACCTCATCCCTTCGTCTTCTGTCAACATCTAAATCGATGTCGGGAGGTTCATGCCTTAAAGGATGCATGAAACGTTCAAAGAGCAGGTTATATTCAACAGGGTCAACATTGCTGATATCGAGTGCGTAGACAACCAGGCTATCTACGGCACTTCCCCTTGCCTGACATCTTATATCTCTATTTTTTGCCCAGCGGACTATATCCCAGACCACCAGGAAGTAGCTGCAAAATCCAAGTTTATTAATAGTATCAAGCTCGTGCTCAAGGCGGTTCTTTATTGAAGCGGATAGCAAACCGTATTTTCTTTCGGCTCCCGCAAAAGCTATCTTCCTAAGATAACCGTAATCAGACTCACCCTCTGGAATATTAAACTTAGGGAAGCGAGGCTTCCCCAGTTCCAACTCCAGATTACACCTTGAAGCAATCTCCTCGGTATTCTTTATAGCTTCAGGCAGGTCTCTGAAGAGCTTCATCATTTTCTGCTGCGATTTCAGATACTGCTCTACAGTGCGATAACCCTCCAATTGAGAAGCCGGTATGATCCGGTCGATAGCATTAAGCAGCTCTTTGATCCTGTATTCTTTGATTTCAGCGTAATGGACATTGTTGGTAGCTACTATCGGTAGATTATTTTCCTCGGCAAATGAAGCAAGCCGGTAGCTGTCAGAAATCCCTTCTCTCGAAGGATAGCGGATAAGCTCTATGAAAAAGTCTTTACCAAAGACTTCTCTATAAAAGCGCGCTGCTTCTTCGGCTTTATCACTCTTACCTTCAGCGACGAGGGCAGGTATTTCACCCTTACTGCAGCCACTCAGAGCCATCAGTCCGCTACTATGATTCCGCAGCATCTCTCTGGTTGCTTCCGGTTTCCTATCTCGATTCGACAGGTGAGCTTGCGTTATTAATCGACAGAGGTTTGAGTATCCGACGGCATTCTTACAAAGTAGCGTTAAATGATACCCGCCAGCCAAATCAACCTCAGCACCTATTATCGGTTTGATTCCTGCTGCTCTGGCTTTGCTATAAAAACGAATGGCACCGGTCAACCGATTATGGTCCGTTAGAGCTAAGGCAGGCATTCTCAGGGAAACAGCTTTATACAGTAGCTCATCCAGAGACGAAGCTCCGTCAAGAAAGCTATATTGAGAGTGGACGTGAAGATGAATGAAACCCATTACCATCACCTCAATCAAGGACCCTTGAGAGAAACCACTGCCCTCCAAGCTTATAAAGCTCATAAGTCCCGGTGCTTGAGTTCTGTGCATTCACGCGGATGAAAAGACGTATCGATTTACCATTCCACCATTCGGAAGGTTCTCTCCACCAACCAACAACATCAATGACTCTATAGAGACGCTTCCTCCAAATGAAGGCAGTTATTATTGAATCGTTGTTCTTATAAACTTTAACTGGTTCACCAATAAGCCTGGACATGGTATTGACTCCAAAACGGGAAAGGGAATAAAATTGTAACAGAACATCTGTGCTATTGTCAAGAGTTTTTAGCAGGATTTCAGGTATCTCTTAAAAATTAATCTGCTCGGAGATATGCTGGTATAATGATGCTGCAGGAATATAAAAGATGACCGATCAAGCAAAGATATACATAGGGACATCAGGATGGTCCTACCCTAAAGGTGAAGGCACGTGGACCGGATACTTCTACCCTATGGGCAAGGTAAATGAGCTTGAATACTACAGCCAGTTCTTCAACACAGTAGAGATAAACAGCTCATTCTATAGACCACCAAATCCTGGCTACGTTTATAACTGGGTTCGGAGAGTTCCCGAGAACTTCCTGTTCACGGTTAAGCTCTGGCAGAAATTCACCCACCCGAAGATGTATAAGGAGGCTACGGGAGAGGAAGCGGCGATATCTTTGCAGGATGTCGATATATTCAAGCGGAGTATTGATCCCTTATTGAAAAGCGATAAGCTTGGTGCTTTGCTGGCACAGTTCCCGCCCAGCTTCAGGAACGATAGCTTTGGGCAACGGGTCATAAATGCGGTGAGCAGGTTATTTGGACAGTACAGGTTAGCTGTTGAGCTAAGGCATAGAAGTTGGAGTGACGACCCCAATACCGCAAAGCTGCTTAAGGAAAATAATGTTGCCTGGGTCCAAATTGACGAGCCGAAGTTTAAATCCTCAATCGCTCAAGAGCTTCCTCTAACCTCTGATATGGCTTACTTCCGCTTTCACGGTAGAAATGCGGAAACTTGGTGGACAGGAGATAGCGAAACCCGCTACAAATACCTGTATTCGGCTGAAGAGATAGAGGAATTGACAGATAGGGTGAAGACAACGGCAAGTCAAACTAAACTGCTGTTTGCCCTATTTAATAACCATTGGAGAGGGTATTCTCCTCGTAATGCTGTTGATATGATTAAATGTCTGCAATTGCCATTTAAAGAGCTGCCTATGCAAGTTCGAATGGAAGAAGACGAAGCATCCGAAACAGTAGAATAAGGTCATATTGACTGAATTCTTGGTACACCATGCCAATCAGGCCTACTCCGGAAAGAGCTTAATCCTCGAAAAGGGATTGCACTTTTCTGACGATTGTGTGATCTCGGTGCCCTTGTTCAGATAGTTTGATTAAGCATTAAAAGAAATACAAACAAGTTCCAGTAAACAATGATTGTATAGAATCCCAGAGCTACCACCGCTACCGTATATACGAGTCTAGGCCTGGCATTATACTTAATCCATAGAAACAGCGTGGCCAAAAATGCACCTGATATCTTTATAGCTAGAAACGAGTCTCGGCCTACCAAATGTATCAGCAAAGGATTGATTTCTGATCCGTATCCACCTGTCACCAGAAACTGGCTTATCAGGCCATCTGCAACTATAATGCCAAATAGGACGTAGAGAGTATACCTAACAGTCCGACTTTCAATACGAAGAAACTCAGGAATTTTCAATGCCTTCATGTGCGGAAGTTATCACCCCCCTTCAAAACAAAAACCGACCTTTTCTAGGTCGGTTTCACTATTGGCTCCCCGCCACCCAAGTGACCATATACAGGTGGCAGTTCGGTGCCCTCTATGTCATCGGAACAATATTATGTTTTTAAAGGCTCATTAGTATTAGTCGCTGAGAGGTCCGAAAATCCTTGGCGAGCATTTCATTGTATATCTCTGCATCTATGGCGGTCAACATGCATTATCTTAACTTTTCTTATCAAATTCCACTTGTAAGTATGAAAATTCGTTGATATATGCGATCATTAAGTATCACTTTGATAGAAAGCTATCCAACAAGATAGCGTAGTGTTCAGCGGTAGGAAGCGCGTGTAGAGCGACATGACCATCGTCTGTCCACTCATCGGACTCGCTAGTTACCACAAGGCATGGTTCCTGGCGTGAGGAGTTAGAGAGGGAGGCATATTATCTTTCCGTTAGCCAGTTTAAGACTTGCCCCATCACCTCAGCGCGGTTGTCCCTGGTTACTAAGAGCGTTTCTACTTCTGCCAGTTAACAGGAGGGCTCTTTTTATTGCTCTTCCGCTGGAGCCTGGACCTTCCTTTTTACCCTTGAGCTTCTTTTGACTTCGGTAGTGGCGAGCCACGGTTGCTTGTGCCACTGTTTCATTAAATAGTCTTGCTGCTTGGTAGCATTTTTGAGCATTACCTCTACATCCGCTCCGGGATTGAGATACTCGAGTAGCTTGTAGTTTATCAGCTTGAACAGACCGGCAAAGGTACGCTTGTCCTCATATGATAGTGGCAACATGCCTTGCTGCATAAACTCCCAGGCTGCCGGATTTGCTGGTTCAAGGACATTCTCTGCCTTGCTGGTGAGAAACACATTTACGACCCTACGGTCACTCCTGTCCCTTACCCTTCTGAGCAGACCAGCTTTGACCATTCGGTCGACCAGCATACTGATGCCGTTCGTGCTACGTTCTAACCACAAGGCTATATCAGTTATTCTTATAGGCGGATCATGAAATTTTATAGTCACAAGCACTAAATACTGCTCCATAGTAATCTCGTATTCATTAAGTGTTCGGTCCATACCATTCTTGAACCGAGTGTAGGTTTGGTACACCATGCGCCACAGCGTCACACTTAGGTCTTCAAGTTCAGTATTTGTCATTATATTTGGCGTCTCCTTTATGTTTAGAGCCCTCTTTAAGACAATTATAGCACTTGCAGGTGGGCAGCAACAAACTACATGACGAAAGGTATTAATCGGAGAGAGAATTGCTTGAAAATGCTGTATTTGGTTATTGAGCTATGCACGCGTTGCACAAAACCAACTTCAATGTAATTGTAAAGAAGGGTTGGATTTAATCTTCTAGAGTAGCATTGAGCGGCAGAGAGCAGGGCCTCAGTTCAACTTTCCGTTAGCCAGTTTAAGACTTTCTTCATTACCTCAGTGCGGTTATCTCTGGTTACCAGGAGCGTTTCGACTTCAGGATGGCGTTTGATTTCGTCGGCGAAGGGATGGGGGTTAAGCATAATAGTGCCCAAAACTTTCTTGCCACTGTTTATTACTTGCGTCACAGTTTCCCTGAACCGGGGCGACAGAAGCTCCATCTTGCCAATCTCATCAATGACTATCAAATAGCTTTCCTTCAGCGCCAGACGCAGAGCAGTCACGCCAACTCTGTCTAGAGCGTCTGTGTCCACACGGTATTTGCTGATCTGGTAGGGGCTGGAGATGCCGACATGGGCTAATGTTGCCTCCTGCCCGTCAAGGGTGACAATCCGGAACCCCTGCCTTACCCCCCCGGTTCGTATCTCCTCGGTGTAGAAGCCGCCCCTCTTGACTTTTGTCCCGGCCAGGGCTTCTTTGATGAGAGCGGTTTTACCTGTGCCCGGCTTGCCGGTCAACAGGAGGACTCTCTTCATTCTTCCTTGGTCGGAGCCTGGGCCTTTCTCTTTTCCTCAAGTTTCTTTAGGCGCCGCCGATGTTTCAAGGCAGCTACTTTCTTCTTCTTATTCATCTCTCCCTCGCTAAATCTGATTATTGAAATGATTTTATCATATAGAAGGCCGGTTTAAATCATCTGAAATCTAACGCAAAAATTTTACAATATAGCACGGCTATTACCATCAAGGCTGGTCAAGCACTTTCTCCGGCCTGTGATGAAGTTGCAGAGTTATTTCCATCTTGTCCCTTGAGGGGTGTCTTCAAGAGTTACTCCTAAAACGGCCAAGCCGCTCCTAATTTTATCGGCTAGCTGCCACTGCTGGTTTTGACGCAAATCCTCCCTGATAGATACCAGGAGACGGATAAATGCTTCTGCGTCGGGTGTGACTCGAGTCCTCTCCTTCAAAGTAAGACCTAGAATACCTGCTAGCTTGAGCAGGGTATGCTGCGCTCCAGTTATATTTACACCTTGTTCAGCGCCGCGGTTTATTTCCTTCACCAGTTCGAAGAGAATTGCTATTGCCTGCGAAGTATTAAAGTCGTCGTCCATGGCTTCGATAAATTTTTGCTCGAAGGGCTGTGCATTGAGCATAGCCACTCCCTGGTCCATATTAGCCCGATGGGTCACTGCCCAGCGCAATCTTTCTGCGCCCCTCTCGCTTGCTTCCAGTGCCTGTTCACTATAGGTAAGTGGACTTCTATAATGCGAACTGAGGATAAAGAGGCGAATGGCATCAGAGCTGAAATGGTTTAGTGCGTCTTTAACACTTACTAAATTACCAATGGACTTACTCATTTTTTGCTTGTCCAGTTGCACGAGCCCATTATGCAGCCAGTATCGAGCAAAGGGAATCAGCCCGGTGAAACCTTCCGATTGTGCTATCTCGTTCTCATGGTGAGGAAAGATGAGGTCTTGTCCGCCACCATGGATATCTATGCTCTCGCCGAGGTACTTTAAAACCATGGCACTGCACTCTATGTGCCAGCCAGGCCTGCCCCTCCCCCAGGGGCTCTCCCAGAAAGGCTCACCCGGCTTTGATGTTTTCCATAAAGCGAAATCCAATGGATATTCCTTCTTTTCTTCATAGGTACTTGTTTGGGAAATCATGTCTGATAAGTTCCTGTGGCTCAACTTACCATAGTTGGGAAAATTCCTGACGCGGAAGTAAACACTCCCCTCAGACTCGTAAGCGTAACCCTTAGCTAGCAGACCCTGAATAATTTCGATGACTTTTGGTATTTCCGCAGTTGCCCGGGGATAGATATCAGCCCGCTCTACATTTAATGCATCCATATCGGCAAAATACTGGTCAACGTATTTATTAGCCAGTTCCAATGGCGGCATCCCCACCTGATTGGCACGCTCTATGATCTTATCGTCTATATCGGTAAAGTTTTGCACGTGTTTAACTTTATAGCTTTTGAATCTCAGATAACGCTTTATAACATCAAAGATTATGTAAGTCATGGCGTGCCCGATATGACCCTTGTCATAAGCGGTAATCCCGCAGACATACATGGTTACCCCTTCGCCGCGGGGGTGGAAATCCTCTTTTTTTCCGGTTAGGGTATTAAATACTTTCATCTCTATCCTCCAGAGGATAATTGACACCTGTCTCAGTCTTATTCAGTAAATCATATCTCAGGTCGTGATTTTTGGTTAAGTATAAACGTGGTTGATTTACTCGTAGCAATTTAGCCTCTTATTTTTTAGTGATATTTCTATTCTCCCTGTCCTGTCTAATCTCATTAATGAGGCTATCTATAGATTTAGTTACAGATTCTTTCATATCTCCTATCTCATTAGAGAGATTATCAAGTGCTGCTTCTATCTTCTTGCCAAGTGCATTAATATCATCTTTAGTGGCAGTCGTATCCCTTGAACCTCGTTTTAGCCAAATAGTAGCTAATATCACAGCTACAGCAACTAGCCCAAATCCCATGTAAATTAGCCCATTCATATTAAGCCAAACCCCCATAGCAATAGAGATGGCAGAGAAGGCAAGTAGTGTGGTAAAGATTCCCCAGCGGCTGGATGATAACGTGGTAGTACCTTCAATAAATGCCTTGAATTTAGAAACTTTATTGCCCATGTTACAAAGTATAACAAGGGTTGGTTGGGCTTGCCACGCCGCCAACCACGTTTATACTTAACCTTTTCGGTAGAGGGCTTAGACTTTACCTTCCTGGCATAGTATACTAATCTAAGCCATATTTGCTCCTGAGCGCCAAAGAAGAGGGAGAGAGGCTACAAAGGAAATCGAGATATTGTGTCGGAATGTCAATGTAATCACTTTGACAATGGCGCCGTGGGATTAAGCTGAGAGTATGAAAACCTTAGTTCAATGTGATTTCGACGGTACAATTACCGAAAAAGATGCCAGCTTCCTTCTCTTAGATGCTTTCGCCCAAGGAGATTGGCGACGATTGCTGCGAGAGTATAAAGAGCACAAGATATCTGTGGGGGAGTTCAATACCAGGGCTTTTGCTATGGTTAAAGCTGATAAAGCTACACTACTCGAGGCCCTGAAAGGCAAGGTTAAGGTACGAGCTGGGTTTCACAAACTGATAAATTATTGCCTGAGAAAAGGCTTCAGATTTGTCATCGTAAGTAATGGTCTGGATTTTTACATAAATGCCATTCTGAAAGACCTGGGCCTGGAAAACATCGAATTGCATGCCGCGAAAACTGCCTTCCAACCCGAAGGAATGAAAGTTCAGTACATAGGACCTGATGGCAAGCAATTAGAGGATGGCTTTAAAGAGGCATATATAGAATTATTTCTGAAGCTAGGGTACAGGGTAATATATATGGGAAACGGCGACTCCGATATTGCTCCGGCGAGATATGCCCATCATGTTTTTGCCACAGACGACCTGCTGACACATTGCCGGGGGAACAACCTTGATTATAAACCCTTTGAAAACTTCATTGATGTCGTCAGGTACCTGGAGCAGTTGTCATAATTCCAACTCTAAAGCAATTTCCTTCACGGCTTCGATCCCCAGACTGATGAACTCTTCCAGTCCCAGTCCGATTTCCTGGCACTGAGCCACTTGCTCTCGATTAACTCCAGCCGCAAAGCTTTTTTCGCGGAAGCATTTCATTACTGATTTAGTGGTCAGTCCGCCTAGTTTATCAGGGCGAACCAGGGCAGCAGCAGTGATAAGCCCGCTCAGGGGGTCAGCGTAAAAAAGGGCCTTATCTAATTTCGTTTCTCGGGGAACGCCATGAGCTTCGTTATGACACAAAATAGCATGGGCCATGGTCCCATTGGCTCCAAGTTCCTTGGCTATATCAGCTCCCAATTTGCTATGGCTACTCATATCATCCTCAACCAGCTCTACATCAATGTCGTGGATGAGTCCAGTGATTCCCCACTCTTCTTCATCCTCTCCCAACTTCCTGGCCAAAGCCCGCATAATAGCCTCGGTGGCTAACATATGCTTGACCATATTCTTATCCTGGACATTGGTATGGATGGAGTCAAGAATTTTGTCCCTGTCGAACTTTGCTGTCATGTCAATACCCCTTCCCGCTGCGTAAATAATATACCACGTAAATATTGTCCAGTGGAAGAGGCATCGTTTTGGGCCAGTTCCTCAGGCGTGCCAGCATCTACAAGGTAGCCACCATCGTCCCCAGCTCCAGGACCAAGGTCAATAACCCAATCGGCGTTTTTGATTACATCCAGTTGGTGCTCAATGACAACTACTGTATTCCCATAATCCACCAGATGCTGTAGCACCTTCAGGAGACAAGCAATATCTGAGAAGGAAAGGCCGGTAGTTGGCTCATCCAGTATATAAAGTGTTTTGCCGGTGGAGCGTCGAGATAGCTCAGTAGCTAATTTTACTCGCTGTGCTTCGCCCCCAGAAAGAGTCGGCGCCGGCTGCCCCAGGCAAATATATCCCAAACCTACGTCCCGGAGGGTCTCCAGCTTGCTCTTAACTCTAGGAAAATGGTCAAAGAAAAACAAAGCTTCGTCCACCGTCATATCTAGAATTTCGGCGATGTTTTTCCCTTTAAAGTGGATTTCCAGCGCTTCACGGTTGTATCTTTTCCCTTTGCATTCCTCGCAGGGGACGGTGACATTGGGTAAAAATTGCATCTCAATCTGAACATAGCCCGCCCCCTGGCAGGCTTCGCACCTCCCCCCTTTTACGTTGAAGGAAAAACGCCCCTGAAGATAACCACGCATTCTAGCTTCAGGAACAGCAGCGAAAAATGCTCGAATAGGTGTGAATGTTCCGGTATAAGTAGCTGGATTGCTTCGCGGGGTACGACCAATCGGTGATTGGTCAATATTAACCACCTTGTCAATGTGCTCAGTGCCAACGATCTCATCACATTCGCCCGGTCTCTCTTTGGCTCGATAAAGGAGCCGAGCTAGCCTTTTATACAAGACTTCATTAATGAGAGAGCTTTTGCCGCTTCCAGAAACGCCAGTGACGCAAACAAACTTCCCCAAGGAGATATGGATGTCAATGTTTTTCAGGTTGTTCTCCCTGGCACCTTTGATTACCAATTCCTTTCTCGAGCCAGAGCGCCGCTCAGGTGGCAAGGGAATTTGCTTTGTCCTATTAAGGTACTGCCCCGTTACTGATTGAGGGCAATCCATTATGTCTTGAAGTCTGCCCGTGGCAACGATTTCTCC
>Ga0307378_10010362_pt1 | contig 12109 bp, 4 predicted proteins | sample UN1MG_FD_202238 | JGI IMG/M metagenome (GOLD analysis project Ga0307378, IMG submission 202238) | Soil microbial communities from Risofladan, Vaasa, Finland - UN-1 | ecosystem: Environmental > Terrestrial > Soil > Coastal area > Acid sulfate soil | place: Finland: Risofladan, Vaasa | collected...
AGAAGAGTAAAATTAGTGCCTAAAAATATCCTATTTCACATAATATTAATAACTGAAATAATGTAAAATACCCTGCCCCCTTTCAATTAGGGTGCGAAATGTGGGACTTATCGTTGCCAGACCCCTTACGCCCTTACCCTTACGCCTCTTACGCCTTACGACTTAATCGACCCCTTACGACACCCTTACGATTTACGATCGTGGCCCGACCTTTTACGACTTTACGACTCCTTATTAATTTAAAATGTCAATGGTAAATGTTGCGGTAAATTTCCGTAAAAATTTATGCTACTTTGATTATTATTTGCCTATCAAGTAATAAATTGAAATAAGAATAACCGATTTTTGATAAGTGTGAGGGGAAATCATCATTCTCAGAGCAAGATAGTTTTGGTCGGAATTAGGCTTTTCAGGCAGGTATAAGAAATTACGTAACTACTCAGACAGGCACAGTTATGAACCCTGAGTAATTACGAAATTATGCGAAAATATGACAATAAAAAAATGCAAAAATGACTAAGAATTGCTGGAGAAATTAATGGAGAATTCTACTATATCGAGAGTAAAGAGTATTATTGTTGTTACTATTTTCTTTATCTTATTCCATAGCGGTTTAATTCCTGCCGAAGCATTGGGAGGAAGGAGAAAAAAGATTCAGGCAGGGGATAAAGCCCGGTCCTCTGTTAGTTCCGGCCAGAATACAATCCAGAATACAATCCCGAATACAATCCAGAATACGATCAAGAATACAATTAAGAATACGATTTCCATCAATGCTGCGGGCAACAATACCCCGGTTGGTGATGAGGGGGAAGGAGCATTTCATGGCAGCCTTGCGGGAGCCCTGGGGGCTTTCAGAGAGGATATATCAGGGGTAAGTGAAAGCGATAGCGGGAGTAATTTGGCATCTGAGGCTATCCGGCTTAAAGATTTCCTGTCATCCATAGCAGAAGGGGAGGGGACAAATAGGCCAACAGTCAGGGAGAAGGTGAATGGACTTACTTCCCTGGCAGGAAGAGTTTCCCGAAGGTTTGGGACAATTGGACAGGACACAAAAATCCCGGACCATAGCCCTGCTCTTGTCAGCGATGACAAAGGCACTCTTTATCTGGTTTGTGAGCATGGCAATGAGCTTTGGTGGGCGGTTAATAATGGAAGCGGCTGGACTCATAACGGGAAATTGCCTGGTGAAGGAGGAAATCGGCCTGTTGTTATCTACATTCCAGGGCTTTTCGGGGATGGTCTGGCCGACCAGGAAGCGGCTTGCCAGGAAGCATCCGGCCAGCAATCCGCCCCTGTGGCTGATGCAGGCGGGGGCCTTTTTTGCATTTGGGAATCGCTGGAATCTCCCAAAAAGATCATGAGTTCGGTGGGTAAACTTTCAGGCGAAGAAGTTATCTGGAGTGAGCCGCAGGCACTCACGAAAGATGATAACAGCGACTGTGGCCTTGCCCTGACTGTAGACAGTCACCAGAACCCGATAGTCCTCTGGCTGCAGCAGGCATCCCCTGAAAATGATGATTCTGACCTTTACTATCAGGTGATTACCTCAGCCGGTTCTAACCCCAACTGGGTAGGGCAGGGACAGGAAACACTGACTCAGCAGCAGCAATCACAACAACAACAATCACAGCAGCAACAAACAGAACGGCAACAGCGGTTAGGCGGCTCTTTCTTGACACCCGATGCGACGATTCCAGTCTATCCTTTTGGGGATGTAGATTGCCTGGTCCGCGTTCTTAAAGTAGGAGGCCACTTTGTCCCAAAAGTTATCCCTGTTATAGGAGGTCCACACAGCTACCAATTACTGGGAAATGCCTGTGTTCCTGGAATGGCTACTAACCCGGCAGCTCTTCCATTCTCCGGCGACTCCGCAGCATTCGCTCTGGGCTTGTTTACCACTTTTGGAAAGCATATCACCACAGGTACTGTGGGAGGCATTTATATTCAGCGCAATGTGCCACCTAACCCGGAACTTCCTGAAAGCAGCGCACCCGGTAACTCATCTGATATCGAGGCGAATTCTCCTGATATCAATAATGACCCTTCGGATCCAAATAATGATCCTTCAAGTACCAATCTCAGTGATGTCTATACTGTTTCGGGAGCGAGTTACCTCAGTTATCTTTCTTTCCCTCTGCCTTGGCGGATGCACCATGTTCCTGTTGGGAAAGTGAGAATGGGTATCGTTACCCAGACTGGTGTACAGGGCACGATAATTTTCAGACAAGGGTCTGGCGGGCAGCAGAGTGCAGCCATTCCATCATTTTTATCATTGTTGAATAATAGTTCTGAAGCTGAGAGTACATCCGGTGCACAATCCGGTGAACAATCCAATGCTTATTCAACCTTAAAATCCGGTTTCCCAAAAACGCTTGAAGGAAGTGAGCTCGTGTTCGACGTAGGAGTTGGCGGAGAAGGTACTATCAATACTTTTAAAGGCGGTGTGGCGGGAACAGTCTTTCTGATAGGCGGCCTTACAACAAAATATACTATTCCGGCAAATGCTGAGGCTACGTTCACGGCAGCGCCCTTCATCGCTTTGACGGGATTTGTTGGAGCTTTCGGGACCTGGAGCGGTGTAATAAAAACTTTTCACCGCAGCTATACATTGGATAGAATGACCTACTCTTCTTCTGGTTCCAGTGCGGCCGCACTATCTCCCATAGTAAGCTCATCGAAGGACAAACTGGTTCAAAAAATTTACCGCTTTCTGGGAGAGGGAGTATCACTCCGTGAAGAGATTGAGTGCGTAAAAAAGCCCTTTACCGGGACAGGCTCTATCTATGAAGGGAAGCCGGTCCTTGGGGACATATCGGCTGATGTATACAATGATGGAGTCCCTTCCGTGGCCAGGAGCGAATCAGGAGAAATCATAGCAGTCTGGGCCAAGGCCTTGGCCGCCTCAGCGCTTGGCAGCAAGATCTATGCTGCCACCTATACGGCAGATACACAAGGATGGAGCAGCCCTGTTGAGGTCACCCCTGCGATTGCATTCCATAAAGACCCTGCCGCAGTCTTTGACTCTCGCGGCAAACTTATGGTTGTCTGGTCAGGTGCAGTCAATGATGGGCTTGACTATGAGCAATCTTCAGTTGAAGAGATTCTCCAGGCCATTGATAAGGCGGATCTTATGTATTCTCAGGAGATAGAAGGAAAATGGACGGTTCCAAAACTCCTGGCCACACTGACTGGCCTGGATGAGCAGGTGAATCTTGCTGCCGGACCCAATGGGGAGATAATGGCAGTGTGGATCAATCAGTCAGACAACGCCTCTCTTCTCTACGGCTCCCTGTGGAATGGGACCCGGTGGACTGAGCCTAAACTTATATCCAAGTCTGCTCTGGCTGAATCCCCCGCTGTTATCTACACGGCCCAAAAAGCTTCAGTTGTCTGGGCAGAGGATAAGGATGGCCAGGCGGATACAACTGATGATTGGGGGATATACCTTTCCAGTTGGGATGGCACATCATGGCATTCTCCTCAGTCATTATCACTTGGTGACAAAAAAGAAGATCAAAAGAGCGTCCTTGAGCTTGGGAAAGGGAATTTACGTCAGCCTGTAATAACAAGGAGGAAAAGAAGGGGAAGAAGAGGAGTTCTTCCAGGAAGGAGAGGGACTGATTTGCTCAATGAATGATAGTGATGAGAATCCAGGTTTAGTCAACAGTCCGGCGATGCCTAGAGGCGAACGATGCCTAGAGGCGAACGATGCTCAGAGGCGAACGATCTTTAGAGGGGAACGATCTTTAGGGGGGAACGATGTTCAGAGGGGATGGGCGGGAGATTATGCAAAGATGGCTTAGAATTGCGGGAGAAATTTATTATGTACTCTAGCATATTGAAAAGAAAGGGTCTCATTGTCATTATCATATTCCTGACCGTGCTGCACTGCAACTCAATTCCAGCCGGAGCACTGGGAGGGAGGAGAAGAGTTCAGGCAAGAGACAGTGTCTGTCTCTCTTCCGGTAAAAATACCGCTGATACTCAGCCGACAAGAAGAGAATCAGTTCGTGATAATCTATCAGTTCGTGATAATCTATCAGTTCGTGATAATCTATTGGAAAGTTTAACAGTCGCTGATAAGGCCAGCGGATTCCCTATCCTAGGAAGGATGGGTCTTCGAGAGGAAAAAACATCCGGTCAGGCAAAAGAGCAAATTCCAGACCATAACCCTGCCATGACAAGTGATAACAAAGGGAATACGTATCTGGTCTGGGAGCATGGCAACGAGCTCTGGTGGGCAGTCAACAAAGGAGGTGATTGGATAGGCAGCGGGAAAATGCCGGGTAGAGGAGGAAATCGTCCAGTTATTGTTTATGTTCCGGGGCTCCATAGTATATCAGCAGGCCAGGAAGCATCTGCGGAATCATCTATGGATCAAGGCACATCGACAGGCGCGGATCAGGGGGCAGATCAGCAGGCATCCGGGCGCCTTTTCTGTGCCTGGGAGTCACTGACCTCTCCCAAAAAAATTATGGGTTCGACAGGAACGCTTACGGACATCGGGGCTACCTGGAGTGAGCCGCAGGCATTCACTGTAGACGATCATGACGACTATAGCCTTGCTCTGGTTACGGACAGCAATCACCAGCCTATGATACTCTGGCTCCAGCGGGCGTCTCTTGATGATGATGCTGATCTTTATTATCAGGTGATTACCTCTGCCGGTTCACCATCCGATTCATCGGTAGATGTGAATCAGGTGACGGCCTCAGCTTTAATCAGCGGAAATCAGGCGGCAATGTCAGCTCCGACGGCAATGTCAGCTCCGATCAGTGGGAATCAGGTGACGGCCTCAGCTCCGGTCAATGAGGATCGAGGCGCACCCTTAACTCCATCGGAAGGTGATCCGGCGGCGACGCCACCTTCGAATTGGGCAGGCCAGGCTGTTCCGCCCCCGATTGACATAACCGGCCCCATTCCTCCCTATATTACGTCAAACTGCCTGTCAACAACGCTGGCAAGGATCAGCTTCGGCCTTCCCAGTTATATTCCTTTGCTCGGAGATTCACTTGATCTGGTAGTATCTCATTTCAGGTGCTATCATTCAGCCGCTTCCCCCCCTGCAGGTACTCCGGCAGCCATTGACGAACTGGTGACCGAACTAACCCTCGGTCCTCATGTTACCGTAGGCTTAAATTTATATACTGTTGGCCAGGTTGGTATCAATACCGGCAGTATCGGTACTGCTGGTGATGCCAACAGTCCGGTTATTCAGAAAACGATTTTTGAATATGGCGGAAGTACTCCCTTTGTTTATCTTTCTTTTCCTATCCCCTTTCGTGCTTGCGGCAAAAATATTGGATCAACCAGAATAGGTGTTGCTGGTGCAATCGGCCTGTCATTCGCTTATGTTAGAACCCCTGCTAATCCTGAGCTGCCGCGTGAATTTTTAACCCAGGTCAATATGGCGATGGGCCCCATACAGACTGCCAGTTCTTTTGGGGAAAAATTGCAGGGGTTCATTAATGTTGGGGGTGGCTATGCATTAACCTATGCTGTTCCACAATCCCCTTCCCGTCCATCATTTACTAAGACACCTTACTTTTTTGTAGCCGGAGCGGCCAGATTAGGCGGGGACTGGGCTGCTCTGCTATACAGATATGCCAAGACTTATACCCCTGAAAATCTGGGCAAATGGCGTGACCCCAATGCAGTTCCCTATCGAAAAGCAAGGCCGTGGATAGATCCCAATTCTTCTCAAGAAGAAGGCGATCCCAATTCATCTCAAGGAGAAGCTGATCCTAATTCCCCTCAAAAACCTTTAACCATGCTGTCAATGAAAGATAAGATAACCAAAACAATGACCTCTATAATGAATGACGGTAAGACCCTGCTAGACGAAATGCTGGAGATGGGCAAAGCGCCCCTTACCGGGACGGGTGCTGTGTACGAAGGAAAGACCGTCATTGGAGATATATCTGGTGATCTCTACAATGATGGAATTCCGGCTGTAGCCAGGAGCGAATCAGGGGAGATCATGGTGGTGTGGGCCAAGGCTTTTGCTGCCTCAGCCCTTGGTACCAAGATCTATGCTGCCACCTATAACGGGGAGGGATGGAGCAGGCCTGTTGAAGTTACCCCTGAGATTGCATTTCACGAGGGCCCGTCAGTAGTTTTTGACTCTAGGGGTAAACTCATGGCTGTGTGGTCAAGCGCATCCAATGATGGGCTCGACTATGAGCAGTCTTCAGTTGAACAGATCCTTCTGGCCATTGATAGGGCAGACCTTATGTATTCCCAAAGGATAGAGGGAACGTGGACAGCACCAAAACTCCTGGCCAAACTCCCTGGCCTGGATGAGCAGGTGGATCTTGCTGCCGGACCCAATGGGGAGATAATGGCTGTATGGATCAATCAGTCAGACAAAGGCTCTCTTCTCTACAGCTCCCTGTGGAACGGTAGCCGGTGGTCTGAGCCTGCACTTATCGCTAAGACTGTTCTGGCTGAATCACCCGCTGCTATATACACGGCCCAAAAATTTTCCGTTATCTGGACTCAGGATAAAGATGGACAGACGGACACATTTGAGGATTGGGAACTTTATTCTTCCAGTTGGGATGGCACATCCTGGCGTTCCCATCCGTTATCTCTTAGTGAAAAATTAACCAATGAAAAATTAACCAATGAAAACTTAGCCAATGAAAACTTAGCCAATGAAAATTTAGCCAATGAAAAGAAGGACAATCAAAGTAAATTCCGTGGACTCAGGGAAAATATACGTCGGCCTGCAATAAAAAGTGGAGGGCATGGAAGAAGGAGAGCAATTAGTCAGTAGTCATTGGTCAAGTTAAATTTTAGGTCGGCAGGAAGCCAGACCCACTGTGGTGGAGCCGGATTCCTGCCTGCTCTTAAAAAAACACCAGGATGACTGGTCGTGGAATTGACGCTGCCTGTACAAAGGCTGAAGCTCTTTTCTCCGTCACTTTTGATTCTTTGACTCTTGGCGATTGCTTTTTTTTTGAAATTCAGTAATAAACTTGATATAATAGTGATCATTTAAAATTTTTTGTGAAAGGTACCATACTTTTTGTGGAACCTATGGAACGCGAATAAAGTGAAGAGGTACTCCTTGTGGGTGCCTATGTATTTCGCAAAGATACAATCGGCGTACCATTTACTACTTACTGCATCAATTCTGGAGGTAAGTTATGGATGAATCTTTACCTATGGATGAATCTTTACATATTATAGTCTGTCCACACTGTGATACTGCCAATCGGGTGCCTGCCAGCAAGCTTGCTGAAGAACCCAAGTGCGGCAAGTGTAAGCAGAAACTGTTTGATGCTCATCCGGTGAGCCTTACCAGTGCCAGTTTCAAGAATCATATTAAACACAGCAGCCTGCCGGTTATTGTTGATTTCTGGGCTCCCTGGTGCGGTCCTTGCAGAATGATGGCACCTGTTTTCGAGATGGCTGCTGCCCAACTGGAACCTCATGTACGGCTCGCTAAGCTCAACACTGAAGAGGAACAGACGATCGCCATGCAATATGAAATCCAAAGTATCCCGACCCTGGTCATCTTTAAGGATGGGAAAGAAATTACACGACAATCCGGGGCTTTGAATATCGATGGCTTGATTAAGTGGGTAAAATCTCACATCTAGCAGCCTGTTGGAGAAAAAAGGACACCACAGTAAAAAAACTGAAAATTGATTAACCACTCAATACACTGAAAAATACAATAAAGCTTTCGGTGTATTCCGTGTATTCAGTGTATTCCGTGTATTCAGTGGTTAAAATTTTTTTTATCAGTCTCCATAGTGCAACTATTTTTCCGGACTTCTATAGCTGTATCCGCCTCTATAATCTCTCTCAAAATTCGAAGCAGATCAGCCAAATCAAAAGGCTTTTGAAGAAAACTGAATCCTCTCTTTTGGATCAGAGGCCATTGTGACTTTTGGTCGGTATAGCCGCTCATCAGGAGGACCTTAAGCTTTGGGTGGTGTAAAAGAAATTGATCAACTAACTCAATACCGCTCTGATCAGGCAATACCACATCACTTAAGATCAGACTGAATTCCCCCCTTTCCTGCTCAAAAATTTTGCGCGCCTCTTGTGTATTTGCAGCCTCAGTTACCCTGTAGCCATTTTCATGAAGCACTTCCACGGTCATTCTCCGCACTTCCTCTTGATCTTCCACTACCAGGATACGCTCACCCTTTCCTTGAAACCTCTGCAAGGGGATTGTCTCCTCTATTTTATCTTCTATCCTCAAGGAAGATGCGGACAGGTAAATTTTAAATACGGACCCTTTCCCCGGTTCACTATCGACATTAATCCATCCCTGATGCTGTTTGACAATCCCATAGACTACAGCCAGCCCCAGTCCGGTACCTTTTCCCATACCTTTGGTAGTAAAGAAAGGTTCAAAGATCCGGCTCATCGTCTCTTCCTCCATACCCACTCCCGTATCTGCAATGGACAGGCGAATAAACTGACCTGGCCGTGATTCGGGGATAGCAGCACAAAAGTCCTTCTCTAACGTTATATTCTCAGTCTTAATGGTGAGCCTGCCTCCTTGAGACATGGCATCTCTTGCATTGATTGCAAGGTTCATAATCACCTGCTCGATGTTTCCCTCATCAGCAAGAATTGGCCACAGATCCGGATCAAGCTCAGTATTGATAATTAAATCCTCGCCGATAATACGGTAAAGCATTTTGAGCAGATTATCAACTGTCATGTTGAGATCGAAGGGAGTCGGCTGCGTCGGCTGTTTGCGGCTGAAAAGAAGCAATTGGCGGGTGAGATTGGCTGCCCGATCAGCAGCAAGGCGCACCTGATTCAGGTCCCTGAATAAACGACTCGTCCGGTCAACTTTCATGATGGCCATGCTGGTATAACCTTGAATTGTGGTCAGGATATTATTAAAATCGTGGGCCACACCTCCGGCCAGAATACCGATAGCCTCCATTTTCTGGGACTGAAGCAGTTGAGTCTGGATTTTGGCTTTTTCCTCTTCTGCGTGCTTTTGATTGGTAATGTCTGTCATAAAGGCCATTGCCCCGATAAAATATCCTCTATCGTCGAAGAAAGGTGTAGCTGCCAGACTTACATAGACCAATGACCCATCTTTATGAGTAAGCTCAAACTCAAACCGCTCGCTTATGCCCAGCTTGCACCGCTCAAAATTGTGTTGAGCCAGGGCCACATTCTGCTCAGTCATGAACGAGAATATTGGCTTTCCTTCTATTTCATCTACCGGATAGCCGAGCATCCCGGTAATGCGGGAATTAACGAAAGTAGTCTTTGTCTCTGCATCAACAGCCCAAATACCTTCCTGGGCGTTTTCAACCATCAGCCGGTATTTCTTCTCACTTTTCCACAGCGCGTTCTCAGCCTGCTTAAGTTTTGTAATATCCTGCAAAAATCCGAAGATCTTGACTGGGGTACCGGTAGCATCGGTAAAGACTTCCGCTTTTCCCCGGAGTATGCATATCGATCCATCGGACTGAATACCTCGGTGCTGGTACTCAAAAGGCTCTTTATTACGGCAGGCTTTTTCGAACAAGCCTCTTAAATAGTCCTGATCATCAGGGTGGACAAATTGTATTATACGCTTTTCAAACGATGTTTCCTGCTCCTGAGCTTCGACACCAAAAATTTTATAGAGTTCTTCAGACCAGGACACCTTGTCCGTAACAATATCCCACTCGAAACTACCGATATGGGCAAGCCTTTGGGCTTCGATAATTTGCTTCTGGCTGTTTCTCAACTCCTCAGTGCGTGCCCTTACCATATCTTCGAGATAGAAGCGGTACTGATTTAATTCCTTTTCCATCCTCTTTCGTTCGGTAATGTCCCGTTCAATTGTTGAAATACCGTTAATCCTGCCGGTTTTATCCCTGAGAAGTGACATAGTGAGACCTATATCAATGTACTCTCCATCTTTTCTTAAACGTACCGTTTCATAATGTTCTATCCCTTCTCCTCGTTTAAGCTTTTCACTGAGTTCTGAGAACTCACCGAGACGGTCAGGCGAAAATATAAGCGAAATTGACCGGCCTATGGCCTCTTTGGCCGAATACCCATATATTCTCTCAGCCCCGTGATTCCAGGTGGTAATGATGCCATCCAGGGTTTGGCTGATAATAGCGTCATCCGAAGATTCAACAATAGCAGCCAGCCGAGAGAGCATTTTTTCAGTTTGCCTGCGCTTTTTGATGTCATTAAAAATAACCACGCCGGCTACAATCTTCCCTTCACTATCACGGACCGGGGCAGAGCGGAGGCTTATCGTACTGCGGGTGCCATCACCACGTAAGATATCAGCTTCCTCATCAATGACCACCTCACCGGAGAGCAAAGAACGGCTCAGTGGCCACTCTTCCCATCGATAAGGTCGCCCATCTTCGAGATGAAATCCCTTCCATTCACCGGATTCCTCACCATTGACAGTTGGGAGGACAGACTGTCGCCAGATTTCCTCCACCTGCTTATTACTAAGGATAATCCTTCCTGAAGATGCTTCGGAAATAACAACGGCAAATGGCATCTGCTGCAGCACTGTTTCAAATTGTGCTCTCTCGATCTTTATTTGCTCTAAAAGGCGATGACGTTCCTCCTCCTCTCTCTCCTTCTGCAATCTGGCATAGAGAACGGGGGCAACTTGGGAGTTGGCAATGATTTCCAGCAATTCCTGATCATCTTCGGTATAATCGGTTTCCTTATTGGCGACTTGCATCAATCCGATAAGCTCTCCGCGATAAATGACAGGCACAGCCAGTGTCCTGCTTATGGGAATATGCTCATCGGGCACACGGCAAGGTTCATTGGTGAGCATGGTCTTCTTCTCAATGAGAGTCCGACCCCAGATGCCGCCCCAGCAATCACGGGGGAAGACGATGTCTTTATCAGGCATTTGGCACTGGTCCCAGACATCCCTGGTTATGGAGGGAAAGGCAATAGACCCATCCTCCTTGATATATCCAAAGAGTCCATACTTACTTTTCATGGTCTCCAGGATAATCTGAAGTACCTCATCATACATTTTGTCATCAGGAACAGTAAGAAAAATATTTGCAATTTGATTCCTGATGGACAGTTCGCGTTCTTTCTCCTGTAATCTCTTCTCTGCCTCCTTTCGCACGACAATATCACCCACCAAGTGAGCTAAAGTGACAATATGCCTTTTGGCTATGGAGATCACGGAAGGTGGCCTTGACTCATAGCTTTGCGCCTCCTTAAGAAGCTCTTCAGGAGAAAGATTATACTTTTTAGCAATCTCATTAATCTTTCCTGGATCTTGAGGAGGATTACCATAACCAAAATTAATCGAGCCAATAATTTGCTCCCCTGCCCGGATAGGAACAGCATAGAGATGAATCCCGCCCTCGCATTCTCTATCCACAGGCTGGCCAGTCTCAATGGAAAGTTTTGCAGTTGTCCAGCAACTCTCATGACAATGCCACTTACCACAAGCTAAAGCTTCCCGATTATTCTCAGTACCGCATAACTTCCATGAAGCCAGGTCAAGCAAACGGCACCAACCCGAAGCAAAGATCCCATAGGCATAATCCCCATTTTTTTCATATATGGCTACGGAAGTACCAAGTAAATCTAAAAGCTCATTCACTATTTCAGCGAGAGCCTTCTCTCCCACGGCTTCTTTAATAACACCGCAGGTGTTAAGGTTAACCAAATTATCATAAGGTTGAAGAGGAATATTTCCCTTGATTGTTTTTACAGGACCTTTTAGCAATTCTTCAGACTCATTTACAGCATCTTTTCCCGGCTTTCTTATTTGTCCTTTTATGAGTTTGTTTAGAATCATTTTATAAATGTCCATAGTTAAATCATATTTTAAGTAATTAACCAAATTTAAAAAAGTTATAAGATCACCAAAATCAAGTAATTATACCACGTTCTTGAGGGATGGAACAAGGTCTTTCTTCTTGATTAACAAGGCAACCGCTTGACCGCTCGCTTAGTGCACTGCGTATTTCCCGCGCAGTATACTTGGATGCGATTGCCCTGTAGAGGCTGACACTTGTCATTGACAGATGGGAAAAATTGGAGTAAAACAACTCACTACCGGACACATTTTCATAGTTTAGCCTCAAGGGGATGGTAAAAGATAACGGGGATAGGTAATTCATAGTTC
>Ga0307378_10010363_pt1 | contig 12108 bp, 16 predicted proteins | sample UN1MG_FD_202238 | JGI IMG/M metagenome (GOLD analysis project Ga0307378, IMG submission 202238) | Soil microbial communities from Risofladan, Vaasa, Finland - UN-1 | ecosystem: Environmental > Terrestrial > Soil > Coastal area > Acid sulfate soil | place: Finland: Risofladan, Vaasa | collected...
CTGCTTTTGCCGTTTCCATGGTGTTCAACTTTCAAAACCTTTTTCGCTTCTAACCGCCTAACGCTTTCAACAACGGTTGACAAAGCCAAACCAGTATTTTGAGATAGCGTTCGAATCCCCGGCCAGCTTGTACTGTTTTCGCCGAGATGATCCCTGATAACTGAAAAGACTACTTTGTCGCTGGCCTTAAGGTCTTTTCGAGCAGCTAAGCCTTTTGGTAGTGCATAGAATGGAAATTTAAGCTTATCCGTCATGCCGTGGTCCCTCTGCGATGCTGAATAGAATCCATGACTTCCGGCAACACCTTGCTGATATGGACCGGCTCAGATTGCTTTCTTGCTTTGCGAATAGCAGCCCGGCGTTCATGTAATTCGTCATTCAGCTTGAGAAATTCAGTCTCGGTCATTGGCGAATCCTTTCGCTCCAGTTTGCAGGTTTCTCAAATACGCGGCGGCCCTGGGTGATAAAAAATTTATGATTTGAGTTTTTTGGGCTTGACATATACTTCAAGAATTGGTATTTTGAACTTTGTCGTATCGCCGCCGGTCGCCGAGGTCCCCACCCGAGGCCGGCTTTTTTATTTTTGGGTATTTTCAGCTTGCACATTTGGTCAACTCCTTCTTTGTAGTCAAGTCTGGGATCAATCTTCGCAAAGCTTCAGACCGATTAGCCCCGATGAGCTTTGCTAATTTATCGAGTGATTTGACTGCTGATTTCGATGCACGGAAAATAACCGTCTCCTCCTTTGTTTGCTTACTTTCATTTTTCATTTCAATACCTCTGAAAAATAATGTTTTGTTTATTCATCTATGTAATATCATTATCGGATAGGTGTAATACGTAAATATAGTATAAGGTGAGCTATAACAAGCACTTCTGGACACAGAAATGGACGCAGGATTTTGTGAATGACACCAATTCAGAGTACCTTAAAAGCCAGGAAACAGGGTCAGGATTGGCTTAAAACACGATTTAGAATTGGATGCAGAATGGACGCAGGAATGGACACAGGATTTTTTGGATTATTCTTGTGAAAACATCTTATTGTGTGCCAACTTTGTTTTAATACAACCATCTTCCCAGTACAGAGTGTCTGCAATATCAGGTCGTTTTCGGTGCTTGCGGAGATAATATTTAAGATTGTTTCTTTCCTTCTTATTACCCTTGATCCCTGTCCCGTTTGGATTGGAATCTATTGTTCTCAACTTAACAAGGCTACCATTTTTGACGTTCCAAAGACCTTCTACCTTTATGGGTAGGATCTTGGCGAGCTTTTCATCGTCGTCAGTATCTATGGCATTAGATAGTTGCTTGTTCTTCAGTCGGCATTGGAGATCCTTCACGCCTTTCATCCAAAGAGGTTCCTTACCTTCAAAAGGTATAAGTTTTCCGGTTACGGGATCTTGGCGAAGTGGGTAATCAAAATCTGCTTCTTTGATGAAGTTTTGGATATCGACCGGAAGCTTGGACACATCAGTTCTGGTTATAATTTTGTTTATTTTTGTTTCAAGCTCCCTCTTGCTTATTCTGCCATATAAGGCAGTCTTATTGAACAAGGCAAGAGATGTCCATAATTGTTCTTTATCTTTAACTAAGTTCGCGTCATTTAAATTAACGCTCTTATTGCCCAGCATTTCTTTAAGCCAATCGGAATATCGTAGATACAACGCATCCCATTCTTTGTACAGATCGACTCGATCCTGAGTAGCATGAATATTCAATTCATCAGCACAGAAATCCTTCATCAAACTCAAGAATTCAAGGTATTCATCGTTATAAGCACTAATAAGATGGTTTCTTTCACATAAAGGGAGGTTGTGTTCAATAGCATAATTTACAAGAAACATGGGATAAGCAGACAAGGAGCACATTCTCGCTACAAAATCCCTTCCGAGTTTCAATCCCGGAATTGCTGGCAGCCCTCCCCATTGCTTGCTGCTCTTCTCCTTCGTTTTCTTCTCGCGTTTCATGTTCCCTCACATCAACATCAGCTTGTTGCTTTGCTCTTGAAGCCACAAATTGTTTTCCGTTGGGCATTCATAGGCGTCCAAGTCTTTGAGCGGCTCAGAAGTTTTGCAACTGCCGAGAATCACACCGTCCCTTCGCCGCTCGATAACGAAGATTTCGCCGGTTTCCATATATGTAATACTCCACATTTCGGCCTTAAATGCAAGCTTTTTCCTTGTTTACCAAGACCATAAAATCTATAATCAAGTACGACAATTGAATAACGTAGAGTACTGATTTTTAGCGTTTCGTCTAAAACCGGCAAGTTTTTCCAAACCGCAAACGCACAAAAGTTGGTGCCCGTTAGCAAAACGGGCATCGCTTGCGTGTTGCGGTTGGGCCTTGCCGGGCCTTAGACGGGCACGATGTAGCGGTGCCCTTTTTTGTTGGGCTTGGAGCCTTAGTATTCAGGAAATTGCTCAGGTTAAGTTGCATGACTGAAGAGTGTAAACCAATGAGAGTGGTTCGGGATGCTGTTTTTAGAGAATCTGGATGCAAGCTTGAATATAGGCTGAATGCTAATGCTTCTCATTGACGCTCCCGTTTCGTTATGCCAAGTTCTTCGAGGGTAGGTTCTTCATCTTTTGTTGGCGGTACCTGCACGTGACCGCCAACAGGTACGTCTCCTGTTAATTGTCCCCGTGTTCCCTTTGCCCGTTTAGGCTTAGTCGCCAGAAGCATTTCACCTAAGCGTATCTCGGCGCGTTTCATGTATCTATGACAATGTAGAATGGTTTCGGCACAGAAGGCCCTCAGAATACGCAGGAACACGCGCCACGCTTGCGCCATCCAACGAAGTATCCCCGGTGGCTATCACGGCAGGGGGTAGGCGATTCGGCCACAAAAGCGTTAGGTTTTTGCTGCTTTCAGATAGTGCCGTTTTTGCCGTAGACGGTTCGACTGTGTTTTCCGCTCTCGGCTGCACTTCGGGCAGTAGGTATGTCCGGGCCCTCGCTCCGCTCCACAAGCCTTACATCCAGAGCCTTTGGCTTTGACAGGCTTTAGCACGTTTCGTCCGTGGTGGACTTGCTTCTTTTCGGTTGAGGTTATCAGCATTGGCTTACGTATCCCTGCCGGCCTTCTGAAGCCGAACTCATCGAACAGATCGAAGCTGTCCTGTTTGTCCAAGTGCCGCCGCCAGTGGTATTCACAGATTTGCCGGCCCAGGCGTTCGGTCAGTGGCCGCCAGCCCATATAGGTTGCCCTGTTGCATCCTTTCACGTCGCATATTCCATCCATGTTTTTGTTTCCTGATAAGCCGTTTGATACAATCATCCCATTAACATAGGACTTTGGGGTTTTTTGTTTCTACGGTTGCTCTTACGCCTTTGAGACCCATACAATCTCAGATCAATTACAGCGAACGCCAGGGCTTCGATAGCCGGGAATTCTCCAAGCTCAAGAGTCGATATCTCCTGTGGCTCGATAGCCGCCAGGGAGTCCAACACCTTACTGCTCTTCAGAAAGAGCTGCCGGCGTCCTTTATCCAGCAATCGCTTGAGTTCAGGCAGGATATACTGGTATGGAAAGGCCATCTCCAGTATTTGCGTCGAGCAGATGGATAAGCACCGCATGTCTATCTGCGAATCGTCCGGCTTGCCTCGCTCGTTGTTCATTTCCCAAATGAATTTATCGGCGGCATCGTTGCGATCATCTCCTATCCACCTCTCCGGCCCATACTTCAAGTCCAGGACCCCACATTGCCTAACCAGTTCCCGCGTATCTATGGATTCAAACTCATCGAGCAGGTAAACATCGTAACTGTCGAAATGCTTGTCATTCCCCATGCCGAGAACCACTGCAAAGCCCGGGCGCTTGTCAGGCCAGACCACACCGCCATAAATCGCCCTGCATTCGTTCTTTAGCTCCGAACGGGTGAATGTGTGACCTAATTCTGCTGTCTTTATAATACACATATCGCTTACTCCTATGCTGCAAGGTCGCTCTCCGAAAAATAGAATTTGCCCTCAGCGCCGTATATCGCATACCGGACACAATCACAGGTATGATCGTTTACCTTCAAAGGCTCATCTTTTGCGTCTCTGCTTTCCGTGCCTTCAGCCCATTTGTAGCCAGGAAACTCACGCTTGGTATTTATACAGTTGTTAAAAATGAACAGCCGCGGCTTGCCGTCACCCTGCACTTTCAGAGCCGCCTGCACAGCCTCAATTCCCAAGTGCACATCCTTTTTTGCCGGTATCGTAGAAATGCCCAGTTCCTTGAATTCGTGACAGTCCTGCGCATCATGGTCAGCCCACGTCGCCCGATATTTCTCATTACGGCTGATTTGCTTTATGCGTTCGGCATGATAAGCCAATGTCTCTCGTGCCTGATAGTGCTCGGCGTAAACGTACCACCTGCGGTCCGGGTCCCGTGCCAACCATACACAGGCAAAAGGATTGTTGAAGCCCCAGTCTATCGCCCTGTATCTCGGCCAGTCGGCGGGTATCTTTAATGGCTTTATAACATGAACGGAACGATTGAAGGTTTTATACACGGCGCCGAAGAAAGCGGCAAATCGTCCCTTGATTCGCGTCTCCTGGATTTCGGCAGGCCACTCGGCTATCATAAGATCAATTTCCTTATCGTCGATATAACCGCCTCGACTCTTACGGTTATCGTTCAAGTCTGCATAGAAAATAGCATCCGTCTCGGGCAGGGCCTGGATCCGTTCCTCAAGCCAGCCCTGCGGAATGATCGGCGTCATGGACTGAGCAGAAAAGCCGTTTTTGTCCATAAGCCTTGCTTGTATTTCTGTCCAGATTCCTTCCGAGTCCGATTTGCACTGCTCATCCCCATAGAAGGCATCAATAGCCCGACCCTCAAAAGCCTTGCGGCCTTGCTCATAAGCTTTGAACTCGATACGATTACTATTAACCAGGCGTAACTCCGCAGGGATTTCATCCTGTTTGTTATGCCAGCTAATAGATTGGATTTGGCACATCGGCAGATACGACTTGATCTTCTCACTCCAGAGCAACTTGCCGACAAGAGGCCAACTATTAGCCGCCGCCCAGATCGTAGCGTTCTTCGACGTCCTGCGCCATGGATGGACGCCCAGGGCAAATGAGCACAGGTCATATCCGATATTGCCCTCAGACTTGCCGCTGCGATTTCCGCCACATAGCCAGCGGTTCTTGGCCGGACTACGATGAAAATCTTTCAGGGCCGGCAATGCTTTGTATAAGAGAATTGCCTTTCCAATACTACGTATTTGCCGATTGCTTAACATGACTGCTTGAGCAAGTTCTTGATCTGCTCGCACTCCTCATCGCTCAGAGTATTTTCGTTCTCGATGACAAGGTGTTCCACAGCCTTGCCTTCTTCGCGATCGAAGACGTGCCGGGCCAAGCGCTCTGAGCCGGAATACTTGCCGTCTTTAGCATTCTCCACAAGCCTCAATGCCACCTGCTGTGCCTGGGTCAGTTTCTTGCGGTCCAGCCTGGCAAGCACGGCGTCTGTCAGAGCCATGAACTTGCAGAACCATACCCAGAGCTGCGTGCGTCGAACGGGAGGCCCTGCAAGATTGCCGCTTTCACCTGGCTTGAACTGAGTTTCTTCAGGCGGCTTCTTGTAGCCGGCATCAGATTTTCCCTGTTTGGCAGGGACTTTCTTGCCCTTGATGGATTTCTTTTTGGCAGCCTTTTTATCCATTTTCTTCTATCCTAAAATCCCGTTTTTGCAAGCAAAACCATAAGCTAAACGCCAAGTCGAATATGGCCGAATAGCTAAGTAGTTTATTATACGGCAATTACAATTTTAGTACAGCGTTATTACGATTCGAACTAAAGGGTAACTTGCGTTCAAAAAACGCGGTTTTTATTCCCTTAATAACATTGTATTGTCCACTGTAGTCCATAGTAGTCTACTGTTTTCCACCTTCTAACGGCAAGCCAGACCCTAAGTCGTCTGTGCCGGTCTTTTGATTCTTACTGCTCGGCGCAGACAAGTCCGGCAAGTTCTTGACAGCTTCCGATTCTTGCCCACGCAACGTATGGGTGTAAAGCGAAAGTGTTAAGTTAATATCTTGATGCCGCAAAATCGACTGGGCAATTTTCGGATGTACGCCGGTTGCCGCCAAGAGGGTTCCGGCCTCATGTCGGATCGAATGAAAATCAAAATAAAGGCCATCAACCTCATAAGGAATTCCCGCATCTTCTAAGTCTGCCCTAAGTATCTTAGCAGTTTTACTCTCAAGAGCCTTGTAGGTTCCACCGAAAGCCTTTACGCCCGGCAGTTTTCCCTTGAAGAATTCTCGGAGTAATGCTGTTGTGTCTGGTCTTAGGGGCACTACATCTTCCCGCCTGTGCTTACTGTACGCACTCTTGACTATCACTGTAAGATTGGCAAAGTCAAAAGACCCCACCGTTAAAGTCCTTATCTCATTAGCACGCAGTCCTGTTTCGGCAGCGAGCTTATAGAGTAAATAGCGTTCATAGCCGGTCATGCCGAACCGCGTCGGAGCGTTACTTGTAGTTTCGAGCAGTCGTCTCAGTTCGTCCAGTTCGATAACTCGGCGCTTGTGACGTGGGTCGAGCTTGCTATCCAAAGGCTTCACATACCGCAGGGGGGATTCTGCCATGCCCTGATAAATGACCATCCAGTTGCAGAACATCTTGCCGGCCGCGAGATACGTATTCGACCTGCCGTAGCTCATACCTTCGTCCCTGAGCCCTTTCAAATAGGCCATGACCTGAGTTGCCGATATGTCGGACCAAAACCGGAAGCGGCAATCAGCAAAGATACGAGCCAGAGCACTTTTATTGCCCTTGACGTATTTCTGTGTTCGTTCCTTCGCTTTAAGAAATTGCTCGAAATCATCAAGTAGTTTCGTTAATGACTTGTTTGCCATTGCTTTACTGGCGTCCAGTAAGCCGATTTCAATGAGCCTGTCCCTGAGTTTCCCATCCATGACGTTCAACCAGTCGGTAAGGCCCGGTTCTGCCGTGGGTGACTCGCCGTTTTGCTTGCAGGCAATAAGTTGCTTGATCTTCGTCTCCAGAACTTCGCTTTGGCGCTTGTCCGTGTACGCTGCGAAGCGCCTCACGATTCCCTGATGGTCCCGTAGCTCGATCCACCACTTTGAGATTTTCTTTTTCTTCCCTGTTTTCTTGTCTTTGTACGTCGGTTTGAAAATACTCATTTTACACCGCCTTTCAAAAAACGGCCGGGGCTGTATGCAGCCAAACGAGAATAAAGGGCTGTGTCCGCCTTCACTGAACAGACAGGCCCCGGCCGCCTTTTTCTGGTATTGAAGAACACCTGCGAAATGTCCCGTTTCTTTAATCATACAACATCGATTATCTCCTATTTCCAGAGAAAGTCAAGTACAATTTCAAAAAAATCTTTAGTCTGAGGATTCATTAGCTTCCTTCTTTTTCTCGATGGCTGTTTCGAGTAGAGACTTTACTGCCTCGTATCTTTGCCCCTTTGGGTAGTTCTTTAGCCCTGAGTCCACCTACAAGTCAATTCTTTTACCCTTGATAAAACTTTGTATAACTTAGTTTATAATTATCGAGCAACGGACTGTTTATCCGTTGACCGCATTTTCTGCCAAATTTCTCGGCTTGGACAATCGTGGGCAATCCAGGCCTCGAACTCCTGTAGAGACCACAAGGACCTTCTGTTAAGACGAACAGGCTTAGGCCCCAACCTGCCCGAACTGTGCAGACTGTAAAAGCTGGACCGACTCAAACTGAGTCGCTTAGCCATTTCTTCGGTTGACAACAACAATGCTTCCATCATCATATCTCAAAGAGTTTTCGCTGTTTGTTAGCGATTCCCGACTCTCGGTTGATTCCCCGGCCTCTTTTCCTGCCGGACAGAAAATCCTTCGTAGCCTTAATAATTCTTGATTTTCTTTGGCTGTCGGCACGTTCAATTCGCCGTTCAATATCTAATATTACAGACGGCAGGATTTCGCCTATCCGTTTCGGCTCTATCCTCACCAGCACGTTTTCCAAAGTCTGAGTCATTGTCTTATTGCCGTTCTATGTACCCTATACCTTTTCTTCCGAATATCTTTACTGTATTGTCGTGTCCTGTCCTGTAGGGAGAATTTTGTTGCGCGTCCACAACAAAATGTTGCGCGAAGCCCAAAATCTATGATTACGGTTCAGAAACACGGCTTTGTCCCACGATTCAATGTAAAGATAGGTTGTGTGAATTATATTCTTGAAAGTTACCGCATCCAAAAGCTAATCGTGACATTGCCCATCCCATAACTCAAAATTCGGCCAATTTCGCATCTTCCACATACTGCTCATCCTCAATAATCTCGTCGCCGGCAACTCTTTCCAGCCAACCAATTTCCGGATCGACCAATACGGTGAAGGCCAGTGTAAATATTTCCTCTGAGAATCCTGTTCGATAGTGCAAATCTTTTGCCGTTAATGCTTTGCCATCCTTAAAAAGCAATCCGCGTGTTGGCATTTTTGCGGCTACTTCCACAATGAGAATCCACGCTGAGAATAGCTCGGCAGCCAGATGATGATGGGCGATTCGCCTGAAACCGGCGCCATCGTTCTTTGTAGGAATAGGAACCCAAGTCATATTCTTACACCGGCGACTCTCCCATTTCTCGAAGTGTTTATCCCAATCTTTCACTCGATAAATCATGCTACGCACCTCGTATTATTAATAACCGCTACAACGGCTTCTTTTGTTGCCCCAGCCTTATGCCATTCCCTAATATCCTTGAAGAACGGTGGTTTGATGATTCTAAGGCTTCGTACAAACGGCAGGATCGCCTTGCTCAATCTTGCAGCTCCTTCTTGACCAGGGAACCAGACAGAGCCATCCGGCCGCTCTTTCGGCGGATCCTTATCGGCCATGATAATCACATCGCGCCGACGGCCTTTTAGAAATTCGATAATATGTTCCGTGCCGCCCATACAGGATGGTCTGCCGATAACGTCAAATTCCATATCGAGCAAAGCAGCACAGTCGGTCGGACCTTCGCAAATTACCAACGGCCAATCGCTGCCAGAATAGACACCTTCCGGCCAGAACAAACCCTGCCTGCTGCCTTCGACGCACCATTTACCCTTTGAACCTCTAATCCGTATCCCAATGATTCGTTCCCTGCCGTCGCGCATCGGGAATGTGATATTGCCGTTCCATCCCGTATCAAGCCTTTCGAGACTACGGATAGATACGCCGAGTTCATTAGCCAGTCTGTCAATATTTATCAAATTCTCGACGTACTGACTTGACAGGGCTGCGAAGTCCCGGACAGGTACAGGTTTGGATTTCTTCGGCGCCGGCTTGTACTTGACCGGTTCACCCAAGGTATGAAACCAGCCCCCGGACTTGCACGGCCTCGATGATTCTGCCCTCATGCAACATACCGTCGTCCCATCCCCGGAAACCGCGCACCAGCTCGTATGCCCGCATACCGGGCATGGCTTACTCCGGGTTGTGCGTATCCATTTCATGCGATTTGCTTCCATCCATTCGCGGCGATTTTGCCGATAATCTCGCTGGCTTCCTCAAACGATATTTCCGCCGGATTATATCCATACCGGAGCAGAATCTTGGACTGTTTATAACTACAACAGCCTTGTTGCTGGTTTTCGATAATGCGTTTTATGAGTTGCTGGGCATGGGTGAAGGAAAGCCCCGAAACATCAACGCCACTGTGCTCAAGCATTGCAATCTGCTTTTCGGTCGGCTGCCGATCCTTATGCCAAGCCCTTTCTCGCCATGGTTCTATACCATAAACATCGAACGGATTAACTTTGGCCGTAGAATACTTTGCTTGGAGTTTCAGGTGCTTGCGGTGCGCCGCCTCGATGGCCTCGCGTTTTTCCCTCTCAATCTCCCATTCAGCCAATTGAAGCTCATCGAAGACGTCTACGGGAGCGGAGGTCTCCACGGATTTCTCCTCGGTATTGCGCTTGGCCCGCTCAACGATCGCGTCGCTGTACTTGCCGCCCAGGATGTCCGCTGACGTAATAAGCCGGTGCCGGCCGGCATTCCCAACAAAATCAATAATTTCGAGACAGGGCTTTCCGCTCAAACGAATGGCCTCTTTTCGAGTTTCAGAATTCTCAAGGCCATCTATTATGCCGGGCAGAGTCCGCGTTCCGCGACCAGCTTCCTGCGCGTAAAGAGATCGTGACTTTGTGGGCCTGGCCATCACGACAACTTGAATGCCCGGCTCGTCGAATCCTTCCGTTGTGACACCAACGTTTACGAGATATTGGAATTCGCCGGCTGCATATCTTGGGAAAAGTTTACGCCTTTCTTCTTTAGGGGTTGAGCCGTGGACCCATTCCGCCGATTGCGGTTTGTGGCGATTGAGAATTTCAGTTAACCTATCTGCCTGGACCAAACTGGCCGCGAATATCAAAGTTTTCCTATCCCCGCATAGCTCGATTGTCGGGCTGGCAATCCCGTGGAGCATCTCCTCGAATTCGAGGACTCTCGCCAAATCGCCGCCGTTCAAATCGCCGGCTGTGGTCCGGATTGAAGAATAATCCAAACCTTCAACGTAAACGCTCCGCTGTGAAATTGGTACAAGCCAGCCGTCGTCGATACCTTCGCGGATCCCGTACTCGTAGGCTACGCTCTCGAATATCTGTCCCAAACGCCTTTCATCCGCTCTATCCGGCGTTGCAGTGACACCCAGGACTTTAAGATTCGGATTCTGACAGTAATAGTCAATGACTCGGAGATATGACTTTGCCGCGCTGTGGTGGGCTTCGTCGATGATGAGCAAGCTGAATTCGTCCGGATTAAATTTGTGCATACGACATCTTCCATTCATCCCGGAGACCTGCGTCTGGATTGTGCCGACAATAATTTTCGAGCGGAATACACCGTATTCGATAACTCGATAATCTGACATCTCAATGTCCGGCTCGATGCCGGTAATCCGTTTTAAGTGACGCGCCGCTTGCCCGACCAATTCCTCCCTGTGTGCCAAGATCATGACACGCCCAAATTGCAGATAATGATTGACAGCCTGAGAAAAAACGACAGTCTTCCCAAGCCCAGTCGCCATGACAAGTAACGTCGAATTATTTTGCGCCAGCTGGGTACGTATGCCATCGAAGGCTTCGGTCTGGTAAGGTCGAAATATGATATCCTTATTCATCTCAAATCCTGCGGAGTTAGCTCGTAATTATGCTTATTCAAAAATCCAAATCCCCTACAAACCTTGCAGTTCTCCGAAGCTTCACCTCCGCAATAAGGACAAATAGCATAAGGGATAACATCTTTCAAAGTGCCTCTCAATGCCATAATCTCCGTCCGGAACTTGGCATGATTTAGAGGACCAAACGCCGGATGTCGGTCCTCTACATAACTCCCGACGGTATTTTTGATAATATCCAAGTCGCGAATCAACCCCTTGACAAGCTGCTGTTGGCTCCAGAGCTCCAAAAGATGTTCTGGAATGACACGGCCGGCAGCATCCTTCGGCGGTTCATCGGCTTTGCGTTCATTTTCTTGTGACTTTTGCTTATAAGTTGTTCCCTTACGTGTGACCGTGATTTCCTCGTCGCGCTGCAAATCCGGATCAGTTGTTGGCGCCGCACCCTCGTTTTTGGCCTCCGAGGGCGGTTTTTCCTCGTCTATGGGTAAAGTACTTGACCGATGCGCTTGGACTAATTCGTTCTTGACCAACGAGACATATTGCTTTGTAACGCCTGTGTGCTTGGCTATGGTAGACAGGGATTTCTTCGACCAGCTTTTGTCTGTCAGAATCGAGGCGATGATCTTCCGAGCAACGCCTTTTTGCCTTGGAAGTCCATGAGCATTGTTCGCTGAGAATGATAACCAAATAGCGTCCCGTAGTTTACCTTTGGTGACGTAGGCTGAAATGCTTTTCTTGCCCCGCTCCTGAGCACACCGATACCGATGAAATCCATCCCACAACCAGAAGTTCACACCGTCCGAGACAACCTCGACGGGCGGGAATTCTACGCCGTCCTGCATCAAGGTCCGGTACCGGGAAAGTACGTCCGGGTCAATGGGCCGCTGTTGTGTGCCGGAGTCAATCGTAACTAAATCGAGCCTGACATTCTGTTTGTTCATAACTTATCCTCGTAGTCTTTCATTCCAATTCGCCGGACGCTGAAACACCCTCCGACCCTG
>Ga0307378_10010364_pt1 | contig 12107 bp, 12 predicted proteins | sample UN1MG_FD_202238 | JGI IMG/M metagenome (GOLD analysis project Ga0307378, IMG submission 202238) | Soil microbial communities from Risofladan, Vaasa, Finland - UN-1 | ecosystem: Environmental > Terrestrial > Soil > Coastal area > Acid sulfate soil | place: Finland: Risofladan, Vaasa | collected...
GTCAATCATATATTATAGCACAACCCGGCACATGTGTCAACCGGGTTTTTTTCACGCCGAAATCCCGTTTTTTCGGGCTTTCCTGATTGCGGCGGCCGGGCATGTGGGATCGCGAGCCGGCGCGGGCAGGGCAACCCCTCATCGGCCCAGGCAGGGTCAGGTTCAAAACCTGCCCAAGTTCGAGCCTCCATCAGGCAAGGCGGATTTGAAACGTTCGCCGGCACGCGCCTTTTCCGGGCGCGCCGGAACTCCCCCGCCTCACAACACCAGGTACAGCCACACCGGGATCGTCACGGCGGCCGCCGCGTGGCTCAGCACCAGCAGCGACGGCACAAGGTCGTCGTCCATCCCCGCCTGGCGGGAAATGACGAAACTCGACACCGAAACGGGCATAGCAGCCATCAAAACGGCCATAGCTTTCGTCATCGAGTCTGCTTCCGGGAAGAATATTGCAAGCAGCACCAACGCCACCAGCGGCAACACAACCAGCTTGCCGGCTGTTGTGGCGGCGGCGGCACCCCAATGCCGGGCAAACCGGCTCAGGCGCAGCGAGGCGCCAATCGCCAGCAACGCCAGCGGCAGCCCCATATTGCCCATCAGAGTCAGGAACGAACCTGCCAGCTTCAAGACTCCATCCGCCCAGCCCGGCACGTCGAGCGGGCCATCCGGGGCGCGCAGAAATTCCGCCAGATACGACACGGCCACACCCAGCAGCGCTGCGATGATGATCGGGTTCAGCAGGGCCTGCCATATCCGGCTGCGGCGACTTTCCGAGCCGGTGCCATACGCCGCGATCAGCGCGTAGCCCAGCGAGATGAATACCGGGATCGCCACAATGTTGTAAATGGCGGCCGACGCCAGCCCTTCCTGGCCGAACGCGTTGGAAGCGAGCGGGAAGCCGACGTAGGCGGTGTTTGCCCAGAACGTGCCGAACACGAACGAAGCCGCGAAGCCGCCGCGGTATTTCTGCATCCGCGCGAGCAGCACGTATGCCAGCACCACGGGCGCAATTGCCGCCATCGGCGCGATCAGCAGGGCCGGCCGGGCAATCGAGGAAAACTCCTGCTTCGCGATCTCGCCGAAAATCAGCGCCGGCAGCGCGAAATAGTAGACCAGCCAGTTCAGGAAATGCCGCCGGTCTTCGTTCAGCGTGCCCCTGACGCCCAGGAGCTTGCCGATGCCGATGATGCCGAACACCGGCGCACAGATCACCATGACATCGAGAATGCGATCGAAATCCATAGTTGCCCTTGATAGCTGGTGAAACGCCTCACGGCCCTCAATGCAGGAGCGGCCGCACGGCGGGGTATAACTGCTTGAAGATTTCGTATGGCCTGGCGTATGCCTCGTGGGCGGCTGCGTCGGGCTGAATGGTGCTGAATCGTCCGGCGAGGCGTGCGGTCCGGGCGGCGTCGCGCCAGTCGGCATAGCTGCCTGCGGCAATTCCGCCGAGCAGGGCCGCGCCGAACGCCGCCGTTTCGCTCAAGCCGCTGAACGCTATTTCCACGCCGATGACGTCGGTGCGGATTCTGCGCATGGTCCGGCTGCGGTTGCCGCCGCCCGCCGCAAGGATGCTCCTCACCTTCCGCCCGTTGCGCTGGAATGTTTCCAGGATATGGCGATCGGCATGGCAGACGCCTTCCGCCACGCTGCGGGCGGTATCGGCCAGGGACGATGCCATCGACATTCCGAAGAACAGCGCGCGGGCGCGGGGGTCGTATAGCGGCGTGCGCTCGCCCGCAAGGTATGGGAGGAATACGATGCCGCCCGCACCGGGGCTGCTGCGGCCGCACAGGTCGAAAAACCGCTCGTAAGCGTCGGCCCCGACCCCCAGAAACGTGCGAACGAACCAGTCGATCGCCGAGCCTGATGCATTTGTCGAGCCGATGTTGATCCACGTGCGGTCGTCGAGATAGGATGTATTCACCAGGCCGTTGTCGAACTCGGGCCGCTCCGACAGCCCGGCGAAGCAGTTGGTGCTGCCGCAACTGACGAACAGCTCCGCGGGAGCGGTGATGCCGATGCCCAGCGCGGAGCAGACAGTGTCGCCCGCACCGGCCGCAACCGGCAGGCCGGCCGGAAGCTGCAACTGTGCGGCTGCTTCGCGCGAAAGCCTTCCCGCCGGCTGCCCGCCCGGCATCGGCGGCGGCAGCGCCCGTTGCGCGATTCCGGCAAGCGTGCACAACTCGGCAGACCATTCGTTCGCGCCCGTATCGTACAGCCCGCTGAGCGAGGCATTCGAGAAATCGGTTGTGAATTCGCCGGTCAGCTTATGGACGATGAACGTGTTGGCCAGGCCGATGCGGGCGGCTCGCCGGAACGTTTCAGGCTCGTGTTTTCGCAGCCACAGCAGCGACGTGATGGCGGCGGACCCGGCAGGAAACGCATTTCCGGTGAGTTCACATGCGCGGGCGTGGCCGAAATGGCGCAGGAGTTCTTCAGACTCGGCATCTGAGCGGCCATCGCAATACAGGATCGCCGGCCTCAAGGGCAGCATGTTTGCGTCGAGCAGCAGCAGCGCCGGATACAGCACGCTGACGCCTATGCCCCGGATGCGGACGCCTGCAGTGTCGAGCGAAGTGACGGCCTGAACCACCGCATGCCACCACGATGCGGGATCGGCTTCCGCATGACCCGGCTGCGGGTGCTGCATCGAGCAGGGCGCCGACGCCACCGACACCTGCGTGCCGTCGTCGGAAGCAAGCATCGCTTTCACCGACGACGAGCCGACGTCGATACCGAGGTGGAAGGTGAGTTCGTCGGGCGGCTTACTCGGCAAATTCCACTCGCCCCCATGTTTCTATGCCGTGGTGGAACCAGCCTTCGTATGTGGGCGACCACGCCATATAACGCCGGTCCTTCACGTCGCCATCCTGGACCACCAGTTGCACCCGCCAGGTGTCGCCGGGGGCCGGATTCTTCTTGCCGATGGGCATCATCAGCGACTTGAACGGCAGCCGCATCTCGCCGCACCATTTGCGGTCGGGCTTGTCGTCGTTGAGCGTTCCGTCCACGGTGGCGGCGGTCTCGTATTCGGGCATGTCCCAGCCGTTGATGAACATCAGCCCGTAGCGGATGCGCGACTGGAGGGGGCTGTCTTCCGGCGGGCGGATGATGAAAATGTCGTTGAAGGCGTTGAGCGGGTTCAGGTGCAGTTCGAAGAAATGCTCGCTGTCGCCGTTGATGTCGATGAACACTTCTATGACGTCGTTTGGCGGGACGATGTTGCACTTGTCGTGTTCCTCGCCGGCCGCCTGTATATTGTCGTCGGGCACTTCGAAACCGATGTAGAAATTATCGTCGTCCCATTCCATTCGGAAGACGCCTGCGGGTTCGGTCTTGATGCCTTTCGTATGGATCATATCCACCGGCAGCCGCTGGGCCTTCGCCCAGGTTTCTTCGTCGAGCTTGCCGTCGATGGTGATCTCGCCTTCCACACGGCCGGCGAGCGCGTGCGCAGGCGGAAGCTTCTCAGGCTCGGTTTTTTCTCCGACTTCGGCAACGCCTCGCAGCGTGCATCCTGCTGAAACACACGCGAGAATGGCGGCCAGCATCTTCAGTCTCAGATCGATCATGCGGGTCTCCTTTTTTCCATCCGCAGATTACACAGATTGCACAGATTAAGGAGGGAAGGATTGTTGCCCTCATACGTCTTCCCGAATCTGCGTAATCTGCGTAATCTGCGGATCACAAAATCTGCTGAATCCTTGTGGACATGGCAGTTACACTGTTCAGCGTTCTTCTTCGATCTCGTAATTAAGGTGGCGCTTCTTCATCCATCTCACCGCCAGGAGGTCGAAAAATGCGGGGATGGCTCGGTTCCACATTCCGTATTTTGAAACCCCGTGCTCGCGGGGATGATGGCTCACCTTCACCTCGGTGACCGTGTAGCCTTCCATCTTGATCAGCGTGGGCAGGAAGCGGTGCAGCCCCTTGTACAGCTTCAGCTTCTCGATTGCAGGCCGCTTGTAAGCCTTCAGCGAACAGCCGGTGTCGGTGATCGTCTCGCCCGACAACCTGTTGCGTATTGCGTTGGCGATTCTGCTTTGCAGCAGCCTCCAGCGCGAATCCTGCCGCTTGTGCCGCCAGCCCACCGCCGCGTCGTATTCGTTCAGCTTTTCGACAAGCCTCGGTATGTCCGCCGGATCGTTCTGGAGATCGGCGTCGATGGTGATCACCACCTCGCCGCGTGCCTGATCGAATCCCGCCGCCATTGCGGCCGTCTGCCCTGCATTCGCCCTGAACTTGATGCAGCGAATCTGAGGATGCTCCTGCTTCAGCTCGAGCATGATGGCATAGCTGCGGTCGCGGCTGCCGTCATCGATCAGCAGCAATTCCCACGAGCGGCCCAGCCCGGCCATCACCTTCGCAATCGAAGTGACGAGTATCGGCAGGCTCTCCTCCTCGTTATAAACGGGCACCACAACTGAGTAGTACGGTTGCTCCATGATTTCAGGGCCGGCCCTCGCGGTCGGCGGTGTCGTCGGCCGGCTTGCGGAAGACCAGGTAGTTGTTGTTGCCCTTGGGGTTGAAGCCCACGGCCACAAGCTCCCAACCCTGCTCGCCCAAGTTGTCGGCGGCGGTCTTGCTGATTTCCCACAGGAAATGATACTGCCACTTCTCGGGCCGGTTGATGCCCGCGATCGCCTTCTCCAGCGAGTCGAGCTTCTCCTGCAGCGACTTGATGACCTCCGCCTGCTTTTCGAGCGCCTCGCTGGAGCGCACCACCTCGGCATACAGCGTGTCGAGCCTGCGCAGCAGCGGGGCGATGTCGATGCGCATCACGGCATCGAGCGCCGGCTGCTCATTATCCACACGCTCGGCGGTGTGGCCGGTTTCGCTCAACACGAGAGCGCCGGTTATTACCGCCACCGTCGCCGACAGCACAATGTATCTGCTTTTCATGGCGTCTCCTTGCGTTTTTTCTGAGAACATTCCGGAATCGCCGCAGCGATCGTTCTTCTACCTGTCTCTCATCACTAAGTTTATCGGCGGGCGGTTGAGATGTCAACGCGAAAATCGGCGTGAGGCATCCGGCAAGGGCGCCGACGACCTGGCTCACTTCCAAGGCAAGGCGGCAAATTCGCTGGAATATCTGCATTTGTGTATGTAGAATCGAAGAGACACAGGTGCCCGAAGAAATGCAGGTGGATTCAATATGCGCAACAGGTTCTCCGGCACGATCGCCATCTTCGGCTACCTCGGCCGCCTCTACTGGATGGCAGGTCTTGTGCTGGTTGCCCCCATAGCAGTCATGGTTTATTATGCCTCCGCAGGGCGGCCGGAAGTGTCGTGGCTGTGTTATGCGATTCCATCAGCCGCGGCGCTGCTGACAGGCCTGGTATTCCGCCTGGTTTTCAGGCCGCGGGCAAGCCTCGGCGCCAGCGGAGCCATGCTCGTGTGTTCGCTGGGGTGGATAACGCTCTCGGCGTTCGGGGCGCTGCCTTTCTGGCTGGGCCTGAAGATCAGTTTCCTTGATGCCTGCTTCGAATCCGTCAGCGGATTCACAACCACAGGCACCACCCTGCTCCATGGCTTGAGCGATCTGCCGCGCAGCCTGCTGTTCTGGCGGTCGCTCACCCAATGGCTTGGCGGCTTGGGTATATTCAGCTTCTTCCTCATAGTTTCAAGACCCGGCCCCGCAGCCCACACGCTCTATGGCGCCGAAAGCCACAAAATATTCATCAAGCGGCCGACACCCGGCTTGTTCCACACTCTCCAGATTCTGTGGGGCATCTACGCCGGGCTGACACTTGCCGCCATCGCGGCGTTTGCACTTGAAGGATTATCGCTTTTCGACGCGGTGCTGCACGGCCTGACGGTGGCCGCGACCGGCGGCTTCTCGCCATACGACGCCAACATCGGCCATTTCGCACAAGCCGGATTCACCAATTACGCCGCCATCGAATACACCGTCATCATAATAACACTGCTCAGCAGCATGAATTTCTTCGTCCACTACCGGATACTCACCGGCTCCTTGAGCGCCCTCTGGGACAGCCTCGAGATGAAGCTGTTCTGGGGAATCGGGGCCGCCGCAGTCCTGCTGGTGGTGTTGGACCGTGCGGTGGGCGCCGGCACCGCAGGCTACGCCGCCGATCTCAGAAGCACGCTCTTTCAGGTGACGTCGATGCTGACGACCTCGGGATTCACCACCGAAGACATCGGCGGAAGCGCCTTCCCCGCGCTGTCGAAGCTGATATTCCTGGCATTGATGGTAACAGGCGGCTGCGTAGGCTCCACAAGCGGCGGCATCAAGCTGCTGCGGATAGGCGTGCTGTGGAAAATGGCGGCCCGGCAATTGCGGCGGATCGGACACGGCAGTTCGACCGTCGATCTGCTTACAATAGATAAGACCCCCGTTGAGCTGGAAGAAACGCGGCGGGTGTCGGCCATCTTCTTCATCTGGATACTGATGCTATTCGCCGGCGGCGCAATAACGGCGCTTTTATCGGGCCTGCCCCCGCTCGAGTCGCTGTCGGGTATGTTTTCAGCGCTGGGCAACATCGGCCCCAGTTACATCAGCATCGACGATATGAAAATGCTTCATCCGGTGGTGAAAATGACCTACATCGCCGGAATGTTTGCAGGAAGGCTCGAGATACTGCCCGTGCTGCTGCTGCTTACGCGCCGGGCGTGGCGATAGAATGCAGAACAGGAGAACAGCCGTGTATGTGATTGTTGCAGGCGGAGGTCTTCTCGGTAAGGGCGTGGCGCAGGGTTTGGCCGAAGGACGCCACGACGTGGTGGTGATTGAACGCGACCGCGCCGTCTGCGAGCAGATATCTTCGCGCATGGGAGTTCTGGCGGTGAATGGCACCGCCACAGACGTCCACATTCTCGAAGAAGCCGGCATCCGCAAGGCAGACGTTGCCGTGGGAGCTTTGCCCTCAGACGCCGACAACCTGTCGTTCGGCGTGCTGGCGCGCAGCTTCGAAGTGCCCCGCGTGCTGGTGCGGATGCACGACCCGCAATACGCCGACGCCTACAAGCTTGCGGGCGTCTATCGCGCGATGAACATCAGCGGCATATTCGTATCGCAGCTTGTGCTCGAGATCGAGCAGCCTTCAGTGCGCCAGGTGGCCACTTTCGGAGCAGGCAAGGCCTCGATAGTGGTGCTTACAATCCCGCGGGATGCTGCGGTGCACGACATGACCGTCGCGGATATCGCCGTAAGCCCCGAGTTTCCCAATAACTGCGTCATAGCCGGCATATTCCGTGCAGAAGCCGACGAATTCGTCTTCCCGCGAGGCAAAGCCGTAGTGCGTTCCGGCGACCAGGTATTCCTTGCCGCACCCACGGAAAATGTCCGCGCCGCCGTGCGCTTCCTCAGGCGCAAGTAGCGGCAGCCGTGGATGTCCGTATATGTCCGTGTTAGTCCGTGTGCCGGCCGCCACCGATGCAGCCCTTAAAAAAAAACCCTTGACAAACTCCTCTCGGCGCGATAGAATACTTTGCAGCACAAAGTAGGAGGCCATTCTTATGGACGTCACGGCAGCACAAGCACGCATACGAGAAGTACAACGAATCATGGAGCGGACCACCCTCTACACGCTCCTGCCCGGAACCGCAGCCATAGTCGGCGGCTTTGCGGCATTGGCCGGATGCTTCGCCGGCTACCTCATGATCCGCTCGGTCGATCTTGCCGACCTGCTCCGCACTCCCATGCACACGCAGATAGCCTTCTGCGTAATGTGGCTGCTGGTCGGCCTGTTTGCCGTGACGCAGGAAATCATTTTCACCACACGCGCCGCACGGCGCCACGGCCTCAAGCCGATGACGCGCCCCGCCCGCTTCGTTACGCTTTCGCTGACGCCGAGCGTGCTTGTGGCCGTGGTGCTGACCGTCGAGTTTCTGCTTATCGCCCAACCCGCTCAGCTTCGCTACATCGTGCCGGCCTGGATGATGTGCTACGGGACGGGTGTGTATGCCGCCGGATTGTTTTCATACCGTCTGCCCAGGCTCCTCGGGCTGGCATTCATCGTGTCAGGCGCACTCGGGCTGCTCCTGTTGCCCCAGTATGGCTTGGTTCTCGCAGCGTTCTCGTTCGGCCTGCTTCATATTGTTTTCGGCATTCTGGTCCTTGCGCGCGCCAGGCAGGATGGAGAGCAATGAAGAAACGCATCGTGCCCGACAGCATCGATCCGGTGATCCACGAACGGGCGCGGCTGGCCATAGTATCCGCGCTCGCCGTGTCGCCGGAAATGAGCTTCGGCGAGCTTAAGGACTCGCTCGAGCTGAGCGACGGCAATCTCAGCGCGCACGCAAGGACGCTCGAAACAGCCGGTTACATCAAGATCAGCAAGACGTTCCGCGGCCGCAGACCGCTGACGACCATGCGACTCACCGGCAAGGGCCGCAAAGCTTTCAAAGCCTATCTCGATACGTTGCGGCAGGTGATAGACCATAGCCGCGCAGATGATGGTGATGATGAACAGAATGATTGATCGGGATTGCTCAACGAGTTTTTTTTTCGCTTGCGCCTTTGCACAGCAAAGAACTTTGCGCAACTGATATATTCTGGAGAAACAGACATGAAACGCACCATGCTGCTGATCCTGCCGGCCTTGCAGGAAGTCCTCTCGAGCGAGTTCCGGCAGATCAAATACGCGCTGTTTCCGCCGCTCAGCCTGCTCACGCTTGCCGCGCTCACGCCCGAAGACCGCTACCGGGTGATCGTGCGGGACGAGCACGTCGAATCGACGGAGGTCGACGAGCACGTCGACCTGGTCGCCATGACGGTATACATCTCGTCCGCCCACAGGGCATATGAACTGGCGGATGAATGGCGCGCACGCGGCGCACGCGTGATATTGGGCGGAATTCATCCCTCGATGCTGCCTGAGGAGGCCGCTCCTCATGCCGACAGCGTGTGCATCGGACCGGCCGAGCCGGTGTGGGCTGAAATCCTGGCCGATTGCGAGCGTGGACGTCTCAAGAAATTCTACAAGGCAAACGCAGTCGGTTCGGCGGCCAGGACGCCGCTGCCCAGGCGGGACCTGATCAATCAGAAGGCGTATCTCGTGCGTAATACGATGGTCGCGTCGAGGGGATGTCCGCACCATTGCGATTTCTGCTACAAGAGCGCGTTTTGGGGCAGAACCTTCTATGAGCAGCGGACAGTTCACGATATCGAGCGCGAAATCGAGTCGCTGGAAGGGGGGTTCGTGTTTTTCCTCGACGACAATTTCTTCGGTTGCCCGCGGCACGTCCGCCAGATGCTGGCGCTCCTGAGCAATGCCGGAATGGTCTGGCAGGCGGCTGCTTCGCTGGATGTTTCGCCCAAGCTGTTGCACGAAGCCTACGAGGCCGGCTGCCGCAGCCTGTTTGTCGGGTTTGAATCGCTCTCGCCCGACAGCATGCTCTCGGCGGGCAAGGTGGTCAACGCGCGGACGGATTACGCGACGAAAATCCGGATGTTCCACGATGCCGGCATCATGATCAACGGCAGTTTCGCCTATGGTTTCGACAACGATCGAGCCGACGTCTTCGACCGCACGCTCGAGTTTGCCATCGAGAACAAAATCGAAACAGCCACATTCCACATCCTCACACCTTACCCGGGAACTGCCTTGTACGAACGGATGGAACGGGCCGGAAGGCTGCTGCACCGCGATTGGCGCCACTACGACACGCGCCACACGGTGTTCCGCCCGGCGCAGATGACTCCCGACGAGTTGGAGGCGGGCTACTGGCGGTCTTACGACGAATTCTACCGCTACGGCTCGATCCTCAGGCGGTCGATGGGGCTGCCGAACCCGATCAAGCGGATGCTGTACAACATAGGATGGCGCAAGCTCGACCGCATCTGGTCGCCGATCATCAGTCTGGGCCTTCTGCCCGTCGTTCGCCCCATCTTCGAGCTCGTGCTCGCCGGCACAACGCGAAACAGCGGCAGCCGCGCGGCACTGCCCGATGGCGCCATATGCGCCGGGCGTGTTCCGACTGGGATTCGAGAGCAGCGCAACACCGCTACGGGAAGAATGAGGTCATAGCGGGAGCAACGGTATGCGCGGCCGCCGGGAGCTGTTGAACTACCCCCGCAGCGCGTGCCCGGTCCGGCGGCAATCGTCGGCGGGATTCTCCGGCAGCTCAGCAGCACCTGCCAGCCGCAGGTGACGCATCACCGAAAGCACATCGGAATATCCCAGCGAGTGGCGCGAATCCGCAGCGTAATCGATCATCGAGCAGATCAGTTCATCCTCGTTTCCCGAGCTGTAGTAGAAAAGGTACTTCTCGTTCCCGCAAGACACGACGATGAACGGCAGCTTCATGGCAGGTTCTCCCGGTTGTGGAAGCGTTCAGGTTGCACGCCGGGCTCACGCGGGCGATCAGCCGCCACGGCCTGATTCCGGCTGATCCTGTAACGGCAGCACCGCCCGCGACTTTAGCAAATTTGCGGCAAACTGCACAGGAGGGCGGCGTTAAGTCCTTGTCAGTGCATCATTTACGCCGCCACGACGGGCCGGATCGGTATTGTGCGAGTCGCCTTTCAGCGGCCGGCATGACGACATAAGAAAAGCCTGGAGCATAGCGCCCTGCACCACCTGAGGCGGCGCAGAAAATTCCATCAGCCTTCATTCCTCTAATAGGAATATGACACAAAACAAAACGCCGCCCGCAAGTAAGTACTGCGGAATATTTTTGAAGGGGGAAGGGGGAAGGGGGAAGGGAGAAGGGAGAAATGTGAAGGGAGAAATGTGAAGTGTGAAATGTGAAGTGTGAAATGTGAAGAACGGACCCGGCCGTACAGGCGCACCTTCAGACGGTGGCTCATCATTGGTTGGAGATTTCATCGTCGGCAAGGGCGCAGCAAACGGCATATTTCTGCCGTGAGATATACCTGTGGGCGCCCGTCCGTGTCCGTCCGTGTCAACAGGATTCGTTGACTCCTTCCGGCACTGTCGAGATCGCTTGATTTTCTGCGGGTGAATGGTATGATAGCGGGTGTGAGTGAGAGTTTGCTCAGACTTCTTCAGGCATAGGAGACACGCGGATGAAGGCATATCATTGGGCGGTGGTGATTCTGCTGGCGGTTGGGGCTGGATATGTGGGGGCGATTATACAAAGCGAAATGTCAAAAGGTCCGGCGGATTCAGAAGGTATGAAAGAGCTTGTCCTGATGAGCAGCGAGCCGGGTTTGACCGCTTCGGACGTCGGCCTGATGCAGAGGAGATGCGAAGTCAAAGTGCCAGCCGGCCACAAACTCACCGTGTATATTTGCGCATATCGAGATGGAGTCTATGACGGTGACGAATCTCTTGGAATAGCTATTCTCAAGAGAGGAGAGATAACAGGCTTCGCGGCACGTTTGCATGATTCTGAAGTGCTCACTGGTGAATCAGGCAAGGTACGATTATCATTATATGCCGGAGGAGGACGTTGTTGGAGCAAATGGATAGACAAGAAAGATTCCCATAGTCTCGCTTTCAGCAGCGGTCTGCAGATGCAGGTAGACAGAATTTGTTCGTTTGGACGTGTAGAGACCGATCAAGTGAACAAGCAATACCCGACTCATAAGTATGAGTTCTATGGTATTGTTGAACCGATGACTGAATACGAGTTGAAGCGAGTGGAAGAAATACCAAGCATAATCAGAGGCATAGAAATACCTGAACCGCCAGAAGGAGTACCGGCAAAGCTTTCTCCTGTGCCGGTGCCTTGATCAGGCCGTCAGGGGAACAGGAGACCGTCCGCCTTCGCGTGAAGCCACGACGGGACACGCAGGCGAGCTTGACGTTTGCACGATTTTCATGCCGGCGAGCGGTCTGCACGGTTTGCGTCACCTGCTCACCTGATCAACTGCTCGCCAAGGCCATTTGGCATCGCTCGGGGGAAATCAGGATTTGAGCAGGAGAACAGGTGAGCAGGAGACCGCAGGCGAGCGTGTATTCGAGCGGTTGCCGAGCAGGGGTCGGTTCCGTGTTTCTTCTCACCTGCTCGCCTGATCAACTCGTCACCTGCTCTACCAGAAAAAGCCGGCCCAAGAGCCGGCTTTTTCTGGTCGGGGTGACTGGCGGAAGTTCGAACCATCGTCGCTACACCTGTCGTTTGTCCAAGCCTGTGATCAAGCCGCTGATCATCTTCGCGAGCACCTCAAGCTCTTG
>Ga0307378_10010365_pt1 | contig 12107 bp, 11 predicted proteins | sample UN1MG_FD_202238 | JGI IMG/M metagenome (GOLD analysis project Ga0307378, IMG submission 202238) | Soil microbial communities from Risofladan, Vaasa, Finland - UN-1 | ecosystem: Environmental > Terrestrial > Soil > Coastal area > Acid sulfate soil | place: Finland: Risofladan, Vaasa | collected...
CCAAAACGAACTTCACCCCTTTCTGCCACGAAGAAATATTCGGTGCAAACAATTTATCCAGCTTTCTTTTAACTTCCTGACTTACTTCTTTATTGCTGTATTTATTCTTCACGGTTTCTGCTTCTGATGGCTTCATTCCCAAAAAATCAGCTAAAACCCGGGTAAGCGCTTGTCCACCTAAGTGAAAACTTCTTGTTTCTATTACTCCTCCACCATTTTCTATTAAAGTAATTTCGGTGGTTTTCCCTCCGATATCAATAATCAACGCATTTCCTTTTTGTGATTTTTCTAAATCAAGATAGGAAAACAAGGCATAAGAAATCGGGACAAAACCAACTGATTTTAATTTTAGTGTTCCAATTAATTTTTCTAAACCATCTAAGTTTTTGGAAGCAATATATGTATTATAAACACTCAAACAAATTTGCTGGCCATGCGCTCCAATCGGGTCAATAATTGAACGACCGTCAATTTTAATATCAATTACAAATGCATCTATTAACCTGGCGTCCGTATCTTTGAACTCTGTTTCCAGAACAAATTCCTTTCTTATAATATCCAACGCTTTCCATTCGATTTTCTGGATTAAATATTTTAATTCCGCCATATCAAATTTCTGATTTGGATTTTCTCGTTTATAGCAGAGTGTAATTGTTTTACCTTTTAAAATATCGTTTCCGATCCCCCAAAAAACTCCTTCTGGTTTAATGCCTGATTTTTTCTTTAAAATTTTAATTACTTTCTGGCAAGCTAAAAAAATGTCTTCAGAATTAGATTTTTCAACCGATGTTCTGGTCTCAGAAATCAATCCTTTTACAAATTGCGTTCCAATATCTAAAACAATAATGTTTTTCATCAATTATTATTATAACAGAAAATATTTTATTTTAAAACAGCCTTGACACGACGCACGCCGGCTGATGATGATTCTTCTTTTAAGATTTTAAAATGTCCGAGCTGGCTGGTTCTTTGCACGTGCGGGCCAGAGCATATTTCCAAACTGAAAGTTTGCCCCGAGGAATTCGAGGGGGCACTTCCAATTGAATAAACTTTCACTTTGTCTCCATATTTACTTTCAAAAACTCCCATTGCGCCCATTTTTCTTGCCTCGTCCAAAGGAACCTCACAACAATCAATAGGCAGATTCTTTTTGATTTGTTCATTAACTATATCTTCAATTTCTTTCAATTGTTCTTTGCTCACTTTTTCCGAGTGGGAAAAATCTAATCTTAATCTTTCCGCAGTAATGTTTGAACCTTTTTGGAAAACATGTTCGCCCAAAACTTTGCGTAATGCAGCCAAAAGTAAATGCGCAGCAGTATGAAGTTTTGTCACCTGTTCTGAATTATCCGCCAATCCTGATTTAAACTTCCCAGCAGTAGCTGTTCGGGATAATTGTTGATGTTTGGCAAATTCCTTTTGAAATCCTTTTGTAATTTCCTCCTCATCGTATTTTATCCCCTTGTTTTTTAATTCTTCTAAATATAGTTCAAAAGGAATTCCATTGGTTGAAAAAAAATTAAAAGCTGTTCGCCCCGTAATATTCTTTTCTAGTTCTTCTAGTCCCCTTTTAAGTGTTTTAGCAAAAACATTTTCTTCTTGTATTAGTTGTTTAATAATAAAATCTTTGTTATTTTCCAGTTCTGGCCATTCGTTTTTCATTAAATCAATTACTAATTTTCCAATTTCGTAAATAAATAATTTTCTAATTCCAATTTTTTGACCATGTCCAATTGCTCGCCTAATTAATCTTCTTGCCGTGTATCCTTGCTCAATATTTGACGGCACAACTCCATCCGCAATAATAAAAACTGATGCACGAATATGGTCAGCAATAATTCTCTCAGATTTTTTATCATAATCAGTTGCCATTTTTTTGATTGCTTCAATAATTGATTTTAATGGCTCAATTTCATAAACACTTTTTGTATTATTCCTGCCTGCCGGCAGGCAGGTTAAAATCGCCACAGTTCTTTCAACTCCCATACCCGTATCAACATTCTTTTGCTTTAATGGTTCATACTTGCCATCCGCGGTTTTATTATATTCCATAAAAACATCATTCCAGATTTCCACGCCATCATAAAACATTTCAGTGCACGGACCACAAGGACCTGTCTTTCCGGCTGGTCCCCAAAAATTATCTTCTTTATCTAAAAATTTGATTTTTTTAATTCCCAATGATTTCCAGATTTCAGCGGATTCCAAATCCCGCGGGATTTGTTCCGAGCCTGTCGAGGAACCAGCGAAAACTGAAACTGAAATTCTTTTTTTATCCAATCCTAATTCTTTAGTCAAAAACTCTAAACTCATCTCTATTGCTTCTTTTTTCCAATAACTTCCAAAACTCCAATTTCCCAGCATTTCAAAAAAAGTTAAGTGCCAGTCATCGCCAACTTCATCAATATCGCTGGTTCTAATACATTTTTGCACATTAACTAATTTATCCCCTGCCGGATGCTTTTCGCCCAATAAATACGGCACTAATGGATGCATTCCTGCGGTGGTAAATAAAACCGTAGGATCATTTTCCGGAATTAAAGAAGCAGAAGGAATAATTTTATGTCCCCTGCTCTGAAAAAATTTCAAATATTTTTCTTTTAAATCTTTTGTTGTAATCATCAATTTAATTATAAGCTACAAATAAATCCATAGCAACTATTGACAATAATATGAATATGTATTAGGATTAGCAATAAGGAGGATTCATGAACATTATTAAATATCTGCAGATGCTGACGGAAACGGGACTTCTAGATTGGGTTTCGTTAGAGAAGGGCAAAAAATTCGAACTTCTATTCGAGCAATTCATCATCACCATCTTTGAAACGAACAAAGAAACGAAGGCCTGTTGGATTCTAGAAATCCACGACACAAAAGGAGGATTAAAAGAACTTATTGGGTTCCACGACAAAAACAACGGGTATTGGGATGTTTGTCCTTTATATCACACCATCAAAACAAACTTGAATAAACCCCGTCCTCAATCTCTCTCCGATCTTCAAGAAAGAGTACTTGAAACCCTCTCAAAAGAACTTTTCTGCTGCTAAAATTGTAGCCAAACAGGCCCCGCGCATAACAGCCGGGGCCTAATTTTTATTTATTTTTGTTTTATTAAAGAATCACTCCTCCACCCATGAGTTCACCGTCTAAGTAAAACACCGCACTTTGACCAGAGGTAATTGCGCGCTGCGGTTTTTTAAAAACAATTTTACTGCCTTTAATTATTGCATCCGCCATTTTTGCCATGGAACGAATTTTAACTTTACATTTTCCTGTATATGGTTTTCCACTAATCCAATTCATATTTTTCACAGCCATTCCTTTTTGCAATAAATCTTTTTTTGATTTGGATACAATTAAAGTATTTTTTTTATAGTCCTTTTTCACTACATAATACGGCCCCCCGCTTAATCCTATGTTTTTTCTCTGTCCGATTGTATAAAAAATTAAGCCCTTATGCTCACCAATTTTTTTATTATCCATCGTAATAATCGGGTCTGCCACGCAACTGCTGGGACGGGGTAAATCAAAACAAATATCCTGACTTTCTTTTTTATTGAATACTGGTAATTTGAATCCCTGCCTGCCGGCAGGCAGGTTTTTTGCCAATCCCCTAACTTGTTCTTTGGTATAATCGCCAAGCGGAAATAAAATCTTTGTTAATTGTTTTTGTTTTAAGGTCCAAAGAAAATAACTTTGGTCTTTTTTTATGTCTTTAGCAATAAATAATTTTCCGTCTTTAATTCTGGCGTAATGGCCGGTTGCGATAAAATCAGCTTTTAATTGCACCATTTTTTCTAATAAAAACCTGAATTTAATATATTTATTGCATTCTACGCACGGATTTGGCGTATTGCCTGATTCATATTCTTTAAGGGTATAATCAATCACCTGTTTTTTGAATTCTTTGCGCACATCTAAAACTTTAAAATCAATTTTTAGTTTTTTGGCGACAATCTTCGCATCCTGCGGATTACTATTCTTATGCATTAACATAAAAATACCGACGACATTATATCCTCCGCCCAAGGCAGACAAGTCGTTTTTTAACATGGCAGCAGCAACAGAACTATCTACTCCGCCACTCATTGCAATAATTACCCTGCCTCGCCGGCAGGCGGCCCTTTTATTATCCATTTCTTTTAAATATCCCGATAAAAATCAATGGCACCAAAAACCACAAAGCCCGGGCGAGCGATGTATTAAATATTTTTAAAGTCAAATCGCTGAATTGGGAAATTAAATCTTCTGGAAAAAAAGAAAATACCATAGTCAATACAATTCCAACTAAAAATAATCCGTAAAAAAATATCTGGAAAATTGAGCGTGTTCCTCTTTTTGATTTTAAAACTGACTTTGAAAAAATAATATAAACAATCCCGATTAAAACTAAAAACAAAACAATCATTACCACAAAATTCTCCTCTTTGCCAAAAAAATCAGGGAACATTTTTTTCACGGGAATCACACTCAATAGAGCGGATGAGATATAGCTTCCCAGCAGCATCAAAAAAATCCTATTCTTGCCGAGTATTAAACCCAACAAGAATCCTATTCCAGCTAAAAATAAAACAATGATTAAATCCCAAGTCATAATCCCTCCTCTTTTAATTTCTCAATTAATTCTTTTTCTTTTTTAGATAATTTTTGCGGGATTTTGATTTTGATACGCACATACTGGTCGCCTCGGCCATAAGAATTCAATCTTGGCATACCTTTTCCTGATAATTTAAACATTTTCCCGCCTTCTGTGCCTGCAGGAATTTTTAATTTTAAATCCCCTTCTAATGTTGAAATATCAATCTTATCTCCTAATACTGCCTGCGAAAATTTTATTTCTGCATCACAATAAATATCGTCTCTTTTCCTGATGAAAATCTTATGCGGCTTTAAACGTATGCGCACGTATAAATCTCCTGATATTCCGCCTTTTTTCGCTACCTCGCCTTTTCCTGGAAATTTTATTGTCTGTCCATTATCAACTCCTACCGGTAAATCAACTTTAATTGTTTCAATTTCACTTACCCTTCCTGTGCCCTTACATTCTTTACATTCTTTTTCATGCAGTTCGCCTTCGCCAGAACACTTCGGACAAGTTATAACCTGCGAAAATGTTCCGAAAAAAGTTCTTTTTGTCTGTTGAACTTGGCCATTGCCCCCGCATTCAGGACATTTTTTCTTTCCACTTCCAGGCTCTCCGCCTGTTCCTTTGCAGTGTTTACAAATAATATATTTTTTTAAATTAATTTCTTTTTCAATGCCTGTAAATGCCTCTTCTAAAGTAATTTCCATATCAACCACAATATCTTTGCCGTGTTCCTTTCTCGTTCTTCTGCCTCCTCCACCTCCATTAAAAAATTGGCTGAAAATATCAGAAAAACTTCCGCCTCCAAAAATATCTCCTAAATCCCAGCCCGAGGATGGTCCGCCTTGGGCGGAAAATTCTCCTCCTTCTTGATAATTCCTGAAAATATCCTCCCAACTCATACCCGCACCTCCAAAACCAGCTTGATCAAAGCTTGACCCGAACTGGTCGTATTGCTGACGCTTTTCATCATTGGATAAAACTGAATATGCTTCATTAACTTCTTTAAACTTCTTTTCATCCCCACCTTTATCCGGATGATGTTGATGAGCAAGCTTTCTGAAAGCTTGCTTTATCTCTTCTTTATTCGCATCTTTATTTACTCCAAGTGTCTTGTAATAATCTTTACTCATAAACTAACTGATTCTACTTCTTTTTGAATTTTTTTCGATTTAACGAATTTAAGTTTTATCAAAATTTTAATTGCCAACCAACTTAACATTATTACAATCGGCACATAAAACAAGCTCACTAATTTTAAACTTAAAAATAATCCAACTGCCAGACCCAATGGAATCAAATATCTAAACGGCTCAACAAGATTATTTAATTGTTTGTCAATCAAATTATATACTGTATTTTTGCTTGCATTTATAATGCCAACACTAATCTTATCTTCTAATGGTTTTAGAACGGAATCAATAATCTCATCTGATACTGATATCCTCGCATCTCTTTTACTAATAAGTCCCGGGGAAAAATAATAAACAACCGAAATAAGTAAAATTAGCGTAGTAATAAATATCGGCAATCCCCTTTTCCAAATGCGCCAATAATCTAGATTTGCCTGAATCTCTTCTTCTTTTTTAATCTTTCGTGTTGCCGCCATAAATGCTAAAAAAAGCAAAATCAAAACTATAAGGTAATAAAACGGCTCATTGTGAAAGAAAATAAAAAACAAGACAAGGGTTAGTCCTATTGAACTAAATAAGATTGCCTTGTTTTTAATCAGAAGCATTGCCAGACATAAAGCAATGCCGAATAAAATAAATAAAATCCCTCCCAGTATCCAGCAACCCGCTGTTAATCCGCCGACATAAAAAACATATCGGAGAAAGTACCACGCAAACAGCCCCAATAATACCACAGCTACGCCGAGTATTATTTCTTTATATATTTTTTTCATATTATTTCTTTTCTGTTTCCCCTTCGGGTATATCCGGATTCTTATCATCTTTTTTCTGCGCGTCTTGCTGGGCTTTATAGAGTTCTGTCCCAACTTTCTGAATTGCTTGAGATAATTCATCAGATGCTTTCTTGATTTCACTCACGTAGGAATCTTTTCCGCCCGAGGCGGACTCGCCTTGGGCGAGTATTTTTTTCAGCGCCTCAATTTTTTCTTCAATTTCTTTTTTGTTCTCTTCTTTTATTTTAGCACCAAATTCTTTTATTGTCCTTTCGGTTGTAAAAACCAAAGTATCGGCGGTATTTTTAACATCAACAATTTCTTTTTTCTTCTTGTCTTCTTCGGCGTGGATTTCCGCATCTTTTTTCATTTTTTCAATATCTTCTTTTGACAAACCCGAAGATGCTTCAATCCTGATTGATTGGATTTTATTTGTGGCTTTATCTTTTGCCGTAACGCTTAAAATCCCATTCGCATCAAGGTCAAAAGTAACCTCAATTTGGGGAATGCCTTTTGGAGCCGGTGGAATGCCATCCAAAATAAATCTGCCCAATGTTTTATTGTCAGCAGCCATTGGTCTTTCTCCCTGTAGAACATTAATTTCAACTGATGGCTGATTATTCGCAGCAGTAGAAAATACTTGCGTTTTAGCAGCAGGAATAGTTGTATTTTTTTCAACCAGTTTCGTCATCACTCCGCCAAGAGTTTCAATTCCTAATGATAAAGGAGTGATATCCAGAAGCAAAACATCTTTCACATCGCCCTGGAAAATTCCTGCCTGTACAGCAGCGCCCGCTGCAACCACTTCGTCAGGATTAATATCTTTATGCGGCTCCTTTCCGAATAATTCCTTTACTTTTTGCTGTATTAACGGCATCCTGGTCTGGCCTCCTACTAAAACTACTTCATCAATATCGGACATTTTAAATCCTGAATCATCAACAACTTGTTTAGTGATTTTTGTCGCTTTATCAATATACTCTCCAACTAAATCTTCAAGTTTTGCGCGGCTAAATTTAATATTTAAGTGTCTTGGCCCATCTGCTCCGCTGGTAATAAAGGGAATATTTACTTCTGTTTCCATTGCCGATGATAATTCGTGTTTTGCTTTTTCTGCTGAATCTTTTAGTCGTTGCAAAGCCAGCTGGTCTTTTGATAAATCAACTCCTTCCTGTTTTTTAAATTCATCAACCAGCCAATGCATAATAATCTGGTCAAAATCATCGCCTCCTAAATGCGTATCTCCGCCTGTTGCTTTCACTTCAACTGTATCTTTGGAAACTTCAAGCACTGAAACATCAAATGTTCCTCCGCCGAAATCAAATACCACAATCTGCTCATCCTTTTTCTTATTTAAGCCATAAGCCAAAGCAGCTGCAGTCGGTTCATTGATAATTCTTTTCACTTTTAAGCCGGCGATTTCTCCTGCATCTTTGGTTGCTTTTCTCTGCGAATCGTTAAAATAAGCAGGAACAGTGATTACTGCTTCTTCTATTTTTTCTCCTAAACGGTCTTCGGCATCTTGTTTAAGTTTCTGTAAAATCATTGCGGAAATTTCAGCTGGGCCATACCATTTAGCTTGCCCTGAGCTTGTCGAAGGGTCACCCAGCTTGATTTCCACCGCTCCTTCTTTTGATTCTCTGATTTCATAAGGTAAAAGTTTTTTATCGCGCTGAACTTCGGCATCAGAATATCTCCTGCCGATTAATCGCTTTACCGAATAAATTGTGTTTTTGGAATTAGTTACTGCCTGTCTTTTTGCTAAGAGACCAACAAGCCGTTCATTGGCTTTTGAAACAGCAACAACAGAAGGAGTTGTTCTGTTTCCTTCTTTATTTTCAATTATTCTCGGCTCGCCTGCTTCAACAATCGCCATTGCCGAATTAGTCGTGCCTAAATCAATACCTAATATCTTTGACATATGCTTTTTATTTTTTACTTTTTATTATTTACTTATTTTAACTTTACTTGCTCTTATAACCTTTCCATTTAATTTATACCCTTTTTGAATCTCTTTGGCGATAATGTTGGTTTCAGTCCCTCGACCAAGCTCGGGACTAATTTCCACTTCGCCTACGGCTTCGTGGAAATTAGGATCAAATTTTTCTCCAACAGCATCAATTTCTTCAACTCCGCTGGATTTTAGAATATTTTTAAATTGATTGTAAATCTGTTTAATTTCTTCTTGCCCGAGACCCTCTGCGTCTTTATGATTATTTTCAAAATGCTTCATTGCCAATTCAAAACTATCCAAAACCGGCAAGATTTCATAAATCAAGCCCTCATTAGCAAACTTAAAAATCTCGGAAATTTTCGCTTCCTGTTCTTTTTTATAATTTATCAAATCAGCTTTTGCTCTCTGCCACCCAGCCAAATATTCCGCGCGTTCCTGCTCGGTTTTTTTCAACTGCTCTTTAATCTTTTTAACCTTATCTTCTACTTTTTCAGAGCCGTCTTCGCTTACATATTCAATTTTTTCCGTCTTTTCTTTACTCATAATATATTCATCCGCCTACGCCAAGGCTTCGGCGAGACTAGGAGAAATCCTCCAACATTTCTTTTAACTTATTTATTAATTCTATATTATAATCGTATCTCATTCTCGTCGGACTGATTAAACCGATGATTTCGCGCTTTTTATGCAATGTTTTATGCTCTGTGATAATCAAGGAATAACTGTGAGTTCTAATCATCTCAACTCCAACTTGTCCGCATAAATGATTGAACTGCTTTTCAAATATATCCTTAGACGGCTGACCAATAAAAAACCGATACGCTTTTTCTGTAGGAATTCTTCCCGCAGACGTGTGCGGCTGAATTAAATAACCCGAGCTTTCCATTTCCGTCATTTCATTTCTTAAGGTAGCAGAACTTAACCCGAGATCGCGGGCTAATGCTTTTGAACTTACTGGCTTGGGATTATCAACATATTCCTTAACAATAAGCTCCAAAATTTTCTGCTGCCTTTCCGTCATTTTATCCATTATATCAATAATAGTAAATTAGCACTCCCTTGTCAAGAGTGCTAATCAAAAACTCGTGCCTGCCCCGCAACTGCGGGGTCAAGAGAGTGCTAATTAAAAAAGAGCCCGGGATGCGCTTGGTGCGCACACGCGGGCTCTATTGTTTTACTCTTACTTTCCTCCCTTTAGGTCTTTTAAAAGCTCGGCAATCGCCGGGATTCCAACTGTTTTGGGATCAATAAAGAATTTTCCTTCTCCTTTGGCCCACTCGGCTGACGTAAGAACCAATCCCATTATTTTGGCTCCATCATCTCCCAGCGCCTTTACCTTCAGCTCGAACTCTTTTGCCTTGCCTTCTGCTTCTGCGGTCAATTTGTATTTTTCCGCATCTGCCGCAGCTTGCACTCTGTACTTCTGGGCATCGGCTTCGACCTTAATGGATTCGGCATTCATTTTGGTCTCAGCGAGTTTTTCTCTCGCTTTGAGAACATCTTTCGGGACCCGAATATTGTCAAACCGAATCTGGGTGATATCCATGCCCCAAGACAAAACATCTTTATCTAGGGACGTTTCGATTGTGTCGGCTAGCTCCATCCTTTTTGTCAACAGTTCGTCAATCGTCATTGGACCGACTGACGTGGTAATGCTACCCTTGGCTTTGCCCGTTACCATTCCGACCGGATCCTTCACTGCTGTGAGAAATCTTCCAGCGTCCGTAGTTTTAAAATACAAACGGATGTCCATAAAGATATTGCCCTCTTTTGAGTTGACTGACTGTTCGGGAAGATCTACTTCTCTTTCCCACATTTCAACAAAAATCACTTTCTCAAACGGGTAAGCCATAAAGCCCAGGCCGGGCTTTAAAATTCTCATTAGCTTTCCGAAGCGAAACACAGGGGCGTTTTCCCACTGTTTGACGAATTTCAATGCATGAGAAGCATACCAAGCCAGAAAAGAACCCATGAACAGAAAAAACGGCCAGGAGCTCTCAATGCCCCGTAGCGGCGTGAAGACCAAAAGAAGAGCGTAACCAAGTACTGGTAGAAGCGCAAAAAGCGCTACTTTTCTCAAAAGCTCAATTCTCTTTTTTAATCTTGCCACTTCTTCAATGCTCAGTTTTTTACTTTCATCCATTTCTTCTTTTTCCATTTTTCCTCCTTGGAAAATTTTTGGATTTAAGGAACAATTTATATTAACTTTAATCTACTATAGATTATACACATATTAAATAGTTTTGTCAATAGTTGTATTGTTTTAATTTATTTTGCTATAATTAAACTATATAATAATTAAAGGAGGATTATGCAAAAAATTCAAATCAAAAATTTAACCTGGATTGATATCAATGACCCAAATCAAAGCGATATTGATTATTTAAAATCGCTTAATTTTTATCCCGCTGTCCTAAATGAACTTAAATATCCCACGCTCCGGCCAAAAGTTGAACAATATGACGATTATCTTTATATGGTTTTGCACTTCCCTATTTATCATCCACGAGAAAAAACCAGCAAATCAGTAGAGATTGATTTTTTAATTACAAAATACGCTCTGGTTACTGTACGCTATGGGAAAAACCAGCCGCTCCAGGAATTTTGGAATAAATGCAAAAATAACGAAACCGAACCGCATTTTCAGAATACGAGCGCCTCCCTGCTTTATTATATGCTGCAAGAATTAAATAATTTTTCTTTGCGCCAAATCGACCATATTACTAAAAAAATAGATGTACTTGAAAAAAAGGTTTTTGGTACGAGAGATCCAAAAGAAGAAGAAAAACTAGTGGAAGAAATTTCTATTATTCGTCGCGATATATTGGATTTCCGCCGAACCATTAAACCACAAGATACAATCTTGGATTCTTTGAAAGTCAGGGGTTCGGAATTTTTTGGCCATTTAACCATACCTTATTTTTCCGATATTATCGGCGATCATATGCGCGTATGGGAATTATTGGAAAACCACAAAGAAACAATTGAATCTTTGCAACAAGCAAATGATTCTTTATTGTCTCATAAAACGAACCGTATTATGAAATTAATCACGCTTTTTGCGGTAATCGTCTTCCCATTGACTCTACTTGCTTCTCTTTTCGGAATGAATTCTCAACATACGCCAATTATCGGCACTAATAATGATTTTTGGATGATTATCGGATTAATGATGATAGCAACGATATTTATGGTTATTATATTCAAGAGAAAAAAATGGTTATAAGATTATTCAACACTTTAACCAGAAAAAAGGAAATTTTTAAGCCGATTAAAAAGGGCCGTATAAGAATCTATACTTGTGGTCCGACTGTTTATTCATACCAGCATATCGGCAATTTAAGGTCTTACATCTTCTCCGATATTCTGAAAAGGGTTTTCTTTTACAATAAATATAAAGTCAAACAAGTGATGAACATAACCGATGTCGGACATCTAACCTCTGATGCTGACGAGGGCGAAGACAAAATAGAAAAAGCTGCCAAGTGCGAAAATAAAAAAGCAGAAGATATTGCAAATTATTATTGGAATATATTCAGAAGGGATTTTAAAAAACTTAATATTCTTGAGCCGGATATTTGGTGCAAAGCAACCAAACACATCAAGGAGCAAATTGAACTTATAAAAAAGCTTGAGAAAAAAGGATACACTTATCGCAC
>Ga0307378_10010366_pt1 | contig 12106 bp, 10 predicted proteins | sample UN1MG_FD_202238 | JGI IMG/M metagenome (GOLD analysis project Ga0307378, IMG submission 202238) | Soil microbial communities from Risofladan, Vaasa, Finland - UN-1 | ecosystem: Environmental > Terrestrial > Soil > Coastal area > Acid sulfate soil | place: Finland: Risofladan, Vaasa | collected...
ATATCCGGTTGTTCTTCATTGAGCATCCGAAAGAGCCGGAACATCGAGACCTCCGACTCGCTTTCAATGACCTGTCCCTCCATCCGGACAAGGGCATACATCGGACGGCGGGATCTTGACCTTACGGATCCTTTGATGATGTCAATACCAAAGACCCTTAAGCGATCACGCATCGCATTGCATCCCCGCGATCATACTCCAGGTTGTATTTCCGTTTAAAAAATGTGAGAATATTATCGATGTCACGCTCCAGGATAGACTGTGCATTTACGTGACCGGTTCCTATCCACTGTGGCCAGTCAATGATAACGCACCTTCCCTCCTCCATGAGGATATTATATTCCGAGAGATCAGCGTGGATAATTCCCTCACGATAGGTAATGCCGACGTATGTGAGTATCTCATCAAGTACTTCTTCCGGCTCTTCAAGACGGCAATGATTGAGATTCGGACCGTTTATCAATGCCATCACAACGGTATGACGGTTCTGTCCGATGGGCAGCGGGACGCTGACTTTCGGATGAAGGGCAGTGAGGGCCTGGTATTCCCGCTCTGCTGATCTCCGGGATGCAATCAGCCAGGGACAGTGCCCTTCGTCCGGCATGTAATCCCGGTTGAGACGGGCTGATGTGAATGACCGTTGCCCAACCCGGTGAAACTTGATAGCTACCGGACCAAGCCCGAGTGCTTCATATACAACGGACTCCTTTCCCTCGCCAATACGTGGGCCGAGTGCGGATATCGTTCCGTTCCGGGTGAGGGTAGAGAGCGCCAGCGTATCGTAACCGCCAAAAACAAGGGCATACCCATCGTAGGGCACGGGATTGAACCGTACCATACCCCATTCGATCAGACGGGCGAGACGGTAGTTGACTTCAGATTCTGAGAGCCTGGTGGCTATTTTGATCTGTTCCAGCGGCACCCACTCGTACCGTTTCATCCCACGTTCAAGCGAGTTGAGGATGGATTTTTCATATTTATTCAGCGTGCGGATGCGTTCCGCGGCGATGACCATAATCGTTAGAGTGGTTATGTGCCAGACTATAAAATCGCATCTTACCTGACATACCTGACCACTCAACACAACCTTAAACATCTTTTATCGTCCAGATTAGAATGGATTTGGCAAATGCAGTGCAACAAGTGCAGGAGAGAGGCAATACTTTTTCAGGAGTACTCCGGGCAGCACCTCTGCAAACAACACGTTGAAGCTGATGTTGAGGTAAAAGCAAAATATGAAATCCGCAGGCACCGCTGGATGATCCCCGGTGATCATATCGCTGTCGCTCTCTCAGGAGGGAAAAACAGCAGTGCACTCCTGTATTTTTTTAAGAAACTTACCTCGAACCGCCGCGACATCCGTATCTCTGCCATCACCATCGATGAGGGAATCGCCGGGTTTCGTGACCCGGGATGTGCGATGCGGATTGCCAATGCGCTGGGTATAGAATGTATCCCCGTGTCTTTTTTGGAGGTCTTTGGTATTACCGCAGATGAGTTCGCACACCAAAAAGGTACTGGTCTTTCCTGCACGTATTGTCGCGTGATCAAAAATTCCCTGCTGAACAGGATTGCTGGCGAACACGGAGTAACGAAACTTGCCTTGGGCGAAACTCTGGATGATGGGGCAGTATCGGTACTGAAGAATATACTGCAGGGAGCTCCTGAGCGGCTTGTTGGTTTTGAACGAACCGGCAGGGGAAAAATTCCCTGGATCCGCCCGTTTATCTCTATTCCTCAAAAAGAAGTGGCACTCTATGCAGATCTTCACCTCAAAGGGTGTACCCAGTCATGCTGTCCTTACAAAAACGATCCGTTCGAAGGGGAGGTGCAGACGATGCTTAACGATTACACCACCCGTCACCCTGCAACAAAATATGCACTTGCCAACCTGAGAAAAAATCTGACCGGGGTATGTGGTTCCATCGCGGATTTGATTCCTTCATGTGCGCAATGCGGGGAACCCACAAACGGGGAATGCCCAAACTGCCGGATAATTGGCGAGGTGACATCCGGTGGTACTTAAACGTGGACGAGCATGGAGGGCAATCCGGAATTCTCCCGGCATACAAATTTCTATTTATTTCTTCGCGTTTGCGTTACTGATCGGGGTCTATACGTACATATTTCATTTGTATTACCCGGTGCTGGAGAACAAACCCATCTCATGGACCGAGTCACTACTCTTTGTTGTCGAATCCATGACAACTGTCGGGTATGGATGGTTACTGCCATTCTCAGATGATCTCACACGATTGCTGGCAATCCAGATCATGCTGTCCGGTGTTATCATGATCTTCGTTGTTATCCCGCTGCTCCTTGCCCCGTTCCTCACCACCCTGCTTGCTCCCACACCTCCACGAAAAACCCCGCACCGTCTGTATGGGCATACCGTCGTTATGGGATATAACGAGCTCACCCGATCTGTTATTGACAGCCTGACTATTTCCGACTATGATATCGTAATAATCGAGCAGGATAAGGCAGTGGCACTCGAAATCGCCAAGAATTACCGCAAACGGGCGTACGTCATCTGGGGGGATTATACCAATCCGAACACCTGGTCTGGGGCGCACCTCGCAAAAGCAAGCTATATTGTCATCTGTAAAGATGAACGACTTACTGCAAATATTGTCCTGAGTATTCGTGAACTGGCACGGGGCAAGATCATCTCCATAGTCGACAAACTATCCTTTGACCGTTACTTACGATACGCGGGTGCAGAGTACGTACTCTCGCCGAAACATACGACCGGGAGGATTCTCGCGCGCCATGCTGTACTCAATATGAGCGGGGATACCATTCCAGAGATTCCCGGGCTTGAGCGGATTAGTGTGAATCCCCAGTACCAGGCAACCAATGAACTCCGGTTGATCAATATTCCCGTGATCCCAGGATGTAAGGCCAAAGGTAAGACCCTTAAGGAGCTTCAGCTTTTCGAGCGTTACGGCATCATTGTACTATTTCTCTGGAAAACGGGTAATTTCATTTCCCATCCACAGGATGATGATATTATAGACCACACCACTTCGCTATTCCTCTTTGGAGCGGCGGATGCAATTGTTTCAGCAATCCGCGATGAGTTTTGTGCGGACGGACACAGGAAGGCGCTTGCAGTTATTGCAGGGTTTGGTGATGTGGGTTTAGCGATATACCAGGAACTCCAGTCATCCGGCATCTCCTGCATCGTGGTTGACTCAAAACGGCATGACGTCAACCAGGTTATCGGCAATGCCGAAGATGAACAAATACTCAAACAGGCGCATATTGAAGATGCACAGTTCTGTTTTGTCGCATTGAACAATGACGATGTAAATATTTTCACTACGCTTATGGTACGTAACCTCAACCCGGGTATCCGCATTCACGCACGCGCCAATGACCCGGCATCGGTGGACAAACTCTACCGTGCAGGTGCAGATTATGTCGCACTGCTCCCCACAATCGGGGGAGAGACTATTGCAAGGATCATCCTTGCTGATACCGTGACTATCCTCCTTGACCTTCCCAACGGCGACAAAGTTGTTATGAAACATGTTATGAAGACGTATCCTAATACGGTTTCCTGGTTTGGCAGAAAAACAGGTGTGAGGATCATCGGTATAGAGGGCCCGGACCGTTCCGTTGTTGCTCCTGATACTGATGTGATTCTTGCGGAGGGGGAAGCTGTTATCGCCGTAGGGAATACCGAACAATTGAAAAAGTTCATCCGTCTACTATAAACGGTGTGATGTGCATGTCAACAGAACTCGGGTGCTGGATGGGTCAGGTTGAGCAGATGATCCGATACGCATACTGGACCAGTGGGTGTAAAGGAATTGTCGTTGGACTGAGCGGGGGCGTGGACTCCGCGGTTGCAGCGACATTCTGTTGCCGGGCAATTGGAGGGGATAAAGTACTTGGACTCTCTCTTCCCTCAAAAGTGAGCAATCCGGCTGATATCAAAGATGCTGCAGCACTCTGCAACCTGATGGATATGGAGCACCGGGTAGTAAGCATAGAACCCATGCTTGAAGGGTTTAAAACAATGCCGGAATTTAAGGAATCCCGGTACCTGCTCGGCAACCTGATGGCGCGGATCCGCATGGCTGTTTTATATTATCACGCCAACCGTGATCATACAATTGTGTGCGGTACCTCCAACCGGAGCGAATATATGCTCGGTTACTGCACAAAGTCTGGTGATAATGCAGCGGACATCCAGCCGCTGTTGCACCTGTATAAAACTGAGATATACAGTATCGCTCAGGAACTAAGAATACCCGGGTCGATCATAAACAAGACACCTTCAGCCGGTTTATGGGAAGGGCAAAGCGATGAAGAAGAGATCGGTCTTTCCTATGAAAAAATCGATGCATCACTCCGGGCACTTGAGCTGAAGGGCTGGAAGGCTGCAACGCCGATGGAAGAGAAGGTGCTTGGGCTCGTGAGAAAAAGCGAGCACAAAAGACTGCCGGCACTTAACCTTTTAGCAGTACAGAAAAAACCGTGAGAAATTTTTCCGGGTAATTAAGGAAGGAAAGTGCATCCTCGTTGCCGACCAGATCGTAAAGCGGTGCTTTGCAGATCCGGTGTGTCCCCCTCCCGCAGCTTGACCCGAGATACCGTATGGGCGGCAAAACGGGATAAAAGGGATTTTTTCGCATTGTGCCGGAACTCATCACATAATACACAGCACCATGATATTTTTCATACTCACCGTACTCACTTTGGAACGCCGTTGAAACAATATTTCCCATGACCAGCGTTGTATCCCGGGAAGGGTTGATAGCAATATGCCCGTAATCGGGCGGGATGATTACAAGATCACCGGCACTCGCAGAGATCATCACTGCATCATCAAGTGTCCGTGACTGGAGGAGGTAGTGTACCTCGCCTTCAATGACTTCATAGATCTCCGGATAGCCGATCCCTGCCGGGTTTTTTGGGTGATAATGCCCCCTGGTCTTCACCCACTCGCCACAGAGTGTTTGGGAAGGGATGACCGTAAGATCATACCGCAGGTTGTGGTGGTGCAGCCAGATCCAGTCCGCATCCGACTTTGCCAGATCCCGGTACATATAATAGACGGATCCGCTGCTCTCACACGAGGGGTCGGCAAGGACTGAACGCATCTCCTCAATCGTCAGAACCGCAGGTTGAGGAAGTTCCCCTTCCCATCCCAGCATTACTTCTTCTTTCGCATTACAAGTACATAATACCCGGCGCTAATGCAAATCAGGGTGATAATCCCTAGTGCGGGAAGGACCTGCATAAATCCGTTCGATGCCGGTTTTGGTTGAACCTGGACCGGTACGATAATTGTGTCGGAGACCTGACTGTTGTCCAGTGCATCACGGTACCTTACCTCGGTACCAAGGGTATAATCCTTTACCACCGCTGCATCATCTGCACTCATCTGGTAACGTGCGGTTGCTGTTTTTCCCGGTTTCAGATCACCAAGGTATGCAGTATCATCAGTGCTTTTAAACGGTTCAACTACTGAAAGCCGTGCCTGGGCATTGTATGCTATGGAAGTGCCAATGTTCTGGTATTCTACCTGAATCACGCTTTGTGATCCCTGCACAACCTGCACCGTTTCCGATGTAATAGTGAAACTGATTTTTCCGCCAACAGGAATTCCCAGCGTGTCAGAAGCCGAAGTAACCACATCCCCGTCACGGTTCTCATACACAACGACAATGTCAACCGGGTAGGTCTGTTTTTCCGCATCACTGGAGATCGCTACCTTATATCTGCAGGTAACCGTTCCGTTGTGCAGGAAATCCCCGATAAAAACGCTGCTGTCAATAGGAATTATCGGACTTGCCCCGTTGCGGATTATCTTCACGGTAGCCTTTCTGCCATCTTCAGATCCGGCATTTTTTATCTTCAGGTTGAGGTATCCCTCGCTCCCAACATTCAGGTTTTCCGGCACGGCTTCAAGAACTTCGATCTTTACCTGAGGCTTGATTTTTATTGTAATGGGGAAGGTCTCGGTTATTTGTTGGTAATCAGACTGGAGAATATCACTTGCATCCTGGTCTGATGATGCAAGGTAGGTGTACCGGATCGTAAGAGGGATCTGGTATTCCCCTTCAGTGGCATTGGACAGGATCCTGGTTGCGATTGCTACCGTAACCATAGCCTGACTTTTAATCTCCCCGACACTCTGCAGATCGTTTTTTACAATTACCGGAGCGTTCCCGGCAGAAAGTCCAACCATAACCATCTTTGCTGTTGTGGGAAGATCATCTCTGGCGATGGTCCCGGTCATTACGAATTTCAGACGGTCAACACCACTATTTTGTACGATCACGTTTATGGTAGCGTCCTGCCCCGGGGTAAACTCGTTGACACCGGATATTGCTGCCGACATTTGGGGGCTTCCACCCAGATACGTGGTCACACCCATGACCGGCATGCTGCAGCACAACCACAGCACAAGAAAAACGATTATCAATCTGTAATATTTCATTATCGATCACTTGTTGTTATTGTTATAACAACATTTAATATTGCAGGATATAAAGTGATGTTTCAATGAAATTGCCATCAGAATATCCCGTTCGCATTACTGAATGTCTCAAATCACTCGGTCTGACAAAATATGAGGCACATGTATACACTGCTCTCATTAAAGTTGCCAGTGCTACGGCAAGCGAAATTCATGAGATTTCCGGTGTTCCACGCGCATCGGTATACACGGTAATAGATCAACTTCTGGATAAAGAACTCGTGTCTGTATCCCAGTCTGCACCCAAACGGTTTGCTGCCTATTCTCCCGAAGACGCCATTACAAAACTGATGGACCATATCGAAATGGATGCAAAATATGCACGTGATACCTTATCGCTGATATACCGGGAACGGTTGAGCCCGGGACGTGAGAGTGAGGAGCTGATATGGAATATTTATGGCATTGACACTATCAAAAAAAAACTCACCGATCTCATTTCCAGCGCAAAGAACGGGATCAGAATTATCGCTCACCCCCAGATTTTATCTCCGGATGTGAAACAGAAACTCACCACTATGGCAGATCATCTGGGTGTTGAAATCATCACACCTGCCTGGACGGGAATTATACCGGAAAAAATGAACGTGTATGTCTTACAGCATCCCGAAATCCCAAAAGAACTCGATAAGGCAAAGGAGATGATGGCAGGTGGTGTCTGTATCATTGATGGTCGTTGCGTAATGGTGATCGTGGGAGTGGGTGAAGAGGATGCGGTAGCACTGTTTTCAGAATCCGAAGGATTCGTCCGTTTCTTTGTGCGTTATTATGCCCTGATCTTTGACTGGGCCAAAAAAACCGGATAAAAAAAGAAATTGATTCCTTTTTTAAAAATCCCGGATTTCTTCCATCTGCGAAATTTCCATCAGTCCCTTCATTGCCTGGGTCTGCACCCAGCGACCACCCTCGCGTATTGCAGCCATGGGATTTGTACCGCCAACAGCTGCAATCGCAACGTACTGGGGACTCACTGGTACACCAAGGAGAGGAAGATTCGGCATCCCCACTTCAAGAATGCCGGAGAAACTACTGCTGGAGAGTTCATCCAGTACTGTACCAACCTGTGATTCTGCCTCCATGTGGAACTCCCTGATATTTGCAAGAATAGCCCCGCTTCCCGTGCGCATCACGCTGGTAATGGAGGTCGTCTTCTGGGAGATGAGCACCTGGAGGGGATCGATGGTCGTGTGTTCGTACAGGATGATGTGGGTAAACCGCAGGGGCGTGCGTTTTTCTATCTCGACAATCCCCCCGCCAATGGGGTTGATGGGAATGCCACGCCGGATCAGGAGACCATCAAACGTTATGCTGCACAAGGTACAGATACCCGTGCATCCTTTCGGCACAACATACCCGGGCATTTTTTCACCGGAAGGAAGGAATTTGACCCGTCCGCTCACGGTGACACCGGTTTTATATGCATCTTTAAGTATGGAGATTGCAAAATCGAGGTCTTCGTTTTTTATGACTGATAAGTTATAGACGACGTTGCCGTCCCCAGAAACCGGATCAAAAGTCACCTGCATTGCAAAATCTTCAATGCTATCGTTGACAAATTTGAGCGGAATGGTCATTATAGTAATTTCAGACATCGCAATAGAAAAATTGTTCTATAAGCCCATGGCAATTTATTTATGATGGAACACGATATGCGGGAAAAAGCCAAGAATGCAATGCGACTCATTCTTGAGGCAGCCCGTTTTGAGGTCGAAGAGGTGGATGATCCCCTCGACCTTTCTGCGGTACGCGACAACACCTGCCTTCTGGTGCTCTGTTCAAACAACAGTGACATTATCGGGCAGTTTGACAAAACCAATTACAGCCTTATGATTGACGATCATGAGATGTCCTGCAAGAAACTTCTCTTTTCTATTGATAAGGATATTGTAACCGAGAACTGCATCCAATGGGGTGTTGAAGAATTTGTGCGGTTTACGGGTGAAGCAGTGCTCGCCGATATTCTTGACCGCGAACTCGCACTGGATCTCGACCAGTTAAGAGGTAAAAAAGCAACTGTTGCATCTGCATCTTCTGAAAAGGACACAAAACAGAAGGAAGAGCCTTCTGGCATCACTCTCCCGCATTACCCGATAAAAATCACTGAACAGGCAGCAGTTCGAATCGGGGGAGTGCAGGGAACCGCAAAACTCCGGTTCATACCTTATTTCCTTTTCCATTATACAAGCACCGGGGAACAGGTCTACAAGGACCGTCGCATTCCGTTTGATGCTGACGGATGGGGTGCAATTAATGCAATCAATGGAATAAGGATCGAACTTGATGGAAAGCAGGTTGAAGAGAAGGAGATACCCGGAGGTGCTGAAGTCTCTGATCCCCATTTCCAAAAAGAGGAGGCAACGGACCGGATTGTCAACGAGCTGATCGACCGGCTTACCCAGAAAGTACGTATCAAGCAGGAGAAAGGAGACGCAATCTTCTATGAAGAGAAGATCCTCAAACCTGAAAAGAAAAATATCATTGTTGATACCCGGCAGGTCTATATTCCGGTCTGGCAGATCCGGGGCAAGAAGATTGTCGAGATAAACGCTTTTACCGGTGAACTGCTTTCAGAACCGATGGATGAAGGGGTAGAAATATTCTAAGGAGAGGTGTTGCACAGGAAACAAGTATTTTGAAGATCCTGTGCTCCTCTCGTTAAAAGGATAAGAATTTCTCAGTTTGTGGTAAAGGAAAACCTATGATTGTTGTTCTTGGGGGTGGCCCGGCAGGGAGAATTGCATCAATTCGGCTCGCTTCCGCGGGAAAAGAGGTCAATCTCATAGAACGTGGAGGGATTGGGGGTCAATGCCTCCATTTTGGATGTATGCCGGTCTGTGCACTGAATGATGCCGCCCGCATGATTCATTCGGCTCGCACATTTCAAAACCTGGGGATTATTGATACTGTTCCTGATATCAATTTTTCAAAAATTTTTTCAGGAATGCATGCGATCCAGGAAAAGATCGCTTCTGTTCTTGACACCGAAACCCGATCTGCCGGCGTAAACATTATTTATGGTAAAACCGGCAAACTCGAAGGAAAGAAAGTTTTTGTTGGAGATGAACAGGCAGATGCGGAGGCAGTCATTGCCGCCACCGGGTCACGACCAAATATTCCTGATCTCAGGGGGATCGATCTCAAGGGCGTGTATACTCCCCATACCATCTTCCAGATGAAAAAACTCCCCAAAAAACTGGCGATCATTGGAGGGGGAGTGATGTCTGCTGAGTTTGCCTATATTTTCTGCATGTTCGGCAGCGAGGTGACCCTCATCAGCAGGAGTTCTTTTCTGAAAAATACCGATAAACATCTCCGTGCTCTCGCAATTAAGGAACTTAGCGGGGTGGAGATCCGGGAGGATACCACCGTCCAGTCGTTAACCGGGGGATCAGGTATCAACGCGGTTCATGTAAAAGCCGCCGATAAGGATGATGCTGTTGAGGCTGATGCAGTCCTGATCGCCGCAGGGCTTCTTCCACGCTCCGAAATGCTGCAGGGAGTAAAAAAAGGGACGTTTGGTGAGGTTATTGTCGATCGCCATATGCAGACAAGTGTCCCGGGGGTCTATGCCTGCGGGGATGTCGTTGGTCCCCCGTATCTGACACCCGTTGCCCGTTACCAGGGAATTGTTGCAGCAGATACTATCCTTGGAAAACCCCGCACTATGGATATGCGGTATATCCCGCAGTCGATTAATCTTGCCCATGAACTTGCATTTTGCACACCTGAAACGGAGGGGGCCGCTTCACTTGCGATTCCCGGACCTGCAGGACCAGGAACATTCTGGTCTGTCCCATCCGGAGATACCGGGCTAGCCAAGGTTATGGTTGACCCGGATAGCGGGGCACTCAGGGGAATCTGCGCTGCAGGACCTGGCGGAGGACTCATTGCCGGTTATATGGCATTTCTCATGAGACGCCATTTTTCCGTTCATGATTTTGAGGAGTTTATCGAAGTCCATCCATCGACAGATGGCATCTATGGGCTTTTGAAATATACATCCGATATGCTGAAGAAGCGTAAAGGAAATTAACGAGCCTTACGGTTGGTTCCTGCAGCAGGGAATAGTTTTTTTACTGGTTTTAAAAAAAGGATCAACCACAGGGAACGTTCTTCCGGCGCAAATGCTGATGGTATTATTACGATCGAAATCGAATATTAAAGGTATATCCTCTCATTATTAACGGGTGCCTGCCAATGACCACTTCTCCTGACAATCTCGCATTTGACCAGACACGGCTTGATAAAGTACGTGCACTCAGGGATAAAGGAATCCCCATTTTCCCATCTTCATTCGATCGCAAGCATACGGTACGCGATCTCAAAACCCGGTACGCGGATATCACCCATGAAAGGAGCGCTGAACAGGTATCCACGGCGGGGAGAATATATATTGTAAGGAACCACGGCAAAACCCTGTTTGCGGATCTTGGTGACGAAACCGGAAAGATCCAGCTCTATATCCGGAAAAACGATATTGGGGACGAGCAGTTTGAACTGTTCAACCAGTTCATTGAGCGGGGGGATATCATCGGCGTTACTGGTCATGTATTCCGGACGAAACTAGGTGAGATCACCATCTGGGTAGACACGTTCACCCTTCTCTGCAAAGCAGTATGTTCGCTCCCGGAGAAATTCCACGGCCTGACTGATGTTGAAAAGCGCTATCGCCAGAGATATGTTGACCTGATCGTTAACGAGGAGAGCCGGCAGATATTCCGGATCCGGAGCCGGGTTATCTCCCTTATCCGAAGGTATCTTGATGATCACGGGTTCCTGGAATTCGAAACCCCTATCCTCCAGCCAATATATGGCGGGGCAAATGCCCGCCCGTTCACTTCATACCATCACTTCCATGACCAGAAGCTGTTCCTCCGGATTGCACCCGAGCTGTACCTGAAACGGCTGATTGTCGGGGGATTTGAGAAGGTCTATGAGGTTGCGCGGAATTTCCGCAACGAAGCAGTCGATACCGATCATAACCCGGAATTTTCTATGGTGGAAATTTACGGGGCGTACCAGGATTTCGGGGATATGATGAGACTGACTGAAGATATTGTCTCCTCCATTGTCTTTGAAGTCCATGGAAAATTTGAGATTCCATTCGGGAACACTACTCTGAATTTTGAAAAGCCCTGGAAGAAACTCTCCATGGCGGATGCGGTAAAGGAGTATGCCGGAATCGACATCTATAGCCACACCGTTGAACAGCTCCGCGAACTCGCAGCGCAGAACAAGCTGGATAACTGGGAAAAATCAAAAACCGAGCGGGAATTCCTTGTCCAGTTCTTTGAAGGGCTTGTGGAGGAAAAACTCATCCAGCCGACCTTCATTTACGATTACCCGGTTGAGACTTCCCCGCTCGCAAAACGTCACCGCACCAAAGAGGGATTTACCGAGAGATTCGAGCTCTTCATTCACGGGATGGAAGTGGGTAACGGTTTTTCGGAGCTGAACGACGCTGTCGACCAGAAAGCACGATTCGAAGAGCAGGACGAAAAGCGGCGCCATGGTGATCTGGAAGCCCAGATGATCGATTATGATTTCATCAACGCTCTCGGGTATGGTATGCCACCAACCGGTGGTGTAGGCATAGGAATCGACCGGCTT
>Ga0307378_10010368_pt1 | contig 12104 bp, 10 predicted proteins | sample UN1MG_FD_202238 | JGI IMG/M metagenome (GOLD analysis project Ga0307378, IMG submission 202238) | Soil microbial communities from Risofladan, Vaasa, Finland - UN-1 | ecosystem: Environmental > Terrestrial > Soil > Coastal area > Acid sulfate soil | place: Finland: Risofladan, Vaasa | collected...
CTCTTGGCCATGGTCGGCGGCGCGTGCACCGGCGCCGGGGCGAACATCGTCGATGCCCAGATCTCCACGACGCGTGACGGCATGGCGCTCGATACCATTCATCTGGAGCGGGAGTTCGATCGCGCCGAAGACGAGGAGCGCCGCGCACGCAAGATCGCCGTTTCCATCGAGCGCATGCTCAAGGGCGAGACACGCGCGATCGACCTGATCCAAAGCAAGAAGAAGCCGAAGTCGCGGCTTTCGGCCTTCTCCGTCGAACCGCAAGTGATCATCGACAACACGCTGTCCGACGCCTTGACCGTGATCGAGATCAACGGGCTCGACCGCCCCGGCCTCCTCTACGACGTGACGCGCGAGATCTCCGATCTCAATCTCGACATCGCCTCCGCGCATATCGCCACGTTCGGCGAGAAGGCTGTCGACGTCTTCTATGTGACCGACCTCACCGGCAAGAAGATTACGAGTTCCTCGCGCGAGTCGCTCATTCGCGAGCGTCTGACAAAGGTGCTCGCCGCGCGCCAGGAATCGGAACTCGCCTCCGTCTAGGATCTGCGCCATGCAGCTTTATCGCGGATTCGCCACGGTCGGCGGGATGACCGTCGTCAGCCGCGTGCTTGGTTTCGTGCGCGACGTGCTGATCGCCGCTGTGCTCGGCGCCTCGTCCGTCACCGACGCGTTCTTCGTGGGCTTCCGCGTGCCCAACATGTTCCGGCGCATCTTCGCAGAAGGCGCCTTCAACGCGGCCTTCATCCCGCTCTTCTCCAAGCGGCTGCACACCGAAGGTGACGCGGCGGCGCGCGATTTCGCCGCGCAGGCCCTTTCGGGCCTTACCGTGGTGCTTGTCGTCTTCGTGGTCCTCGCCGAGATCGCCATGCCGTGGCTGATGTTGCTGCTGGCGCCCGGCTTCGCCGACGACCCGGACAAGTTCCGCCTTGCCGTACTGCTCGCGCGCATCGCGCTGCCCTATCTCGTGTTCATGTCGTGGGTCGCGCTCTATACGGGGCTGCTCAACGCGCTCGGCCGTTTCGCGGTCGCGGCCTTCGCGCCCAGCCTGCTCAATGTCGTGCTGATCGCGGTGCTGCTCGGCCTCATCGCCACCGGCAGCGGCGAGCACACCATCGCCGGCGTCGCGCTCGCCTGGGGCGTGGTCGTCTCCGGCCTGCTGCAAGTGGCCATCGTGACCTTCGCTGCCATCCGCGCAGGTCTGCGTCTCAAGCTCGAACGTCCCCGATGGACGCCGGAGATGAAGCGCCTCGTGAGCCTCGCCGTCCCCGGGCTCGTCGCCGGCGGCATGGCGCAGATCACCATCGTCATCTCGACCATCATCGCCAGCCTGCAAGACCGCGTCGTGTCGTGGCTCTACTACGCCGACCGCATCTTCCAGCTGCCGCTCGGCATGATCGGCGTCGCCGTCGGCGTGGTGCTCCTGCCCGATCTCAGCCGCAAGCTGCGCGATGGCGATCATAAGGCCGTCATCGCCAGCGAGAACCGCGCACTCGAATTCGCGCTGCTGCTCACCCTGCCCGCCGCAATGGCTCTGTTCATCGCCTCTTGGCCGATCATGCGCGTGCTGTTCGAACGCGGCGCCTTCACGACGGTCGATGCCCGCGCGACCGCCGATATGCTGGCCGCGCTTGCGCTGGGACTGCCGGCCTATGTGCTGGTCAAGGTGCTCCAGCCGAGCTTCTTCGCCCGCGAGGACACCAAGACGCCGATGATCTATGCGGGCATCGCCATGTCGGCCAACGCGGCGCTGTGCTTCGTACTGTTCGTGGGTCTCGGCGCCGTGGGCATCGCCATCGCCACGAGCCTGGCGGGCTGGATCAACGTGGTGCTGCTCGTCAAGGAACTGCGCCGCCGCGGCGAATTCGAACTCGACGATGCGTTCCGCAGCGCCTTCCTCGGCATCGTGCTGGCGAGCGCGGCCTTGGGCGCGGTGGTGTGGTGGCTGACGTCTGCGCTCGACCCCTGGTTCGCGCCGGAGCGGGGGCTCCTTATTCAGATCGCGGCTCTGAGCGCCCTCATCGCCGCCGGGTTTCTGACCTATCTCGTCGTCGGGGCATTCGCCGGCGCCCTGAAGCCCAGGACGCTATTGAAAGATCTCCTCGGGCGCTGATTTCTGCCAAAAAAGCCTGGTTTTCGTCTGTGACACTCTCCGCTATGTTGCAGTGCAGCAAATTGCGGGGAGCAGCACATGGAAGGCAGGCCGCGCCGCAGCGCGCTCTATATGCCGGGGTCCAATGAACGGGCGCTGGAGAAGGCGAAGTCCATCCCGGCGGACGCCCTGATCTTCGACCTCGAAGACGCCGTGGCGCCCGACGCCAAGGTGAAGGCGCGCGAGCAGGTCTGCGCCGCGGTCGCCGACGGCGGCTATGGCGGCCGCGAGATGGTGATCCGGGTCAACGCGCTGGAGACGCCCTGGGGCGCCGCCGACATCATCGCGGCCTGCGAGGCCGCACCCGACGCGATCCTGGTGCCCAAGGTCGTCCATTCCGGCGATATCATCTCCGCCGCCAAGCTTCTGCAAAGCGTGCATGCGCCGGACAAGGTGCGGCTCTGGGCCATGATGGAAACGCCGATGGCGATCCTCAACGCGCGCACCATCGCCGCCACCGCCGTCTACAAGGACAACCGGCTCGACTGCCTGGTCATGGGCACCAACGATCTCATCAAGGAATCGCGCGCCCGCGCCCTGCACGACCGCTTCGCCGTGGTGCCGTGGCTCGCCATGACGCTGGTCGCCTCGCGCGCTTACAAGCTCGACATCCTCGACGGGGTCTACAACGACTTCCGCGACGAGGACGGCCTGCGCGAGGAATGCGAGAAGGGCCGCATCCTCGGTATGGACGGCAAGACGCTGATCCACCCGAGCCAGGTCGGCCCCTGCAACGACATCTTTTCGCCGACCGAGGAAGAGGTCGAGTGGTCGCGCAAGATCATCGACGCTTTCGGTCAGCCGGAGAACGAGAAGAAAGGCGTCATCGTCGTGGAGGGGCACATGGTCGAGCGGCTCCATTTCGCCATGGCCCAGCGCACCGTCGACATCGCCGACCGGATCCGCGAGATGGAGCGCGCTTGCGGCTAGGCCCCGACCCGTTTCGGCCTGGACGCTGGCAGGCTCCGAGGCCACATTCACCAACATGGACGAACAGCAGCGAGACTCGATTCTGACCTGTCCCCATTGCGGTCATCGGAAAACCGAGGCGATGCCAACCAATGCCTGCCTGGTGGTCTATGCCTGCTCGGCCTGCGGCCGGACCTTGAAACCGCTCCCGGGCGACTGTTGCGTTTTCTGCTCCTATGGCTCCGTGCCATGCCCGCCGATTCAGGCCGCGCGGCAGTGACATCCTGAGCGAGGCTTGCGCTTGGCCTGACCCCAAGCCATAACGCGCGGGGCTCAAGGGCAAATCATGCAAGAAACCACCAAACATAAGACCCGCGTGTTCTCCGGCGTCCAGCCGACGGGCAATCTCCATCTCGGCAATTATCTCGGCGCCATCACGCGTTTCGTGGCCCTGCAGGAAGAGCACGAGTGCCTGTATTGCGTGGTCGATCTCCACGCCATCACCGTGTTCCAGGACCCGGACGAGCTGACCCACAACACGCGCGAGGTCACGGCGGCCTTCATCGCGTCAGGCATCGATCCCACGCGCCAGATCATCTTCAATCAGAGCCAGGTCTCAGGCCATGCCGAGCTTGCATGGATCTTCAATTGCGTGGCCCGCCTCGGCTGGCTCAATCGCATGACCCAGTTCAAGGAGAAGGCGGGCAAGGACAAGGAGAATGCCTCCGCCGGCCTCTACGTCTATCCGAACCTGATGGCCGCCGACATTCTGCTCTATCACGCCACGCACGTTCCCGTGGGCGAGGATCAGAAGCAGCATCTGGAGCTCGCCCGCGACATCGCGCAGAAGTTCAACAACGACTTCGCCGAGACCATCGCGCGTGCCGACTATCCGGGCGGCTTCTTCCCGCTGCCCGAGCCGATCATCACCGGCCCCGCGACGCGCGTCATGAGCTTCCGCGACGGTACTAAGAAAATGTCGAAGTCCGATCCTTCCGACCTGAGCCGCATCAATCTCACCGACGACGCCGACGTCATCGCCAAGAAGATCAGAAAGGCGAAAACCGACCCCGAGCCGCTGCCGTCGGAGATCAAGGGTTTGGAAGCGCGGCCCGAAGCCGACAATCTGATCGGCATCTACGCCGCGCTCGCAGGCACCGACAAAGAGGCCGTGTTGCGCGACTACGGCAATCAGCCGTTCTCGGCGTTCAAAGGTGCACTGGCGGACCTGGCCACGGAGAAGCTCACGCCCATCGGCGACGAAATGCGCCGGCTTCTCGCCGATCCGGTCGAGATCGACCGCATCCTGGCCGATGGCGCGCGGCGCGCGCGCGGCATCGCCGACCCGATCCTGGCCAAGACCAAGGACATTGTCGGCTTCATCCGGAGCTAGGCTGAAGCCTCGACCCCCGTCCCGATGGGGCAGGTGACGCCCGTGCCGCCGAGCCCGCAATAACCCGCCGGGTTCTTGGCCAGATATTGCTGGTGATGGCCTTCCGCGAAGTAGAACTCGGGCGCCGGCTCAATCTCGGTGGTGATGGGCCCCATGCCGCTTGCACGCAGCGCATCGTCATAGGCCGCCTTGGAGGCTTCCGCTTCGCGCTGCTGCTCGTCCGAATAGGTGTAGATGCCCGAGCGGTATTGCGTGCCGGTATCGTTGCCCTGGCGCATGCCTTGAGTCGGATTGTGGCTCTCCCAGAACGTCTTCAGGAGCTGCTCGTAGCTCACCTGCTTCGGGTCGAACACCACGAGCACGGCCTCGGTGTGCCCGGTCATGCCGGAGCAGACCTCCTCGTAAGTGGGGTTCGGGGTTGGGCCGCCCGCATAGCCGACGGCGGTCACGATGACGCCGGGAAGCTCCCAGAACTTCCGCTCCGCACCCCAGAAGCAGCCGAGGCCGAACAGCGCCTTCTCGGCGCCTTCCGGGTAAGGCCCCTTGAGCGGGGCCCCACTGACATAATGAGTGTCGGCCGTGGGGATCGCGCCGGGACGGCCGGGCAGGGCCTCGGCCGCCGACGGAATGGAAACGGGCTTGCGCTTAAAGCTGAACATGGCGATCTCCGTTTGGTTCGACCCCCGAAAATTGCCCCCAGTCAGTTGATGTACACCTCGACCGGCTTGCGCTTTTGCCCGAGCCAATAGAGGAACACGCCGAGAATGCCGAACACCACCCAGGTCGGCGCGGCCAGGATCGAGACGATCACCGGGTCCCAGAGCCAGTCGCCGGCATTAGCCACGACCCAGGCCTTGGAGACGTTGAGCGACTCGGGCGCGAGTTCACGCCATTGCTGGCCCATGGGCGTGACAACCCAAGCGCCGCCCCCAGCCAAGCTTTTGGTGGCGTCAACGACGGCGGCGACCATGGCGAGCAAGAGCAGCCAGACACCGAGAATTCGAAGGACAAAACGCATGAGTGAGAGTGGCGGACCGCGGTTCCTTGTCTACATAAGCGATCCATCGATCACGTTCAAACGCTGGTTTCGTCACTTTCCGGCGAGGAGGGCGTGAACGCAAAGGCCCGCTTGAACGGTGGAGGCGCTTCGCTATAGTGCGCCGCTTTCCGGAAGCAGTCCATTTCTGGGAGAGGTGGCCGAGTGGCTGAAGGCGCACGCTTGGAAAGCGTGTAGGCGGGTAACCGTCTCGAGGGTTCGAATCCCTCTCTCTCCGCCAAATGCGTCCCTGCCCAACGTTCTCCGCCGCCTTGTGATTGCTTTTGCTGAAGACGCGCCAGGGCTGAAGGCTGCGGACCTGGCGGGCAGTGTTGATCGATGCCACCGGTTGGCAAGTGAACAATCCGCCGGTGCGATTTCGTCGCGCCGCTGGGATGCTGTCCACACGGGGAATTCGTAAGTTCTCGCACAAGCCTATCGGCTCGGTCGGTCTTGTCAGAGACCGGCTTCGTGCTAGCGCTCTCCACCTACTGGAAACCGCTGTGCGCAACTACTTTCACAATTTCGATACGGCCCCCTTTCATATTCGTCCGCGCGATGATCACTCGCCATTCTGCATGTAGCAAGATCTCCAGTTCGTTGTACGCAGCTCTGCGCCAACGGTTCGTTAGATTGAAGATTCCATGCATGATACTTTGCTAGGCATGCCCTCTCACAATCCATCCTTTTGCTTGCGCCGAACACCGGTCCTGCCGCAGAAGCAGCCATAAGTAACGCACCGACTAGAACGATCCCTACGATCGTTTTCATTTTTATTCGCCTCCATATTTGTTCGGGCGGTCGTAACCCGGTTCCAGCGCCGCAACAAGCCGCTCCTACTACGCCAGCGGCCCGCTTGTGACGCTCCACCGACGTGTAGGCGGGTAACCGTCTCGAAGGTTCGAATCCCTCTGTTTCCGCCGGCCTGAACCCGCTCACGGACGGATACTACTGGACACCGCTGCCCAACTCCTGACATCGGCAGATCGGACAATCCGCCGTTCTCATCAGGCAGAGAGGCGTCGATGATCACCCTATATGCGTTCGGCCCGGCCTTTGGGCTTCCCGACATGAGCCCATTCGTGACCAAGGCCGAAATGCTGCTCAAGCTGGCGGGGCTCGACTATCGGACGAACACCAGAGGCTTCAGCAAGGCGCCAAAGGGCAAGCTGCCCTACATCGAAGACGATGGCGAGACGATCGCGGATTCGACCTTCATCCGCTGGCACCTCGAAAAGAAATACAACATCGACTTCGACCACGGGCTCGACGCCGAGCAGCGCGCGATTGCCTGGGCCTTCGAGAAGATGCTCGAAGACCACGCTTATTGGACCATCCTGCACGCGCGCTGGGTGGATGACGAAAACTTCAACAAGGGTCCGTGCGCCTTTTTCCAACGGCTGCCGATGCCGAGGCGCCTCGTCGTGCCGCGTGCGGCGCGCCGCCAGATGAAGGCTGAATTGCACGGCCATGGTATGGGGCGCCATACGCCAGAAGAGATTGCCGCGCTGGGCACGCGCTCACTCGACGCCGTGGCCGCATTGCTCGCCGACAAGCCATTCATGATGGGTGACGAGCCGACCGGGCTCGATGCCACCGGGTTCGCGTTTGTCGGCGGTGCATTCTGTCCGGTGTTTGACACCAAGCTGCGCGACGCGCTCGAACGCCACGACAATCTCAAGCGCTATGTCGGACGCATGGCGGAGCGCTACTATCCCGGCCAGACAGAGATCGCCCGCTGGGTCGCGTAGCCGGACCTACCAGTAGTCCGGCACGAAGTTCTGGTCCTCCATTGGCGGACGCACATAGTCGCCGGCCTTCGGGCGCGGCGGCAGGACCGGCGGTGACGGTGTCAGGTCTCCGTATTCGACCATGCTCAGCAGGTGCGTGATGCAGTTGAGTCGCGCGAGCTTCTTGTTGTCGGCTTTCACCACGTACCAGGGCGCCTGCTTGATGTCGGTATGCGCGAACATGGTGTCCTTGGCGCGTGAGTACTCGACCCAGCGCGAGCGCGATTCCACGTCCATCGGGCTCAGTTTCCAGCTGCGCGTGCGATCGTTCATGCGCCTTTGGAAGCGCCGCTCCTGTTCCGCGTCGCTCACCGAGAACCAATATTTGATGAGAATGATGCCAGAGCGCACCAGCATGCGCTCAAATTGCGGGCAGCTGCGCAAGAACTCCTGGTACTCGGCGTCGCCGCAAAAGCCCATCACGCGCTCGACGCCGGCGCGGTTGTACCAACTGCGGTCGAACAGCACCATTTCGCCGGCCGCCGGCAGATGCGGCACGTAGCGCTGGAAATACCAAGAGGTTTTCTCGCGCTCCGTCGGCGTGCCGAGCGCCACCACGCGGCATAGGCGCGGGTTGAGGCTTTCGGTTATCCGCTTAATAACGCCGCCTTTTCCGGCCGCGTCGCGCCCTTCGAAGATCACCACGACGCGGAGCTTCTCGTGCTTGATCCACTCCTGCATCTTCACCAGCTCGATCTGGAGCCGGGCGAGTTCCTTCTCGTAGGCGTCCGATTTGATCTTGCGGGTCTTGGCTTTGACGTCGCCGACCGTCAGGTCCGCCGCCGCCAGCTCTTCGTCCGAGACGTGCTTGGGCGCCTTGCCGTTCTTCTTGTTCTTCTTGTTTTTCTTTTCTTTTTTTCCCTCACTGGGTTCCATTTCCACGGCTACCCCTCTCTCGTTCCGGCGGGGTGCGAATGAATGGGCGGAGACTCGCAGGCCGGTCTCTGGAGTCCGCGATAATTTTTCGACCGCGCGGGGCCGAGAGTCATGCTGCAACACGTGTGCCATCGCGCAGGCACGGGCGTGCCGCCCTGGCGAGACGGACATCTTACGTCACTGCGAGGTGATCAGGCCGTCTCGATCGCACGAAATGACCTCTTGCCCTTGGGCGCCGGTTTGGCAAGTCTGCCGCAATGGAGCGCCCCCAGGACCGATGACAGACGACGCCGTTCTTTCTTTCCTGGAGAAACGTCTCGGGCGGCGGCACGCGCGCCAGCGCCTCGGCATCGAGAAGGATCACGAGGCGCAAGTCTTTGGCCAGGGCATCAACTTCTTCCACATCGAGAATCTGACGATAGGCCATGCTGTCATCCGTGCGGTCCTCATGGCCACCGGGCTCTACTGGCGTGGCTTGCGCAACGCGGCGAAAGTCGAAGTCCGTGAAAATCTCATTCACGCGCCGCATCTTCCGAAAGCCTTCGACGGCTTCACCATTCTCCAAATCAGCGATCTTCATGTCGACATGAGCGAGCCCGCCATGGCGCGCTTGGTCCAGATGGTCCCGGACTTTCACTACGATGTCTGCATTCTGACCGGCGACTACCGGGGCAAGACCTGGGGACCTTACGAACCGTCGCTGGCCGGTATGGAGAAACTCTGCGCCCTGCTTAAGGGACCGGTTTATGGCGTGCTCGGCAATCACGATACAATCCTCATGGTGCCGCGATTGGAGGAGATGGGCGTGAAGATGCTGCTCAACGAAGCCGACGTCATTGAGCGTGGCGGCGAACGCATCCATCTTGCGGGTGTCGACGATGCGCACTTCTACCGCATGGAGAACATCGAGAAGGCCGCCGACAGCATTCCCCACGAGGAATTTTCGATTCTGTTTACGCACACACCGGAAATCTATCGGCAGGCTGCGCACGCCGATTTCGATGTGCTGATCAGCGGCCATACCCATGGCGGTCAGATTTGCTTGCCCGGCGGCATTCCCATTACCCTGAGCGCCGTGTTGCCGCGCACGCTCGGTTCCGGACCGTGGCGCCATCACGACATGGTCGGTTACACCGCGGTCGGCGCAGGCTCCTCCGTCGTGCCGGTACGGTTCAACTGCCCGCCCGAGATTACACTGCATCGCCTCCGCCGGTCGCCGCCAGGTGATGATCAGTAGGGTTCGTCGCGCAGATTGAGCCTGAAGAGGAGCCGCGACACCGCGAGTTCGCCCACCGCGAAGATCGCCGTGCCTACCGCCATGTCGAGTACACCGACCGGCACCAGCCAACCTGCCGCAATGAATGGCAAGAGCGATTCCGGAATTTGATCAAGGCCGATCGCCTGACTGCTGGGCGCTAGTCCGAACCGCCGTTTGATGAAGCTCGACAAGAGGTCGCCTGCCATGGCGCAAGCCGCCACCAAGACGCCGAGTTCCCAGCCGAGCCCCATCAGGACAGACGCGGCAGGGGTCGCCAAGAGAGAGACAACAATGCCGCGGATCGTCTTGGACGCACCTAACAGCGGACGGCCGTCCATGAACGTGGCGCCCCCATCGAGCGGCCAAGCGAACGCCCGGCCCAGAACCTTTTTTGCCAGCACGGGCATTGCGTTGGCTACGGCGATCAACACGAGGATCTGAGCGATCAGGGCCGGGTGCAAGAAGGGACCTATCGGTTCAAGGGCGCCGTCGCCCGGACGTTGAGCGCCCTAGTCTAGGTCATCGCCGCCGTCCGCTGCATCTGCCGGCGCGAGAAAATTGATGTCTTGCCCTTGGGCGCCGGTTTGGCCCAAGTCTGTACGCCTAGATTTGGAGCAAGGGCGTCACCGCCATGGCGAATAAGACGGACAGCAGCGCGCCGCAAAGTGCGGCCCCGAAGACTGCAGTTCCGAAGACCGCGGTTGCCGTGCTCGCCGCGATCAGCGTCTGTCACATGTTGAACGATGTGATTCAGTCGCTGATTCTCGCGATCTACCCGATGCTCAAGACGGGCCTCGCGCTCGACTTCGCTCAGATCGGCTTCATCACCTTCACCTTCCAGGCGACCGCCTCGGTCCTCCAACCGCTCGTCGGCTACATCACCGACCGCTATCCCACGCCATACTCGCTGGTGGTCGGGATGGGCTCATCGCTGGTCGGCCTGGTTTTGATCGCGTTTGCCACGACCTATGTGTCGGTGCTCGCGGGCGCGGCGCTGATCGGCATGGGCTCGTCCGTGTTCCACCCCGAATCCTCGCGCGTCGCCCGCCTTGCGTCAGGCGGGCGTCACGGGACAGCGCAGGCGGTGTTCCAGGTTGGCGGCAATTTCGGTACGGCGCTCGGGCCGCTGCTCGCGGCGTTCATCGTGATTCCCTACGGGCAGGGCTCGATCGCCTGGTTCTCGGTGGTGGCGTTGCTCGGCATGGTGCTGCTGACCGTCGTTGGAAAGTGGTACGGCAAGGCGCTGAAGGTGGAGAGCCTGTCCCAGGCGGACGAGCGCAACGCCATCGCCGAACTGAGCCGCCGCAAGGTGACGAAGTCGATCGTGCTCCTGATCACGCTCACCTTCTCCAAGCACTTCTATTTGGTCTCGATCACGAGCTTCTACATCTTCTATTTGATCCACACTTTCGACCTGCCCGTGCGGACGGCGCAGCTTTATCTGTTCTTGTTCTTGGGCTCCGTCGCGGCAGGCACCGTCATTGGCGGGCCAATCGGCGACCGCATCGGCACCCGCCGGGTGATCTGGTGGTCGATTCTTGGCGTGCTGCCCTTCACCTTGGCGCTGCCCTATGTGGGGCTCCTGGGAACGGCGATCCTGAGCGTGATCATCGGTCTGATCCTGGCCTCCGCCCACCCGGCCATCATCGTTTATGCGCAAAGCCTTCTGCCGGGCAGAGTTGGCATGGTCGCCGGGCTCTTCTTCGGTCTTGCCTTTGGGATCGCCGGCATCGGCGCCTGGCTGCTCGGCCGGCTGGCCGACGCCACCTCCATCACGTTCGTCTATCACGTCTGTTCATTTCTACCGGCCATCGGGCTGCTCGCGGCCTTCTTGCCAGAGATGTCAAAGCCTAAGTCGCTGCGGCCCCAGAAAAAGCCGCGCGCGGGCGCGGCGAGCCCCCAAAATTTGACAAGTTGATGACGCTTGTTTGGCGCGGCCGCCGCTCTTTGTTCAAGCCGCGTCTTGGTTTTGTCTTAGAAGTTTGCTCCTTAAGCCGCCGAACCGTCGGGGCCGATCTCAGCAATGCTCCGCGAGACTGGTTGAATCGGCAAATGCGAGACTCTGCAGATAGTTGGGGCTAAGATCATGGGCAGTAGCGCCGTTGCTGCGGCTGTGTCCGGCGCATTTCCGTAAAGTTTTTCGCGTACTTGCCGAGCGGCGGTCGGTGGGCCTTTTGTGCTTACGGGTACCCCTTGCTCGGCCTGTCGTTCTGTTGAGGTCAGTGATTTAGGGGGCATTCAATGCGTGATATTCGCGGGGACCTACAAGACCGTGCCAGTTTCCTCGAGGAGCAGATCAGCGCGGCGCAAGCGCAATTCGAGAAACGCCTAGAGCAGTTGAAGCGGGAGCATCAGGCGAAGATCGAGGATCTTCAGTCCGAGTTCGAAGCCGTGACGACGCTCATCGAAGGAGAGTACCGGCGGCTGGAGAACGCGCCGGTACAGGAGGAGCGCCGCCGTCCGGCGCCCCAAGCCGAGCCGGAGCAGCATCGCCGCCACGAGCCGGAACCAGAGCCAGAGCACTACCGGCGCCCACAGGTTGCCGAGATGGAACCGCAGCGCAGGGCCGAGCCCGAACCGGAGCAGTATCGCCGCCCGGTCGCAGAGGCCGAACCCCAACGCCGCCGTGCGCCGGAGCCCGAGGAGCACCGCCGCCACGCGCCCGAGCCGGAGCAATATCGCCGTCC
>Ga0307378_10010372_pt1 | contig 12099 bp, 3 predicted proteins | sample UN1MG_FD_202238 | JGI IMG/M metagenome (GOLD analysis project Ga0307378, IMG submission 202238) | Soil microbial communities from Risofladan, Vaasa, Finland - UN-1 | ecosystem: Environmental > Terrestrial > Soil > Coastal area > Acid sulfate soil | place: Finland: Risofladan, Vaasa | collected...
GCGCCGTTCTGGCGGCGGTGGGGTCGCCCTGGGCGCCTCCGAGCCACGCCGGTGCCATTCCCCCGCCTCCGGGCGGCGGCGTGAGCATCAATTGCTAAAAGGCGGATTCTTCAACGGGCTGTTAGCAGTAGCCCCTTTCTCCTGGCCGCTGGCCGTCCTGGGTCTCACTGCGACAATGCAGAGTATGGCGACAACTACAATGGCCATCCACGCCGCGAGCCGCAGGGTTCTCGGCCTGTGAATCTCTTTCTGGTGTTCTCGCATAGTCCACTTCCTTTCCTGATTAGGTGTTCGGAACTTACCTTTGCCAAAGTACAAGGGATTACTCTCACGCAGTTACGGTTTCTCCTTGAGAACAGAGGCATCCTTTGCCTTTGTCGTTGTCGACAAGGCCCTGATAACGATCTCGAATCCTTTCCCACCGCACTCGGTGATTCCATCCCACCGTATGCCTTTCTCGATCTGGCGTGCAGGCGTCTTGCCGAGGGCCACCTGGCCCTGTTCCCATTTCTCGAAAATCCCCAATTGGTAGTAGCAGGTCGTAGCGCGGGCCAGGAGGCGCTGGATCTCAGGCCCGGCCGGCGTGTTTTTCACCGCCGACCGCGTCCAGCGAAGGACCGGTGCGTAAAAGCGTCGCCCTTCTCTCGCCCACCAGACGGGGTTTATGAGGCGGGTCCGCTCGAGTTCGGCGAACAACCGCAAGGCCGCCTCAGCCTCCGACTGGCCCGGCTGGAAACGTGCGGCGCGATCGGCAGGGGTCTGCGCTCGGAGCGACTGCCGGTCCTTCTCCTGTTTGGCGCAGAGAATCTTCCACTCCTCAAGACCATGGAAATAGGGAACTGGCTCTTCGTCCACAAGGTCCAGGAACACGCCGGCCAGAATGGTGCAAAAGGAATGATTCCGTCCGACCTCTATTGTAATCTCCGTCGGCCCGCGCACCAGGAACCGCTTGTACGCGCCGCCCCAGAAGTCGCGCATGCGGCCACGAGCCAGTTCTGGTTCTCTATCGAATCCTGAGATATCATTCAAGTATCGCTCCGTTGCGTGAGGACGAACGGAAACACAGAAATCTCGATATCGGTTTGCTCCGTCGTGGCCGTCTTTGTTGAAGTTGTAGAGCGCAAGGTAGTACAGTCCCGGCGGGACCTTCAGAGTGCAGTAAAGGTCTGGTCCGTCTTTCGCCATCGGATAGGTTTCCCCATGATCATCCCATTCGGCCTGACGGCGGGGTTCGCCCCAGGTTGTTTCACCCCTAAGCACGCGGCTGTGCAAATACGTTGGTGGCATCTCAAGGCTCTTCACGTTGTTGGTCTTGGACCAATGAATCCATCGCCTCAGAGAATCCAAGTCTGTACAATTCAGCCCAATACAAGGAGCATATTCAACCCTCTCCGGACCCGCCCCCCAGATGTAGTCGTTGGGCGAACAGATCGCGCACCAGCAGCCCCAGTAGCGGCCATAGCGGCCGAGGCAATCGCCTTTGGTCAGCCAATCGTCATCCAAGCGGACAACGGCGGGCTGCTTCTCCGGCGGGACAAATGGCACTTTCGCCAGCGCCGCCAGCATGGCGTTGAGTTCGTCCAGCGTCGGCGGCGCGGCGGGAGCGGGAAGGAGAGGAACATCTGATTGCGGATTTCGGATTGCGGACCCATCCTTCGCAGCCCTCTGGGCTGCTACGGAGGGCGAAGTAGAAGAAGGGGCAGAAGGCTTATCCGCGGCCGGTGGCGTGGAGAAAAGGCCGCCGGGGTCTTTTCCCTTCGGAGTGCCAGCCGGCGAACCTTGAACTTGGAACTTTGAACCTTGAACTTGGTTCAGTTTCGCCAGGCCCCCGCCATAGGTCCCGGCCCACACATCGCCGCTCGGCGCGACCGCCACGTCGAAGACGTAATCGTCGGGCAGGCCACCACCTTTGCCGCCAGCCGCGCGGAACGTCGCCACCGCGCCCGTCTTCATGTCCATCCGCACGAGGCCCTTGTGCCGCGTGGCGATCCAGAGGCCGCCCGATTTGTCCACCGCCAGGCCGCGCATGTAGTTCTCGTATGGCTCCTTCGAGAGGCCCTGCCACGCGGTCCAGGATTGGCCGTCGGCGCTACCGATGCCCAGGCCATAGTTGGTGGTGTAGACCACCGTGCCGTCGCCCAAGACCAACAGATCGTTGGTGAGATTGGAGGGCAGACCGGGACCCCTCCTGCCACGGAGGCCGGGGGCCTCCCATTTGTCGCCCGACATTTCGGCCGCAGCGCGGACGCACTGCCAGTGCGTGTACGGCGGATCCGACCAAGCCAGGCCGTCGCATTCCGTTCCGACCCACACGCGGCCGTTTGAGGCCACGGCCACCGCGTAAATCTGGTCGGAGGGCAGGCCGTCGGCCCGCGTATAGGTCCGCCACGTGCCGGGGGCCTGATCGGTCGCAGGCGTCTCGCCGGACTTGGGGGGCGGCGCGGGCGTCCAGGACGTGAGGCCGTGATCGGTGCCGATCCAGACCGAGGCGCGTTTGGGGGCCGGGTCGGCCGCGATGGCGAAGACCCGTTCACCCGAGCAGCCGTCGATGACGCCGTAGTTCCGCCACTGGCTGCTGTTTATAGACGCTGACGCCTTGGTTCAAGGTTCCGACCCATAGGCGTCCGGCCGCGTCCTGGGCGATGGCGTAGACGTCATTGGTCTGGGTGTCGGCGGCGGTGAACTGACGCCAGGCGTCCGGCTTGGAAGGGTCGGCCTTCAGGTCCAGACGCCAGAGGCCGTTATCCTCGGTTCCGATCCAGAGGGCATCCTTGGCGGCCAGCAAGGCGGTGATGAATTTGCCCGGGCGGTCGAAGGGGGTGAAAGAGGCAGGCTCCGGCGGGGCGGCGGCAAGCGCAACGGTCACCAGCAATGCCGACGCAAAACCTGCGTATGCTATGCCAAACGCGACCCGCCGCATACGAAGTCCCCCCAACGTCATCTCCAGATGCCTCTTCTCGGTCAGTTGACGGGAAAGCGGTCAATAATATATACGAGCCAGTCATGTCATTGCAAGCGAAATATCAAAAAAAATATGAAGCCCCTTTGTTTCGAGGGAGGCGCCGCCGCAGCCACGGCCACGGCGGAGTAGGCTCTGCGGATGATCCGTTGTTGTCGGCACGGTTTCCGGTGCGCACCCCTTGCGCCGCGGCGGCAGTTTTTTGCTGCTCTTTGCCGCCCCGCGCGTTAGAAAAGTGGAAACTTGTCCGGTCCGACGTCGTCTAACTGGGCAGTATAACGCCCCGTGTGCCGTCTCGTTTGAGGGGGATGTGCCCATGATCGTCGCCTCAGGTTCCGAGAACCCTTCGCATTTTCCACACGTCTCACTTTGAGGACATAACCATGCCAACTTATCGCGCGCTTGTGATGTGGATGCTCGTGGCGGCGCTCGTGCCGCTCGTCTCGGCCGTCCAGGGCGCCCCGGCTGAAAAGGCCGCCGCGCCGGCGCCTGCGCCGGCCGCCAAACCGGCTGCGACGCCCGCCGCCGAAGCCGCCGCGGAGTCGCCGTCCGTCCGCGAGGAGAGCATCTATATCCCCTACACCAAACTCCGCGAGGTCTTCGAGAAGGAAGGTCGCGGCGTCTTCCTCCCGTACGAGAAGTTCATGGACCTCTGGCGGTCAGCGCGCGAGAAGACCGCCCCCGCGGTCGAGCCGAAGCCCCCCGTGGACTTCCTCATCTCCGAGGCCGAGAACAAGGCCACCGTCTCGAAGGACGTCGTGACCGTCGCGGCGACCCTGCGCCTCGAAATCCTCAAGGAAGGCTGGAACGCCGTGCCGCTGCGCCTGGGCGACGTCGCCATCACCAAGGCGACGCTCGACGGCGAGCCGGCGCGCCTCATCGCCGAGCCGGGCGCCGGCTACAAACTGCTCGTCGAAAAGAAAGGCAAGGACCCGCGCCAGTATGCACTGGCCCTCCAGTTCGCGAAGGCCTACACGAAGGCCCCGGGCCAGAACAGCGTCTCGTTCGAGAGTCCGCAGGCCCCCGTGAGCAAGTGGGAAGTCCGCATTCCCGAGTCGGGCGTCAAGGTGAGCGTCCATCCGCTGCTGGCGGCCACCGAGGTCCCGCCCGCCGCGGGCGCCGCCGAGGAGACGGTGGTCCTGGCCTTCGTCGGCGCGGCGCCGACCGTGCGGCTCGACTGGACGCCCAAGGCTGAAGGGGCCAAGGGTCTCGAGGCCCTCGCCAGCGTCCAGGTCCAGCAGCAGACAAGCATCGAGGAAGGCGTGGCGCGGACGCGTGCCCAGTTGGCCTACGACATCAGCCGCGCCGAACTCGGCCGCCTCGAACTTGAAGTCCCGGCCGACCAGAAGGTCGTCAACGTCTTCGACCCGAACGTCCGCGAGTGGTCCGTCGCCGCCGCCGGTGAAACCCAGAAGATCACCGTCCAACTTTTCGAACCGGCCAAGAAGTCGCAAAACCTGGCGGTGGACCTGGAGAAGTTCGCTGCCGACCAGGGCGCCATCAAGGTCCCGCTCCTCAAGGCCCTCGGCGTCGGACGCCAGCAGGGGTTCCTCGTGGTCCGCGTGGCGCAGGGCCTGCGGGCCGAGGCCGCAGACCGGACGGGCCTCGCGCAGGTGGACGATGCCGAGTTGCCGCAGGCCCTTCGCGGCCGGTGGGACTTCGCCTACCGCTACGCCGCGCTGCCCTACGGCCTCACGCTCAAGATCGAGAAGGTCCAGCCGCGCGTCGTCGCGGAGTCGCTCCTGGAGGTCCACCTGGCGACGGACGGTCTCACCCTGATCCTGACGTCGGCTATTACGGTCGAGCGGGCCGGTGTCTTCCGTCTCGAGTTTGAAGTGCCGGAGGGGTTCGACCTGACCAAGGTCGGCGTCGAGGCAGTAAACGAAGTGGTCGACTATCACCTCGAAGGCGAGAAGAAGACGCGCCTCGTCGTGAACCTGGCGCGCAAGGCCCTCGGCGGTTTCGGATTCCAGATCGTCCTGCACCGGGCCCTGCACGAGCCGGACCTCCTGGCGCCGACCGGCAAGGCCGCGGCCATCGCCCTGGCGATTCCGCGCGTGGCGTCCGCCTCACGTCAGGCCGGACGGCTCTTCGTCATTGCTCCCGAAAGCCTGACGGTCAATCCCGTCAAGACCGATGGCCTGCGGACCGTCACGTTTGCCGAGGCGGTGCTTGGCGGCATGAAACCGACCCCGGCCAAAGGCGAGCGGCCCGTCCTGGCCTTCGCCTACACGCAGGAACCCGTCACGTTCGCGCTGGCGGCCGAACGGCGCAAACCCTACGTGACCGTGCGGCAACTCCTGGCGGCGCGGATCGAGTCCGGCGTCGTCAAGTACGAGGCGACGCTCTTCTACGAGGTCCAGTACAGCGGCGTGAAGAGCCTGCGCCTGGACGTGCCGAAAGACCTCGCGAGCGACATCCGGATCACCACCTCCGGCATCCGCCATCAGCCGGTCGAGGATGCGCCGAATCTGAAGGACCTCGCCGCGGGCTACGAGCCTTGGGCGCTGGCCGGCGAGAGCGAGTTCCTCGGCAACGTCGAGGTCCGCCTGGCCTGGGAACGCAAGATCGAGCAACTCAAAGTCGGCGACAAGATTGAACTGGCCATCCCCAGGCTCATCCCGCGCGGCACGGACCGCGCCTGGGGCCAGATCGTCCTCGTGAAGGCCGAGACGATTGATGTTCAGGAAGCGCCCGAAGCCGGCAAGGTGGCCGGCCTGCGTCCGATTGACCCTCAGCAGGACCTCATGCCGGGCGCGTCGGTTCCGGGCGCCGCGCGGGCCTTCGAGTTCCACGAAGACTGGGCCCTGGCGGTCGTCGCGACGATGTACAAACTCGAAGAGGTCAAGCGGACCAGCGTCGAGCGGGCCCTCCTGCGGATGGTCATCACCCGGAGCGACGTCGTGCCCGTCCAGGCCCTTTACCGGATGCGGAGCGCCCGCCAGCGGCTCCTCGTCAAACTGCCGCCCAACATTTCCTTCGACGCCGAGCCTCTGCGCCTGACGACCGTCGAGCGCGAGGGGCCGCGGGCCGGACAGCCCGTCACGCGGTCCATCTCGCTCGAGCGCGGCGACCAGGAAGGCAGCACCTTCTACGTCCCGCTCCTGGGCACCAGCCCCGACGAGCCGTTCCTCCTGGAACTCCGCTACACCGTCACCGGCGGGGGCCTCGTGCTGGATGGCCCGACCTTCCCCGAGGAGCCCGCCGTCCAGAAAGTGTACCTCTCGGTCTATATGCCCGAGGAGTGGGACTACCTCGGCTCGCGCGGTCCGTGGACCGACGAACTGGTCTGGGTCCTGATGGGCGACGGGTCCCTCAAGCCGCGCGCCACCCAGACCGATGCGGACCTGATGGAGAAATGGTTGCTCGAAGGCTGGGCCCGCCTGCCGGGACTCCAGGAAAATTTCCCGACCGACGGGAGCCATTACCTCTTCTCGGCCCTCCGTCCGGCGGCGCCCCCCGAGGGGAGCCTCCGCCTGACGGCCGTCCGCGGGACGTACCTGGCGATCGGCCTCTTTGTCGTCATCGCCGGCCTCGGCGTGGCGCTCGCGTTCACGCGCGCCGCGGTGCGTCTGCTGGCGATCGGCGCCGGCATCGTTCTCCTGGTCCTGGCGGCGGTCTTTTTGCCGACGTTCGCCCGGCAGATTGCCGGCGGCTCGATGGCAGCCGCCGTCTTCGTGGTCCTCGTCTTGTGGGCCCTGTGGTACTTGCTGGTGACCCGGCCGCGCGACCCGAACGTGATCGCTCGCCGCGAGGCGCGCGAGGCGGCCCGGCTGGCCGCGGTGCGGTTCGTCGCCTCCCGCAAGAAAGCGCCGGCCCCGCCCGCCGCCGCCAAGTCGGACGAGATTCCGATGGCCGAGGAGGTCCCGCCGCCGACGCCTCCCAAGCCGCCAAGCAAGGACGCCGCCAAGGGCGACGCGGGAGGTGAGCCCCATGCGTAATCTTCTCACCATCCTGGCACTGGCGGTCTCCGCCGCAGCGCTCGCCTGGAGCGTGGCCGCCGCGGCCCCGTCGCCGCCTGCCGTTGCCGCAAATCCACAATCCGAGGTGAAAGTCCGCGAACTTTACGTTCCCTTCGAGGACCTGAACGTCCTCCTGGAGAGCGGCCCGCAGCGTATCCTCCTCTCGCGCCAGGAGTACCAGGAACTGCTGGCCAAGGCCCGGAAGGTCGCTGAGGAGCGGCCACCCACGAAGGCCCTGCTCCTTTCGGCCGACTACTCCGTCGCCGCAGGCCAGGAACGGGCTGAGATTACGGGCACGCTCACGATTCACGTTCTGGAGGACGGACTCCAGACGGTCGGCCTCGACGTGGCGGGCGTGGGCCTCCGGGCCGCGCGGCTCGACGGCCGCAGCGCGCCGCTCGGCCTGGCCGACGACGGCCGCCTGACGCTCTTCGTCGAGGGCAAGGGGCCGCACACGCTGGTCCTCGAGATGGTGGCGCCGATTCAGACGACGGCCGCCACGCAGGTCCTCGCCTTCCGGCTTCCGTCGCCGGCGGCCTCGCGCCTGGCGATGACCATCCCCGGCGACGTCGAAATCAAGTCCGGCGCGCCGGTGCTCCAGCGCGTCTTCGACGAGAAGGCCGGCCAGACCCGCGTCGAACTCCTCCCGCCGCGCGGCGACGTCTCGCTCGTCATGTCCCTCAACAGCCGCCTGAAGCGGAAGGACCGCGTCGTCGTCGCCCGCAGCGTCCTCGTGGACGAGGTGACGAGCGGCTACGAGCGGCTCCACGCGACCGTCTCGATGACGGTGCTCCATCGGCCGGTGGACCGGTTCCGCTTCGCGCTGCCGGCCGGCTTCGAAGTGACGGACGTCCGGACGCCGCTCCTGGCGCGGTGGGAGGTCCAGGCGGAAGGCGACCGTCGCATCCTCGATGTCCAACTGCGAGAGGAGACGACCGACCCGGTGGTTCTCTCGCTGGCGGCCATCCGCACGGCGCCGAACCTGGCGGCGTGGGTGCTGCCGCGGATCGAACCGCTCGACGTGGCCGGCCAGGTGGCCGTCGTCGGCCTCCTCGTCGAAGATCGCCTGAAGGCCGAGTCCATCGCGCCCGAGGGCCTCATCCCGATTGACACGGCGACCCTTGCGGCGGCGCTCCCGGCGACGGTCCTGGAGGCCGGGCCGAATGCCGCCCGTCTCCGCCCGGTCGTGGCCTACTATGCTCCGCAGGCGGCGTTCGGACTGGCGGCACGGTTCGCGAAGCCTCCGGCCGAACTGGCCGTCACGACGAACCTCCTCCTCACCTTGAGCGACGGCGGCCAGCAGGTGGGCGGCGGATTCGCCCTCCTCCCGCAGGAAGAGAAACTTTTCGGCCTCGATTTCACGGTGCCCGCCGGCTGGGACGTGACCAGCGTCACGAGCGACTCGGGGCCCCTTCCGTTCGAGCGCTACGTCGTCGCCCGTACGGGCCGCATCCACGTCCGTTTTGCCGAGGGCGTCCCTGCGGGCGAGGAGCGGCGCGTCTATTTCCAGGCGACCGCCGTCCCGGCCGGGTGGTTCGGCGACTGGACGCAGACCGCGGCGGAGTTCCCGGTGTTCGCCGTGATCGGCGCGACGCGCGACTCGGGCGCGATCGCCGTGGACGCCCGCGACGACATGGTCGTCCGCCCGCAGTCGCTCGAGCGCCTCACGCCCCTCGACGAGAACGAAAAGGAGAAGTACGGCCTTAAAGGTTCGAGCACCACGCTGGCCTATCGCTACGAGGGCGGCCCCTGGGCGGCGCGCCTCGCGGTCGAGCGGACCGCGCCGCGGCTGACGGCCCAGACCTACTCGTTTTTCCGCCTCCAGCGCGACACCCTGGCCGCCCACTATGAAGTGGTTTTCGACGTGGCCGAGGCGCGAACGCGGCACCTCGTGATCAGCCTGCCGAAAGATACGCCCGAGGCGATTACGATCCGCGGCTTGGGCGGCGTCGCCCTCAAGGAATACACGGCCGAGACGGTGGGTCCGAAGGGCGCCGAGCAGCGCCGATGGACCGCCATCCTGGCCGAACCGCGCAAGGGGCGCATCCGCCTGGCCGTGGATTTCCAGCAACGCCTATCCGGCGACGAGGAGAAGCCACTCGCCCTGCCGGTCATCGCCGCCGGCGGCGTCGCCTACCAGTCGGGCCTCGTCGCCGTCGAAGGCAGCCCCGAACTCGACGTCCAGGTCGCCGAGCATCCGCGCCGCGTGGACGTCGGCGAACTCGTGGACGCCGAGTACCAGCCCGGCAAGCGGCTCCTGGGGGCCTATGGCTTCGTCGGCGACCCGGCGCCCGTCAAGGTGACGGTCCGCCGCGACCCGGCGGCCGCGCTGCCCCGATCAATCGTTCAGCGGGCCGAAATGGATACCCGCGTCGGCGTCGAAGGCCGCGCCCAGACCGTCGTCCGGTTCCTCCTCAAGACCAAGGCCCTGTACCTGGAAGTGCGGTTGCCCAAGGACTCGACGCTCTGGACGGCGGCGCTCGACGGCAAGGCCGCCAAGCCCCAGCGCGAGGGCGACCGCGTGCTCCTCAGCCTCCCGCCCGGCGCCGAAGGGGCCGTCCGCGACCTGACGCTGGTTTACGAAACCCCCGTGGCGGGCCTGGGCACGTGGAAACGGCTGGAAGTGCCCGCGCCGAAACTGTGGCTCCACGCCGGCCCCGAGGCCGCGGGCGAAGAGGTCCCGGTCGCGGACCTCCAGTGGCGCCTGTACCTGCCGCCCGGATTCAAGGTCGTCCGCTCGGAAGGGACGGTCGTGACCGACGAGGTCGCCCCGCCGCAACTGGCGGTCGCGTCGCTCGCCGGGGGCCTCTGGCGCGGCGCAGGCGGCGCCGACTTCTCGAACGGCCTCGTGGCGCTTGTGGCGGCCACCGCGACCCCCAAGGCGGCCTACGAGGCTGAGACGGAGATTACGTCTCGCGGCAGCGGCCGAGTGTCGTCGTCCCGTCGGTCGCTTGCTCCGATGTACAGCATCGTTGGTCCTGAGGCGACTGGCGCGCGGGAGCCGGCCGCCGAGTCCCCCGTAAAGGCCGGTGAGAAAGCGGAAGCTCCGAAGTCGGCCCCCGACTACACGCACGTGGACAAGTCGGACCTGGCGGCCCTCGAGGCGGGGGATAAGGCGAAGGCCCCCCCCGCGCCGCCGGAGACCGCTTTGCCGATGCCTGTGCTTGCGTCACCCCCGCCGGCGAAACCTGCGCCGGCGCCCAAGCCGGCGTACACCTGGACCCTCGAAGGCGTTGCCAGCCTTCCGATTGATTTCGACCGGACCGGTCTGGCAATCACATTCCGAAGCCTTGGCGCCGAACCGCGGCTGGACCTGACGGTCGTGGACCGCCGGCGGACCGACGCCCTGGCGCTCGGCCTCGCGCTCGCGGTGCTCCTTGTGGGCGCGGCGATGACCGGAGCGCGGGCCGGCCGCAAGGTCGTCTACGTCCTCGGCGTCGCGCTCGCGGCGACGCTCCTTCCGATTGTGAGCGGGCGCCTGGAACTGGCGATGGTCGTCAACGGCATATTCTATGCCGCGTGCCTCCTGATTCCGTATTACCTCCTGGCCGCCTTCGTGCGATGGATCATCCGTCCGAGCCGCGGCCCGGTCGCCCGCCGCGCGGCCACGGCGGCGGGTGTGATCCTGGCGCTCGCGGTTGTGGTGGCGGGGGCGACGCTCGCGTCGGCCGAACCGCCGCCGATTGTCGTCCAGGTGGTTCCGCCTCCGGCGCCCGTCAAGGTGCCCGAGGACGCCCTGATCGTCCCCTACGACCCGGCCTCGAAGACGGGCATCCGGAGCGTGGACCGGCTGCTGGTGCCGTACGAGAAGTTCCGCGAGTTGTGGGACCAGGCGCACCCGGAGCAGCCGCTCGATGCGCACCGGCCGCCCGAGCCGTACGCGATGGCGGGGGCCGCGCTGGCGGCGACGCTCAAGGGCGACGATTTTCTTCTCATCGAAGGATACATTGATATTGATGTTCATGTTGACGGTTTCGCCGTCGTGCCGCTGCCCCTCGAGGGCGGCGTTCTGGCGAAGGCCGACCTCGACGGCAAGCCCGCCCGCCTCGGCGTGACCCAGGCCGCTCCCGGATCGCTCCCGGCGGTCCGGATGGAAGGTTCCAAGCAAGTGGCGGTCGAGAAGGACGGCGCTGCGAAGATCATCGAGCGGCCCTCGGTCCCCAGCGCGTTCCTGGTGCTCTATGCCTCGGGCAAAGGCCGGCACCGGCTGGACCTGGCGGTGCGGATGCGCCTGGAAAAGCAGGGCGGATGGCGCGTCGCCCAGGGGTGGCTCCCGGCGGCCCCCGCGACCGCCCTGACCTTGACCGTGCCGGACGCCGGGACGGAGGTCCGCCTCGGCTCGGTCCGCGACCGGCGGTCCTACGAGACGGCCTCGGCGGGCCAGACCATCGCGACGGCCCTCGGCGCGGACGGGGCCCTCGCCGTCCAGTGGCGGCCGAAGGTGGCCGAGGGGCAGATTGACCAGACGCTGACGGCCACGTCGGAGGCCGCCTTCGACGTCCAGGAAGACCAGTGGCGGCTCCGGTGGCGGATGGACCTCGAGTTCCGTCGCGGCCAGCGCGAGTTCTTCACGATCGAGTTGCCCGCGGGATACCTCGTCGAGAAGGTCGAAGGCGAGAACGTGCGCGGCTGGGAACTGAAGGAGGCCGACGGGCGGCCGACGCTGGAGGTCATGCTCCTCAAGCCCGCCAAGGAGCGCGAGGCGTTTTCCGTCGCCCTCTGGCGTCCGGTCCCCGCGGCATCCAAAGGACAGGGCGGCGCGGCCGCCGGCGAGTTCGACGTGCCGGTGGTCGGCGTCGCCGGCGCGATTCGTCAGAGCGGGTACCTCAAGATCAGCCGAAGTCCGCTCCTGGACCTCCGCACCGTGACGACGAGCGGCGTGACGCGGACGGACCTCAGGGACGAGGCCGTGCGTACGGCTCGCGCGCGGCTCTCCGGGACCGGGCGGGTCGTGCGCGAGGCCCCGATGCCGGCGCCGGCCGAGGCGGTCGTGGACCAGAGCCCGCTGGGGATCCGGCCGTACCAGGCCTACACGTTCGCCGCGACGCCGTTTGCGATTCGTCTGGCGTCGGAGCCGCTGGCGGCGCGGACCTCGGCCGTCGTCCAGACCATCCTCCGGGTCGGCGACCGCGAGCGGAAAATCGAGAGCCGCGCCATCCTGACGACCGAGACCCGGCC
>Ga0307378_10010373_pt1 | contig 12098 bp, 9 predicted proteins | sample UN1MG_FD_202238 | JGI IMG/M metagenome (GOLD analysis project Ga0307378, IMG submission 202238) | Soil microbial communities from Risofladan, Vaasa, Finland - UN-1 | ecosystem: Environmental > Terrestrial > Soil > Coastal area > Acid sulfate soil | place: Finland: Risofladan, Vaasa | collected...
ACGAAGCGTCCTTTGAGTTGATCGAGATCCCGCACGTGCGCCAGTCGGGCAAGAACTCCGCCGATATTCGCATGGTTGTCGATGCGCTCGACCTTTGTTACACGAAAGAGCACGTGGACACCTTCGTCATCATCAGTGGCGATTCCGATTTCTCCCCGCTCGTCAGCAAGCTGCGGGAGAACAACAAAATCGTAATCGGTGTTGGCGTCAAGAATTCGGCCTCGGACTTGCTGGTCGCAAACTGCGATGAGTTTATCTATTACGATGACCTTGTTCGCCGTCAGCCGCCCCGCAGGAAAGCCGCCGCCAGGGAGACAGCCCGCAAGCCGGCAAAGGACCAGGTTGCCAAAACCGTCAAGCCGCCGGCCGAAGATAAGAAACAGGAGGCATGGGATCTGATTGTCGAGACCTATGAGGCTCTGGTTGAGGAACGCGGGGAGGGGGAGAAGATATGGGGTTCCATGATCAAGCAGACCCTGAAGCGTCGCAAACCCGGCTTCAGCGAATCCTACTACGGCTTCCGGTCTTTCGGCCAGATGCTGGAGGAGGCCGGAGCGCACGGAATCCTCGAACTGGAACGTGAAGAAAAATCGGGCGGCTTCATCATCAAGAGTTGCCAGGCTCCGTAACGGTCATTAGGCCGAACCAAAAGATCGACGGCGGCCTATAGGTGTAGATGTAGGATGGGCAGGTTCTCCTGCCCATGCGGTTCCTTCCGGATAAATGTATAGTGTGTTCCCATCCCGCGAAAAACGGCATGCAATTTTTTTGACAACCCTGTTGCTTTGCCCAACATTCCATGCCATAATACTTGTTATAAGCGAAGAAGACCAAAACAAAGAGAGCATGGTGTCTATTGGCTTATCGACGTCGGCGTCGACGGAGAAGTAAAAAATGAATCAGAGCAAATTACCCCCTAATTGGGACGAGAAGCGTGTGCAAGAGGTTCTTGCACACTACGAATCACAGTCAGAAGACCAGGCTGTTGCTGAGGATGAAGCGGCATACGAAGATCCCTCTCAGACAACCATGGAGATCCCAAACGATCTCGTCTCAAAAGTACGCGAACTCATAGCAAAAAGAGCAAGTTAAATACTGCTCGTTTTTTTTCTATTGCTTTGCCCGCTGAGCCATGCTATAATTCTCGTCCTAAGCGAAATGCACCAGGATGTGGCGAGTCAACCGAGATAGTGGGCCGAACCGACGAGAACAGACGGGGACGTCTTGAACGGAAAGAAGAACTCTGCGTTTCCCGTGTTGTGCAAACTGTATAATTATTGTTAGGTATGCCGGATGTCATGACAGACACTGAAAGATCATGGGAGAAATTTCTCCATCCCGAAACTTTACGAGGAAACTTGATCGCGGTTGCGCTATTTATCTCGGCGTTCGAAATGTTCAAACGCCGCGTAATCGAAAAGCCAGAAACATTTTTCACAAATGGTTTCGATCAAAATGGACTAATCATCAATGAGCGTTACAAAATAGAAGTGCTGTCGAAATCCAAGAGCCGCCTTTATGCATCATTACTATGGTTTAAAGAAATGGGCGCAATTGATGATATAGACATGCAGGCTTTCGACACAATTCGCAAACACAGAAACGAAGTTGTACACGAGCTAATGGACTTTTTGTCTAATCCAAAGCACAATCTTAACCCAAATATATTCCAGAGCCTTGTTACCCTACTGGCAAAAATAGAAAGATGGTGGTTACTGAATTTCGAAATGGAAATCAATCCAGACATCGTTCCCGATTCTGTTAACGTAGAGGATGTTATTCCAGGTCCAATATGGAGCCTCCAATTAATGCTGGATATCGCTTTGGGTAACGAGCCAGAAGAAGGGTATTACTACAATGCTTTAAAGAAGAAACACACCTAATACTTTCATGGACACTGATAGAAAAACATGGCGCTACTCAGAGGGTATGTTATTTCAGATGATTATGGTGAGTGCTAACCAGCCATTTAGGGTGCGACATTTCGTACGGCTTCAATCTGGCCCTGTTGCTTTGCTCGTCGTTCCATGCTATAAACTTTGATGTAAGTTAAGGAAACCAGGGTGCTCTTCGCTCGTGAGAAAGAATGCAGGACAAGACGATACAATAACTTATCGTCCACAAAGAACCAGCCTGTATTTGCCGTTCTGTACAGACTATATAATTATTGCCATATACCATAGGAGGATCATGATGTGCAACTCTACTCATGTAAAAAATGATATAGAATCTTGGCGGATCCAGTTAACTGAGTTGAATAACCGTTCACGCTGGTACAGCAGCCAACTCTGGCAGTTACCTTTTACCTACCTCGCAGTCACAGCTATAGCGATTGCGAACCTTGAAGGCCAAAAAAGGTGTATCATTGGATTATCATTCCTTGCAGCTTTTGTACTTGGTGTCTTTGTGTCTTGGCACATGAAAGGAATCTTGGATGGGGAGAAAAGAGCCGTAGAAGATTTAAGAGAAGTTGAGAAGAAACTTGCCCTGTCACCAACGGCCGAATACAGGAAGTACGCACAACCACTTTTTATAGTTGTGATTCTTGCCACCCTGATATTCTTAATCGTTGGAATTCTGAATTTTGCTTGAGACAAGAAATGATGACGCATAATATTGAGACCGAGCAAACTTGCTAAACGATCGCCGCTCTTCTCGTACGTTCAATGTGACAAATGCGTCAGGTCTTGGTCTGGACGCGAATCTGTCTAACCTAAGGATCAATGTAAATCGCCTTGCCGAACTTCAAGGATTTGGGGTAACTGGCCGGCTGGGGATTCGAGCTTGAGCTTGATGGCGCCGGTGGTCATCATGCCGTCGGCTTCAAGTGTTTTGGTGTCGTCCGCCGGCAGCAGGGCGGTTAGCTTTTTGCCGGATTCGTTGACATTCAGGACGTAGCCGCCGGGGATGGGGCTTAATTTGGCTTCTCCGGCGATATTATTGCTTACCTTGTGCGGGCGGTAGAGCGTTACGAACTCCATTCGTTTTGTCTTTTCCGGCGTCGTCGCCGTCAGGTGCCATTCGCGCAATTTGATTCGGGGGCGGGGATTCGGATCGTATTGATCGGTCTGCTCGAATGACAGGTCGCCCGGCGTCAGGAAATCTATGTCACAGACCACATCATCGTTTCGAACCTGGATTTGGCGCTGGCCTTTGATATCGATTTTATTCACGGCATGCAGCCAGTATTCATAAGTTGAAGGTTCCCGAGATTCGAGGCGGTCGTAAACTACTACTAATTCGGGTTTGACGAAAATTATGGCTCGCGTGAAGCGTTCGAGCGGCGTTTCATAAGCCTGGCCCGCCTCGCCTATGACGACATCCACATCCGGCGTGGTTTCGAAGGCGATGATTTCGCCCTGGGCTTTGGCGGTTCGTTTGCCCTGGCCTTTGCCGTTTACGGTGATATTATTGACCGAGCGCGTGCTCCACATCCAGCCTGTATGATGGTCGCTGCCGTAGCTGTCCCTGCGGCCAGTGCGAATAAGCAGTCGCTTGCCGTAGGCCCACAGAAGGAAGGAATTGTTCGCCTCGTAGCCGTGAGACTGTGTGCCGAAAGGGCTCGATTTGAAGACGACCTGGACGCTGTTGCCGGCGTTTGTCAGGCTGGTATTAAGGTAGGCCTGGCCGGTGCCGCCGAACAAGCGGGATTCGGGCAGGTCATCGGGCGGCGTCGCCTGGACTTTGGGCAGGTCGCCGCGGATAAAACCGATATAGCCGTCGGCAGGCTCGGGGCCGCCAAGCTGCTCGACGTACCATTGCCAGTGCCCGTTCTGCGCCTGTGCGGCAAAAGTGCTGACCAGCGGCACGTTCTGCTTTGCCGTGCGAGTTGCCGTTAAGTCGCCGAAGCCGCCGCCGATTTTGCCGGGCGGCATGAGGTACATCGGGTAGTAGCCGGCCTCCGAGTAGAACGGTTTGTCGAAGGCGTTAATCCCCATCGCCTCGCGCATCACATCGGCCCACCAGGTGAAACGGTTCTGATAGCTGGCCCAGTAGGATGAGCCCTCGTGCCAGCCGCCGTCGTCATCACTCCAGACAGGATACACATTGAAAAATACATTCGTTGCGAACCAGACCCAGTCCTCGGCGCCGTCGACCTCGCCCATAAAAGCGATGCCGACCTCACCGAGAAAATGCCACGCCCTGTTCCAGTGACTCGAATACGGCCGCCACAGGTGACGCGGGCAAAGGTGCTGGTACATCTCCTCACCGCGGATTTTCATTACCTGCCGGCAGATATATTTCTCATCTTGGCTAAGCAGGTCGTTGACGAACGTGTACGTGCGGGAAAAGTAGTAATTGTAAGGCATGCCGGCCTCATCGTTGTAGCGATAGCCCGTGCTGCCTTTGGGGTCCCACTTGGCGCATTCAAGCAGGATTCGTTTGGCCTCAAGGCCGTACTTCTCCGGCCCGCCGAGCAGCCGGGTGAACGCGAGAGTGGCGGCACCGTTTAACGCCCGGATAGTATAAGTCCGGTTGCCCCACCATATCTCGCGCCACGGGTCGCTGTTACGGATAGTACCCTCCGGATACTTCGGCGGCTCTTCGGTCGCAGGCGGTCTGGCCATGAGCCTATCGCAATCTTTGACAAGCCGGCCATACTCTTGCTTCATCTTGCCCTGCGCCAGTTCCCGCAGCCGGCCGAGATTCTCCGGTCGCATGAACAATCGCGGATGGCTTTTCGGGATGCGTGCGATAAGCTCTTCGCGAGCCGGCAGCGGCATCGCCGAGGCGTCACCGGCAATCGTGAATGTTCGCGCCGTGCTCCAGTTCGTATTCACGCCGTTCTTATCTTTACCGCGATAACGCCATGTATAAGTGCCCGGCTCAAAAGTCCGCGGCGGGCAATGCACGTTGAATTGAAGATCATCCGCCCGGTATTCGATCTTTTTGAACTCCGCATCAGCGGCGCACTGGATCTCCCAAGCCAGGCCGGCCTGAGGCCGCCAGCTAAAGCTCGGCGGATTCACCTGCGAGACCGAACCGGCGGCAGGGCGGTAACCCCATTCGCCCGGCTCGGCGGGACGCTGGTCCAACTCGGCGCCAAAACCCGGCGTCACACACAGCAACACGAGAGAAATCCCCGAGGCAAGCACATTTATCAGATTCCTGGTCGTAGAATGTCTAAGGTCCTTTTTTGTCAATTTCATGTCGCAGCATCGCCTCATAAAGTGAAAGTTGTATATCGAGAATCTCTTCGAAGCTCACCCGGCAGCCTTCTTTCAGCCCGTGGGGACATTCGAACGTAAACGAACCTGCACCGCTGATATGGTACAGGGCACTTGTAAGATTAAAGGAGCTCGGATTGGCGCCGCCTTCAGGTTTGACTTCGAAAAAGCCCCCATGAGGCAAATCACGTCCGGCGAGAATTTCATGGCACTTTTCGGCCAGCAAGCGAATATCCTGCTGGATTTCGACGGTGACATACGCGGGGCGTAAAACTGCCGGTTTGTTCTCATGACTGTGAAGCGAGACGGCCAGATCGGGCCCTTCGGCGGCGGCGACCTTCAGGATCGCGGGAGCTTCCGGCCCCATCGGGTCGAAAAATTCATCGTGCATGGGATTGATTCCCTTGTCGTTAAAATAGCAGCCCAAAAATCCGACGTCGTCACCGGCCATCGGGTGCCGGCGCTTGCTCTGGGGCCAGCCGCAGAAAGTGTCGTCGCTCCAGGTACCCTGGCCCCAGAACCGAAGGTCGTCACCCTCCATTCCGCAGAGGCTGCGAGGCTCGAAACGCGCGATGCCGTCGGGATTGCCTTGGGGTATAATCAGCAGCCGGCTCTGCTCACCGAGGGCACGAAGTTTCGCATGCTGTTTTCCCCGCATGTCTTCGCCGCTCTCCATTATATTTATGAAGTTGACCAAACCCGTCAGTCCTTCGACTTCGGCTCCATGCACGGGACCGACGAAAAGGATTACGGGCTTTTTTCTCGCCGGCTTGTCCATATACGCGGCCGGCTCTCTGCCCCCGACGGCGGAATTGAAGTTGGCCTTGTGCCCGAGCTTTTCTTTTTTGCCGTAAGTGACAAGATGCATCGGCCTGCCGCCGGGAGAAATCGCTATTGTACTGACCTTGCCTTCGGTAAGCTTTTCGAAGCGCCCCGACAGGCCTGTGACATCACCAATCCAGAACCCGGGAATTTTTCGCTCGGGTATTCTTCGAACAGCCTGCTCATAAGTCATCGTCGTGACCTCAGCAGCGTCCGCAACAACCGAACTTAGCGCGGACAACGCAACAACAGAAAGAAATAAGCTATCGAGCCAACGTGTCTTTCCTGCCATTATTTCCCCTTCTCAAAAAGAAATCGCCGTCCATTAGAAGCCTGGATATTTTCCTTCGTGAATTGCCAGACCGATCTGTTCGATACTCTTTAGCCGCCCGTTATACCACAAAAGCCAGCGTTCCGGCTGCTTTTCATAGACAGCAAAAGGTTTGTAACAGGCATCACCGTCCCATGTGTTATCGCCCGGTGCAATAATCGGATTTTCCGAATATCGCTGCCAGCCGGTTATGCCGTCGCGCGAACGGGCCATGCCGATCTGAGCCTTATTAACATCTTTAAAGCCAATATAGAACATCAGGTACGAATCTCCGTCCCGAACCACCTGGCACGCCGTCACTTTGTGCTGTTCCCACTCATTGCCCGGCTCGGCGGCGAATATCGGATTGGACGGCCGTTTGGTCCAGCGCAGGCCGTCGGGGCTTACAGCATATCCGATCGCATCCGGCTCGTACTGCTCACCACCCGAATACCACATACGAAACAGTGCTTTTTCTTCGTCCCAGAGGACGTGGGGACACATTACGGCAACCTTTTCCCACGGTTCCTCGGCCGACAGGACCGGTTTATTGCCGGCGCGTTTCCACGCTACTCCGTCATCACTGGTCGCATAGCCTATCCACGATCGATCGGGTGACTGTCCCGTATACCACATATGATATCCGTCTTTTCGCTTTACGACAACGGGCCTGTTGACACGATCCTCCCAGCCGGATTCAGGATTTGGTTCCAGTACGATTTCCGGCGTGTTCCAGTGCATCCCGTCGGGGCTTTCGACCAGGGCAATCGACTCTTTCGGACGCCAGGAAAAATACATGCGGTAAGTATTTTCTTCTTTTAAAACCGCCACATCGAAGCACGTGCCGAGTTTGCCTCCGAGAACGGGATTCTTCTCATACTTGCGCCACCCGGCGGTGGTCCGACTGCCTCTTTCGACAGGAGGTAATCGGCCCGTAACGCGGGTGAGGATTTGCGATTGTATGATTTCTTTGCCATCCGCAAATACACGCAGACCTTGACCCTTGCCGTATTTGTCACCGGTTTTGTCCCATAGAATTGTGATAATTCGGCCGTGGTAAAGTACATTATCGAGGCAGAACCAGTCCCACATCCCGGCAGGCACCAGCGGATTGACTTCGACGATGTCGCCGGATTGAGGACGCAGGCCAACCAGGCCGGAAATAATCAAATCGCAATAGCTGGAGTGATTGTAATCCTTGCCGCGTTCTTTGCCGCCCTTACTGTCGCTCCATGTGCCGTCTTTCCAGCTTTTCAGTCGCGTTCTTGCGATCCAGTCGCCGGTGAAGGGATTGAGATTTTCATCTATCCAGGGAACAATTTTGCCGTCTTGGCGCTTGAGGCGGTGGCATTTCGTATAGATTTTCAGGATTTCGAAATAGTCCGTTTTACTTACGGCGTCCTGCTCGTAGTTATTCAGAACATTCGCCATGGCTGTCAAGGTCACCGCCGTCGACATCGGCCAGCTCGGCCCGTTCCATTGGCACTCGTGGTCCTCGTACGATATCTTGAAGCCTTTGTGACGCTGCTCGGCCGTAGTGGGGCCGTATGGGGCATAAAAGCCCTTGGGGTCCATCAGTTGTTTCCATGCAACCTCGTAATCCCTGCCGGCATCAGGCAGATTGAAATACCAAGGTGTATAGCCGTGCAGCTCGCGGACATCGACAAGCCTCTCGCCATTTCGCGGCAGAGTCTTGAAAAACTTCGCCTTGTCATCCCAGAGCCTGGTTTGGACAAGAGTTTTGAGCTTTCGCGCCTTTTCCCGGAACTGCTCGGCGATATCCTGCCGGTCTGCGATCAAAGCTATCCCGGCAATAGCCACAGCGTCACCATACATGTATGAATTGATAGTAGCGCGTTTTCCGCTGCCGCCAACAGAAACTTCCATACCATCGCGGTCGTCGATTTGCCAAAACAGGCCGTCCTGTTCGAGCCTTTCTTTCTCCCATTCCCCGTAGTTGTTGATTAAGTCTTCAAGTAAATCCGTGATATGGTTCCTGTCCATGGTCACCAGATACCTTGCCCAGAGAGCGTCGGCGGCCCAGAAGCTGTAACTCCGCAGGCTGCCTCCTTTGCGGAACCAGAAAATTGCGTAGTCATCGAGATACTTATTGTCATGCAGCCAGCGGCCTTCGAAGAAGTGATGTCCCGCTGCGCAGCTAATCGTGTTGTGCTTGCCGGCCCAGGGAACTTCCGGCAGGAATTCGGAAATCACAAAGCCGTCGGGCGTGTTCTTGATATGTTTTCGATAGGTCCACCAACGGAAGTAATAAGTCCGTTCAATATCCTTGTCGGGACACTCGAATAGTGGAATGTTGGCTTTGAGAAATTCCCACGCCTTTTCGTTGGAAATGTGCCGGACGTACAATTCCTCGTCGTTTTCGTTGAATGCGTCAACGTAATGCTTAAACGAATTCGCTTTCAGCACGAGCGCATCACGTGCATAGATAACTACATCAGCATTTATGAAAAATATGAATAGAAACACAAAGCCGACTATTCCTGCACGTACATGTTTGTCCTGCATTTTCACGCTACCCAAACTATAAAAGGCCTGCCTGCCGTTTTTTCCGTTGATCTTATCTGTAATTGCAGCGATCCGTAAATACTCATTTAATAACTTATAGTTTTTATTCGTCACTCCTTCTGAAAGGCCTTTTCCCATTCTTCCTGAAGCTTGTAAAATTGCTTGCCATATATTTTTGGGAGCAACATTTTGTTCGTCCAGTGAACGACTTTGCTATTTGAATTCTTAAGGTCCTTATATGCTTGTAGGAACTTGTCCTCGCCATATTTATCTATCAGAAACTTAACAAAGGAAGCTGCTTCGGCATAAGCCACGGAAGGGCGGCTTTGCGGCGAGCCGATTTCGTCGTACGTTATAAGCTCCTCAAGCTCTATCCACTCATCCTTGCTCTTCAGCTCTCTGCCTCGCTCATAAATAGCGGCCCTGCCGCCGCCCAAATCATCCAAACCATGTGCTCCGAGCCTCTCGGACATATAGACTGCAAAGCCTTCATTGAACAAAGCCGGCGGATTGCCGAACCGACGCATCAAGACGTGAGTCGTCTCGTGGTAAGGATCGAGCTGTTCCTGTTCGTTGTAGATTTCGACTATCGTGCTGCCGTACGCCCAGCCTCGTCCTTGATGCCCGGTTTCCGCGTGCTTTGTCCGGCCGTCCTCGAACAGCACCAGGCGGATTCGTATATCGGAATCCTCACCCAGGAACTTACATATTTCCTGGAAACCTCTGTCTTTCTGCTCGGCAATTCGGTCGATTCCCTTTGCCGCCGTTGAGTTCTTGAAATAGTAGATATCGAAATGTTTCGTGCCGCGTTTCTCCATCTCCGGCAGCAGACGCTCTTCCCAGTTCTGCCAGCCCAAAACGCGAGGCAGGTATCCCGCAATCCAGTCAATCTTCCACTGGCTATCCTGCAAAACAAAATCTATCGTCCAGTTCCGCTTCTCATCGGTCGCCGTCAAAGTAAAGACGCCGTCTCGTTCGACAACACCTGCCGGCTGCAAGTTTAGAAAATCTTCTCTCTCCCACCAGAAGGCAGAGTCGAGCGGACGCTTCGGATTCATTATTCGCTTGAAGGCTTCCAATCCCGGCGATTGAAATTCCGCATCCTGATAGTCCTTCGTGAAATGCCGCCAGGCCTCTTCGTACTTCTGGTCTTTGATAAGATTCTGTATCTGTTGGAATGCCTCGATAACGGCTTTAGACTCGGTTTCCGGGGCTGGCTTTGCAGCGGTTTGACTGCCCTTGTAGTGTTCCAGGTCACTCCCGGTGTACCTTCTCTCGCCGAAGGGCTCCTTGCGCTCGTTGCCGTCATGCGAATCGGGATTGAAGAATCTCAGCCGGAGCAACGTTTTATCTGTGATCGGGCCTTGAATCTTGAAAGCAAACCGGGTCCATTTCGTTTCGTGCTCTCTGAGGGTATCGGAAAAAGATGTCCCCCAGCCGATGCCGTTACGGCTATAGTCGGGCGAACGAGTATATATGCCGATTTTGAATATCTGTTCCTGCCGGGAAGTATTTTCCACCTTTACACGAACGATATTTTTACCCTGGCGTATAGGCTCGAATTTAACGTCCAATATTTTCAGATTATTTTTCTGTTCATCGCTACAAAGAGCCGGTACGGGTGCAATTGAGACAATTATGCTCAATATGAATGTGAGTAATATTGCTCTGCACATTTTTTACACCTCCAACGAACCAATCAGTTCTTTAACGCTGGATACATTGTGTGCAGCGCAATAAGCCTTTATACCGTCGATGATTTTAACCGCACAGTCGGGCTCGATAAAATTCGCCGTGCCGATACCGACCGCCGAAGCCCCGGCGATGATAAATTCGATGGCATCCGAAGCTGTCCGGATTCCTCCCATCCCCAGAATCGGAATACCGCGTTCTTTGGCTACGTCATTGTAGACCTTGTTGACCAGATAGACCGCGATAGGTTTTATTGCCGGGCCAGACAGCCCGCCGGTACGGTTGGCTAAGACGGGCCTGCGGATCTCAATGTCGACAACCATTGCCGTGAAGGTATTGACCAGGCTCAGTGCATCGGCGCCGGCATCGACCGCGGCGCGCGCGATAACTCCGATATCCGTCACGTTGGGTGAGAGCTTGACCATCAGGATTTTGTCGCCGGCGGCTTTTTTTACCGCTGCGGTAATCTCCATTACCTGCTCGGGATCTCTGCCGAAGCTTATGCCGCCTTTGGCAACGTTGGGGCAACTGATATTCAGCTCGAAGCCGGCGATTGCGCCGACCGATGACAGCCGCTCGGTTACGGCGACATATTCGTCGATGGTCTGGCCGGCGACATTGACGAAAACCGCCGGCGAGAACTTTTCGAGCACGGGTAGTTTCTCTTCGATGAATTTCTCTAAGCCCACGTTCGCCAGCCCGATCGCGTTGAGCATCCCCGAATCGGTCTCGACAATCCGCGGCGCAGCATTGCCCTTTCTGGGCTTGAGCGTGATACTCTTGGTAATAAATCCGCCGAGACAGTTGACATCCATGAAGTCACTAAGCTCGTCGGCATAGCCGCAAGTCCCCGAAACCGTAAAAACCGGATTGCTCAGTTTCAATCCCGCAAAATCAACCGAAATATCATCGTTATCATTCATACCGGTCATTCTAAATATCAGTAGGTTGGGGCTTGCCCCGCCTCTGTCCTAATTTTTCGATGCCGCACTTTATCATTTCATCATGGTCGAAGGCCAGATCCTGAGGCAGCTCTTCTATATTGAACCACTGGGCTTTCGCGGCGTCGTCGCCGGGGCGTATCTTGTCCTGTCCCTCGGTCGCGACGCCAGTAAATGCGATAGAAATCTGCCTGCCTCGCGGGTCACGGCCGCACGTGCCAAAGGTACGCATCTGCTCGAGATGCACTCCCGTCAGTCCGGTTTCCTCTTGCAGTTCCCTTGCCACGGCATCCTCCAATTCCTCATTCATCTCCACGAATCCGCCCGGCACGGCCCACTTGCCTTTGTACGGCTCCCTGCCCCGATTGACCAGCAACACCTGCGTTTTGCCGCCGGACAGACTGAAGACCACCGCATCGACGGTAACCATCGGCCGGGGCCAGTCGTAAATATATTTTCCTTTTTCAGCCATGAGACTCCAATATCATGTCTGCATTTTAATATGTAACCATGCTTTTTGCATTTCAATTCTTAATTTTCTTATGCCGATTGCTTCAAATCAGTCAATCGCTTACAATAATCCAATAAATATTCGCTTCTTGTGAAGGGCGAAACGAAAAACGATATACTATAAATGAG
>Ga0307378_10010374_pt1 | contig 12096 bp, 13 predicted proteins | sample UN1MG_FD_202238 | JGI IMG/M metagenome (GOLD analysis project Ga0307378, IMG submission 202238) | Soil microbial communities from Risofladan, Vaasa, Finland - UN-1 | ecosystem: Environmental > Terrestrial > Soil > Coastal area > Acid sulfate soil | place: Finland: Risofladan, Vaasa | collected...
TGCCATGTTCCTAGGGAGAACCTGATAGGTAACGAGGGGGACGGATGGGCTATTAGTCTGGGCACACTAGACGTCATGAGGGTTACAGTGGGGGCGGAGGTACTAGGTAAGGCCCAGGCGGCATATGAGGAGGCTTGGAATTACGCGTGCCAAAGGGTGGTATTTGGTCAGCCTCTAATCGATTATGAGGTAACCCAATTCAAACTGGCTGATATGGCTACTGAGATAGAGTCTGCACGGTGGATGGTTTACCGTGCTGCCTATCTCAGAGACGAAGGAAAGTTATCAAGGACCGTCAAGTATGCGTCCATGGCAAAGCTTTTTGCTACCGAGGTTGCTTCGCGCGTAATTGATGAGGCAGTGCAAATCCATGGAGGCTGGGGCGTTACAAAAGGCATGAAGGTAGAGGGTCTATATCGCGAGATAAGAATGCCCCGATTGTATGAGGGCACCTCTGAGATACAAAGATTGACTATCTTCCGCGAAATTAGCCGAGGGTACTAGCTGTGAGGATAACGATTATCCAGGATTGTGGGAATGTTAGGGGAAGTGTTTTTCCGTTGCCAGCCAGTTGCATTAACGCCCTTGGTTCGGCGGTTGAATTTAGCATACTGACTTTTAATCAGGGTGTCGCAGGTTCGATTCCTGCACGCCCTACCACCTGCTTGCAAAAGTTTAGTAATAGTTTGCTAAGCTAGGTGTTGACCCGCTATTCTGTTTTCTTCATTTTGAGCAGCCTCCAAAAGCGCCATTTACCTGTTAGCTGTCGAGCAGCACTGAAGTTGATATTGTGTAAGGATATGTGTATAATGTTGTGTAGTTGACATGTGGAGTGATGAGATGGTTAAGAAAGTGATACAGGTTCCTGTTGACGAAGGGCTGCTAAAGGACTTAGACCATTTATCTAAAAGTCAACGCAAGACCAGGTCCGAACTTATTCGTCAAGCCTGCTTGAGTTATTTACAACAAGTGAAAGATGAGGAGTTGGATAAGATTTATCAACAGGGGTATATGAGAATCCCTGAGGAACCAGAGACAGGAGAGCTACAAGTGGCTATCTCAGGCGAGTCCCTGCCTAAGGAGTCATGGTAAATGCGTCGTGGCGAGGTATGGTGGGCTGAACTGCCTCCCCCCATCGGCAGACGCCCGGTCCTTTTGCTGTCAAGAGACGCAGCTTATAGTGTCAGAACCTCGGTAACGGTAGCCGTAATCACCCGCACCATCCGTAATATTCCGGTTGAAGCGCTCCTTGGACAAGAAGATGGGATGCCAGCGAAATGTGTAGTAAATTCAGATTATATACTCACCATTCCTAAGTCCAGACTGGCTGAGCGAATTACTACATTGTCCGTGGAGAAAATGACCGATGTGGTGAAGGCTATTATCTTTGCTCTTGACCTCAGGATTTGATTTTATTTTGAAAGGTTTAGTTAGTGAGGAAGACTTCCAAAGCTAGTAAACCGTCCCTAGCGAGGAATTTTGTAAAGAGCGAGAGTGTCAAGAGACTGGGGCAACCGGACACCCTGCTTTTGACTATTTCATGTAGAAATGTCAAGATGAAAAGCGAATAAGAGCCGCCGTAAAATGAAAATCTAGAGGAGGCAAGAAATGAATACAATTGAAAGGGCATTAATGCATGCTTTGTTTGTCCACCTGCATCACAACATTGAGCATGCGATCGATTTTAGAGCAATAGAAGAGCTAAACCGGAAAGTCAGTCAGAAGTGGCCAGGAGCGTTGATTGTAGGGCCAGGAGATGATGCTGCCGTCTTCCAAATGCCGGGGATCGAAGGGTATTTTGTGGCGAAACTAGAAAGCCATTGTTCTCCCTGTGTGCCCAGGCCTTATGATGCTGTTGCCACCGGAGCTGGCGGTGCCATGCGAGATATCACTGCCATGGGAGCCAGGCCTATTTTCCTCCTAGATTTCATAGGAACCATGCCATTAGAAAATGAAGTGTTAGTAGGACCTTGCGGTTTCGCAGGCAAATGCACCTGTGGTAAATGTAAAGTAATGACCAGCCAAGAAAGGCTTAACCTGATGGCTCAGGGGTTGAGAGACATGTGTGCCGCTATGGATGTCTTCATTATTGGAGGGGGTCTTTCTACCTCTTTTACTGACATTGTCCCAGCAGCAGTGGTGGCAGTGATTGGCAAGTTAGTTACTGAAGAACCGCTCACTAAACCGGCCAAAGTAGCTGGCGACAAAATTATTCTTATTGGCGAAACCGCCAATGATGGGAATGACACTTTATTTAGAGCGGGATTAGTGCCAGAAATGCGGCCAGCTGAAGCTCTCTTTGAGGAAGAAAGGACGACGTTGGAAGCCTGTTTAGCTGCCTTTAAGACAGGCAAAATTCATGCGTGTTCTGACCTGGGAGCGGCCGGTATCGGAGCAGCCGTCTGCGAATCAGCCAGGTATGGTGGTTTTGGAGCAAAAGTCAATTTATCGCCAGTTCCGGTTAAAGTTGAGGGACTTAGTGCAGAGGAAATCCTCATTTGCGAGACTCAAGCGAGAATGGCTCTTCAAGTTTCTCCAGCAGATGCCGATGAGGTAATGGGGGCTATTCAATCCAAAAACGGAATTGCTACCATGATTGGTGAGATTACCAATGACGATAAAGAGGTATTTGAATACAGAGGGCAAACCATAGCCACTATCCCCAATAAGCCCTCTAAGGAAATTTTGGAGACCTTAAAAGGATAAACTCCTCCCCGGTGGAACGGGAAGGAGTTTATAGAACAGCTAACTAATTATTTAACAATCCCGATGGATTCTTTGGCCGGCTGGACTATCTGTTTGTTCAAGGCCTCACGGTCCCCTTCGCTCATGCCGGCGATATACTTGACCAGCTTCTTCCTAGACTCGATGTCATACTGGGTGGTGATGGCAATCTGCTCCATGACCGGTGAGCCGCCACCATGGTAGTTACCCACATTATTTATGCCGCTGGTTGCTGAGCAGAGCATGTCACCCAGGTAGCGCCAGAACTGGGCCTGGTCTTCCACCGACATATTTGGATTCCGCTTGGTGTACTTCAGGAGCAGGTCTCTGATCTCCGGGTTCACGAAATCATTCTCATGAGGGAAGGTGGCTACTACACCGCCAGCGATATCGCAGAGGATTTCAGCTTCACGCCAGACCGCCTCGCCCGACAGGCAGCGGCCGACGTTGCAGTAAATCGAATTAGGGATGTAGGAGCCGGGGCCATAAGGCACAAAGCCTATACCCGGCATGTAGACCTCCGGCTTGCCGAGGTCAGAAGCTGTGTACCCAGCGGCATACCCCAGCTCAATGGTCATAATGAGCTCAGCTAGCTTTTCCCTGACATGTGATGCCTTATGAACGTTGTTCACCTCGGCAGCGAGGGCTGCGGTCCCCAGGATGACGTCGCCGATGGCCGGCTTACAGCCTGAATAGGAATGGCGGTGGAACAAGGCGAAGAGGAGAGCCAGCACGCCCCCATGCTGCCATTCGCCGGCGAGGAAGACCTTTTCCCAGGGCACGAAGCAGTTGTCAAAAATCATGTAGGAATCTGTGGCACCTGGCACGAACCCGCGCTTGAAATGCTCCCTGGGCCTAAGGTTGTGGATAGTAACCACTTGTTTCAGCCCTTCCCAGTCGCCCGGGATGGCGAAGGCAACGGCGTAGTCCTTATCCTCTGGGCGCAATGCCCGGGTGGGCACAACCAGCACCTCGTCAGCTACTGATGCCTCAGAGATGTGCACCTTACAACCGCTGACCACGATGCCATCGCTAAGCCTCTCCTTGATCCGCACGTAGGCATCGGGGTTCAACTGATCGGCAGGCCTTAGCATCCTGTCGCCCTTGACGTCCGTCTGAGCGCAGCAGCCCACTAAGTCCTCGGTCTGAAAGCGCGTGAGCCACTTCTTGAAGTTCTCATGGTACTGGGTGGCACCGTTGTTCATCTTGTCCGCTTCGTAGGACACGTTGTAGATGGCGTTGCTAGCATCGATGCCCATGCACCGCTGGATGCAGCCGCCTACCTTCTGGCAGAGCATGCGGGTCATATCCTGCTTCTTGTGCAGGTCGTCGGTGTTCTGATGAATGTTGGTAAAGCGATTAATCCTCTCACCGGTTAGATGAGAGATGGCAGTGCACAGGTCTTGGTTCTCCGGCTTGGCTGCTTCATCAAACGTGGTGCCAAGGGTATTGAGGCAGTCCATCTGGCGTTCATCGGTGCGGTCGATCAGCTCGCCATCGAAGTAGACGTTTCGCTTCATCTTGGCCAGCCCCTGAATGTACTGTTCCTTTGATCTCATTTTTCCTCCTTACCCAATGAATAGCTAACTTGATGCCCTAACGTTTCATTCGGGTGGATAATTGGCTGATGCCATACATAATACCACACCCGGAAAAAAATGTCATGTAGGGTGACCTGAGCCCAAAAGTTTATCCACGCAAAATGTTAGACCTTGGATATGGAGTAGTTCCAGATGAGCGAGGCTAAAGTGCTACTGTCATTGCGAGCGAAGCGAAGCAAACTCGGCGAGGTGGAGTAGCCCCCAAAGCCCCACCGAGATTGCCGCGGTACTCCCGTGCCTCGCAACGACAAGGAGGAAAGCCCTCGCCACGACAACCATTATGAACCAGTGCATTCGCTTGTGCTGGCACTCGGCTTGAGTTAGAATTGGGGCTGCGTGATACAGAAAGGAGACTGTCATGAGTCGCTTCATCGCCATAGACCACCTATCTTGCACAGGATGCAAGACGTGTGAGGTAGTTTGCTCGCTCTACCATTTCGGCGAATGCAATCCTTTGAAATCAGCAATCCGCATCATCAGGAGAGAAAAGAATGGCCTTGTCTTTTGCCTACCATTAGTTTGCCAGCAGTGTGAGCAGGCACCCTGCATCGAGGCATGCCCTACTGGGGCACTCTATAGAGACAAAAAACGAGGCATTCTGACTATCGATGAAGAAGCGTGCACTGAGTGCGGACTTTGCATAGAGGCCTGCCCGGCATGGTGTATCCACATCGACACTGAGAACGGCAAGGTTATGCACTGCGATCTCTGTGGCGGGCAGCCGCAGTGTGTCCCTGCTTGCCACGCCCACTGCCTAGCGGAAGTAGACAGCGGTGAGGCGAGCGAGAAACAGAATGTAGAGTACCTTGCCTGTGTAATAGAACGGGAAGAGTTGTGGAGCTTTGTACCTGGAAAGGAGGCACGGTTATGAAATACCTCCGTGGAGGGCGAATCCTCAGGGTCAACCTCACCGACGGGACAATCAGTACTGAGCCGGTGGAATCCTATGCTGCTAGGTTCACCGGTGGCAAAGGAATCAATGCCAAGCTCCTCTTCGACGGTGTAGAGCCTTCTACAGCACCTTTTGATGCGGAAAACCTCCTGCTCTTCGGCGTTGGGCCTCTGGTGGGCACACCGTTTCCCGGTGCCTGTAGGGTAGATGTAATGTCTAAATCTCCGGTGACCGGAGCATTGGGCGATGCCGGTATGGGAGGGTATCTTGGCGCGGAGCTCAAGTCTGCAGGCTACGATCACCTGGTGATCGAGGGGAGAGCCGAGAAGCCGGTGTATCTCTCTATCAGGGATGACAAGGTTGAAATCAAAGACGCATCCTTCATCTGGGGGCATGACACCTACGAGACGGCAGAAATGGTAAGGCAGGACTTAAATGACCCGGGAGCCAATGTGGTGTCCATAGGGCCGGCGGGCGAGAACTTGGTCGTCTATGCTTTGATTATCTCACCAACAGGCAATGCCGCTGCCCGCACTGGGCTGGGGGCAGTGATGGGTTCCAAGAGACTGAAGGCCATCGCTGTGCGCGGGACCAAGGGGATAAAGGTTGCCAAGCCCCGGGAGTTTCTTGCTGCGTGCCACGAGTTGCGTTATCAGATCAAGCAGTCCCGTTTCTACCCTGACGTTCACAAGTGGGGGCTGGTCAGTATCCACGATAAGGAGATGCGTGCCGCATACGCAATGATAGGCGACACCTTTCCGGGAGCAGAAACGATCCGCGAAGTAGATTTCGCGACGAAATACCTGTATAGGCGCGTGGGCTGCTTTGCCTGCCCTGTCGCCTGCTTCGATTCATACAATTTACCGGAGCTAGGTGGAACGGGAACTATGAAGTGCAGCCCTCCAGGCGACCTCACCTGGGACCTTAAGAACCCTGACCTGATGGTCTTCTGGGAAACGTTCGTCCTGTGTCAGCGCTATGGCCTCGATGCCCGTTCCCTGTCCAACGCACTTGCCTGGCTAATGCAGTTGCACGAGCGGCATATAATCACTGCCGCAGACACCGATGGCATTCCCATGAACTGGGGCAGCCCCGAAGCCATTATATCAATGGCGAGAAAAATAAGTTACCGCGAAGGTATTGGCGACTTGCTGGCAGATGGCCTTCCAGCCGCTGCTAGGAAAATCGGTAAGGGTGCTGAAGACTATCTACTTATATCAAAGGGTTCGCCTTCCGACATGCACCTCGTTCCCGTTAAGAGCATAGTACTAGCCGCTGCCGTATCTCCTATCGGTGAGGACGCCCAGGTACAACCGCGGCTGGAATTAGCGGCTACCGGGAAGTACCTACAGGCGCAAGAGGAAGCCTCTTTCCAAGATGCTATAAAGAAGTATAAGGACAGGGCTGAGCGGGAAATAGGCAACAGGGAAGCTCCCGACCCCACGGTGACAACTGGCAAAGCTGCTTTGGTTCGCCATGATGAAGAGAGGACAGCAGTATGCGATATCAGCGGAGTTTGCACCTGGATGACTTCGTTCATCGGCCTACCAGTGGATAGCGAGACTATCGCAAATCTTATGACCCTGGGACTGGGCACCACAGTCACAGTTGATAACCTGGTCCAATCAGGCCTGAGGATGCAGTACGTGGAAAGGGCATTCGGGGCTAGGTTAGGCCTGACCCGCGACGACGACCAGGTCTCAGAGACCTATTACAACCGACTGCGGCCAGGTGGCAAAGAGAGGCCAGAAATCGGTTGCAATCATGCGGAGCTGGAAAAGATGAAGGACGACTACTACTCATTGATGGGCTGGGATGTGTCGACCGGGCTGCCTACACGCTCAGCGCTGAGTAATCTCGGCTTGCCGGATGTGGCTAACCGTTTGGGTATCTGACTAAATAGCCAGTCGCTTCGAGAGAGAACGAGTCCCAAAAAGTGAGATTGCCCCGCCCTACTTTATTGTACCATTTCTTGTGCACATGGGTTCATCTCTGCATTTCGAGGCATTGACAGGTAGACAGCGATGGCCTTAAGATAGACCTGCATAATAATCGAGGAAGGAGAAACCAATGGACCTTAAACAAGTCAATGAAAGTCTCAACCTTTACATCAGGCCCCAGACCTTCCCTCTGGCTCTCAAGCTATGTCATTCTGAAAGTGAGCTACCAGAGAAGGTCAGGATGCCAATGCGTGACCTCGGATATCAGGTTACCCTGTGTCAGGCAGTTGGACTCGCAAGGCGCTACCGGTGGACGCTGGCCGTTGGGAGCACTGACCAGTGTTGTCTCGGCGGAGCCTTGGCAATGGGCTTCGTTGCCGAACCGCCTGAAGGGACAATGCTCGAAGCCCCGGCCGAGAAGCGGCTTGAAGCTGGGAAATTTAGCCACTTGCTGATAGCACCCGTCGCGATAGCTGACTTCGAGCCGGACATGGTCGTTGTCTATTGCGACTCTGCCCAAGCGAATAGATTGGTGCAGGCAATGACCATGGGTGCTGGCCCGGGGGTCTCCGCCATTGCTTCTGGAGGCATAGACTGTGGTGACGTTGTGGGCCGGACAACTCTCAGCGACAAATGTCAGTTCATCCTGCCCAGCGGCGGTGACCGGGTCTTTGGCGGGACTCAGGACCACGAGGTGATACTCACCATACCGAGGAGCAAGCTGGAGGCAGTACTCAAAGGTCTAGAGGAGACGCATAAGCTTGGCTTCAGGTACCCGGTATTGACCGATTTGAGGCATCAGCCAGCGCTTCCGCCCTTCCTGGAGATACCTAAGGCCACCTGAGCTTTGCTGCTATTTCTAAATTGAATTCAAAGCTGGGACAATTCTCAGAACCATTTAGCAAAGGGGGCAACTTAATGGCTGAAGCTAAAGTTGGTATTATCGGCGGTACCGGACTGTACGAAATAGAAGGCATGACCGATACAAAAGAAATAAAAGTCAAAACGCCTTTCGGCGACCCGAGCGACGCTATTACTCTGGGCAATTTAGAGGAAGTTAAAGTAGCTTTTCTTCCCCGGCATGGGAAGGGGCATCGCATCAGCCCCACTGAGCTGCCGGCAAGGGCCAACATCTATGCATTGAAGTCCCTGGGAGTGGAATGGATAATCTCCGTCGCCACCGTAGGCAGCCTGAAAGAGAAAATCAAGCCTCTAGATATAGTTATCCCGGACCAGCTTATCGACCGCACCTTTTTACGGCCAAGCACCTTTTTTGGCAGAGGAATAGTGGGGCATATTCCTTTTGCCGAACCGTTCTGCCCAATCCTCAGCAACATACTTTACGAATCCGCCCGCACGACAGGAGTTGAAGTTCATGACGGCGGCACCTGCATTACCATGGAAGGACCTCAATTCTCCACCAGGGCTGAGTCGGAGTTATATCGTTCCTGGGCAGCCGACATTATCTTTATGACCGGTTTACCTGAGGCGAAGTTAGCCCGGGAGGCGGAAATCTGCTACGCCACCATCGCCATCGTCACCGATTATGACTGCTGGAAGGAGGCCTTCGAGACGGTATCTGCAGAAATGGTTATAGCCAATTTGAAGCAAAGCGCTGAAACCGCCAAGAAGATACTTAGAAACGCGGTAACCCGCTTGCCTCAGACAAGAGATTGTGTTTGCACCAACGCGCTTCAAAATGCCATCATCACTCCGCCAGAGCTTATCCCAGAGCAGGTGAAGAAAGACCTGGAGCTAATTATTGGAAAATATATAAAGTAAGAGAACCTGATGTCATCCGAAATCGAATTTGGCTGTCTCCCCCAAGAGCTTTTGGCTAAACTGGGAAAGAAATACAAAATATAACGAAAAGACCAGCAGCCAGCATCTAAGTAGATTCGTAAAAGTCTACAGTCAAGATTTGAAATGCTAAGCTAATTAGGCGATAATGTAGTTCAGCCTCCGGTAGGGCAAAGGTAATAGGAAACCAAAATGAAAGTTATAGGAATTGCATGCAGTCCTCGCCAACAGGGGAACACTGAGTTTCTAATTCGGGCTTCCTTGGCGGCTGCCAAGGAAGCCGGGGCTGAAGAGATAGAGATAGTGACCGTAGCCAACAAGAGAATCCTCCCCTGCGATGGTTGCGAATGCTGTCTCGAAACGGCGGAATGCATCATTGATGATGATATGCAGGAGATATATCCAAAACTGCTGGCCGCTGACGGCATCATCATCGGCACTCCGGTTTACTTCTGGGGCGTGACCGCCCAGGCCAAGGCCATTATTGATCGCACCTATTGCTTAGCTACTCTCCATCTAGCCACTGACCCGGAACTTCGCGCCAAACTCAAGAGCTACGGTAAAGTCTTGCGCAACAAAGTAGGGGGGGCAATAGTAGTAGCCGGGAGAGACGGAGCTAGCAGCGCCTCCAGACAAATTAGCGACTTCTTCCGACTCCACCTGATGGTCGAGGCTGGCAAAGCCATCGCCTATGGACGCGACAAGGGTGAAGTCAGTAAAGATACACAAGGTCTTAGCCAGGCCCGCGGCACGGGAAAAGCAGTGGTTAGAACCATAAAACAACGTGAAAAGCTAGAGGGGTAAAAACGAGAATGAACAAATCTAAAAGAATGGCTGCCCTGAAACACCGCCGACGCAGAAAGAAGCTGGAGGAGAGAAGAAAGGCTATAGCTATGGCAGCTGGGCTTAAAGGCGTGGCTGTTAAGCCAGCTCCTGAGCCAGTTATTGAGGTGCCTCAGGCAGAAGTGCCAACACCAAAGAAGCGTGGCAGAAGGGAAAAGGTCGAAGTGGCAGCCGCCGCTGAAGCTATAACTGCCGAACCAGCAGCAGAGGTCGCTCAACCTGAAGCACCAAAGAAAAAACGCACCACAAAAAAGAAGACCGAAGCCACTGCTGAAGCTGTAATCACTGAACCAGCAGCAGAGGTCGCTCAACCTGAAGCACCAAAGAAACGCATCAGAAAAAAGAAGACCGAAACCACTGCTGAAGCTGTAATCACTGAACCAGCAGCAGAGGTCGCTCAACCTGAAGCACCGAAGAAAAAACGCACCGCAAAAAAGAAGACCAAAACCACTGCTGAAGGCAGTTGATGGCAAATGCTTACCTCTTAACTGGTAGTCCAGGAGCAGGAAAAACTACCATCATTAGAGAGGCGATAGCCAAACTAAAAGCCAAAGCCGGTGGCTTTTATACTGGAGAGCTAAGAAGCGGCGGAACAAGACAAGGCTTCAAAATTACTACCCTGGATGGTCAGGACGCCATACTGGCACATGTTGATATCCCCAGCCCCTATAGGGTAAGCAAATACGGCGTTGATACCCGCAATCTGGACAGTGTCGGTGTTGCTGCCCTGCACCAGGCGATAAAGGAAAGCGATTTAATAGTTATTGACGAAATCGGCAAGATGGAACTTTTCTCCCCCAGTTTTAAGGAAGCCGTACTAAAGGCAATAGACAGCAGCAAGAAAGTTCTCGGCACCATTATGCTTAGCCCCCACCCCTTCGCCGATGAAATAAAACGCCACCCCCAAGTAAAAGTAGTTCAGGTTAGCCGAGCTAATCACGATCAGGTGCTGAGAGAGATAATAAGCTGGCTAAAGTTAACCACTGATGAAAATAAGCCTCAAGCCAATAGGTAGCATTGATAATGACATACTAGAACAGCTCAAGGAAAGACTTAATCAAACCTTTGGCTGTCCCGTAGAGGTAACGCCGGAAATTGACGTCCTTGACCAGGCATATGACCCAAAACGGGGGCGATATCTTGCTACAGTATTGCTCACCAGACTGAAAGCCCCGGGCTTGGCAAAGGATGAAAAGGTTTTGGGCATAATTGATGCCGACCTCTACGCCCCGGGCCTGAACTTCGTCTTCGGCCAAGCTGACACCGTCGAAGGAGTAGCCATCATTTCTCTATACCGCCTCAAGCAGGAGTATTATGGGTTGCCCCCGGACGAAGCCCTGTTTCTAAGTAGAGTTACCAAAGAAGCAATTCATGAATTGGGACACACCTTCGGCTTGGGGCATTGCCCTGATGCCAGGTGCATAATGCGCTTTTCCAATAGCCTGGCTGATACTGACTGGAAGCAAGTTGCATTCTGTAGCCAGTGCCGCCCAAAGCTGATAAAATAAGGCAGAGCAAGTAAATTAAGGGGGATATGGACAATTGAGAAAAGTAGCTGTAGTTGGCGTCGGAATGACAAAATTTAGCGGTAAGCAGAGCAATACAGCCATAGAATTATTTGCTGAAGCCGCCATGGATGCCATAAATGAATCGAATTTGAAACCAAAGGATATCCAGGCTTTGTTCATGGGCAATGCTTTAGGCGATTTCTCTGAGGGACAAGCACAGCCGCAAGCTTTCGCTGCAGATTATATCGGCGCTTCCAATATCCCGGCCAACAGATATGAGAATGCTTGCGCTTCCGCCAGTGCTGCAGCACGAGATGCCTTTATGTGGGTAGCTTCGGGCTTCTATGATATAGTCCTGGCCGGTGGTGCTGAAACAGCCGCCAAGATGGGAACACCGCTAGCCACTCGAACCTTTGCTATGGCCAGTGATAGCCGCTATGAATACCCGGCCGGAATCACCTTCCCCGCCGTCTTTGCCATGCTGGCTCACCTCTATGCCAAGAAATATGGGATACCGTTAGAAAAGCTTAAGCAGCAGATGGCCCAAGTCTCGGTTAACTCCCACTATTACGGTGCTCGTAATCCAAAGGCTCACTTCCAAAAAGAGATAACCGTAGAGACCGCACTCAACAGCTTCATGGTATGCCAGCCGCTTCAACTGCAGGACTGCTGCCCATTCTCTGACGGCGGCTCAGCCATCGTCCTGGCCTCAGAAGAAAAGGCAAAGAAACTAACCGACAAGCCGGTTTATGTTGCCGGCATCGGCCAGGCTTCCGCCGGCAATTTAC
>Ga0307378_10010377_pt1 | contig 12092 bp, 10 predicted proteins | sample UN1MG_FD_202238 | JGI IMG/M metagenome (GOLD analysis project Ga0307378, IMG submission 202238) | Soil microbial communities from Risofladan, Vaasa, Finland - UN-1 | ecosystem: Environmental > Terrestrial > Soil > Coastal area > Acid sulfate soil | place: Finland: Risofladan, Vaasa | collected...
GGGGGTTATGAAGTGGTCCTGGTGGAAAAAAAGCCCTCGATTGGTGGGCATATGGCACAGCTTGCGGAAATATTTCCTACTTTGGAATGCTCCCCATGCATCATGACCTCGCATATGTCTGAGGTCATTCATAACCCAAAGATAAAGCTCTATTCGTATTCGGAACTGGAAGCTCTGGAAGGATATGCCGGGAACTTTACAGCCAAAATCAGAAAAAAAGCCAGGTCCGTAGATATGGACAAATGCACTGTATGCGGAATGTGCCAGCAGAAATGCCCTGCTTCCGTAAAGAATGAATTTAATGAGGGGATCGGTTCCCGTCCGGCTATTCACGTTCCTTTTCCTCAGGCTGTACCGGATAAGCCCGTCATTGACCGGGAAACCTGCCTTCAATTTAAAAAAACCACAGGCGAGACGCCCATGTTACCGGGAGAGTGCGGCATTTGTCAGGAAATTTGCCCGGCTGGGGCCATTGATTATCAACAAGAGGATGAGATTATCTCTGAGGAGGTAGGAGCAATAGTTGTAGCTACAGGATATGACCTGATGGCCAAAGAAATGTATCCGGAATATGGAGGGGAATACCCGGATGTTATCACTTCACTTCAGTTTGAGCGCATGGTGAGTGCCTCTGGTCCGACTCATGGTGAATTGAGGAGGCCTTCGGATAACAAGATTCCCAAAAGTGTGGTTTTTATCCAGTGTGTCGGCTCAATGGATGCTTCGCATGGAATATCTTACTGCTCAAAGATATGCTGTATCTATACGGCCAAGCAGGTCATGCTTTTTCGACATCAATGCCCGGAAGGCCAGGCTTATGTATTTTACGTGGATATTCGGGCCGCAGGCAAGAATTACAATGAATTTGTGCGCAGGGCCATTGAAGAGTATGAGGCAATCTATATCCGGGGCAGGGTGTCCGGTGTGTTTTTCCGTGATGGCTCGCTGGTGGTCCGTGGAGCGGACACTCTGATTGGAGAGCAAGTGGAGATCAAGGCAGACCTGGTAGTTCTGGCCACAGCCGTTACCGCGACTCCGGGGGTAGAAACCCTGGCCAGCAAATTAGGGATCGCTTATGATCTTCACTCCTTTCTTTCGGAGGCCCATTCGAGGCTTCGGCCCATTGAAACCAATAGTGCAGGGATTTTCCTGGCCGGTGCCTGTCAGGCACCCAAGGATATTGCCGAATCAGTGGCCCATGCAGGTGCTGCGGCCAGTAAAGTATTAGGGCTGTTCGGGAGCAGGGATCTTTGTCAGAAACCCAGTGTGGCCAAGGTCAATGAAAATATCTGCGACGGCTGTCTCCTTTGTCAAGAGGTCTGTTCCTACAAGGCCATTGAGATTAAAGGCCTGAAAAACCGGAGAGGGGAACTCATGAGGGTGGTTTCATCGATAAACACCAATAAATGCAGGGGATGCGGCATCTGTGTCGCCACATGCCGGTCTAACAGTATCGAGTTAGAGAGGTTTAACGATCAACAAATATACGCCCAAATCAATGCCCTGGGCTTTATAAGGTATCCCCCTCCCCCCCAAAGAGGGCTGAGGTGAGAGGGGACTTTTATAGCGGTTTTCACTTGGCTAAGCTACAGGTCACTCCCCCTTTTCAAAAGGGGCGGGGGGGATTTCTAATATCCGTAGCATACACAACTGAGAACCGCTATAGACTGTCAGGGAAGCCGCATTATTAAAATGTAAATTCCCGGTATCGGTCAAGGCATCTGCATAAAGGTAGCTGCATAAATGTAATTGTATAAAGGTAATTATATAAAGTTAATTATATAAAGTTAATTCTATAGGTCAAAAAGCTTATCTTTAAAACAGGAGGGAAAAGATATTATGCTCCCCAGCAAAGATATCGCCAAAAGTAAAACGGAAGAGAAGAGAGATTGGCAACCGCGAATGGTTATCTTTCTCTGCGAACGGTGCTCTTACACCGACGCTGATCTGATAGACAGCGGACGATTATCTCATGATAGCCTTATTGAAACTATTCGAGTCCCCTGCTCCGGACGGGTGGACCCCATCTTCATTCTCAAGTGTTTTGAGAAGGGAGCGGATGGGGTCCTGATCTTTGGCTGTTCCCAGAAGGAGTGCCGCAATTCTACGGGAAATTACCATGCCCAAAAAAAACTCGCAATCTTTCGCACATTATTGGAATTTTGCGGCTTTGATGCCAGAAGGATTCACTTCTCATGGACCGCGACAGATGCCGACGCTGACAGAGCAGGCAGTGCAGCGCCCTCCATCGAAAAATCCTTTTCCTCCGGCGGGGCACACTGGGCTAAACTGATTGACAACATAGTGAGTCAGGTCGCGGAGGCAGGTCCTTTCCCTGATATGTATCCCAATATATATCCAAGGAGGGGAAAATAAATGACGAGCACATTACTGCAAGAAAAGGCAAGGGAGTTGCTTGATCAGAATGAGGTTTCCCTCGTTATCGGCTATGGAGAGTTTTTTCGAAGGGCCAATGATAAATCGCTTCAGCAGATCATTTCACCAATATTTATTTCAAAACCGGATGAGGTCACATCCCTCACCTGGAATGAGCACTGTGTTTACAACCTTTCCACCTATTTGATCAGGAAAGAGATTAAGGCACATCGCAGGATTGCCTTGCTGGCCAAGGGATGCGATATAGAATCGATCTGTGTCCTTATTCAGGAGAACCAGATTAAAAGAAATGACCTGGTCATCATCGGATTGACTTGCCAGGGTGTAGTCGGAAACAGCTCTCATGGGTATGCGAAGAAATGTTATTCCTGCCAGCACCAGACGCCCCACATCTATGATATTTTAATTCCCTCCCAAAATCGACGGCACCAACTCATGGCCCCTCACCCCTTACCCTCTCCCCTGGGGGGAGAGGGCAGGGTGAGGGGCGTTCCTTCAGGACGAACGCACGCTCCGGTGAAAGGGAAAAAGGTGGATGGTGCCGGAAGTGGAAGCAGGCAAGAAAAATGGCAAGGGGAAATCGATCACCTGGGCCAGATGGACATGATGGACCGGTTGGACATGATGGACCGGATGAGCAGTCTCGAAAGGCGGCTTTTCTGGAAGGATCAATTCAGCCGATGCATTCGATGCTATGCCTGTCGGAATGTCTGCCCCTTGTGTTACTGCGAAAGGTGTATTGCGGACAAAAGCAGTCCACAGTGGATTGAAAAAGGCTCTTTATTAGGGAATCTATCGTTCCATATTATAAGGACCTTTCACCTGGCGTCCAGATGCACCAATTGCGGAGAATGTGAAAGAGTCTGTCCCATGGGTCTCCCCTTAAGCCTCTTAAACCGGAAGATGGCCCAGATAGTGAAAGACCTCTTTCAACCTGATCTTGGCCTTGGGGTAAAGCCATTCTTGGAAAACTTTCCATATGATAATGGACAACCTTTTGTTGAAAAGAAATCGTTTATTAAAGAGAAATCGTTTGTTAAAGAGAAATGCAATAAAGGGGTCAAGAGATGACCACAAGATCTATTAGCCGAAACAGCTTAAAAGAGCTTATTCCTAATCTCTTGACCGCCTTTCATATCGTGGCCCCTGTGTCCGGTGAAAGCGTCTCTTTTTTCAAACGAATCTTTTCTTATGAGGAGATCGGATGGCTGGATTGCCATACGGCCAAGCCTCTCAAGGAATTCTTCCTGCCCCCTTCCGATGATATTTTTCAATTTCATCAGCAGGGAAAGAAAATTTTTCTGGCCGAGCCTATGAATAATCATGCTCCGAGAATCATACTTGGAGCTCGGCCCTGTGATGCAGCGGCTTTGACTGTTCTGGATCGGGTTTTTAGCAAAAAAGGCATAGATGTTCTCTATACCGCTCTTCGAGATAATACACTGATGATTGGCAGGTCCTGCCGGAAACCGGGCAGGGATTGCTTTTGCACTTCCGTAGGAATCAGCCCCAATGAAAGCCAGAATATGGATATTATGTTGACCGATATTGGAGAAGATCAATTTCTGGTGAACCTGGTCAGTCCGAAGGGTGAAGATTTTTATTCGTATTTTTCATCTTTCTTTCAGGAACGGGAAGGACTGGCCGGTGATGAACCTGCTCAAACAAAGGAGATGGCGGTTTATCTTAAACAGGAGAGGATATTTGACATTCGGGTCATCAAAGAGTGGCTGGACACTCATTTTGAGTATCCTTTTTGGGCGGACATGGCGGCCAAATGTATCGGCTGCGGTGCTTGCACCTTTCTTTGCCCCACCTGCCATTGTTTTGACTTTACTGATGAATCGATTGCCCATCGGGATAGTGGCTATCAGGGATTAAGGAGGAGAATCTGGGATTCATGCTCCTTTGGCCATTTCACCCAAACTTCCATCTCAGGGTCAGGGCCAGGGTCAGTGGGAGAGTTGGCGTCAGGGTCAGGACATCAGCGCCGGACTACTCAGGATCGAAGATTTCGCCAAAGAATTATGCATAAATTCAAATACTTTGTTGATCTGTTCCAACGGGTAGCTTGTGTGGGGTGCGGTCGCTGCCGCAGTGTGTGCCCGGTAGGGATCGACCTGGTCGAGGTTTTAGAGACAATACATGATCTGTTTTATCAATATTGAAAGGGCTTAAAAGGCCTGAAAGGCCTGAAAGGTGCTTGAAAGGCCTGAAAAGGGCATGAAAGGGCTTAAAGGGGCTTGAAAGGGCTTGCTATGGCCTATAAGGTACTGTAATTATGGAAAATATTTATCAACCACATATTATGACCATTGAGGATATCATTGCGGAAACCCCTGATGTGAAAACCTTTCGGCTCATATTTCAAGAAAGGAAAATAAGGCATGGCTTTTCCTTCAAACCCGGGCAGTTTGGCAAGTATACTGTTTTCGGGGAGGGAGAATCCACTTGTTACCTTGCCTCACCTCCTGCCCGAAAAGGCTATCTTGAATGCAGTGTAAAAAGGGTGAGCAAGGTTACCGAAGCTCTCCATAACCTGGATGTCGGAGATAGAATCGGGTTCCGTGGCCCTTATGGAAATTGGTTCCCGATCGAGGAATTGGGAGGGAAAAATCTCATCCTGATCGGTAGCGGAATCGGCCTTGCTCCACTCAGGTCTTTAATCGGGCATTGCCTGGATTTACGAAATTGTTTCGGCCAGATCACCATTTTATATGGAGCTGCAAGTGTGGCTGATCTGGTCTATAAGCTGGAGCTCAAAGAATGGGCTAAAAGAGGGGATGTTAACCTTATCAGAACGGTAGATCCGGGAGGGGATTTGCCGGACTGGGATGGACTAACCGGTTTTGTGCCCATGATCATGAGGGAGATTGACTTATCACCGGAAAAAGCCCTGGCTATTACCTGCGGTCCTCCGGTTATGATTAAATTTGTGATCGAGGGTCTGATCAGCCTGGGATTTTCTCCTGAGCAGATCATCACTACTCTTGAGATGAAGATACGGTGCGGTCTGGGAAAATGCGGCCGATGCAACATCGGGAAACATTACGTTTGTCAGGATGGGCCTATTTTTACCTATGCTCAGATTAGTGAGTTTTCGAACGAATTTTAACCTGGGCAAAAATTTTAACCCCGGTCAGAGATTGTGCAAAATTTTTAGGTACCAGGTACCTGTTACTCGATATGGCTGGTACATGTCGATCGATATGCTGTTACCTGTTGCTCTATAGGCTGGTTGTTGGTGCTCGATATGCTGTTATCTGTTGCTCGATATGCTGGTTGTTGTTGCTCAATATGCTGGTTGCTTATGATAAGCAACCGCTTGAGGGAGGATCGAAAATGGTTAAAGCGAAAGATCCCAAAAGTATCCTGATTGTTGATGATGATGCGGATTGGGTGGAAGCCAATAAAATTGTTCTGGAGGCAAACTCATATAAGGTCATTACTGCCTATAGCGGACAGCAAGGCATTTTAAAATTCCTGAAATTTCTTCCTGATTTAATCATTCTCGATATCTCCATGGAAAGAAGGGACGAGGGATTTTACGTATGCCAGAAAATCAGGAGTTACCCTAATATAGGCAAAATCCCAATAATCATGATCACAGCTATTCATCAATCAAGTAAATTCAGGTTTTCCCCTGATACGGATGGGGAGTATCTGCCAGCAGACGAACTGATAGATAAACCGGTGAATCCTTCACTGTTAGTTCAAGTGGTAACTAAATGGTTAAAAAAGTAACGCAGTAACTACTCAGGTAGATAGGCTGTAGGCGTTTAGGCTGTAGGAAAAAACAACGTTGACCGTTGACCGTTGACCGTTGAACCCTTAACGGATAACGGATAACGGTTAACGGTTAACGGACAAATGCCTAACAGCTTATAGCCTAACAACCTACACTGCATTACTAAAACTGATAAAGGCCAGAATATGATGAAGATCGGAAGATGTCTGGGAGGTAAGATGATCATTGGGATCAGTCTGGTAATCATGCTGGCCCTGATAGGTTTTTTTTATCTCCATATCAAAGAGGATTATCGTCATCTGGTTATGCTGATCAAGGATGAAGCATACCAATTGAGCGATATTATCAAAAAAAGCATTAAGCATGATATGGTGCTGAATAAAGAGGGTGACCTTCAGCAAAGGGTATATGACATCACCAATCATGATGGGATCATCAACAGTCATGATGGAATCATCACCAATCATGATAGGATCGTTAAGATGAGGATCATCGATGAGGGAGGGAGGGTAAAAATTGCCTCCGATAAAAAGGAGATTGGCCAGCTTATTGATAAAAAGGCTGAAGCCTGTAATGAATGTCACCGGGAAAATGGGCAGCCCAAAAGGAACGCCCATAACGCTGCCATCTCCCCCCAATGGGTGATGGGCCATGTATCCTCGCCCATGAGAAATTACCGAATATTCAAAAATGCCTATGGCCAGGAGGTCATAGGTATCATGAATCCGGTTTATAATGAATCGTCTTGTTATCCCTGTCATGGGAGTAAAAAAAAGGTCCTCGGAGTGCTGGATATCACTATCTCTTTAGACAGGGTAAATGTTTTCCTGATGGCCAGCAGGAACAGGATGGTACTATTCCTTATTTTTACTTTTATTCTGATATCCATAACGGTAAGCCTTCTGATCCGGCATTTCGTGATTATCCCCATCCATAAACTGACTAAAGAGACAGCCATGATCACTTTTGGTAATCTGGATCATCGAATCTGCATTGATAGCAGGGATGAGATTGGAGATCTGGCCGAAGCTTTTAATCTTATGACCGCAAAATTAAAAGCATCAGGCCAGAAAATTGAGGATAGGATAAGAGTGGCTACTTCCCAATTAGCTGCAGCGAATAAGGACTTGGAAACGGCCAATCAGAAACAGGAGGAATGTAATCGGAAAAAAACAGAGATGATGATGGCGGTAGCTCACGATATCCGTGCACCTTTGGTCGCCATCGAAAGCTGCCTGCGAGTTGTTCTGGATGGGTACCTCAGAAATGACCCGATCAAAGAAAGAGAAATGCTTCAACGGGCAGAGGCCAGGATAGAGGATCAGATAGCACTGGTAAAAAACCTCCTGGATTTTTCCCAGATAACGGAAAATCGCTGGAGGGAAATGAAAGAGGTTAACCTTTCCGAGGTGATCAGGAAGGTAATGGATTTGATGTCTCAATTGGCCAGGATAAAAAAAATTTCCCTTGAGGTCCAGGAGGAAGCCGAAGCAGTATCTATTCGGGGAGATGAAGAATTACTGGCCCGTGCACTGACCAACCTGGTAGATAACTCCATGAAGTACAGTCCACCGAAAAGCAAGATCCTGATCAGCAGCCAGTGTATCAATGATCACATTCAATTGGCAGTCAGGGACAATGGCCCAGGGATACCGGAGAATGAACTTCCGCTGATTTTTGATTTTCTATTCCGCGGCACCCATGCCAAAAGGCAAAAAAAGCACGGATCGGGTTTGGGATTATCAATTGTGAAGCAGATTGTCGAGTTCCACAAGGGAGAGATTCGAGTAGAGAGCACGGATGAGGGATCAAGCTTTTTTATCACCTTGCCGCGAGTCTGATGGAGGAAGGTGTCGATGTGTCTGAAAGATAAGCTCTCTCGGTAATCAGATCCGAGAGGTGAGGGACAAATCGATTCTTGACACCTTCCTTGCGATGTAATAAACTCAATTATGACTATCGCAAATATAACATTGAGGAGTGATAAAAATGCAAACGCTAAAAATTAATAAAAATTGGACATTAACTATCCCAAAGGCTTTTCGAGCTAATTTCAAAACCTCTGATGAATTAGCATGCTTTGTGGAGGGTGATACGCTCATCATAAAACGAATCAACCCTCCAAAACTCTCAGAATTAGCTGAAAGAGTAAAAGAAAAACCAGTGCCTCTGAAAGAAATAGTAAAACAAGTCCATGCTTATCGCACGGAAAAGAGACAGAAGTGAAAATTGTGTTTGACACAAATGTGCTTATATCAGCCTTTTTTTGGCATGGATCACCACATAAGTTATTAAAATTAGTTGAAGAAGGTAATTTAAGTACAACACCTTCCTTGCTCGAAGAACTTCGAGATGTTTTAAGCCGGCAATTCTTTTCCCCTTTCATAATTAACCGTAATACGTCTTCCGAAGAAATAATAGCCGCATTATTTGAAATAACTCAAGTTGCTACTTATCCTGCTCCAGAATAAGAATTCAGAATTCAGGAGTCAGAATTCAGAATAAAAACCCATTCTTTCCCTTATTCTGAATTCTGACTCCTGGCTCCTGACTCCTTTCCCTGCTTATGACCATAACTAGCAACTTGGGTTTGAAATAGTAGAACTGTACCCTTAACCTGCTTAAGTACACATCGCGGTAAATACGCGACCAGATGAGGTAGACTGAGCCAGGGACAGTGTCTTTCTCCCTCGCCCCTGTGGGGAGAGGGCTGGGGTGAGGGGCTTTATTGGTGGCCGCGTAATTCCCGCGGCCCGTACTAAGTTATCACTTGCAGCTTACGCTATCTTATGATAGTTTAAGATTATTATGTCAGATCATTCGGATCATCCAGATCACAAGGAAAAACTATTTATCCTTGATACCAATGTCATCCTCCATGACAGCTCCTGCATCTATCAATTCCAGGAACATGATGTTCTCATTCCGATCACCGTGTTGGAGGAGCTCGACCATTTTAAAAAGGGCAATGAAACGCTGAATTTTCATGCACGTGAGTTTGTGCGTGCTCTGGATTTGCTCAGCGGGGATAAGCTTTTCGGTGATGGAGTCAGGATTGCCCCGAATTGCGGAAAAATCACCATCAGGCTGGAACCGGAATTTCACCCTGATCTGGCTCTCAATTTTCCTGACCATAAACCGGATCACCGCATCTTGAATACGGCCTACCACATGGCCAAAGAGAACCCCTCGAAACAGGTTATTCTGGTGTCGAAGGATGTCAATCTGCGGATGAAAGCAAAATCCATCGGCCTCATGGCTCAGGATTACCGGACCGACCATGTGAAAGATGTCTCGGCACTGTATACCGGCAGCCGGATTGTGGAGAATGTTCCCGATAATCTCATTGACCGGCTGCACACGATACCCTTTGAAATCGATGCCTCTGAACTGATACTTGAGAGGCCGCTCTGTCCGAACGAGTTTCTCATCCTGCGCAACGGGAAAAAGTCCGCTCTTGGCACCTATGATTTACTCACGCAAAAAATCAAGCGCATAGATAAAATCTCTGCCTATGGGATTACCCCACACAATGCAGAGCAAACCTTCGCTCTGAGCGCACTGACGAATACCGACATTCAACTGGTAACCATTTCGGGAAAGGCAGGGACCGGCAAAACCCTTCTTGCTTTGGCAGCGGCTCTGGAAAAGAAAAGATATTACCAACGCATCTTTCTTGCCCGGCCAGTCGTGCCGCTGAGCAATAAGGACATAGGCTACCTGCCCGGCGATATCCATTCCAAGCTGGACCCCTATATGCAGCCGCTCTATGATAACCTCGGTGTAATTCAGAACCAGTTTCCGGAGTCAGACAGCAAACACAGCCAAATTAAGGATTTGCTGGATAACGAAAAACTGGTAATTTCGCCGCTTGCCTATATCCGCGGACGCAGCCTGGTGAAAATCTACTTCATCGTTGATGAAGCACAGAATTTAACCCCCCACGAAATCAAAACAATAATTACCCGCTCAGGCGAAGGTACAAAAATCGTATTAACCGGTGATATCTTCCAGATCGACCATCCCTACCTTAATACCCAGTCCAACGGCTTAAGCCACCTCATTGAAAAAATGCAAGGCCAAAAAATCTATGCCCACATTAACCTTGAAAAAGGGGAACGATCTGAATTGGCAGAACTGGCCAGTAATCTGCTGTAGGCCGAGGGCTCAGTTCGTGCATACATCCCCTCCTCAAGAGTGACGAATTTTACTACAATAATAGCAGCGTGTTATCCCCTTTCCCTTGGGAGTAGAGGGCAGGATAAGGAAGAAAAATTGTCAACTACTTTTGACCCACCAGGGCAGGGTAAAGAACCCATGTCATAGTTCAACGAAGGATGCCGATTTTTTTACCCGTCTTTGAGTCGTTCACCCAGTTCCAAAAACTTTTCCGCACGTTCAATCTGCTCGTCTGCATCATCTTTAGAAAGCCCTGACTTGAGACTATAATCGCCTGCATGACGGCAGCTTTCCCCCTCGATCAGATAGCGATGGAACTCTTGTGGCAGACGGCCGGACTTGGCAAATTGTTTGCCAAAAGCAGCGATAACAGCCGAATGCTTGGAGAAAGCAAGGCCCTCACCTAATAAAAAAACTTCGGCGACATAAAACATCGAGTAATAGGCTCGAGATATGGCAAAGTCGTAGAATCCCTGCGCTGCAAGTAGTCTTGCGGCTTGAAGGCTCTCTTGTGACTTTTGAAGAAGTGCAGTCTGTTCTGGAGTCATGCAGTCTGCTCCGTAGTCATACGGGCACCCCTTCCCTGCGCACGTTTAAGAGCAATGGGCTTTGTTCCATTGCATAACAATCAGCAGAGATAAAGGTACAGGAAATTACAACGTCATAGCTCAGCGAGAGTGCAGCCGTTATTTCACCGGTTCTGGAGATTTCCCTGCCAGGGCTTGCCAACTCTCTGAGGACTATCAGGATATCAATATCCGACCCCGGCTCGGCGTCACCACGTGCCTGGGAACCAAAAAGCACCATCCGTACCATGCGGTCGCCATAAAGCGATTCAAATTGCCTGTGTAACTCAGCCACAATAGTTTGGATTTTAGGGTTCATGAGTTATCCTCCACTCCATAACAAGGCTTAAAGCTCTTTTGGGGCAACCTGATTTAACGGTATAGAATAATTACGCTTATGTCAAGTGTCATTAGTGAAACTTGCCCATTTCGCAAAAAGAACAAAAAGGGGACAGATCTATTTTCTGTTAAATCCCCATCCTCACCTTCCTTACCGCCAGTACTCCCGGTCCAGGCTGCGATACTGGATGGCCTCGGCAACGTGGTTGGACCTTATTCCCTCTTCCCCGGACAGGTCAGCAATAGTGCGGGCTACCTTCAGGATGCGGTCATAAGCCCTGGCACTCAGGCCCAGATTATTGATGGCCATTTCGATCAGCGTGGATGCTTCGGCATCAAGGGAGCAATGTTTTCTGAGCTGCTTACTATCAAGCTGGGCATTGCAGAAAATACAGTTTCCCCCTGCCCCATTCCCTGCTCCGCCCACTGCCCCGCCATGACAGAGATCCTCTGGCCCGGCCCCGACCTCGCCCACGTCCCCAACCTGATAGCGGGCTTCCTGCACTTTTCTGGCCCGATTGACCCTCATGCGAATCTCGGCTGAGGTTTCCCCTTGGGCCGCCTGGCCGCTTAGCTCGCGGTATTCCAGGGCAGGCACCTCGATATGAAGGTCAATCCGGTCAAGCAGCGGGCCTGAGATACTGGAGAGGTATTTTCGAATCTCCCAGGGAGTACAGCGGCATTGTTTGGTAGGATGGCCAAGGAATCCGCATTTGCAGGAGTTCATGGCTGCCACAAGTAAAAAGCGTGATGGGAAGGTCAAGGAGACGGTGGATCTGGATATCGTGACAGCGCCATCTTCGAGGGGCTGGCGCATGACTTCCAGTGTGCGGCGATCGAACTCAGTCAACTCGTCCAGAAAC
>Ga0307378_10010382_pt1 | contig 12089 bp, 11 predicted proteins | sample UN1MG_FD_202238 | JGI IMG/M metagenome (GOLD analysis project Ga0307378, IMG submission 202238) | Soil microbial communities from Risofladan, Vaasa, Finland - UN-1 | ecosystem: Environmental > Terrestrial > Soil > Coastal area > Acid sulfate soil | place: Finland: Risofladan, Vaasa | collected...
CTCCAGTCCAGATAAGAGTCATGGAAAAATCACGTCCGCCGATAAGGGTAATAGCACCCGGGCGAGTCTACAGATATGAAGCTACTGATGCCACACACGAATGGATGTTTTACCAGGTAGAAGGGCTAGCGGTAGATAAGAATATCACCTTAGCTGATTTAAAGGGCACTCTATTTGAATTCGCTCGCTGCCTTTTTGGGGAGGAGAGAAAGGTTCGCTTTCGGTGCGATTACTTTCCCTTCGTGGAGCCTGGCGTTGAGGTAGCTATTGATTGTTTAGCCTGTGGAGGAACTGGTTGCCGACTATGTGGCAATAGTGGCTGGATTGAAATCTTAGGTGCCGGGATGGTTCATCCTGAAGTCCTCCGTCGTGTTGATATTGACCCTGAAGTCTATTCTGGCTTTGCCTTTGGCATGGGGGTGGAGCGTATCCCGATGCTTCGTTATGCCATAGATGATATTCGCCTCTTTTATAGTAATGACCTCAGGTTCTTAAGGCGATTCTAGAGCCGCAGTTTTCGATTGCGGATATGGTTTGTTTATTTTAAGCGTGAGTGTGAATATTATGTGGCTGGTTATGGCGGTCTGGTTTGGTTGCGAAACTCAGGAGCAGATTATGGGTAATCATCGCAATTTAGTGCTGCATTATAGCGTTCTCTTTTGAAGGGATGAAGGATGAAGGTTTCACTTAGATGGCTCAGCGACTATGTCGATGTCAGGATACCGCCCGAAGAGCTGGCTGAAAGGTTGACCCTGGCTGGTGTGGAGGTCAACGAGATACAGGTTATCGGCGGGAACTGGAAGGATATAGTGGTTGGCAAAGTAGTCGGTGTTGGTGCTCATCCTAATGCTGATCGCTTAAGGCTGGCAACTGTTGATTTAGGGAAGCAAGAGATTACTGTAGTTTGTGGTGCGCCTAATCTTGTAGTTGGTGATAAAGTGGCTTTTGCCTGTGTGGGGGCTCAGCTTATAGATGGTCATACTGGAGAGCTTGTTCAGTTAAAGCCAATCAAGATTCGCGGTGTTGTTTCTGAAGGTATGGTTTGCTCTGAGAAGGAGTTAGGAATTTCTGATAGGCATGAAGGGATTATGGTTCTACCTCCAGAAGCGTCTGTTGGTACTCCTTTATCTGGATACCTTGGTGATACGATTTTTGACCTGGATATAACGCCTAATCGCCCTGACTGCTTATCGGTGGTTGGCATTGCCAGGGAGGTAGCAGCTCTTACCGGAGAGAGATTTAATATTCCTGAAGTTTGTTATAACGAAGTGGAAAAGGTGATAGATTCCTTTGCCTCTGTAGAAATTGTTGCTCCTGACCTGTGCCCCAGATACTGTGCTAGCTTGCTTACCGGGGTTAAGATAGCTTCGTCGCCTCAATGGTTGCAGCAGCGTTTGTTGGCTTGTGGCATGCGGCCTATTAATAATATTGTCGATGTTACTAACTATGTGATGTTGGAGCATGGGCAGCCACTTCATGCCTTTGATTATAATGAAATTCGTGGAAAGCAGATTATAATACGCCGGGCAGAAGAAGGTGAGACTATAACTACTTTGGATGGGGTTGAGCGGGCTCTTAGCCAGAACATATTGGTCATTGCTGACAAGGAACGAGCGATTGCCATTGCTGGTATTATGGGGGGGTTGGATGCGGAGGTTACGGATAATACTGCTACTGTTCTGATAGAATCGGCGAACTTCAATCAAGCAGCTATTCATCGAGGGAGCATTGCCCTTCGGTTGAGCAGCGAGGCTTCATTGCGTTTTGAGAAGGGGCTTAGTCGAGGCTTACCGCTGGTGGCATTAAAACGGGCTACTCAATTGATGTTGGAATTAGCTGGTGGGAAGGTGGCTGAGGGGGTGATTGATGCTTACCCGGGCAAGCGACAGAGAGAACCTATACTGTTGTCTATCGCTCAGGTTGAACGGCTTCTTGGTGTGGAGGTGGAGCTTAGTGAAATAGTAAGGGCGTTAGAGCTTTTGGGTTTCAGTTGTGAACAAACCGAGTTGCCTTTGCAAGTTCGAGTCGTTGTTCCTTGGTGGCGTACTGATATCAACTGCAGCGCTGACTTAGTGGAAGAGGTGGCTCGCATTATTGGCTATGATAACATTCCGACCACTATGTTAAGTGCATCTTTGCCAATGCATGAGCCAATGCCAATGCTATCTCTTAGGCAGAAAATACGGAGTATCTTAGTTAGTTGTGGTTTTCAGGAAATACTTACTTATTCCTTAACCAGTCTGGAGATGATGAGCAAGCTTTCGCCTGAACTTCGCCTGATAGGCCCAGCACCGATAAGAGTAGCTCATCCTATGAGCAGAGAGCAAGAGTACCTTCGCACTAGCTTGCGAGTTGGGCTCTTGTCAGTTTTAGCTCGTAATGAAAGATATCAGGAAAGTAGCATCAGACTTTTCGAGATTGGGAAGGTATTCTTACCTCGGAAGGGGGATTTGCCCCTGGAGAAAGAGATGCTTTGTGCTGTGCTGAGTGGTTTAGAGCGTGGCTTATTCTGGCGGGGTAAAACAGAGCCTGTTGATTTCTTTGTTGCCAAGGGAGTGGTGGAGACCCTTTTATCCCGGCTGGGATTGGTAGCGAGCTTTGAGGCAACTGAGGATGAAAGCCTATGCCCTGGGAGAAGCGCTCGTATAATTGTTGGTGATGATAAGGTAGGTGTTATCGGTGAATTACATCCCAAGGTATCGGGAGCCTTTGAGCTTTCTGAGACTGCTTATCTTATTGAAATCGACTTAGATAAGCTATCATCTCTTATAGCTAGCACTAAGGAGTATGAACCAATTTCCCGGTATCCAAGCACGACTAGAGATATTGCGCTCTTGGTGGATGAGCAGATAACCTATCAACAGATTTATGCCATTATTCAGGGTTTTCCTTTGGTGAATCAGGTGACCCTTTTTGATCTTTATGTTGGAGAGCAAGTGCCGGCGGGTAAGAAATCCTTTGCTTTCAAGATTGTTTATCAATCCCCCACGCATACTTTGACTGACGAAGAAGTTGACAGAGTCCAGCAGCGGATTCTTGGCAGGTTGGAGCAGGAGGTAGGAGCTGTTTTGCGGGCTTAACTTGCCCTATGGACTTTTGGAAAACTATTAGGGGATAAACTGGATGGAGTTAACATAGGCGTGGCAAAGCAGCATTTTCTGGATTCATTCTTCAATCCCGAGAGTGTAGCTATAGTTGGGGCTTCTCGTAATCCATTAAATTTTAATTTCTACCTGGCTGGTAATCTGGTTGAGTTGGGGTTCTCAGGTTCTCTGGCGTACTGACCTAGACGAGTGGTTTTTTGTTTGTCAGTTGACAAAATGGGAAAGAGCAGGTAATCTGAATTAAACATGGCAATAAGGGGTAGGAAGCTTTATTTATATCTGGTTCTGGCCTGTTTTGTTGGCATTCTAGCCATATTTCTTGTTGATGCCTATTTGGGTGTTTACGATACATTATATATAACAGTTCAAGAGCGTGAGCGAGAGGTAGACCCTGATTACTGGCAACGCTCTCAGGTTGATGAACGTGCTTATTATAGCATGGGGGCTGAATGGGGAGAGCTTGTCTCTTTCAGGTATGAGATTGATAGCCATCGTTTTTCGACTTACTCAACCAATGTAGAAGCCTCGGTCTGGAAAAGCGGCGAAAAGATAATTGAACTATTGAATGAGGATATTTCGATAGCTGCCTTTGATAAACTAACTGTGGACTGGGTATTGCGAGCCGAGGAGTTAGAGGAGATGGGTTATGGGGTTGGTGAGTATACTATAGAAATCAGACGTGGGGAGGTGGAGCGGAAGATAGTTTTGAACTATCGCTATCCTACGGAACCAGTGTACCCTGAGAAGATAGTGCCGCCACCGCCCGGGTGATGAGGTTTTAGACAGGTGAGAATTTATATTTTATATGGATTCGGCATATTATTATGCGTTTCGGGAGTTGGCTACTTGGCGGCGGAATATGTTAAATATCTCTCCGAGCCAGGCAAACTAAGTTGTCTCATTCTGGCTACAGCCATGTTTGCTTTACTTGGGAAATATTTTGAGAGTGAGAGTTGGTGACTTAAATGATAGCCGTAGGTATAATTGCTTCGCTGGCTTTTATTGGCTGGCTAATTTGGCGAGCAGCTAGAAAGAAATCAATTAAAGCTTATATGGTGATGTATGGGCTTTCCTGCATTGCTGGTGTTTTCAGCTTCGCCTTTTTCCTGAGTATGGATTTGCCCAAGATGGGTAAGATATTAGCCTGTATTGTTTTGGGTGCTGCGCTAATATTTATGGCTGCCTGGTCTCAGAGGGGTGTCAAGCCACGTCAGGCTTAACTTCGCTGAGGCTCATCAAGTAGTTCCTTTATTCTGGCAGTTATTCCTGCTAACGGCAAAAGCTGGGTTTGCTTCTCATTGCGCCATTTTATCTCTATACTCTGGCTTTGCAGGGTTCGTGGGCTTAAAGTCAGGCGGAGAGGTATTCCTAGAAGATCGGCATCATTGAATTTAATTCCTGGGGATTCATTGCGGTCATCGAAAAGAGTCTCCAGATTTTCTTTAGTCAGGTCTTCGTAGAGTTTTTCTGCTGTTTTGGCAACTTCGGGGTTCTCCAAGCGTAGAGGACAGAGGTAAATATGGTAGGGGGCGATAGCTGGTGGCCAGATGATGCCTTTGTCATCGTGATTTTGCTCTACTGCGGCTGCCACTAGCCTTCCAAGCCCAATGCCGTAGCAACCCATAATGATTGGTTTTATTATGCCATTTTGGTCGAGGAAGAAGGCACCTAATCTCTCACTGAGGAAGGTGCCTAATTTGAAGACATGGCCTACCTCAATGCCATGTCTGGATAGGAGTTTACCGCTGTTGCATTTAGGGCAACTATCGCCGGGGCGGGCCATAGCAATGTCGGCGATAAGCTCAACCTTGAAATCACGGGGATAGTTCACGTTTTTGAGGTGAGTGTCTGGCTTATTGGCTCCGGCAACGAGGTTGGAGCCTAAAGTTATTGAGTCATCGGCTACAATCTTAATTTTCTTCATGCCTACTGGCGAGGCTGAGCCAGCTACTAACCTGGCTGCCTTCACTTCGCTTTCTGTAGCCAGGTGCAACTCAGAACAGTTCAACAAGTTTTTGAGTTTTGTCTCGTTAGCTTCTAAATCTCCCCTGATAACCACGAAAACAAGCTCAGTCTCGGTTGAATAGAAGACAGCCTTTAGGGTATGGCTTGTGGGCACACCGACAAAATTAGCTACCTCCTCAATTGTTTTGATGTTGGGAGTCGATATTTCTTCTATTGGCAAAGGGGTTTTAGTTTCCAGCTTTGGCTTAGCGCTTTGAGCCTTTTCTATATTTGCAGCGTAATCACAATTTGAACAATAAATGATTTCATCTTCGCCAGTTTCGGCAGTAAGCATAAATTCGTGAGATTCCTTACCTCCTATAGCTCCACTGTCAGCTTCTACTATAACCGATGGTAAGCCGCAGCGGGAATAGATATTCTTGTAGGCTTGAATCATTTTTTGGTAGCTGTTATCCAAGCCTGCCTCATCAATATCAAAGCTGTAGAGGTCTTTCATAATAAATTCGCGGACACGTAGTAAACCGCCGCGAGAACGAGGTTCGTCACGGAACTTATTCTGTATTTGGTAGAGGAGGAGAGGGAGATCACGGTAGCTCTGTACATAGTGGTGGACGAGGTCAGTGATAACCTCTTCGTGGGTGGGTCCTAGGACTAATCTATGTTCCTTTCTGTCAATTAAAGTGAACATGGTCTTGCCGAAAGACGGATATCTTCCTGATTTTTCCCATAGTTCGAAGGGCTGAAGCGCAGGCAACATCAACTCTTGTCCGCCGGCCTTGTCCATTTCCTCTCGGATTATTTGCTCGATTTTCTTGAGCACTCGCCAGCCTAGAGGTAAATAGGAATAGATACCAGTGGCTACCTGCTGAATCATTCCAGCCCTAAGCAATAGCTGGTGGCTCAGGCTGTCAGCCTCTGTTGGTGTTTCTTTTAATGTTCTGCCGAGAAGCTTGGAAAAACGCATACCTTTATATCCTTTCGCTTGATTGCCGGGTCTATAGAGAAAGTCCTTGCTAGCTATTCTATATTAAAAGGTGGATATTTGTCAGTTAGAAGACAGTAATAACCTTTCACCCTCGTGTACCAGCGGATGTAACCGGCGACGAAATTGAAAGCCCACCTGGGATATCTTCCAGTGAATAGAATGGCCAACCATGTAATAAAAATGACAACGCTAGCAGCCATGCCAATAAAATACAGGACAATCCACTGAGGTATAATCATAAGGACTCGGAAAAAAGTAGTCAGCCGTGAAAGTTTCTCTTGATATTCGAAGCTAACGATTATCGGATATTCCATTTTTAATCTCCTTATTGTTTTTTATTATTCGTATAGGGAGGTTCAGGATTCTATAGGATTTAAGGCGCGTTGAAGAAAATTGGCTTGCTAATTCAGACGTTTTTCACCTCTGTCATTAATGCTTCCAGGGAGTCCTCTTCGGCGACAGTGCTTACCACTTTGCCTTTTCTAAAGATAGCGCCTCTGCCTTTGCCGCAGGCGATGCCGACATCGGCGTCCTTTGCTTCACCAGGACCATTGACAACGCAGCCCATGACAGCAACCTTGATAGGTTTAGTTATTTCCCTCAGGCTTTTATCTACAGATTCAGCCAGACCAATTATATCTACCTCAGACCGTCCGCAGCCTGGGCAGCTTATCAAAGTAGGGCCATGTTGGCGAAGACCGAGGCTTTTTAAGATTTCATAAGCGGCATTTGCCTCTTCGCGGGGGTGGGCGCTGAGGGAGACACGGATAGTGTCGCCGATGCCTTCGTGAAGCAGTATGCCAATGCCTACTGCACTGCGGATAGCTCCTGCTTTGGGAAGCCCTGCCTCGGTTATACCTAGATGCAAAGGGTGGGGTGTTTGGGGGGCTATCAGTCTATAAGCCTCGATTGTAGTGGGTACATCAAAAGCTTTAAGCGAAACCTTAATTAAATCAAAATTGAGGCTTTCTAATAAGTTGATTTGCTCCAGTGCTGTGTTGACCATGTGCTCAGCTACAGACGAGCATGGCTTTGAAGCTGGTGGCAGGCTTCCAGCATTTACGCCGATGCGAATGGGTATCTGTCTTTGCTTGGCTGCCTGTACCACCCTGGTAACCTGTTTGGGGTCGCGAATATTGCCTGGGTTTAAACGAAGTCCGTCAGCGCCGGCTTCAAGCGCTGCCAGGGCAAGGCGATAATCAAAATGAATGTCAGCGATGATGGGAATGGGGGCATTCTGCTTAATAACAGAAATAGCCTGTGCAGCTTCACTGTCGGGCACGGCTAGTCTGACTATCTCGCAACCACAATCAGCAAGCTCCTTAATTTGAGCCACGGTAGCTGGTATGTTCCTGGTGTCAGTTTTGGTCATAGACTGGACTATAATAGGAGCATCACCGCCTATGGTTACTGTTCCAACTGTAATAGATTTAGATGGCCGACGAGCTATCAAGGCAGCAAGCTCTCCCCGTGAATAATGCGTATAATGTCATAGTAGCTTACCACAACTAGTATTCCTATTAATATTATAAAGCCAATGAGGTGGACGAGCCCCTCTTTTTGGGGTGGTATTCTTTTGCCCCGTCGGACCCATTCTAGGGCTACAAAGACAAGTCTGCCCCCATCCAGCCCCGGAAAAGGAAATAAGTTAATGATGGCCAAATTGATGCTAATTAAGGCGGTGAACTCAAGCAAGGCGCTCATACCGGCTTTGGCGAACTCACCGGTCAGCTCTGCAATGCCTATTGGGCCAGTTACCTGAAGTCCCGTTCCTCCAATAATCAATTTTACTATTTCGTTTCGGAATAGGACGAGAATTTCCCAGCAGCGAGTTATGCTTGAGGGGATTGCCTTCCAAAAGGGATAAGACTCGCGGGCTACAGTGCTATCCACACCGGTGATAACGATGCCAATGGCTCCTTGTCCTTCTGGTGGATTCCACCTCGGTTTCATCTTTACCTCTCTTTGGCTGAGGTCAGCTTTTTCCAGTAAGATATTTACTTCCGAGCTAAGGTTACGTTGGATGAGATAGCCCACGTCACCGCGGTTTTTAATTGGGTGGTCGTTTATTTCTAGAATAGTATCTCCAGGCTCAATTCCAGCGCTTTGAGCTGGCGAGCCCGGAGCCACCTCTTCTATCTGTACTTTTTCTAATAACATATCGTGAGGAATCATAAAGCTAATTGAAAAAAGAAGTATTGGAAGCAGGATGTTCATAAGTGAACCGGCGCTAAGAACTAAGACTCTGGTGGGGATGCTTTTGCTGGCCAAACTGCCTGGCAGTGTCGGGTCTTCTTCGCCTAACAACTTGGTGAAGCCACCAAGGGGAATAGCATTCAGTGAATATACTGTCTCACCCCGTTTGAAGCTGATAAGCTTGGGGGGAAAACCGAGGCCAAACTCCTCTACTTTTACTCCCGAGAGCTTGGCTGTCATGAAATGTCCGAGCTCATGGGCAAGGATGAGTAGTACTAATATAGCTATAAAGATGGTTATCGTTAATAACATAGGCTTTCCTCTCTGGCGACCTTAAGGGCAGTTTCTCTGCCCCAGGCATCAGCAGCTAGAATCTCATCTAGAGTAGGGTCGGCTATGCCTTGGTGTGAGTTGATAGTTTTGGCTATTATTTCAGCAATGCCAGGAAAATTGGTATGTCCGGTGAGAAAGAGTTCGGTTGCTATTTCGTCAGCAGCACAGAGCACGGCAGGATAAGTCCCTCCTTTTTTGCCGGCATCCAATGCTAGTTCTAAGCAGGGGAAATTGCTGTAATTCACTGGCTCGAAGGTTAGCGAATTGACTTGGATTAAATCAAGACGAGGTAACTTAGAGTTGGACAGGCGTTCGGGGTAGGATAAGGCGTATTGAATAGGCAGACGCATGTCGGGGAAGCTGAGTTGGGCTTTTACTGAGCTGTCTGCGAATTCTACTAAGGAGTGGATAATACTCTGGGGGTGAATTACAATCTCGATTTTGTCGAGGGGAATAGAGAAGAGCCAGTGAGCTTCGATTGCCTCCAGTCCCTTGTTCATAAGAGTCGCTGAGTCGATAGTTACTTTCCTTCCCATTTTCCAAGTAGGATGTTGAAGAGCTTCTTCTGCGGTGACTTTGGCTAATTGCGATGGAGAATAGCGATAGAAAGGTCCCCCTGAGGCTGTTAGAATGAGTTGAGCTACCTTACCTTTCTCTCCCCGGAGGCACTGCCATATAGCGCTGTGCTCACTATCGATAGGTAGGATTTGCGTGCGATACCGTTTAGCTTCTGCGGTAATAATTTTACCTGCTATGACTAGTACCTCTTTGTTGGCAAGCGCTATCTTTTTGCTGGCTCTTATGGCTGCTAAAGTCGGGGTTAGTCCTAGTTTACCTGAGGTGGCTATGACAACAAGGTCGACTTTAGGATGGCTAGCTATCTCCTCCATAGAGGAGAACTTTACCTTGTTGGGCAGGCTGAGCTTAGATGTTGAATAGACCAGTTGAGGCTGGAACTGACTTATTTGTTTGGTTAACAAACTGGTGTTTTTTCCACCAGCCAATCCTAAAACACTGAATTTGTCAGGGAAGTTTCTTACTATCTCGAGAGTTTGCTGTCCTATTGAGCCTGTTGAGCCTAAGATGGCTAACCTTTTCATGAGCACTCACGGTATGACAAATACTATACAATAGTATACTACAACCCCGGTAAATATGAGACTGTCAATGCGGTCGAGAATACCGCCATGCCCTGGTAGCAGCTTACCTGAGTCCTTGGCACCTGTGTTACGCTTGAGTAGTGACTCCACTAAATCGCCAATCTGAGCGAATATACTGATAACACAGCCTAGAAGTACCATCTGCCAGTAATTGATAGGCAGGGAAAAGCTTGTACTGAGAATTAAGGAAGCTATGATGCCAGCTAGTAGCCCGCCTATAGCTCCCTCCCAGGTCTTGCCGGGACTTATGTCTGGAGTTAAAGAGTGTTTACCCCAGGCTTTGCCGACGAAAAAGGCGCAGGTATCGCTAGCGAATGTAGTTAGCATAGCCCAAAATACCCATTCTCTGCCAGATTCCAAGTTTCTGAGGTCAATCCAGTAGCTGAGCATCCAGCCAACGTAAAGGATTCCGGCTATTGTCCATGCCCAGTTGTTGAAAGCCTGTTCTCTTGGAGACCGAAACAGCAACCAGATTAGTGAGATGACTATGGCTGAAGTGATGAGGAAAGGCGTTGTAGCGGCATGTGGGCAATGGGGGCTGAGCACAAGCAATAAGACCCAAGCTACACCAAAATAAGTAATCGGCTGTATTTTGGAATGGCTTGCCATTCGGTAGAACTCAAGGCTACCCAGTAGGGCCATAGTGACTATCAGGAGTGTAAACCAAGGTTCACCAAACCAAATTATGGCGATGAGGAGCGGTAAGCCAATAATAGCAGTAAGAATTCTTTGCCTGAGCATTCTTATTCCTCAGGCTCTGCTTGTCCAAATTGGTGCTGATGATTATAGGTGTTAGACATTGGTGAAAGTTTTTGATGCTGGCACGTTTACTGTTTTGGCCCTTTATCGGTTGCTATTTGCTTCTTTGGAAAATGGTGGGTTGTGGAGTTATGAATTTTTAGACCTCCATTATCTCCGCTTCTTTATCTTGCCCTGCGTCATCAACTTTTTCTATGAAGTTATCAGTGAGTTTCTGAATCTGCTCAGAGGCGCGTTTGTACTGATCCTGAGACATCTCCTTGTTTTTCTCTCCCTCTTTTAATCTCTCGATGCTTTCCCGTCTTAAATTACGCAGGGTGATCCTTCCTTCTTCTAATCTCTTGTGAACAACTTTGGTTAGCTCTTGACGTCGCTCTTCACTGAGTGGCGGAATAGCTATACGTATGACATTGCTGTCATTTGTTGGATTAAGGCCGAGGTTAGATTGGAGAATAGCTTTCTCAATGCTGCGGATTGAAGTGCGGTCCCATGGTTGGATAAGTATCATTTTGGCTTCAGGAACAGAGATGGAGGCGATTTGGTTAACTGGAGTGGGAACACCATGGTAATCAACTCTGATGTGTTCAACTAAAGCTGGCGTGGCCCGTCCTGTGCGGATGCCTGCTAAGTCCCGTGTCAAAGCACTGATAGCCTTTTGCATTTTGCTATCTGTATCGAGAAGTGTTTGTTCAATCATTCACCTTTCTCCTTCATTAGCAACAAGAGTGCCGACGAGTTCTCCGAAGATGACACGCTTTATGCTTTGTTGCTTCTGGAGATCGAAGATTATTATGGGGAGTTTGTTCTCTTGACATAGGGAGAAAGCAGTGATATCCATTACCTGGAGGTGTAGGTTTAAAGCATCTTGATGGGTTAGACGATCAAATTTTTTTGCCTGTGGATTTTTGATAGGGTCGGCATCATATACACCGTCGACTCTATTTTTGGCTACCAAAAGAACTTCAGCATCGATTTCAATAGCTCGTAGTGCTGCAGCAGTGTCCGTAGTCATGTAAGGATTTCCCGTGCCTCCAGCGAAAATAACTGCTCTTTTTTTCTCTAGATGGCGAATAGCTCGACGGCGGATATAAGGCTCGGCTATAACTTGGACATCAATTGCTGATTGAGTTCTGGTAATAACCCCCTCATTTTCCAAGGAGTCTTGAAGAGCCAGGGCGTTGATTATTGTAGCTAGCATTCCTGCATAGTCAGCTGTGGCTCGGTCCATTCCTTTGGATTCAGTGCCGGTACCACGCCAGAAGTTGCCTCCTCCAACAACTATGGCTACCTCAACTTCCTGCTGAATTACTTGCTTTATTTGCCGGGATACACGGGTTAGGACCGAATGGTCAATACCAAAGTCTTTCTTGCCTCTGAGAGCCTCACCACTTAGCTTAAGCAAGATGCGCTTATATTTTGGCTTAGTTATTGCCATTTTTAATAGCCTAGCTCGAACCTGCTGAATCTGCGTACTTTGATATTCTCACCGACTCTGGCTATTGTCTCAGTGATTATATCTTGAATGGTCTTATTAGGGTCTTTGATAAAAGGTTGGAGGAGAAGGCAAGCTGCCTGAGGATCTATGTC
>Ga0307378_10010383_pt1 | contig 12088 bp, 13 predicted proteins | sample UN1MG_FD_202238 | JGI IMG/M metagenome (GOLD analysis project Ga0307378, IMG submission 202238) | Soil microbial communities from Risofladan, Vaasa, Finland - UN-1 | ecosystem: Environmental > Terrestrial > Soil > Coastal area > Acid sulfate soil | place: Finland: Risofladan, Vaasa | collected...
TTTTCTGTAAGATACGATGAACTAGGTAATGTATGGGGCGAATGGTTAGAAGATGCAATTGCAATAAAGGAAGAAACTATGTTCGGCGATAAGCATACTACAATATCAGCATCTATAGGATTTTTAGAATATCATAAAATATTTATGTATAAAAGAGGACATAGATTAAGTAAAGCATTAAATTTAACGTTTGGTCAAAAACGTCATGCTATAGGTTCATATGAAGAATTAATAGCTCTCAGAGAATTAAGAGATAAAAACCTACGCGGTAATAAAAAGTAATATTTTTCATTTATTTCAGTCTATTTTTATGCGGATATATAACTAGTAAACAATTTATATTAATATCGTATAACTCTAAAATAGGATAATCATGGCTGTAAAAACTGGCTCAAAATATGAATGGATTCGAGGTGATTATGAAGGTAACGTCGATGAAGTTAGTAAAATAGAAGGTGGATTTATAATCTTTAAAAGCGGAAGGCGCTGTAACGTCGATGTATTTGAAGAATACTTATTGCCCGCAGGTCAAGTACCTTTAGTTCAAAAAACAAATCATGTACAACATGCTCATTCACAATCAGGTACTACATCTAAGGGTGTTACTATGGTTCAGTTTGAACAAGATGAAGATAATAATTATGGTGAAATAATAGATGCAGCAACAGGCGAGGCTATTAGAATACCTACTATACAACCTGGACCTAACATCACAGCTAATACAAATGTTTCAAATCTAGAACAGCCTGTACATCAACCTGTACAAGAAAAGAAAGTTAATCCTATAACACTGCTTATTAACCAAGCATCTAAAGATGACTGTGAATTAAATCTTAATTATAATGTTAAGATTCCTAAGAAGGGTGTTTATAAATTATTAGTAGAAAGTTTCGAAGATGTAGATATTGATAATGAAATTTTAGACACTATAATTTCGGAGATAAATATAAATGAACTAAGAGATTTCTTTAGAAAAGAATTATTAGAAAAGATTAAATTACACTATAAACTATAAATTATGCAAAACAACAATTTACCTAGAAGTACAAGAAGAAATTATTTAACTAGAACTGGTTATTATAAAAGAATAGCTGGACTAAGATTCGATCATCCAGATAGAGTTGCTCATAGAGAAATGATGAGAACTCAGGGTAATGATATACATACTAAAAATGTAGAAGCTATACAAGAAAGACTAAGTGAAAGCCTTGCACCACAAGAAAAATTAGTAATAGAAGCTCTTAATTCTAAAGGTTTAGAAAAAACTAAAATTGATGCTTATATGGAAAAATGGGTTGATGTAAATTTCTGGCCTAAACCAGCTAATTATTATAAGACTAGAAAAGAGCTTAAAAAGCTTAATAAGCAATACGGTATCTAATATGGTAAAAATTACATTAGAAGTTGCTGATAATGGTATTATCAAAACGATTTATGATGATAATGCTAACGGTGCAGGTGAGCCTCTAGAAAAGAAGAGGGTCTATGAATTTAAAGAGGATGAGTTTCATGAATCAAAGATTAAATTCTTTTATGAACTTGCTGATGAATTAAATATTGATACAGGTAATAATTATGATGATAATAATCTAGTGATGAAATTAGATTGGGGTAATAGTTATAATCCAACTAACGAAGAAATAGAATTAAAAATTAAACTGCTTAAGTTAGAAGTGGATTTACTTAAAGCAATGAAAGTAAAACCATCTACAGAAGCTCCAACTAAATAATATGAAAGTAATTAATTGCGTATACAGTCGAAATAAATTAGACTTTAAAAAATATTCCAAGAATACTTCATTCGATGATGTAATTAGTTATCATGATATTATTACTAAATTAATAAAAAATGATAATAAGAGTGATAAGCCCTCATCATTAGTTGTTAATTCTTATATAAGAAAGAAGATAGTTAAAGCAGCTACTGATGAAAGCGTATCTACAATATTATATGCACTAAAGACTCTTGATATAGAAACTGTTCAGCATATAAGATCTTTAATACAAGAAAACTATTCAGGTAAGTTACAGTTTAATTTAATTGTCATTAAACATAAAAAGAATATTCTAGAAATAGATGATTCTTTTAATAAAGAGTTTAATAAAATTAGTTATAAGGATTTATAAAATGATTAAGCAAAGGTTATTTGTAAAAGGTGAAACTATACATGCCTTACTTTCTTCTTACTCTCATCCTAACATTTTAATACCAGTTAAAGCTACAGTAAAGGATGTAAAGTATGATGAGATTAATCCTGTATATTTAATTAAAGTAGTAAAGTTTTATGATAATATTCTTTTCTTAAAGAAGTATTTATTTGATATGACTTTTGCTAATAAAATAGGTCGTCGTCCAAGGCGACTTAAAATAGAATATTCCAAAACTAAAAATCTAAGAGACCTAGAAGAACTATTCAACGGGCCAAAACAAGATGCCCACTATCTTGTAGTTGATTCAATAATGTGTACAAAATTAAAAGGTGACATGTTAGAATTATTTAACAAAATACAGAATCATTTAATAGAAAAGAACTTTAGACAGTGCCGTGAATATATGACAAGGATATTTTATTCAGGATCATATAGACTGACTGGCGATGCCGAGTACAACGCTAGGCTTAATAAATTCATAGGTGATAAGGTTGAAATGGATTTTACTAAGTTTACGAGATTATTATAGTATATTTTACTCAATATATACTTAAAATAAGGCTCTCTAAATGGCAACTGAAGGATACGCTAGTAACGGTAAAGTAAAAACATCAGATAGTTTCTTTCTATCTGCAGATGCTGTGGCACAGGCAAAAGCATCTAGACCAAACTTCAATACTTCATCTAGCTCAACATTTGTTGGTAGTGCATATAGATTTACATTACCTGTACAGAAATTAAAAGGAGATGATCCTAATTTTGGTATGGATATGGGTGATGGTGTTCCATCAATGGCTAATAGATTTTCATTATTTCAATTCAAAGGACTAAATGGTCAAAATTTAAATGCAATAGATTATAATGATAATCCAGAAAATATATTTTCAACTGACGATCAATATATTAAAGCTAGAAATCCTACTGCAAGTAATATCATACAATTTTTTAATGATCAGAATGCTAAAGGTCCTGTAGGCGCAGGTATGCAATATGCATGGTCAGATTTTTTATATTGTAAATATTATGGTCGTATAACAAACAACTATATGATAACAGTTAGAAGATTTGCATCACCTGTTGCTGATAACATATGGGATGCTAAGGCTTATGATGGTAAAACAAAACAATTTATTGATAATTCTCAATTTGATTTAGCAAGAGCTGTTACTTATATGAGTGAAGCTAGTGGAAATAAATTAGAAGAAATATTAAATTTAAATTTTAAATATAAATGGGAAGATATTGAATCAAGTATGCAAGTTGCTCAATCAAAAGCAAATGGTATACAAGGTAGTAAAGTACTCGGTATAGGTACAACTGGTTTTGGATTAGGTTCAGCTATATCATCTACAGCAACTGTAGGCAGCGGAACAAATACAGCAAAGGGACAAGAACAAAGTTTAAATGCTGGATTCGATGGATTAAAGGAAACTTATCCAAACTATATAGAAGGTCCTTTAAATGTAATAAAGAATATGACTATAAAAGGTCAAGGCTTAGAATTTACACATGAATTTACTTTAAAATTTGAATATGATCTAAGGGCTGTTAATACTTTAAATCCTAAAATGGCTTTATTAGATATAATGGCTAATATATTAGTATTAACTTATAGTAATGCACCTTGGTGGGGAGGAGGACATAGATTCCTTGGGAGTGGTAACTTCGGTTCTCCGTTAGGTGATAGAAAATTATTAGAATCAGGTGATGTTGGCGGATATTTAAAAACTGTTGTAAATGATGTTGGTGGTTTAATGAAAAACGCATTCGGAGACGGCGGCGGAGGATTCACATTAGAAAGTGTTTTAGGTGGATTAGGAGATATTGCAGGTGATATGTTAGGAGGATGGTTAGGTGAAAATTTAAATTCCCCACAGGGTGCTCAAGCAATACAAGCATTATTGTCTGGTGAACCGACAGGTCAATGGCATGTTACTATTGGTAATCCATTAAATCCTATTGCAATGATTGGTAATCTAACATTACAAGATACTAAAATGAAATTAACAGGTCCATTAGGAAAAGATGATTTTCCTAGTATACTAGAAGTTACTATGACTTTAAAGCCAGGTAGACCTAGAGATAAATCAGATATTGAATCTATGTTCAACGCAGGTAGAGGTAGATTATATCAAGTACCGGAAGGATTCGCTGACGTTCTTAATACAGCAGGTAAAGAACCTAGAAGAATATCTGGTAACGGTAAAGAACTTGATGATAGATCTATACAAAAAGATGGAACGGGTACCGGCTCAGGAGGAGGAAGTAAAAATAAAATATCAAATTCTTTAATGGGTCCAAATTGGAATGAAACAGCAGCAGATGATATAAGGGATAAATACCAAGACGGTAATGAATATATGAAGGCTAGATTTGGAGCATCAAGAGATGGTATGTCTGGTTTATTTGATAGTCTAGTAAAATATACATCAGGATAATGATAAACAGCCTTAAATATAAAATTAAAGTTTATGATGATAAACTTGGCGAAGATAAGATTCGTATGATGATACCTGGAATTGTTTTAAAGGATGGTATTAAAATTATTAATATACATACAGTTACTATAAATGAAGAAATGAGACCTGATTTAATTTCAATGAAATATTACAGTGCTGATAATTTATGGGATTTAATATTAAAGATGAATGCGATTAGTAATCCACTTTCAATCAAAGCAGGTATGGTATTAGATATACCAGATAAAAATGCAGCTGAAAGATTTGTAGTTAAAACACCTAAAATTAATGCAGCAGCAAGAGAACAATTTACTAACCCAAAGAGAATGAACGAAGGAGATAAAAAGAGACAAGAATTTCTTCAAAAGAAATCATCGTCAAAGCCTAATGGTTCTAAAGAAAATCTACCACCTAATATGCTCAAGTCAGATGAGAAAGTTAAGATATTTAAAGATGGTAAAATAGTTCTTGGAGCAAACATTCCTACTAATAATAGAAATAGATAATTATGGGTGCAGTTACTCGAAACATATTAACGATTACAGAGCCGACAATTAAGGTTGACCCATTTGATATCCCAGATATTGAATCAGGGCAGGGTAATGGTAATAATTCACAAAAGAGTGCAAATAAAGATAAGTTAAGTAAAGAAGTTGGTGATTTATACCCTGCTATTAGAATAAATGAATATGATTTTTATAAACATGAAATATTATCATTCAGATTATCAATAGAAACATTTTTACCTACAATGACCGTTACTGTCAGCGATAGTAAAGGCGTATTTAGTCAAAGTCAATATCCTAAAGACGGTGATGTTGTTCAATTATATATTCGTTCTAGTGATGAAGAAGTTTTTAAACCTATTAGAATGGATTTTGATATTATAAATGTCGATGCTCCTCCTGTAAGTAATACAGGACATTCTATGGAAGCACCTACACCAGACGGTAAATCAAATGAAGAGCTTACATATACATTTGAATGTAAAGCTAAAATACCTGGGCTACTTGCAGAAGATTGTTTTGGATATCCTGAAGATACATCATTTAATCATTTTGAAAAAATTGCAGCTGATATGGAAATTGGATTTGCAAGTAATGTAACTCACACAAGTGACAAAATGCCAAGGCTATGTCCATATGATACAAGAATTAAATTTATTAAAGATTATACTGAAAGTGCTTATTTAGATGATGATAGTTTTTTTACTAGTTTTATAGACCTTTATTATTATTTAAATCTAGTTAATATAAATGAACAATTAAAATATGATGAAGAAGTTGAAGATACTATAGTGTCTACACTACAAGACCTTACTAAAGAAAAAGAATCTGATGTAAATAATGGTGTAGATTCTAAATTATTTTTAACTAATTTAGAAAAAGGGTCTTCAGGTAGTAATAGGTATATTACAGGATATTCTTTAATTAATAACGCAGGTTTAATAACATTAAAAAATGGTTATTCTAGAACTATACAATATTATGACGATGATACACATGAATATAGAAATTTTAAAATAGAACCAAGTATTACTGAAAATTTACCAGACGATTTAATTCCACTTAGAGGTAGAAATGATGAAGAAAGATATAAGACACAAGTTAAATTTAAATATTTAGGTAGACAATCAAGTGTTGATGATAAAGGTAATTCACATACTAACTATCAATATTCTAGAATAAATAATTATCAAAATAATCAAGATATTTATAAATTGTATATGATGGTAGAATTACAAAATGCTAATATGACACTATATAGATATCAGAAGATTCCTTTGATAATATATGAAACTGATCAAAGGAAGCAAAATATAGCTGAAGGTCGAGAAAAACTAGCTGCAGAGAATGGATTTGAAAAAAATGACAAAGATAAATTAGAACAAGGTGATGACAAAACTAATAATTCAAACTCACCTAGAGTTAATAAATATCTTACTGGTATGTATGTAATAGGTAAAATAGAATACCTTTATAATAGTAACGACCAGGGAATTACACAGAGACTTACAATGCTTAGACGCGAATGGCCTAATCCTGTATGATAAATAACTAAATAAACTTTAATATGGCTTTTGGCGATATAACAAATAACGCATTTAACGAATATAATAAATTTACTAATCTAGATGATGGTTTATATACTTGGAGTAGAAAGCCAGTATATTCTTTCGGTAAAGGTATTAATAGATGGAACGAATATAATGACCCTACATATTTAGGATTTGTATTTATGTTCGATTGGCTAAATAGTCCATTATTGAATACTGATGAAAATTCCCCAGGTACAGCAGTTAATTATTTACTAAGAATTGGTGAAACTCTAAGAGCAGATTATCTTAAACAATTTGTTGAATGTCTTAGAAGTATTAATTATAATATGCCATGGTACTGGCAATCTTTCGAAGGCGGTGAAAATATGTGGAAATATGGTGGATTTAAGGATCCGTATAAAGGCGGAGATGATAGTATACTACAGATAGAATGTTTAGAATCTATAGATTTAAAGGTTACATTATTAATGGACTTATATAGAAAGGCAATATATGACCAAACATATAAGAGAATAATTGTACCTGAAAACCTTAGAAAATTTGAGATGTATATCTATGTACAAGAAGTTAGAAAATTTCAAGTTGATAAGTATGTTGAATTACAAAACAAAATTGCGGCAGTTAATATACCTAATGTTACTAATCCAGTACCCGGAGGTAAAAGTACATTACTAATGAATAGAAACGATAATTCTCCCTATGTATTATGGTTACTTAAGTTTTGTGAATTTGATCCAGATGCATCATCTACGCCGTTTGCTGCATTAAATATGCAACATGGCGATTCAGCAGGTGTTGCAAAACAAAAGATAGCTATTAAATATGAATTAGTCGAGGAACCTGGTAACTTTTATCCTCTTATTGACGGAACTGTAAGTTCTACAGCACCTAATGTTGAAGCTAATAATAGCTTTAAAGTTAATAAATTTGAAGATGCCGCACCTGATGACTTAAGATCTGCAGTTCAAAAAAGAGCAGATTCATCTAAGAAAAGATTAGTAGATAATGCTAAGTCTGAAGCATTTAATTTAGCACAGGGTCAATTAAATGGATTATTATTAGGTAATGTATATGGTTTTACTAATGATGTAAGAAGTGCACTTCAACAAGGTTCAGTACAATCACTAGGACCAGGTCTTATAAATGCTGTTGTAAGTAGAACTAATAATGATAATACTCCTAATGATTTAGGAAATGCATTTGAATAATTATGGCTAACATTGAACAAGAATTATATGAGGATAATTTAAAAGATACCATTTGGTTAGGAAAGGTTGTTGATATAGATGACCCTAATAAAGATGGTAGAGTTAAAGTTAGAGTCTTTGGTAAATTTGACAATTTAGATGTCAGTGTTATACCATGGGCTCAAGCTGGTAATATGATGACTGCAGGTTCAGCAAGCGGCTCAGGATTTCATTCTGTACCTAAAATAGATTCTGTAGTAGGTGTTATATTTGATAATGGTAATATACATGAGCCTAGTTATTTTGGATTTCAACATTTATCTGATGAATTAAAATCAGAGATTGAAGGCTCATATAAAAATGCACATTCATTGATATATGATACAGTAACTGACGGTGGAGTTAAAGTATTCTTTACTGAAGAAAAAGGTTTAATGTTAGACTATCAAGAAGTACAGATTAATATTAAAAATGATAAGTCTGTATTTATTACAAACCCAAATGGTGATACTGTAGAATTAAAGAATGATGGTAATCTTACTATTAAAGTAAAGAAGGATGTTAAGGTAGAATGTGAAAATGCAAAAATATCGGCTAAGAAATCGATTCATTTAGATTGTTCACAGAATGCTAGTATTAAGCTAGGAAGTAATGTTACAGATCAAATTATTTTAGGTAATAAATTTCAAACGTATTTTAATACACATCAACATCTTGGAAATTTAGGCTCTCCTACTGGGCCTCCAATTAATCCATCGACACCAGCACATTTAAGTAAAGTAGTTAAAACACAATAAACATTATAATATGCCTTTAATTAAAACAGTATTAGAAACAGGTATTAAATCAAGAATAAAATTACTTGAACCTGAATTTATTAAAAAATTGGATGGTGGTCCACTTGCTATTCAAATAGCTAATGCAGAAAATATCTATGATGCCTTAGGTAAAATAAAAACTAAATGTCAGGCCTTTGGTGTTGCAGGTGGTTATAATGAAGCTGTTATAAAACAAATTACTTCAAACGAATGGGCTAATGCTATCGCTAAACAAGTAATAGATTTATTAGCCGATGAAGTTTCTAAAATAGTAGCAGATGAAGTTGATAAGTATATCAAAACAGCAACGGTAATAATACCAACGGGACAAGTAGTTGCAACATCAGGTGGTACATCGCAAGTTGGAGTTACAACTACACCTTCACCTCCGGCATTAATTTCCTAAGTATTTTATTAGATGTACTGATATATACTATAATAATACTATAATATATTTATAAACACTTTAAAAATTAAAAAATGATTGCTGAATTAGCGCAAACAAAACAAGAAGTTGAATTTTCATGGGACGAAGTCGAAAGAGAACAACTTAAATTTAAAAGAAAAGGTAGTTTCAATAATCTAAATGCTTTAGACTTAGGCTATACTCAAGAACAAATAGATTTATATGAAGCGTCATATGCTAAATTAAATCCATCCCCACAAAAAGAAGTAATTGTCGAAGGTACTATAATTAGTACTAATAAAGAATATGCAGTAGTTGATATTGGCTGCAGAGAGGACGCTTATATAGATTTAAGCAAAGAAAACAATTCATATCTAGTTTACCTAGTTCCTGGTAATAAAATACAAGCTAAAGTTCTCAATACATTAGGAGAAAGAGAATATATTAATCTTTCTTATACACAAGCTGTTTATAAAATTAAACAGGATGAAATATTTGGTTCAATTGGTAAAAAGGTTGCATATTTAGGTACAATCAAAAAACTAGTTCCAGGTGGATATTTAGTTTTAATTGATGAAATTGAAACATTTATGCCAGGTTCATTAGCAGGTGTAAATAAATTACATGACTTTGAAGTTATGTTAGGACAGACAGTTCCAGTAATGCCAGTAAATTTTGAAAGAAGTAATATAGTAGTTTCTCATAGAGAATACTTACATACTTTAATTCCTGGTAAAATAGAAGAAATTAAAGAAGATACTAAAAAAGTATATACAGGATTTGTTACAGGTTCTACACCTTATGGAATCTTCTGTGAATTTAATGATTGTTTAACTGGTATGATTTTAGCTACAGACTTAGATGAAACTACTAAACATCTATTTGAAAGCAGATCAATTAAAGCTGGTCAAGTTATTAATTTTTATGTTAAAGAAATTATTAGTAATAAGAAGATTATTTTAACGCAAATATTTAAATCTGACCCTTGGGATAATATTGAAGAAAAGTATAAAGTACCATGTACAGTTAAAGGAAAAGTTACATCAATTAAAGAATATGGCGTATTCATCGAGATTGAACCTGGAATATCAGGACTATTACACCAGAGTGAATTTAATGATAGCACCTTTAATGAGGGTTCAGTAGTAGACGTTAAAATCAACAGATTAGATACAGCTACTAAAAAGATATACTTATCTCTAAAGTAATATAAAACTAAACAGAATGGGTTACATTTGTACTGTAACCCATTTTTATGTTTAATAACTTCAGAAATCCGTAATATATAAATAAAATATAGCGTCTGAAATGAACCTTAATCTTAATAAAAGTGATATCTTATTATCAGCCAGGATAGGCTTTGAGTTCGAGTTCTATAGTAACTACGATGTTAGTAAGACAGTTACTTTATTATCTAGAGAATTAAATAAAAAGATTTCAATAGAAACTAAGGCACATAGTAACTTTAAACCTACAGCAGATCATTTTAAAGTAGAGCCTGACATGTCAGGTGGCGCTAAACTTATAGAATTAGTTACTGGTTCATTACCTTATCAAGATGCCAGAATTATAATGATTAAAGTTCTTAAGTGGATTAAAGAAAATGGTAAAACTGGGGATAGATGCGGTATACACATGAATATATCATTTGACCCTGATAAATGTGGTGATTCATTTTTATCTCATATGAATGTTTTAAAATTTGTATTAGAATTTGACGAAGACTTTGTTTATAAATTATTTCCTAAAAGAGAAGGTTTAGTATATGCTAAATCAATTAAATTTATAGTTCCTAGAGAGAAATATCAATTCAGTGATATTAAAGACGTTCAGCCTCATAATTTTATTTTCCCTAGTGAAAAATATTATGGAGTTAATTTCCAGAAGCTTATTAAAAACTACTTAGAATTTAGATATTTAGGAGGAGATAAATATGAAAATAAAACTACTAGTCTTTTAGAACTATTAGACCATTTCATATTACAATTATTTAGTGCAGCTAATGATCCAATTTTAAATGATGAGAATTATGAGCAGTTAAGAAAGATACTTAAAAAATATGAGCATTTATCTAAAGCTTATTTGTCTTTCAGTGAATTTAAAAGATATTATCCTACTGTAGGATTTTTAGTTGATTTAGATTCAGATGATAGAAGAATTACTACTTTCTGGCCGGTTATAAGAGATAAACTATTTAATTTATTAAATGAGTGTAATCTAAAGGATGGTATAATAAATTATAATTCAGATAGTAATAAATTACAAATAAAAGATGCTAACTTACAAGATTGTTTTAAAATTGAAAATGTAGAATTAATAGAATGTAAAGTTAGAGGTATAATAAGAGATTGTGATATATTTAGATGCGATATACAAAACGCAGAAATATACAATAGCAACATCTTTAATGAAAGTAGAATAAGTGGTGCTAAAATGGAAAACTGTTATGTTAATGTTACATGTACATTAGATGATTGTTATGTATACGGAAAGAAAACATTAATGAATGGTAAAATGACAGGTGGAGTATTCAGAGAAGGTAGAATTACAAATATGACTAAGTTTGATGGTACTGAACGTGTTGAATATGAAAAAATAAAAACTAGAATAGATGTTAGACATTAATGATGAAGGCGCATTAGAAGCAGGTCAATGTATGGATGAACTTATTAGAAAAGTTAATTCTGAATTGACAGGTGGTTGTATGATACCTATTAAATTACCTAAGAAAGAATCTATTAGAATAATAGAAACTGCTAAAGAATGGTTCTATAAACACTATGAAGATTCTGTACAAGAAAACTATTATGTAATAGATAAAAGTGTAATATCTTCTGAAACATATAAGAAAACTAAATCATTTGAATTACCAGGTTCAAGACCAGACGGTACAGGTAGAATATTCTCAGTTAATAATCTTAGTGTTGCAGGCGAACAGATGATTGGGCTATCAGGTAAAACAGGTTTTGTTGATACTGACTTTTCAATGGAGCGTCTACTAGTAGGAG
>Ga0307378_10010387_pt1 | contig 12085 bp, 8 predicted proteins | sample UN1MG_FD_202238 | JGI IMG/M metagenome (GOLD analysis project Ga0307378, IMG submission 202238) | Soil microbial communities from Risofladan, Vaasa, Finland - UN-1 | ecosystem: Environmental > Terrestrial > Soil > Coastal area > Acid sulfate soil | place: Finland: Risofladan, Vaasa | collected...
ACCGGTGTTTTGCATCGATGGCTTCATAATAAGTTGATATCTTAGATGCTTACTTTTTCTTCTTCGTTGCTTTCTTTTTCTTTGCTGTTTTCTTTGCGTCTTTCTTTTTTGCTTTCTTTTTTGCCATTTTGAAACCTCCATGTTAAATAGAAAAACATTTCAATAAGCAAGCCAATATCCATCGAACCTGCTTTTACTTTGTATTATATATACTTGTGAGAAGTGTTTCAATAAAAAAATGCTGGCAGAGCTAATAAATTTTCTCTTATGAGAAAGTAATTGCAAGTAGTTCACAACTAATTTCTGTATAGAGGAGACAGGAGGTGACATCAATTGTTTGACCACAGCCCTATGGTTCGTGTGGTTAAACTTTTCGTAGATTCATAACCTCATGTGCCTGTGGTCGTATGGTCAAATCCTCCATAATAGCTGATAGATGAGTAACAGATATGCGATCCGTTTGCCGATCCTCAATATAGACGAACGAACAATCAATTCGTGTGTCTTTCCTCACGGTAAACGTATGTTCAATACGTTCAGCATTTTCTGAGATTTTTTAAGTCTCTCATATTACAAACCTTATGGATTCGCATTTTTTGCGACTTTATGAGCTATTTGGCTTTTGGGTTGTAGTAGGGTTGTATGGATTTTCCTCACTAATTACAGCCGCAAGGCCTTCACGATAAAATATTGATTTGCTGTATATTCTTGTTATACTTTTTAGTCGATACCAAGAGGGCAAAAGGAGAAAATGTTATGAGTAAGGTCTATCTCAGAATTCTGTTCACAGTAATTACTGCTTTAGTTGGCAATTCATATGCCACATCAGAAGGCTCATTAGAGTCTGAAAATCAGCCCCAGAGAGCCGAAATGCAGGCTTTAGAGGAGGCATTAAAAACGCCAAAGACTTTCCTCACTGGTATTCGCTCTGGTCGGGTTGTTGATGCGACTACCGGTAAACCCGTCGAAGGTGCTGTGGTTTTCTACGACTGGGACGTCAGAGAATTTTTAATAGAATCAAGCTCTCGACGGGGATCATTGTATGAAACTGCCACTGACAAAGACGGGAAGTATTTAATCCCCAGCCAGTCTATCAAAGCAGAGGTTGGTGTATTATCAGATTTGGAACCGGAACATGTTTTTGTTTATAAATATGGTTATGTCTGGTATAGGGTATTCGATAACAAAGTTCGGTCTTTCCTAACATATCTACCCGACCTACAACAGAGATACTGCAAGAAAGACAATGTTGTTAAGCTCCAACCCTGGATTGACGAACTGTCGCACACCGAACATGTGGGTATCTTCACCAGAATGAGTGGCTTTTATGGAACAAAGTTGGAGCAGGCCTTGGAAGAGGAGAAGGCTCTGACAAAAGAAGAGCGTAGAGCTTTCAAACAAAAACTCGATAAAGCCAAAAAACAATTATCACAGGATATAACCGCATATCAAAACAACAAGATTGCGAAAGAAGAATATATTGATCATTTGCGTCAGCTTCTGAACATACCAGATTCAGACATGGTTAGGAGAACATCTAATACGCTGAAAAAACTCGATGACAGAGTAGCTATCGGAATTTTGATTGAATCCCTAAAGAAACATTTATACAGGGAATCCTTTGAGGCTATTATCGCTTCCTTAAACCATATCACCGGCCGGGAAGACATGGAAGATACCTATGTTATTCCAGAAAGGGCCGACGTTATAAAAGATCTTGAGCAGTGGTGGAATCGCAACAAAAATAGGAGCAAGCCAGAATGGTTTGCAGACTTGCTCCTGAATGGTAGAACTGAGAAAACAAGGGGAGTAGCTGTAAATAAGTTACAGCAGATGGGTGACGAAACCGTAGTTCCATACATGGTTAAGTATCTTGATTCCAAAAACAATAGTGACAGAGTCTATACCAGTGTTTTGAATTTACTTGGGCGGCTTGGTGATGATACCTGCATACCACATGTAAAAAGGAAACTTTATCACGAAGACGTTTACATCAGAAGGGAAGCTGCTCTTGCCCTGAATAAGCTCGGTGACCAGTCCGGTGTGCCCATCATGATTGGTTCGCTAAAATCTAAGTTTAAAAATAATCGCTCCGTAGCAAACGCTGTTTTGAAAGAAATCACTGCACAGGACTTTACAGAAGGTAAAAGCCTCCGACAATTCTCACTCGATGAGGAAAAAGCAGCTATCGAAAGATGGATAACATGGTGGGAGCAAAACAAAACAAACATAAAAGCAGATGAAGTAACTGGGTTTGCTGAGGTCATTAAAGGCGAAGCTAATGCCAGGGCCCGCTATCACGCTGCTGCTAAGGAAACCGAAAAGAGTAATCCTGACTTACCAACATTCAATGACCATGAAAAGAAACCTCAGGCAACATTCGAAAAGTTCAAGACAGCCTTATTAGCTGGTGATGATGAAAAAGCACTATCATATATGGCACCACATATAGCAGAAAAATACAGGGAGATATTTCCCCAGCTAGGACCCCATCGGCGTGATTTTGTAGAAGGAATGGGAGATATCTACTTTGAAAGGAAACGGAACAATGTTTTGTACTACGAGATGCTCACTGAACAGGACGAAGGCATGTTCAGCTTTCCTATCCATTTCGTTCAGGACTTGAATGGCAATTGGATAATTACGATGTTCTAGAAGAACATTCCGTTTTAAGCACGAGAACTTGCACAACATAGGACATTCAATCCGGTTGCAATAGCATGTTAAATACGATAACCACCTTTTCTTTCCATCTCCAGCCGCAAGGTCAAGGGAAAGAACTAACGAGAAAGCTTGATTTTCAAGGTGGATTTGATATTCTACTCAAAGATTCAACTCAGCATTGTAACTGGAGTAGAGATAAATGTTTGGTGCCCCGAGCAGGAGAAATGATGCTTGACTCCACCAGCCAAAGCTTATTTACCTTTTTGTAGCGAGGTGAAACAAATGAGGAAAATTACTATTTTATTTTTGGTTCTTTTGGGGTGTTTATGCTCAAGTTGTAGAACTATCCCGGAACCGACTAAAAATGAACCACTGCTTAAAGTCGGCAATTTCAAGCATATCCCCGGCCCTAACCCCGCGATAACCGTGCCGGACCCTTCTTCAAAGAACGGTGATAAGTTCTGGGACAGCAGGTGTATAGAAAGTTCAGATGCCTTTTATGATAACGGGACATATTACTGGTATTATCACGGCTCGGGCTCGAAAGGATACCAGATTGGCGTTGCCACTTCGAGAAACCCTTTAGGGCCATGGGAAAAATATGATAAGAATCCAATATTAAAATCGGAGCCGGACACCTGGGAAAGCTATTATGTGGCTTGCGCTTTTGTTGTTAAGCAGAAGGGCAGATACATTATGTTTTACAACGGCTCAAAAGACACAAAAGAAGGCGAGGCAATTGGATTAGGGATTGCCTACGCAGACCATCCTTTAGGGCCTTGGACTAAAAGTGATACAAACCCTGTTATGAAATACCCCCCGGGAAAAGGGCATTATTTGGGTGCAATTATAAAGGTCAGGGATATATGGTATATGTTCGCAACTTATTTTGACCAGATTGTTCCGGATTATGGACATTGTTATTTAGCCACCGCAAAGTCGCCTGAAGGTCCTTGGAAAAGAAGAAAAGAGCCGGTCATATTAGCTGGTAGTGAGGGGGAATGGGACGCAGGTGGATTCTCGGAATTTGAAGTTCAATATTATAATGGGATGTTCCATGCATTCTACGGCGGAACAAAGAAAAACGAAGAACGCGAAGAAAGCATCGGCTATGCCTGGAGTGCTGACGGAGTCCACTGGACCAAGTATCCTGGAAATCCCGTCTGTCCTATCAGCAATGTGCCTAATGCTTTTTCGTTTGCTGAGGTTCATTCGATAATCGAATATCCCAGAATTTACCTTTATCATACACTAAGGTATAAATCTACTCCCAAAGGATACAACGAAGAATGGTTTCCCTGGATAGAAGATTTGGGAATTCAAATTATAGAGATAGCTTCTTGTAACTCAAAAAGCCAGCAAGGATTGCAAAAGGGCGGCCCTTTGTTACAGGAAGGTAAGTTTAAGGCTACTTATGAAACCAATCCATCTCTATATCCCACAGGAGGGCCTGATGAATGGGATGGTGGAGTTATTGAATGCAGCGATATCTTCTACGACGAAGGGAGGTATTACTGGTATTACCACGGTGAACCGGCCAGCTTGAATTGGGTCTATCGAATCGGTGTTGCGACAAGTGATAGTCCCACGGGCCCATGGGAAAGGTATTCCGGGAATCCTATACTTTTGGAAACAGAACAAGAGAGCTGGGAAGATTATTACGTCGCTTGTGCGGACGTCTTTAAAGAAGACCGAGTATACTACATGCTTTATAATGGCGTTACGCTTGATGAAGAAAGTGATGTTGAAGAGGCGGAACTCTGCAGCGTTGGTATTGCTACAGCCGACAATCCTTTAGGCCCATGGAAAAAGTATCCCGGCAATCCTGTCGCCTATTTCGAACCTACTGTTAACAAAGGGGGTGGATACTATCTCGGCGGCGTTGTTAAAGTTGACGGCACATATTATATGTACATGAGCCAATATAACGAGCTTGCCTACGATTATGGTTATATGTATATGGCAACAGCTTCTTCGATTTACGGGCCATGGACAATGTATCCCAGCAATGACAATCCCGAGCCAATTCTTAAGCCCTCTTCCAGTTGGGATGCACTGGGTTTTTCAGAGGCCGATATTTTTTATTATAATGGGGCATTCCATATGTTCTACGGCGGGACCAGTGATGAAGGCGACCGTCCGGAAAGCGTTGGCTATGCCTGGAGTAATAATGGATTTAACTGGCATCATTTTGGAAATGAGCCGGCCCTGCCGACCTCCGGGCTTAAAAATGCCTCGGCATTTGCAGAGGTACAGTCCCGTATTGAATATCCCGACATCTATTTATACTACACTTTGAGATGGAAGAATCATGATATCCCGGGTGGTTGGCCTGCCAATGCAAATGATGAGCATGATTGCCCCTGGTGTGAGCACCTGGGTATGTCCAGGATAACAATAACCAAATAACGTTTTTAATATAACCTTGAACTTTGAGCTCAGAAGTGTAGAGCAACAGGTTCGAATGGGATACATGGTATTTTCCTGAAAGGAGCGTACGATGAGGGCGAAAGAATGGCCAATGATTGTTGCTGTAATTGTTCTGGGATGTTTGCCGGCAGGTACATGCTGTGCAGAAACACCAGAACAAATTGTAAGAGACCAGGCAGCCCGGATTGTGCCGCAATACAAGGGGGTTTTTACATCACCACCTAAAAGGGTCCCAACGACATTGACAGTCGATGGGCCAATCATAGGGAATGGCGATGTAGGTGTTGTAATCAGCGGTTCACCTGAAGCTCAACGCTTTTGGATATCCAAGAATGACTTCTGGAAGGCAAAACCACATTGGCCGTTCAGTATGCCCTGTGCTATCGGCTGGATAGATATTAAACTGCCGCAGTTCGAAGGTGCTTCGTATCGCGTGGAACAAATCCAATATGAAGGCCATACACAATCAGTCTTCAAGAAAGATGACGTTACCATAAATATACGTACCTGGGTAGCTGCAACGGAAAATTTGCTGGTAATCGAATTAGTAGGCGGTGAAGGTTGGTTAGGCGAAGAACGTTTTATGGAGTTGAATGTGGACGTTCTGCTGACACCTAAGAGCGGCAACAGTTCTGAAATAGCAAGCGGGCCAATCAAGGACGGCTATTGGGCAACACGCAAATTTACAGGCGAGGATTTGGACTGGCCAACAGAAGCGGCTGTAGTCATGCGGCAGCTGCGTCACGGAGATAAGAAACTGCCCTCGGGGACGATGGGGTGGACCTCCGACCGATTTAACTTGCAACCGCCGGGTGAACCTGTGATAGTTGTCGCTTCAATTTTGACCAACCACGATACTGATGAATATCTGGAAAAAGCCCGCAAACGCATCGAGAATATTACCTTCAAAGAGATTGAATCGCTGCGCAGGAAGCATCAAGCCTGGTGGCAGGATTTTTGGGCGAAGTCGTTTATTGAAATCGGCGACCCTCTTATTGAGAAATACTGGTATGGTTCCCAATATGTCCTTGCCTGCTGCAGTCGCAATAAGAACTTTCCGCCGGGATTGTATGGCAACTGGTTAACTACTGACGAGCCTGGCTGGGCCGGCGACTACCACTTAAACTACAACCATCAGGCTCCTTGGTTAGGCGTCTATTCTTCCAACCACGTTGAATTGTCCGAGCCGTATGACACGCCGGTCCTCCAGTACATGCCCAAGGGCAAAGAATTTGCCCGGAAACTGCTTAATGCCAAGGGAGTTTATTACAATGTTGGAATCGGCCCCATGGGTTTGGATGTGTCAACAGAATGGTCAACCGGAGGTTTCTATGGCCAGAAGAGCAATGCCGTCTTCTGTACTGTCAACATGCTTATGCGTTTCTATCATACGTATGACCTGGAGTATGCCCGAAAGGTGTATCCATTTCTGATTGAGGTGGCGAATTTTTGGGAGGATTATTTGAAGTTCGAGAACGGCCGCTACGTGGACTACAACGACGCTGAGGGTGAAGTTGGCCCATGGCAGGGAGAGGACTGGCGAAAGGGTTTTGGCAAGAAGAACCCGCGGCGGTCCCTGGGGCTGATTCGAATGTTTTTTAAGGGCATGATTGATATCACCACAGAACTTGGCGTTGACGCCGACCGGCACGAGAAATGGCGCCATATCTTAGAGCACCTAAGCGAGCCGGATAATAAAGGCATATTCGGCGGAGTCGTAGATTTCGTCTGGCCATCGGGTGTGATAGGATTGGATTCGGACCCGAAGATTTTAAAACAGGCACATAATGAAATCGATGCCTGGTCAGAGAGCGGTCGCAGCTTCGATACGAGAAATGTTACACATGTATTCGCCGCTGCGGCTCGGGTGGGATATGACCCGGACGTCATACTTTCAATGATGCAAAAGAGAATCAAGGCAACTGGTTTTGACAACCTCTGGATCTTCCAAGGCGGCGGAGGTATTGAAACTTGCAGCGGTATTACTGCCGGAATCAATGAGATGCTGTTGCAGAGCCACGAAAAGGTTCTGCGTCTCTTCCCCGTCTGGCCGAAAGATAAGGATGCTCGTTTTGGCCGGTTGCGCGCGGTTGGTGCATTTCTGGTTTCCAGCGGATACATGGATGGACAGGTTCAGTATGCGATCATCGAGAGTGAGAAAGGTCGCGACTGCACCGTACTTAATCCCTGGCCAGGCAAAGAAGTTACACTTTACCGCAATGGCAGCAAAGCCGAGGTGCTCAAAGGCAGCCGATTTACGTTTAAGACCAGTGAAAGTGAGAAGATATCTCTTGTCCCGGGAGATGTTACATTAGAACAGATACATCGCCGGATTCAAGCAGTACGAGAAAGTTTGAGCTCTAACTAAAAAAACTTTACGATTAATCTTTACACTTATCAGGGAAATCCCAGCTTAGGGATATTTCAGCTATTTAGTCGAATTGGAAATTTTGATTGCGTAGCCAAGGGGGAAAAATGTTAATCAACTTTAATTTTAGGGGTATTAAAAATGTTTAATTCACGGTCTTTGGGAAATGTTGTTTTGTTTATATTGGCGGGTACGATTTGTCTTATTGACGGGGATCTGGCTTTTTCCGCTCAGAACATCTATCCCGCTTCGGATCCACAGAACACCGGGAACTGGGTCTTAAGAAAAGATATGAGTGATGAATTTGATGGCACCAGTCTGGATGCGGATAAATGGTTAGCCAGTGGAACAAATGGCTTGTATCATGTTAACTGGAAAGGTCGAAAACCTTCCCAGTTTGTCCCCGAAAACGCCATCGTTGAAGATGGCAAGCTCAAGTTAAGGACCAAATGGGAGCCTGAATATGATTTTGCTGAAGGCCATTATATATACACCACGGCAGCGGTAATTAGCAAAAACACTTTCAAATTCGGCTATATGGAAATCAGGTGTAAAGCTTCCGATGTGTCTTTTACGAGTTCTTTCTGGACATTGGGACCAAATTCCGAGCTGGATGTCTTTGAGTTTGTAGGTGATTCGAAGGTCCGTGAAGATTTCGATACTCTCTATGAGTTCTGCATCCATAATAGGAATTTACAAGATTGGCAAAATGAATTCTGGAAAGAAAATGTGTCATTGCCATGGCGTGTAGCAAGTGGGTTTCATGTATATAGCTGTGAATGGGATGAAAATGGTTTGAAATTCTTTGCTGACGGCGAGTTAGTAAAATCCGCTTCCAAAGAGTCTATAGGAAAGTTCTGGTGTTTGACGGAAGAGATGAACATCTGGATGGACTCGGAAGCCTTCATATGGCATGGTTTTCCTGATAAAGATGAGCTTCCTGCCGATTATGAGATCGATTATATTCGCGTATGGCAAAAACAGATAGCATCGGAGTGAGCTTATCTTCGGAGAGACTGATACCTGTATTGATCAAAGTAGCATTACACACTTTCCACTATTTTCAATCACTCTGTTACTTTGTTTGGAATAGTATGTTAAATACGATGACCAATTTTCCTCTCCAGCTCCAGCATTTTCTCCTTCATCCCCACTCACACAGACTCTGCAACATGATCAAAAAGGCCTCGCTCGAAGCCAACAGAAAAAATAGCGTCATACTCCTCGAATAATTTCATGCCCCTGCCTGTTGAAAACACCTCCATATTGTGTACAATTAAGTAATGTATGGGAGAATCCGCAAACATCCATTGAAAATGACCGCTCGTTTACTAGAGCTGCTTATACTAAAACCCAATCAATCCGCCCACTTAGTAGAAAAAAGCTACGATCGCATCAGCTCCTGCTACGACCAGGCCTGGACAAATCACATGAGGAACCTCTCGGAACAGCTCATCGCAGAACTATCAATCAAACAAGGCGACAAAGCCCTGGACCTGACCTGCGGAACCGGCTTCGTAACAAATCTGCTTTCCCAAAAAACCGCAACACAAGTCCTTGGAGTAGACCGGTCACAAGGCATGTTGAAACAGGCGCATAAAAAGTATGGCGGCAACTGCAAATTCATAAAATCCGACATACTTGAATTCCTCAAAAATACACCAGCTAAAAGCTTCGATATTGTCACCTGCTGCTGGGGGCTCGGATACTCAAAACCTTTCGCCGTCTTACGACAAGTAAAACGCATCCTGAAACCAAAAGGCAAAGTGGCAATAATTGACAACAACCTCTTTTCTCTTGCCGGTGTTCTCTATTGCTCATTCCTGACATTTATGGAACAGCCGGACAAACTGGCCAATCTTATGCGATTTAGGTTCCTCACCGGCAAGCATCACCTCAGCCTCTGGTTCCGAGTTTTAGGTTTCAAACCGCTTTGTTGCCGCAACGGCAAAAAAAGCTATAACGCCAAAAATGGAACAGAAGCGATTGATAAACTTCGCGCCACCGGAGCCGCCGCAGGCTTTGAATACGCCGCAAACCAGGAAGAGGAAAAAGAAATCTTTGAAAGATTCGCCGAAATTATCGAAAATAAATATATGAAAGAAAACACAATCAGAATTACCCATCGCTATTTAGCGGGAATTGCACAAAAATGATTCTGCCCCTACTCAGGTTAATGCGAATATATTACTCACTGCCTATTGCCGCCGGATTCGCGGTAATCGTCACATACCTGACCGCGGGCAATATCCAAACCCTGCGATTTAGTCTGCTTGTTTCGTCCTTGTCACTGCTCAACATAATCTCCGCCGCGTACGTACTCAATGATGTCTTCGATATCGAAATAGACAAAATCAACTTCCCCAACCGCATGCTGCCCAAAGCAAAAACGACCCGAAAGGCTGCCATAATATGGGCCATCATCCTTTTTCTTGCCGGCTTTATATTCGCCGCCCTTTCCGGCCCGAAATTCCTCCTGCTCCTGATTACAGTCGCTGCCGCTGTCATTCTCTACGATACCTTCTCAAAGAGAATGGGTATGCTGAAGGACTTCCTCGTCGCCGCCTTAATGACCTCACTTTACCCCCTCGCCTTCACGCTGGCCGAACCCGCCAGCCAACCTCAAACAAACACCCTCTACGTTCATTCCTGCTGGCTCTTCCTTACCTGCCTCGGATATGAAATGCTAAAAGATAGCCGCGATATAAAAGGAGACAAAACAATAAAACACAATGGAATAGCAGCCTACAGCACCAAGCCATGGTTCCTTCCCGCCTCCAGGATAATTATCCTCGCCGCAAGCACCCTAACACTCCTGCCCTTCATGCTCGGATATTGCAATTACATCTATCTCTGCTCGGCCGCCGCCGCTGTTATCTTGGCCTTCCTCTCCATACGAAAACCCCCCGCAATTGCCATAAGATATATCTATGCTGAAATTATTCTGATTGCTCTCGGTTCATTTCTCGATTTGTTCCTGCTCGGCCCCTGAAAAGGTTCTGATAAACCCTTGGCAGCTTATCGCCCCGTTTATTTGCCCTGCACATCTCCGCGCTTTCAGCTTTGGCTAAAGGTAACTCCAGAACATCTTTGCTGCTCCCCAACTGACTGCATATCTCCTTCACAAAACAACCCACACGCGGCAGGTCAAACCAGTCCCCCATCCTCGCCCAAATCTCTGAAAGAGGTTCCTCCATAACATTCCCAAAAGACAGCGGTGTAAGGTCGCATGGACATACGTTACCAAGCGCATCTATAAAAAGATGATGAAAGCCAGCGCCGCAGCCAAACATCTCTTCCGACTCCAAATATGAAAAACTCGCCACCGCTGGCCCCCTGCCCCTGCGGTTCCATCGCTTGTGAAAATCCGCTACCTGTCGCGACTCCTCAGCACTCAAAACCTCGCCCCCCTTTCCCTGCCAGCCACCCGTCGCAGCAGGCTCAAGCACCCTTAACTCATGAACGCCACACCGCTGCCCAAGCTCCGCCAATCTTTCAAGAGCACCGCTGGCAATCTTATCATGTGTTGCTACGGTTGATATCGCTGTGTAAAGACCCGCATCCAGTGACGCCCGAATCGAAACCAAAGCCTCCTTAAAAGACCCTTTCACTCCCCGGGTTCGGTCATGCTCGCTCTCGTCATCCGACTCAACACCTATCATCAGACAGCCCAGCCCAGCCATCGAAAGCCTCTTCGCAAGCTCCCCATCAAGACGATGGCCCGTAGTAAAAATAATACTGAACGTCTCATCGCCAACAGCCTCGACCAACTCGACAATATCATCCCGTAACAACGGCTCTCCGCCCGTAAAACCGATTATCGTTGTCCCAAGCGATTTAATCTGCTCTATAACCTCCAGCGCCTCTTTCGTCTTAATACTCCCTTTCTTGTGATGACCATAGCTGCAGTGCGGGCACTTATATGGACAACTGTCCGTAACTGCAAAATACGTCGAAAACGGAACCCGCTTTCTCTCCACAACTAAATCCAGAAACCTCTCGAATGCCACCGAAGGAAAAGGCGGAAAAAAAGAATTTACGTATAGCTTGCCCCTGTGCCGATGGGGGTTTTCATTTCGAAGACGTCCCGCAAGATACAAAAGATGCCGCGATGGCAGTTTCCTCCAGTAACGCAAAAATACCGGCCCTAAAAAAATCCAGTCACCCGTCCGCATCAATCAGTCCCCGGCAAAATCGCAGCCCTGCCATCATTATCACAAACCTCGACCAAAACCCTCCCTTTATAAAAAAACTTAATAATACCACTGCCTATCCACCCTAAAGCCGCTCCTGCACATGCACCAAAACCAGTTCCAATCGCCATATTCAAAAAACTTGTCTCTTCATAGCTTATCATCAAAAAACCATGAACAAGCACCGAGCAAATAACCCCTGCCGCTACTCCGAACAATGTACAGTAACCATCCATGTCAATTCTAGTCCTTTTCTTCTCAAGAAACTTGCCTAAAAACAGAACATAGCAAATGCCGACAACAAAACCAAAAGCAATTCCGCTGATCGACCCTACTGCCCCGTCTGCCTGTTTGCCCATACCATATAAAATTTCAGAAGTACCTCCAAAAACATATCCAACCCCAGCCGAAACCACTCCTAAAATCAATG
>Ga0307378_10010389_pt1 | contig 12085 bp, 9 predicted proteins | sample UN1MG_FD_202238 | JGI IMG/M metagenome (GOLD analysis project Ga0307378, IMG submission 202238) | Soil microbial communities from Risofladan, Vaasa, Finland - UN-1 | ecosystem: Environmental > Terrestrial > Soil > Coastal area > Acid sulfate soil | place: Finland: Risofladan, Vaasa | collected...
GCGAACCTGGCGGCGCTGAGGGGGGAAGTGATGAATGAAGAATCTCACGCGGAGCGTCCGCCTGGGAAGGCGGGGCGGAGAAGAAGTACTGAATGATGAGGAAAGAGTTTCACCCGATGCAGCGAAAAATGCCCAGGCTCGTCGAGTGTGTAGCGGATGGCGCACAGGAAAGGCTCCTCGGCCGAGGCAGTCATGCAAACTGCGAACAAACCAATCAGGGAAATGATCGGGTACTTCATCAGGTGAATCCTTCTTGAGCGCTATCAAGCGGTTGACGCTTGGCGTTGTTTTTCCTTTGACTCCGTGCGTGATGTGCCTTATAATGCAATGAGGTGGTCGGCACGGCTTCGGCAGTGGTTTCGCGGCGGGAGATGTCTGCCTCGGGCACCGCAGCAAGCGAGGCCGAATAAGGCGTTTTTTTCCGGCCTTAGCCAGCCGCATTCCCTTGCAGGCGCGAACGCAGATAAAGATTTGGCCGTGGTACGTGGGGAACCGGCGGTACCCTGTAACCGGCAATCCGCCATAGCCGGGCGGAATTCCTCACCGAGGCGGCTGTCGCTCGGTATCTGTCGCGGAAAGTGGTGTTGAAGGTCGTCCCCCGCGCAATGGATCGGTGTGAACCTGGTCAGAGCTTGACGGCAGCAGCCATAAGCATTCGTTTCCATGTGCTGCGGGATTCGGTGACCGGAGCTAACTATCGCGGCGTGAGCCGGGAGGCGTCGTCGGAGTGAGGTCCACGGCCTTTTTTTTCTCATTCGTCCCCCGAACGAGAGTTCGGCAAGGCGACGTCTGCGTCGTCCCCCGAACGAGAGTTCGGCAAGGCGACGTCTGCGTCGTCCCCCGAACGAGAGTTCGGCAAGGCGACGTCTGCGTCGCCCGACACCTTGCTGCCCAGATAGTGCGCCATGGCATACCTTGTTCTCGCCAGAAAATACAGACCGCGGCAGTTCGATGAGGTCATCGGGCAGGAGAGCGCCGCCCGGACTCTTAAGAACGCGATCGGCGGCGATCGTGTGGCGCACGCGTATCTGTTTGCCGGGCCGCGTGGCGTGGGCAAGACTTCGATGGCCCGCATCCTCGCCCGCGCGCTCAACTGCAAGAGCGGCCCGACGACCGAACCGTGCAACGAATGCGATCTGTGTGCCAGCATCGCCAGGGGCGACAACGAAGACGTTATCGAGATCGACGGCGCCTCCAACCGCGGCATCGACGAGATTCGCACGCTTCGCGAGAACATCCGATACATCCCCAGCCGCTGCCGGAATAAAATCTATATCATCGATGAAGTCCACATGCTCACCGACGCCGCCTTCAACGCGCTGCTCAAGACGCTCGAGGAGCCGCCGCCGCATGTGATTTTCATCTTCGCGACCACGGCGCCCGGCAAGCTGCCGGAGACGATCCGCTCTCGTTGCCAACGGCTCGATTTCAAGCGCATCCCGACGCCGAGGATCATCGAGACACTCGACCGCATCTGCAAGGCCGAGAATATCGAGATCACCCCCGGCGCCCTCCACGCCATAGCGCGCAATTCACGCGGTGGCCTGCGCGATTCGCAGTCGCTGCTCGATCAGCTCGTGTCGTTCACAGGCGGCAAAATCACTGAAGAGGACGTCTATGAAACGCTCGGCGCGCTGCCGAGGGACGACATTTTCGCGCTCGTCGACCTCATCGCCGCCCGGAATATCCCCGAGATGCTGCTGATCGTCGACCGGGCGATGCTGAAGGGAGTAAGCCCGGAGGCCTTTCTGGACGGCGTCATAGAGCATTACCGCATCCTGATGCTGCTGAAGCACTGCGGGGCAACATCGCCGCTGGTCGATGAGAACGATGAAGACCTCGCGCGCCTTCAGGAGCAGGAAAAGAAACTGAACAGCGACGCGATGCTGTATGCGGTGCAGATACTCAGCGACGCTCGCTCAAGACTTCGCGATGCAACCGAGGGCCGTATTCCAGTGGAGATGGCCCTGATCCGGCTGGCCCACCTGAGCACCGTCGTTCCGGTCGACGAACTGGCGCAGCGTCTCGAGGCGTTGGAACGCAGCCTTGCATCCGGCGGCCGGGGTCCGTCAAGCCGCCCTTTTTCACCCGCTCCGGCTAAGATCGACGAGCGTCCCCAGCCATACGAGCCACAGGCTCGGCAGTCTGCGGCTGCCAGGCCGGCTGCCGGCGACCCGTGGCAGCGGATTGTGGCCGAAGTCACCGCCAAGAGCCGCCTGACCGCTGCCGCACTCGTGGGCTTCGGACAGCGCAGCGACGACATGGTCGAAGTGCTGCACCAGCCGACGCCGGGGCTTGACGCCGCCGCCGTCAAGAGCGCGGTGCAGGCGGTGCTGGGCGACGCCATGCGCGTGGTGATCAAGCAGGCCGGCGCGGCGTCTGCGAAGGCGCCCGGCGGATCGAACGCCGGCGGCACACCAAGCGATGAACCGGCAGATTCCGATGGACCGGACGAGGATATTCCGGTCGCACCGGAAGACAAGTTTGCACGCTATTATCAGGACCCGACGGTACGCAAGATCGTGAAGGACTTCCGCGGGCGTATCGTGGGAGTGAAGGAGAATGACGATGGGTAAGGGACCAGGCAATATGGGCGGCTTCCTCAAGCAAGCCCAGCAGATGCAGAAGAAGATGGCGGAAACGCAGGAAAACCTCAAGAACCGCGTGGTGGAGGGAACGGCGGGCGGTGGGATGGTATCGGCGATGGTCAACGGCCATCAGGAGGTGCTCAAGCTCAAGATAGAGCAGCAGGTGGTGGACCCCGACGACGTGGAGATGCTCGAGGATCTGATCCTTGCGGCGATCAACCAGGCCATGAAGAAGTCGAAGGACCTGGCGAAGGAGGAGATGGCCAAGGTTACGGGCGGCCTGAGCATTCCGGGCATGATGTGACCTCCCGATATATGAGGGGTGGCAGGTTTGCCGGGCGGGGATTCGAGGACTCGGGCGGGCACGGGCCGGCGCCATGGCTATGGCCCGCAAACGGAAACCGCACCCGGGGCGCAAGTTCGATTTGGCTGCGCGATGCAGGCAGCATCAGGCGAGGCGGTCTGGCGGGTGCGTGCAGCCGCCGGTTCGGCCCGTGGAGGTGCTCCGATTGCAGTCGGGCTGCGTGGTGCCGTACCGCGAAATTCCTCTCAAGCATACTTCGGCGCGTTCCGATAAGAATAGTGAATGGTAACAAACAGTGGCTGAGTATCCGAAATCGCTGAGCAGGCTCATCGAGGAGCTTGGCAAGCTTCCCGGCATCGGAGCCAAGACGGCTGAACGGCTGGCGTTTCATCTGTTGAAGGCGGAGGCCGGCGAGGCGATGCGCCTGGCGTATGCCATCCGCGATCTGAAGAAAAGCACGGTGCTGTGCTCGCAGTGCAGCAACATCGCAGAAAGCGATCCGTGCTGGATATGCGCCGACCACGCCCGCGACCGCAGCATCATCTGTGTTGTGGAGCAGACACGCGATCTGCTGGCGCTCGAGCGCAGCAAGAGCTACCGCGGGTTGTACCACGTGCTGGGCGGCCGCATCTCGCCGCTGGAAGGAATCGAACCTGAAAGCTTGACTATCGACAAGCTTATTGGTAGAATAAGCAGTGATGTCATGGAAATAGTTCTGGCGACCAACCCGAACATGGAAGGAGACGTGACCGCCAACTACCTTGCCGGGTTGCTGAAGGCGTATTCGGTGAAGGTCACGCGACCGGCCAGAGGGCTGCCGCCGGGCAGCCAGGTCGAGTCGGTGAGTCAGGCGATCCTCACCGATGCAATGCACGGACGCCAGGAAATCAAATAGAGGAAGTTATTGATGGCACTGAGAATGGAAATGGGGCTGCAGCAGAAGCTCGAGCTGAAGATGAAGCTCGCGCCCCAGATCATCCAGTCGATTGAAATACTGCAGCTTGCCACGCTCGAGCTCCAGCAGCGCGTTAAGCAGGAGTTGATGGAAAACCCTGTGCTCGAGGAGCTAGACATCAGGCCGGACGCCGGCGAGACGAGCGAGAGCGAGGCCGAGACCGAGACCGAGCAGACCACCGAGGAATCGAAGGCGCTCGCAGAAATGGCCGAGATGGAGCGGCACTGGAACGAGTATTCCGACAGCGCCGCCTCGCGGCCCAAGCAGGGCGAGAAAGACAAGAAACTCGAGGCGATGCAAAACACCGCCGCCCGGCAGGAGTCGCTGCAGGATTTCCTGTTCAACCAGTTCAACCTGCTGGATATCACGCCCTCGCAGCGCCGGATCAGCGAGAACATCATATACAACATCGACGGCAACGGCTACCTGCAAAGCAGCATGCAGGAGATAGCGGCGGCCTCGGCAGCCGAGGACCGCGAAGTTGAGGCGGTGCTGAAAATGGTGCAGTCGCTGGACCCGCCGGGCATCGGCGCACGCGACGTCAAGGAATGCCTGATGCTGCAGCTCACGCATCCCGAGCGGCATCCGCTCGAGAAGGACCTGATCGAGAACCATCTCGAAGACATCTACATGAACCGCATTCCCAAAATAATGCGCGACACCTGCCGAAGCGCCGAGGAAATACAGCAGGCGATCGATTACATCAAGACACATTTCAACCCGCGGCCCGGCAACGTCTTCGGCGGAGACCCGCCCCCATACATCACGCCCGACATCATCGTCGAGGAAGTGGACGGTGAATACGAAGTGAGGCTGCTGGACAACAACGTGCCGCAGCTATACATCAGCCCGTTCTATCACAGGATGCTGATGGACAAATCGACGTCCGAGCAGGCGAAGGAATTTGTTCGCCGCAAAATACAATCCGCACGGTGGCTCATCGACAGCATCGAGCAGCGGCGCAACACGCTCAAGAAGATAGCGACGGAACTCGTGCGCGTGCAGCGCGGCTTCTTCGAACATGGCATCTCCGCACTGCAGCCGCTGAAAATGCGGACAATCGCCGACGTCACCGGCGTACACGTTTCGACGGTCAGCAGAGCGATAGCCGACAAATACGTCCAGACGCCCAGGGGAATCTTCCCGCTCAAGTTCTTCTTCAGCGGCGGCACAGCCAACTTCGAGGGAACCGTCACCTCCAGAAAAAGCGTCAAACAACTCGTCATCGACGTCATCGGAAGCGAAGACAAGACCGATCCGCTCAGCGACGAGGCCGTGGCCTACAAACTGCAGGCGGAAGGCATCGACATCGCACGCCGCACGGTGACCAAATATCGCAAGGCCCTCAAGATTCCGTCATCGCGGCGACGCAAGCTGTACATCACAAACACAAAGGCCGCCAACTGAACAATGCTCCGGTTCCTCCGAGCAACCATCCTCCTGCTGGCCCTGCTCGCCTCAGCACGGGAGCTTACCGCCGAACCCGACAAGCCCCCGCCGCTGGACTCGTCGGCCCGCACCGACACACGTATCAGCATCACGCCCGCATTCTCCGGCTACTGCCGCCCCGGCTGTTTCCTGCCGCTCACAGTCAAGATCGAGACACACCAGAAGCCCGTTCGCGGCCCGCTTGTCGTGTCGTCCGATACCATGGTGCTCAACCGCTACATCGAGCTGCCGGCGCCTTCCGTGCGGGAGCTGCCGATGCTGCTGGCGCCGCATTCCATACATCGCGCGATCGAAGCCAAGCTGGTCGTCGACGGCTCGGTGGTCGCACAGACGCGGCTCGACGGACTGCAAGCCGTTGCCCCGAAGTCCATGCTGATTGCAGTGCTGGACGGCCCGCCGGCCCGCTTCCAGCCGCTGCTGGACAGTCTTCCTGGTGGCTCTCAACTGTGCCGCACGAGTCCGCAGGCAATGCCGCGCGACTATCGCGGCTATGAGGCGATAGACCTCATGATCGCCGCCGACCTCGCCACGGAGCTTGATCCAGCCCAGCGCGAAGCCCTCGCCGCCTGGCTCCGCCGCGGCGGCAGAATCCTCGTGATCGTCCCGGCCAACGGTTTCGCTTCCATGAGCGCCTTCTGGCGGACATTTCTCCCCGCCGAGCTTGCAGGCATCCGCGAACAGACCATCGGCCCCGAGCATATCCGGCGGGCCGGCCTGGCCGTGCTGCACGACGAACAATACCCCGGGCTTGCGGGCTTCAAGTTCGGAATGGGCCGAGTGCTGCTTTCCGCATATGGGCAGGAGCGCGGCCAGACAAGGCGGGAGCCTTTCGGCGACGTGGCCGACGAGAACGCGCGCCGCCAGGTAGCCGCGGCCATTGTGCGGCTGCTTGATATGCAAACTTCGCCCCGCACCGATGCACCGCTGCTCGCGCCCGACGTCTACGAGATTTTCGAAGAACACTCATGGCCCGATTCGACTCGGCGAAGCATCGGCCTTGCAGTGCTCGGGTACATCGCCGTGATGGCTGTTGCACTGCGTGTTGTAACACGCGAGCGGCCGGCGGTCTGCGCCGGAATGGTGCTCGGCTTCTCGGCGCTGTTTACCGGTGCTATGTACTTCGCCGTTCTGCCGCGGTCGTCGGCGGTTTGCCAGGTGGCGTCGGTGGCATCCTTGCAGGCATCGCCCGACCGCCAGGATGCAAGCACGCCCGCGGGAGCCGCAATCGACAGCTACGTCGCCTTGAGTTCGATAACAGGCACATCGCTGACCGTCGATTTCCACCAACCGGTCAAGCCGTTGTTCTATTCGGAAACCATGCTGGCCAGGGGGCCGGTTCAACTGCGCCTGCGAGGGAACATGCAGCGCTACGAGATTCCATCGGGTGCAGAGACGGGCGCGCCTACATGTTTCGAGCAGAACAGCGTGGCCGCCATTGCGGGCAGGATCGTGGTGGAAGCCGCCGGCGTGCCGCCCGATGCCGGCAGCGAAGATCAGCCGCAGGCGTTCGCCGTCACGAACAACATCGCAGACCCGCGCAGCGGCAAGCCGGTTGCGCTGGAGGACGTCATCCTCACCGACGGCGCCAACTGCGTGTATGTGGGGGGGCTGCCCAATGGCAGCGAGTGCCGCATCGATTTCAGCCGTCAGCGGCGTTTGCCGCTTGGGCGGACGATATGGGACCGATTCGGGCCGGGCAGCAGCGCCGGCGGCGGGCACCGCCAACGAATGCTGGAACGTTGGCGCGCTCAGCATCCCCCCGGCTCGGGCATCTGGCTGCTGGGCTGGAGCGATCCGGCGATCGCTTCTGCTGCGAGTGCAGCACCCGGCGGGCAATTCCTCAAGCGGATCGACCAGCCCACGCTGTGGCAGATCGAGATCATGATTCGGTGAGGATCAGGAGCGGCAGTCATTCGTCGCCTTGCCCGGTTTCGACGATTCGGCGAAAATCATCTTTTACAGGCCCGGCGAAGAACTTCCCGCCGAACAGAAGGCCGATGTGCTCGCGTTCAACATGCCGTCCAGCTACGGCGGCCAGCCCGTGCGGCTTGCGAGCCTGGCACACCTGCGGCTGAAATCCGTCGACGCCGGCACTAAAGTGCTCGCACGCCACGAAAACGACGAGCCGGCCGTCACCTTCCGCAAGCACGGCGAAGGAGTGGCGATCTTCCCTAATGTGATGCGAAGCCGGCCGGGCCTGCTGCACGTGCAGCGTGCAGGACTGCGTGTCGCGTGTGGCGGGCGAATGCACAGTCAACATCTCCGCCAACGCCGCAGCCGGCAATCGCGGCCGGCTTTCCCCTTGATTTCGCGGCCGCGCCGGTGTACAACATACTGCAGAAACCGGACACGCAAAACGTTTCTGCTCAACTTCACACGCCGCAAGCTTACGCGGCGGAAACGGACATCTGAAATGGAGGACTGATCAAATGAGATCGACGGCCATTGGTCTTGCGATGCTCAACGACGAGCGTCCGCACGTTTACGAAAAGAACAACCCCGAAAATATGGCAGTGCTGCAAGCATGGGCCAAGCTTCTCCGCAACAACGTCGTCAACGCCGACGGCACCAAGCCCGACGTGGTGGTAGCGTCCGAGATCATCACCGACGTCCGCAAGGGCCAGAAGATCGGCGAGGAGCTGGTCCGGGCCGGCTGCAAGCAGATCATAATGTGCTACAACGTCTGGAACTTCCCGTTCCTCGCGTGGCCGTTCGTCAACACCCTCGGCAACGTCCCGATCCTGTCGCTGTCCAACAACAACGGCAAATTCCCCGGCAACGTCGGCCTGCTCGCCACCGACGGCGCCCTCCGCCAGGCCGGACGCCGCACACACCGGATCGTCGGCAACATCGACGACGTCGGGACACAGCAGAAGGTTTTCGATTGGGTCCGCGCCTCGCAGGCAGCCACGAACATACGCAACGAGGTCTACGGCCTGTACGGCGGCCATTCGATGGGAATGGAGACCGGCTACTTCCACATGGTCCCCACGCAGAAAGCCCTCGGCTGCACCTGCCGCCAGATCGACCAATTCCTGCTCATCAAGGAAGCGGAAGCCGTCGATCAGAAGGAAGTTGACAAGGCCCTCGCGTGGTTCGACGAAATGCTTGGCGACCGCATCCTGTGGGACGACGACATGCTCACGAAGGAAACGCTCGGCAAGCAGGCGCGCATCTACATCGCCATGCAGAGGCTCAACAAGCAGTACGGCTTCGACTTCTGCGGACTGAAAGGGCAGCGTGAGCTGACCGAAAATTACACGCTCGGCGACGTGCCCGAGATGATAATGAACGACCCGTACGACTGGAACGGCCCGAAGGAGCCGACCATCTGCGCGACTGAGGCCGACAGCTACGCCGCCGTCACGATGCAACTGCTGAAGTACATCACCGGCGGGCTGCCGATCCTGTTCATGGACGTCCGCCTGTACGTGCCCGAGCTTGACCTGTGGGACTGGTGCAACAGCGGCAACCACGCAAGCTGGTACGCGATGCAGAGCAACGACCCGAAGGAAAACTTCTCGAAGGTGCACTTCCACCCCGCCCTGAAGTACTACTTCAAGGCCGGCGGTGCCTCCGTCGAATTCGACGCGAAGCCCGGCCCGATGACATTCTGCCGCCTCGGCCTGTGGGACGACAAGCCGTTCATGGCGATCGTCGCCGGCGACAACGCCGACCTCTCCGCCGAAGAGCGCAAACGCATCAACGAGCAGACCGACCCCACCTGGCCGCACGTGCACGCCAAGTTGCACTGCGGGTTCGAAGAATTCCTGTCCATCTTCCCCTGCAACCACGTTCAGGGCGCGCCCGGCGACCTCATCCAGCCGCTCGTGTATCTGTGCGAAATGACAGGCATCACGCCCGTTGTGCTCGGGAAGGAAGCAGCCGACCGCATCCCGCCCATCTGGGAGCGGATGCAGTAGCAGCGGGCATCCGACCCGCCGGCGATGAACCCGCGGAAATTCAGCACGGCCTGCACCAATCAAGGTGCGGGCCGTGTTCTTGTTGAGTATTCATGAAGTTCTTAATATACTGAACAAAGCGACCGGCGGTTTCATCGAGAGCCACAACAGACTCAAGCAAACAAACCGTCGGTACGGAATGGAGGGAAAGGCCAGTCGAGCCAGTGCGATCCCCACGCGTTTCTTCATTCCGGTCTTCACGCACCAACGGTGCGTCGTATGATAGCCTATGGCTAAGCGAGGCGCTTCGCCGAGCGATGCCATAGGTACCGGATGCCAGACCCAACATGACGCTCTGTAGGAGCGTCGTAAGAAGACCAAACCCAGAATGTATCGCGTCCCTTCAACTCGCCGCAAATCGTCGGTGCAGGTATCCCTGCTTGTTGGCGGGCGACTGCGGCACTTAGAATCCGGTCCTTACGAAGCCCCTTCAGGGCTTCCTCATTTTTCGCGCTTTCCTATGGCTGCGCTCCGCCCTTCGGGCGTTCGCTTGCCATAGGCTATCGTACGACGCACCGTTGGTGCGTTTGATGCAAGCCCATGCAACACTGGATAATCTATCGACTGGATGGCACACTGCGCTATGTGCGGGCCGTGCTGCTGTCAGAAATGTGCGGTGAGGAGGCGCGGAGATTCCATCGGCCGGAACATCTGCCGCCAGGCAAAATCGGCCCGCCATGCCTGCCTCAACCCCGCACCAGGAACTGCATGAGTTCGTGGCCCTTCTCGAACTTGAGCTTGGCGGATGCTACGCTGCTTTCTGAGAATGGCAGCTTGTCGTCCTGGACGATGTTTGCTCCGCAGATAGCGAACGGGACGGGATCGCTGACGTGTGTCCGTTTCGCGATGGGGGTCGGATGGTCGGGCAGGATCAGCAGGCGGTATTCGCCCCGCTCCCGCAGGGCCTGGTGAAGCGGGCCTACGATGTGCTTGTCGATCTCTTCGATCGCCCGTATCTTCTGTGCGATGTCTGCGGCGTGCCCGGCGGTGTCGGGCGCTTCGATGTGCACGAATACGAAGTCGTATTCGTCCAGGGCATCTATCGCGTAGCTTCCTTTGGCGGCGTAGTCGGTATCGTAAGAGCCGGTCGCGCCTGGCACATCGATGGGCGTGAGGCCGGCGAGTTTCGCAATGCCGCGGATGAGGTCGACGGCGCAGATGACGGCTCCGTTCAAAGCCCAGCGTTCGGTGAAATTCTGGAGGCTGGGCGTGCGGCCGGGGCTCCACGGCCAGATCATGTTGGCGGGGTTCTCGCCGAGGTCTATGCGCACCTTGTTCACTTCGTGGCTTTCCAGCACGTTGCGTGATTTCTCGATCAGGTCGATCAGGACCGCCGAGCCGCGGCCTTTCGGCAGGTACTTGCTATATGGCTCGCCCATGTGATCGTGCGGGGCGAAGCAGTTCGGCTCCATTTCGCGGGTGCCGGAGTAGACCAGGATGTTGCGGAAGCTGATGCCGGGATGGAAGACGAGGTCGTCGCCGCCGAGGGCTTTCTGAACGGCCTCGATAAGTACTGCTGCTTCCTTCGTCGGCAGTTCACCTGCGCTGTAATCTTCTATGTTGTCGTCGCTGTCCACCGTGATGAGGTTGCATCGGAAGGCGACGTCGTCGGGGCCGAGCTTGATGCCGATGCTTGCAGCCTCGAGTGGGCCTCGGCCGGTGTAGCAGATGCTGGGGTCGTAGCCGAGCAGGGCGAGGTTGGCGACGTCGCTGGATGGTTGCATTCCTCGGGGAACGAGCCTTGCGGCGCCCACGATGCCGTCCGCTGCCACGCGGTCCATGTTGGGCGTTCGCGCCGCCTCGAGGGGAGTCTTGTCTGCAAGGCGCGGGATCGGGTAATCGGCCATGCCGTCGGGCACGATGATGCAGTATTTCATTGCGGCTGTCATCCTTCGGGGTATTCCTCGGCTCTCAGCAGGAAAATCTTGCTGACGCATCCGCATGACCCTATTTCGGCCAGGGCAGTGCGGAGGCTTCCTTCGTGGGCGCGGTGCGTTAGCATGACAATGGGCACTTCTTCGCCGTGCGGGCCCCTGCCGCGCTGTATCACGGATGCTATGGATATCCGGTGGCGGCCGAGTGCGCCGGAGATGGCTGCGAGCACGCCGGGCTGGTCAACCGCCATGAAACGGAGGTAGTAGCAGGTTTCGACGTCGCTGATCTCTTTCACACGCGCCGCAGGCGTGCGGCCCGGAAACAGGTTCAGCGAATCGAATGTGCGGCCGGCTCGGCCCAGCAGCACGTCTATGATGTCGGCGACGACGGCGCTTGCGGTGGGCATCTCGCCGGCGCCGCGGCCATACAGCATGCTGTCGCCCACGGCGTCGCCGTGCACCCATATCGCGTTAAACACGTCGCTTACGCCTGCCAGCGGGTGCCGGCGCGGCAGCAGCGTGGGGTTGACGCGCAGTTCGACGGCATCGGCTGTGCGTTTGCCGATTGCCAGCAGCTTGAGGACGTATCCGAACTCGGCGGCGCAATGGAGGTCGTACAGCTCGATGCCGTCGATCCCTTCCACGTGGATGTCGGCGTAGTCGAAATCGATTCCGAAGCCGAGGCGGGCGAGGATGGCCAGCTTATGGGCCGAATCGCCGCCGCCGACGTCGAGCGTCGGATCCTTCTCGGCATAGCCCAACGCCTGCGCCTTGGCGAGTGCCGCCGCGTAAGGCTCGTCGTCGTTCATCATTCGCGTCAGGATGTAGTTGCAGGTGCCGTTGACGATCCCGATGATGGTGTCGAGATCGTTCGCAAGGTAGCCGTTGAGCAGCGAGCCGATAACCGGTATGCCGCCGCCGACGGACGCTTCGAACGCGAGCGGCACCTTCTT
>Ga0307378_10010391_pt1 | contig 12083 bp, 10 predicted proteins | sample UN1MG_FD_202238 | JGI IMG/M metagenome (GOLD analysis project Ga0307378, IMG submission 202238) | Soil microbial communities from Risofladan, Vaasa, Finland - UN-1 | ecosystem: Environmental > Terrestrial > Soil > Coastal area > Acid sulfate soil | place: Finland: Risofladan, Vaasa | collected...
GGATGTTCACCGAAACGTACGCCCAGCCGGTGCCTGGGCTCCACCACTCCCGCCACGTGCCCCCGCTGCAGACGCCCATCCCCGGCTTGTGGCTGGCGAACATGAGCCAGGTCTATCCCTGGGATCGTGGGAGCAACTACGCGGTGGAACTGGGGAGGCGGGTCGCACGGGAGGTGGTCCGATGAAGGCGGCCATCCTGGCAATCGGCGACGAATTGACCTCCGGCTACCGGCTCGACACCAACTCCCAGTACATCTCGCGCCACCTGGCCACCTTGCCGGCCGACGTGGTCCTCCATCTGACTGTGGGCGACGATCTGGCCGCCATCCACGAGGGGTTGCGCATCGTGCTGGAGGAAGCCGACGTCCTCGTCGTCACCGGCGGGCTGGGGCCCACGGAAGATGACCTGACCCGCCAGGTGCTGGCGGCCTACTTAAACCTGGACCTGGTCGAAGACGAGGAGGCGCTGGAACGCATGCGGGCCCGCTTTGCTCACCGCGGCCGCACCATGCCCGCAAGCAACCGCATCCAGGCCCAGGTACCCGCCGGCAGCACGATCATTCAGAACGACCGGGGCACCGCGGCCGGCTTCTACCTGGCCGTGGACGGCAAGCACATCTTTGTCACCCCCGGCATCCCCGACGAGATGGAAGGGATGCTGCAGGGGTTCATCCTGCCCCGGCTGCGGGAACTGGTGGGCGCCGGCCATCATACCCGGCGCGCGGCGCTCAAGGTCTATGGCTTGCCGGAGTCGGAGATCAACGAGCGCATCCGGCCGCTCCTGGCGCGCGGCCGCAACCCGCTTCTGGGGCTGCTTCCCCACCGGGGCACCATCACCGTCGAGGTGGTGGCCGCCGGTCCGACGCCGCAGGCGGTGGACGCGCTGGTCGAGGCCGACCTGGTCCCGCTGCGGGCCGCCCTGGGGCGCTACGTCATCAGCGAGGACGAGCGGGAGCTGCCGCAAGTGGTGGCCGACCTGCTGGTGGAATGGGGGTGGACGATTGCGACGGCTGAATTCGGCACGGGTGGGCTGGTGGCGGCCCGCCTGACCGAGCCAGAAGGGTCCCGGCGCTGGTTCCGCCGCAGCATAGTCTTGGATGCGGAACTGGCTGCCTCTGAGGAATCCGAGGGTGACGACCTGGCGGACGAGGAGATCGCGCTGACGATGGCAGCCAGCGCCCGGAAAGCCACGGGCGCCGACGTTGGCGTCGGGGTGGGGGAGGTGGTGGTCCCTGCGGATAGCACTCCCCAGTGGCCCTATGGCGTGGTGCACGTGGCGGTGAACGTGCGAGGGCAGGAGACCAGTCGCCGCCTCAGTTTCAACGGCGACCGGGCCAGCGTGCGGGAATGGGCGGCCGACGCCGCGCTGGCGCTGGTACGATTGTGGATGTTGGAGCAAGACGAGGGTATCGGGCGGACTCAATAGCATCTACGAACTGCAAGTCTCCGAGGTGCCCCAGGACACAGCGATCGTGCTGTACATGCCAGACGTCCGACAGACCGTATACTGCCGTAGTTCCAACTTCTACATCCCCGCCACTGCCATCCCCAACGGCGACTATGAGTGGCGCGTGCGTATCATTGATGGCAGCGGGAACTGGAGCCAGGACAACTATGCCTCAGGACGCTTCCAGAAGGGTTCGGGCGTGCCGGAGGTGCTCTTTCCGATCGGGGCCAAAGCGCTCACGGACACGGTCTACTTCCGCTGGGAGCCGCTCACCGGCGCTGCATATTACAAGGTGGAAGTCGGTGCAGACGAAAACTTTACCAGCGCCCAAAAGTATGACAAAATTAACAACACCATCTTCGCACCCGAGCAGATACCCAGCGTCGTTACAAAAGGCACGTTCTACTGGCGCGTGTGCGGCTACAACGGCAACGGGCACTTTATGGGCTGCGAGGCCTACTACATCGAGCGCTATCCGGAGAAAGTATATCTGCCCGTCGTGCTGCGCAACAAGCGTTAGTCTGGGCCACTGGCCCCCGCAGGACCCCCCGGCGGGGGCCAGCCCCTTGATCCACCCCGCGCACCACTGGTACCAAGGTACTGCTTGATCGGAACGGTAGGGTGTGCTATACTGGTTTTCTGTCACATGAACAGTTGCGCCAGCGTGCGTTGGCCCTGAGCAACGATCTGGAGAGAGGCCCAAGAAGTAGCGATGCGTGCGTGGAGACGGTACCTGCCTGTCGTTGTGCTCTTCGTCGCCCTGCGGCTGATGATGCTGGTGACCTTTCCCGCCGACAACCTGGTGCTGTATGGCGACTACATTTACTATTACGAACTTGCTGCATACTCCGATCAGGGTTACCTGCCCTTCATCCACTATTGGTCAGAGTACCCTCCCATCTTTCCGTTCCTGTCCGTGGGTGTCTACCAGTTGGCGCGCCTCTTTGAGGGAGAGTACCATGTCTATGTGTACCTGATGGGACTGGTGATGCTCACGTTCAGCACCGGCAACCTGGTGTTGTTCCTGCGCCTGGCGCGGCGTCTGGCGGGCGATGAGGCCGCTGAGCGGCTGGGATGGGTCTACAGTGTGCTGTTCGTGCCGCTGATCTACACCTGGTGGAACTTTGACGCGCTGACCGCCTTTTCCCTCCTGTTGGCGCTCGAGTTGTTGCTGAGCGGGCACGAACGCTGGTCGGCCGCGGCTATGGGTGTGGGCGCGCTGGTCAAACTGGTGCCGCTTTTGGTGTTTCCGGCGGTGGTGCGCACGCGTCCCTGGCCGCGCTGGCTGGCCTACGGCCTGACGGCTGCGGCGGTGATTGGAGCCGTGGTTGTGCCGCTCGTGTGGGCCGGCGGGGCGATGGCGGTGGCCTCGTTCCGCGCGCCTGGAGGGTGGTCGTCGTGGCAGACGGTGTGGGCGCTCCTGGATGGCAACCTGCGCACCGGCCTCCTGGGCGCGCCCTCCAATCATTTTGACCTGGCCCTGGCGACAATGCTGGTTGGCAACCCCGCCCGGGTACCGGAGTGGGCCCGGCTGGTGTTCTTTGGCCTGCTCTATGCCATCATCTTCTGGCGAGCGCGCCCCGGCGAGAGCCCCCGCCGCCTGGTGGCCTGCGTCTGTCTCACTTTGGTCGTTTTCTTCCTGTGGTCCAAGGGCTGGAGCCCGCAGTGGCAGGTGTTGCTCTTCCCGTTGTTGTTGCTGGCGCTGCCGCTGCGCCGTGGCCTGCTGTTCATCCTGGTGCTGAGTTTCGTCAATCTGGCGGAGTGGCCGGTGCTTCTTTCGCGGGGACTGAACCAGTGGCTCTATCTGACGGTGCTGACCCGGACCGGGTTATTGGTGTTGCTGGTTGTAGAACTATGGCAGGAGATGAGGTCAATTGGGCGAGCAGAATTCCATTGAAACAACCCCAATACCTTCTTGTAAGCGGGAGATGGGCGCTTCACCCGGTGCCTGGTTCAACAGGCATTGGGCGATTGGGCTGATGGTGCTGGTCGCGATCGTACTGATTGGGGCTATGTCGGTCGTTCTGCCACCTGGCATTGACTGGCGCGACACGTTTCGCCCTGCAGCTCGGGAGCTCTTCTTTGGCCGGAACCCGTACAAGATTGTGGGATTCTACTATCCCACGTGGAGTCTGCTGCCGCTTATACCCCTCGCTGTGCTACCGGAGCAGGTCGGGCGAGCTGTTTTGCTCGCAATCAGCATGTTCGCCTTCGGCTTTACGGCGTACCGGCTCGGCGCCAGGCCGGTGGCGTTATCGGCCTTCATGCTGTCTCCACCGGTGATCCACTGCCTGTTGAACGCCAACATTGATTGGATGCCGCTGGTGGGTTTCGTGCTCCCTCCTCAGATTGGCCTGTTTCTGGTAGTCATCAAGCCGCAGGTCGGTTCCGCAGTAGCGTTGTTTTGGTTCGTGCAGGCATGGCGCAAGGGTGGACTGTGGGAAGTGGTACGCGTGTTCGGGCCGGCGACGGCAGGCTTGCTGCTCTCGTTCGCGGTGTTCGGGTTGTGGCCGCTGCGCTTCGAGCGAACGCTGGGTTTCTGGTGGAATGCCAGCCTGTGGCCCGCGTCCATCCCGGTCGGGTTGGCCTTGCTGGTGGCAGCGATCAGGAAGCGTAAGGCCGAGTATGCCATGGCTGCTGCACCGTGCTTGTCACCGTACGTGCTGCTCCACTCGTGGGCGGGTGCTTTGGTTTCGATTGTCTCCCTGGAAGTAGAGACTTTGTCTGCCGTCGTGGGTCTATGGATACTGGTAGTCATTCGGATGGTAAGTTGAACAAGGCCCGCCCAAGGCGCTGGTTTCAGATCGGAGCTATCGCGGCTTTGCTGTGGGTCTTCGCCGTGACGGCCGCTTACTATGTCGGTCACAAGCCATTTACAGCTCCGAACGTCGTGGCTGTGGGCCAGACACTGGCGGGTCTGGGTGGTATGGTGCTGCTGGTGGTGCTGGGGACAGGTGTGGGTGTGGTGCTCCTGCGGCTGCTGGACGTCGCCCCGGCCGAGCGGCTGATATGGGCGGCGGCGTTGGGGCTGGGCGTAGTCTCGGTCGCAGCGCTGGGGTTGGGAGCGGTGGGGCTGCTGCGAACCTGGCTATTGTGGTGGTTGACTGTGATGCTGTTGGTGGTTGTCCGCCGGCCGCTGTGGCGGGCACTGCGGGCCGCTTGGGGCGACTTGTCCTGGTGGCCAGGGGGGCGTTTTGAGACGCTACTGGCGGCTTACTGTGGGCTGGCGCTGCTGCTGGCGCTGATTTGGGCGCTGACTCCTCCCACCGCCTGGGATGGCTTGGTCTACCACCTGACTGGTCCCAAGCTATATCTCGCGACGGGGCAGGTCTCTCACCCGTTGGATCTCCCTTACCTGGGCTTCCCCCAACTGGTGGAGATGCTCTTTACATGGGGAATGGGACTGGGTGGAGAACGGGCAGCGGCGGCCATCCACTGGTTCTATGGGCTCCTGGTTGTGCTGGCGCTGGTGACCGCCGGACGGCGCTGGATGGGAGGTGCGGCGGGCTGGCTGGCAGCCGCAGTGTTGCTCTCGGCGCTGTCCGTCGTGCTGCTGGCAGGCTGGCCGTATGCAGACCTGGCGCTCCTGGCGTATGCGACGCTGGCTTTCCTGGCCCTGCTCCGCTTCCGTGAGGGTGGCTCACGAGCGCGTCGTTGGCTGGCGCTGAGCGGTGTGTTCACCGGCCTGGCTCTCTCCACCAAGTACACCGCACTGGCGCTCCTGCCGGCCCTGGGCCTGGCGCTCCTCTTCGCAAATGGCAAGTCGCACAACGCAGATCGCAAATCGCAAGTCGCTATTCGCTATTCGTTACTCGCCATTCACGATTCGCTTCTTCTCTGTGCCATCGCCCTGGCCGTCTGGTCGCCGTGGCTGGTCAAGAACTTGTTGCTGACCGGCAACCCGGTCTATCCCTTCTTCTTCGGTGGCGTCTATTGGGACCACTGGCGAAGCTGGTGGTATGACCGGCCTGGCACGGGGTTAGCCTATACCGCACCCTGGAAATTGCTCACCGCGCCCTGGGATGCCACCATCTGGGGTGTGGAGGGGGCAGCAGGGTACTCGGCCACCATCGGCCCCCTGTATCTGGCCTTTCTGCCTCTCTTATTCCTGGCCTGGCGGCGACTGCCGGTCGCGCAGCGCCGGTGGCTCAGGATGGCGCTGGGCTTCTGTGGCGTGTTCTACGGCTTCTGGTTGTGGGGAGTGGCCCGGACAGAGCTCCTGATCCAGATGCGCCTGCTCTTTCCGGTTTTTGGGCTGTTGGCAATGATGGCAAGCGCGGCAATCGAGGGGCTGCGGGTGCTGCCTCGCCGCCCGTTCGACCTCTCGTGGTTGGCACGGACGGTACTGGTGCTCGTGCTGGTGCTCACGCTTGTGAGAAGCGGGCTGGACCTGCTGGCAGGCAATCCTTTGGGCATAGTCGTGGGATTGGAGGAACGGGAAGATTGGCTGATCCGCCGGTTGGGGTGGTACTATGCTGCGGTGGAGGCTATCAACCAGCAGTTGCCACCTGATTCCGTCGTCCTCTTCCTCTGGGAACCGCGCAGTTACCATTGCGCAGTGGACTGCCGGCCTGATGCGCTCCTGGACCGCTTTTTGCACGCCACGCACGTCTGTGGCCCTGACGCCACAACCATCGCCGCTGCCTGGCGCGCCGAAGGAGTCACGCACGTGTTGTTCTACCGGCAGGGTTACGAGGCCGTCCGTGAGGCCGGGTTCGACCCACTGACCGGAGCGGACGTCGCCGCGCTGGAGGCGTTGGAGCGCTACTATTTGCAGGAGGTGCGGGACTTGGGTGGCGCCTATACGCTCTACAGACTGAAGGAATCTCCTGGCGGGGAGGCCGACTGAGGCCGCCACCACGAACCTGATTTATGATGGCTAGGGTGTAGATGCGCCGGTTAATGCTTCTGCTTACGGTGGGATTGCTCTTGGTTGGAGACGTGGGGGTGACCTACGCGCTCTTTACTTCCCGTTACCCTGGCGCGAACGACTTTGCTTCCCGGTGGGGCGGGGCGCGGGCTTTCTGGCTCGACGGCCTTGATCCCTACTCCGACGAGGCCACTCGCCAGATCCAGTTGCTTGTCTATGGCCGTCCCATACTGCCGGCGGAAGAGCAGCAATTCGATCCTGGCCCATTTGCCTATCCCTTCTACACAGTGTTCTTGCTCTGGCCATTAGTCTGGTTGCCCTATCCGTGGGCGGAAGCGGTCTGGCTCGTGGTTCTGGAGGCTTGCCTGTGCGCAGGTCTTCTGCTGGCGTTGCATATCCACGGTTGGCGGCCACCGCGCTGGCTGCTGGCCTGTACCGCAGTCTGGGCGTTTCTCTTCTATCCCAATGCCCGGGCGCTGATTCTGGGACAGTTTGCCGTCTTTGTCTTTGCGATGGTAGCGTTGGCGCTGTGGGCGCTTCGGAACCGGCGGGACATCGTGGCCGGGCTGTGTCTCGCCCTCGCGACAGTCAAGCCTCAGATGATCTTCCTGCTTGTCCCTGTGTTGTTGTGGTGGGCAGTACGGAAGCGGCGCTGGACTTTCGGGGGCAGTTTCCTCGGCTGGATGGGTCTGCTCTTGGGGACCTCCTGGCTGGCGGAGCCAGGGTGGATGACCGGCTTCCTCCACCAGGTAGCCCGGTACCCGCAATATACTGCTCTTGGCTCACCCGCATGGATCCTCACGCATATCACTTTCCCAGAACTGGGAAGTTGGGGAGAGTGGGTGCTTTCGCTGGTCGCGGTGGGTTACCTGCTGGTAGCGTGGCACGGCTCACTGCGCGAGGGTACAGGGGAGGCGCTTGGCTGGGCGATAGGATTGTGCCTGGTCGTCACCAATCTGGTGGTGCTGCGTACGGCGACGACGAACTATGTGATCTTGTTGCTTCCACTGGTGCTTGTCTTCCGCGCCTTGCAGCGAACCCGTCAGGGATGCTTCCTGGTGTTGCTGGTCGAGATACTGCTATTGGTGGGGCTGTGGGGGCTGTTTCTGACTACCGTTGTGGGCAAGTTTGAGCATCCGGTCGTTTACTTGCCGCTGCCCCTCGGATTGCTGGCCGTCTTCATGCTGGCTCGCCGTCCGCTGATGTTGGGAGGATGACGCGCCGAATCGTGCCTGGTTGCGTGCCCATTGCCGTCAAGAGGGGGAGACAGAGACAATCGCCGACCTGGAGGTGTATCACTTTGTGGACTGCCAGATTGGGCCATGAGTGGATGAGGCTAAAGGAACAGTGGCATACCCCGTTGTGCCTGGCGGTGATGTTGTGCCTGATCGCACGGCTGATTGGATTGGCGCTGGGTTGGTGGCTGTGGCAACAGGGGCTTGTTCCCGTCCGCCCCGTAGCCCCGGATCAGGTCTATCTCGACGTCGAGCCTGTGGCCGGTCCAGTGACCGGCTGGACCCTGGGCGTGTGGCAACGCCTTGACACGATGTACTACCTCGCGATTGCTCTTCACGGCTACAGCCCAGATAACGGCACTGTTGTCTTTCCACCTTTTTATCCGCTGTTGATCCGCTTGGTGGGGACGATGCTGGGGGGGCAGCACCTACTGGCCGCGTTGCTCATTTCGTCACTTGCGTCCGTTGGTCTACTCGTGCTGCTATACAGGATCACAGTGCAGGAGTTTGACGCTCGTGCAGCCCGGCGAGCTATGGTGTACCAGATGTTCTTTCCGACGGCCTATGTCTTGATCGGTGCCTATGCGGAGCCGTTGATGCTATGCTTGATGCTCGTGGCTTTCCTGTGGGCGCGCCGGGGGCGATGGTGGCTGGCAAGTATGGCCGCCTTCCTCGCCACGCTTACCCGGCTTCAAGCAGCCGTACTGGTTCTACCATTGGCGTGCATCTACCTGCGCCGTTTTGGCCTCACCAGACGGGCTCTGCGTCCGGAGATGCTGGCTCTGGCTAGCCCACCCGCAGCGATCCTTGCCTTCAGTGCCTACCTGGCCTGGCGGGGTCTGCCTTCCGTTCCGATGGGATTCGCACAAGCATGGCACTCGGTGTTCGTGATGCCAGGGGCAGACCTGCTGATCGCGTTGCGTGTCTTGCTGGCTGGAGGACTGAATTTCCAGCGCGCGCTCTCACTTGGGCTGACCATTCTCTTCCTGGTCTTGACCGGCCTGGCTTTCCGGCGGTTGCCGCTCGAATACGGCTTAACCATGGTTGCCGTCTTGCTCTACACGCTGAGTCGCCACGATCTCGCCGGGCGCGCTCTTCTCTCGGTGTCGAGACACGTGCTGGTGATATTCCCTGGTTTCATGCTTCTGGGCGCAGCCGGCCGGCGTCGTTGGGTCCATCGCCTGATCCTCTATCCATCGTTCGCTCTCTATTTATTCCTGATGGGCGTTTTCCTCCTGTGGGGATATGCCGAATGAAGCCTCCCAAGCAGCGGGATCTGTGGATGCTATTTTGCTTTGCTTCAGCCGTGCGGCTGGTCTCGGCTGCTCTCATTTCTCGGCCCGGTTACATGGAATGGCTACCCCAACTTATCGAGAAGATACCTGGTCTGCTTATGTTGCTGTGTGCGGAACTTGGGCGCAGGTTCAGAGGATGAGAAAGTGCCAGCGCAGATGGAGAGACGTTCACTAATCTGGATAATCGTTCTTGTGTTGGTGGCCTACATCATGGGTACGGTTGGTGTTTATCGAGCGTTGATGATAGGGCGCACAGCGACGGTCTGGGATTTCTACCGGTTGTGGTACGGCGCGCGAGTCCTGTTGCTGGAGCACCGTGATCCGTACGATCCGCAGGCCACACTGGAAATGCAGCAGGCCCTGTATGGCCGACCTGCGCTTATCTCGGAGGGTCAGCCAGCCTTCTACTATCCGATGCCGGTTCTGCTGCTGGTAGCGCCTTTCGCATTGCTCCCTTATCCCCTGGCAGCATCGGCCTGGTTGTGCTTGCTGTTGTTTGCTGTGGCGGCGGCAGTGGGAGTGGCGCTGTGGGGATTGAGGTGGTGTGTTTCGCCACTTGGCATGGCAGTGTTGGTTCTGTGGGCCCTGATTCTATTCCCTGTATTGTGGTCAGTACTCCTGGGACAGATTGCGGCCTTGCTGCTGCTGCCTCTGAACGTCGGGTTGGCGGCGCTGCTACACAAGCGTGACGGGTTGGCTGGCGTGTGTCTGGCTCTCACTGCTTTGAAGCCTCAAATGGTCTGTCTCTTGCTGCCCATGTTGGTTGTATGGGCACTGTTCAACCGGTGCTGGTACCTGCTGGGGGCTTTGGTCGCTACGCTGCTTGCATTGGGTGGAGTCTCGTGGCTGCTGCTGCCGGTGTGGCCTGCCCACTTCCTGGCCAGTGTCACGCGCTGTGCCACGGTCAGTCCATTTGCGGCACCGCTGCAGATCCTGCTAGAGGGTTGGTTGGGCCTGCCGGTGCGGTGGTTATGGATAGGGGTGGGAATAGTGCTCTTGGGTGGATGCTTGGCGGTATGGCTGCTGCCACAGGAAGGGACTAAGCATATCGCGTGGGCGGCCAGCGTGACACTGATTGTTTCGGCACTGATTGTGCCGCGCATTGGGATGATCAATCAGCTTAACCTGTTGCGGCCGGCGTTGACGTTGGTCCGGCGAAACTGTTAGCAAGTGCATCGTTGGCCTGCCTGGTAATGCCTGGTGCGCTATTGGCCTCCGAACCAACGGCATAAGTAGACGGGACAGGTGGATGTGATCTGCTTCGTTGTGTGATGCGGACTGCTACGCGAATCGGTGGGAGCGATTGGGCTGTGATTGGTATCGACAGAGATGTACAAAAGTCTTACATGCTTGTCCTTGTCATTTTGCTTCTGGGCTTTGCTCTGCGGCTGATCAACCTGCACGGGCGCCCTCTGTGGTATGATGAGGCGTTCGCTGTATTGTATGCTTCCCTGAGCCCCGAGCGAATGGTCTACGGTACGGTGACACCGGTGCAAGGAGCGGGAGCAGCCGATGTCCATCCCCTCCTCTACTATTTCCTTCTCCATGGTTGGATAGGGCTGGTCGGCCGATTCCCCCTGGCGGTCCGTTTCCTATCTGTGGCTCTAGGGATGGTTACCGTGGCACTGCTGGGACGGCTGGCCGGCTGGTGCTTCGACCGGCGGACTGGCCTGGTGGTCGGGATTCTGGCAGCGGTGAATCCCTTCCATGTGGCCTACTCCCAGGAAGCGCGGATGTATGCTCTGCTGGGATTGGCTGCGGTGTCGGCGACCTATGGACTGTTGCGGGCATTGCAGGAGGAAGAAACGAATAGAAGGATTGGGAAAGCAGGCTGGTGGGCACTCTACATTGTTGGAGCAGTCCTCACCCTCTACGCCCACAACCTGGGAGCCTCTGTCTTGTTGGCCCTCCACGTGTTGGCGGTGACCCGGCGCCGGTGGTGGCCCCGCTTGCCCGCCCTGGTTCTGGCAGACCTGGGGGTGCTGGCCCTTTTCAGCCCGTGGCTGGTGGGCGTACTTCCGGGGCAGGTGGGTTTTGTGGGGCGGGGATACTGGCTTTCGTCGCCGAGGGTCGAGGAAGTCGTGCGCGCCGTCATGTTCCCCGTGCTCACCTTCTACGAACCCTCCCCAATGGGATTGCTCGGTCTGGGGCTCTTCCTCAGTATAGCCATGCTGGTTTTGCTGGCCATACGGGCCTGGCAGGTCCCCTCGCGGGCCGGCTGGTTCCTCGTCCTGTGTTGGGTGCCGGTGCTCCTGCTCCTGTTGGTCTCCCGCTGGCGGCCGGTCTACCTGGCGCGGGCGCTACTACCGTCTGCGCTCTTCTACGTGGTGGCAGTGGGGTGGCTGCTGGTTCGCGGAGGGTTGCCGCGCCCCATTCACCTGGGATTGGTGGTGCTGCTGGTAGTGGCCACGGCTGGCTCCCTGGGGAACCATTACGCCTACGCCCGTTTCCCCCGGCCCCCCTTCGACCGGCTGAATGCCCTCCTGCGGACCAGGATGGCCCCTGGAGAGGTCGTGGTCCACGATAGCAAGCTGACCTTCTTCCCTGCTCACTACTACGATCCATCCCTCCGCCAGGTCTTCTGCCCTGACCTGCCTGGCACGGGTGCCGACACGCTGGCGTTGCCCACTCAAGAGGCGCTGGGACTCTTGGCCACTCCGATCAGCCAGACGGTCGTGGCGGGCGTGGAAGGGGTCTGGTACGTGGCGTTCGAACAGACGTGGGACGAGTACCGCGCTCTGGGCTATGCCGATGCGCCGAACTGGGCCTGGCTGCGTGCACGCTGCCGCCAGGAGGGCCAGGTCACGACCGTCGCCGACCTGGAAGTAGTCCATTTCGTGGACTGCGAGGTGGAGCCGTGAGTGACGGTGCCTCGCGGGCAGAGTGGCGCTGGGCCATCGCGGTGGCCCTGGTGGTCGTGGCGATCTCGACCCTGCCCTACGCCGCCGGCACCCTGGCCCAGACGCCGGGAGTGTGCTTCGTGGGGGCCGTCTTCGACCTGGAGGACTATAACAGCCACCTGGCCAAGATGTGGCAGGGCTATCGGGGAGAGTGGCGCTATCAATTGCTGTTCACGCCTGAAGAGCACGCCGGGGCGTACTTGCAGACGTTCTACGTTGCCCTCGGCCACCTGGCGCGGCTGCTGGGGTGGGGGCTGCCGCTCACCTACCACCTGGCTCGCGTCGTGGCCGGTGTGGCTCTGCTCCTGGCTGCCTACTGGTTCATCTCCCTCTTCG
>Ga0307378_10010392_pt1 | contig 12083 bp, 5 predicted proteins | sample UN1MG_FD_202238 | JGI IMG/M metagenome (GOLD analysis project Ga0307378, IMG submission 202238) | Soil microbial communities from Risofladan, Vaasa, Finland - UN-1 | ecosystem: Environmental > Terrestrial > Soil > Coastal area > Acid sulfate soil | place: Finland: Risofladan, Vaasa | collected...
GGTGTCGATGATGTTCTTGAGGTGCTGCTGGTAGATGAACGCCAGCGGCCGGGCGGGGACTTCGCGCCCATCGGGGAGTGTCTTGCTCTGGATCTTGTGCAACTCTCTGTCGCAGAGCTCGAAGATGAACAAGTCCAGGTTGCCTGCCCGGTAACGCACAGTCTCGCCGGTGCCCATTCCCTCGGGCGGAATCACGTCCACACTACCCTTGTAGCCAAACTCCTTGGCCAGGCCGCGTCGCAGGAGCTTGTTTTCCCCATCCCGGCTGTCAAACTCGTCAGGCAGCGCGCCCGCGCTGATCGCTTTCCGTGTGACATGCGTCTCCGAAGGTAGCAGGGACGATGCGGGGTACTCCTGGAGGAGTTGCATGCGGTCCTCAAGCATTGGCCGCAGGAACTCGTCCCAGATGTCGTAGCGCAGCCCGTCGAACACCAGGACGACGGCCTTCTCTTTTTCCGGGTCCCAATTCGGCTTGAGGCAGCGCCGCAGGAACTGGCTGGTCAGGCGGACATCGGCGTCCTGTGTGAGCCAGGTGGAGTACTGCGCGACCACCATCTCCTGGAAGCGGGCATTCATCTCATCCAGACTCGCCTGTGCTTCCTCGGACATGGTTCGCACACTCTGGCGAACGCGGCTGAGGGCATTCCCGAAGGTCGAAGGGAGTTGGTCTTCGGGGCGAGGCAGGAAGTCGCCGCTTCCGACCAGCCGCTCCAGGGCGGAAAGGTAGTACTCCAGCCGGTTGACCCTCTTCTCGTTCCAGAAGGCCTGGAAGTCTTTGTAGGTGAGTTGGTTCGTCTTGCGAACCTTCAGGGTCTTGACCGCTGAAGCCAGTTCCTCGCGCAACTGCTTGCACTGAGCCGCGAGGGTGTAGGCTTCCTTAAGATGTGACCAGACAACCGACGGCCGTTTGTCCACGAAACAGACGTCGGCCACAGGCGTGTCCGGGAAGAGCACCTTGGAGATCGCTTCGTGCTCTGTCTTGGCCGGCGCCTTGGACAGGAGATTGTCCAGGGCCATCAGAAGGGCCAGGGATCGGATGAGCGTTGAGTATTGCTCCTGCTTCACGACGGCCGCGAACTGAGGAGGTTGGGTGAGGTTCAACTGGTCCAAGAGCAACAGGTTCAGCGCGTCTTTGCCGAGCGAACTCTCGACGGCCTCAATGTCCCTTGCCGCCTGGTCCGGGTCGAGACCAATGAGTTTGGGGGCGGCGTCCTTCAGGATGTCCGGCTTGATCTCGCCGAGCGGCGCCAGCGAGGGATCAATCTTAGCGAGAAGCAGGTTCCAGTGCTCGACGTGCTGGGCAAGGATGACCGACAGGTAAAAGGCCCGAAGTACGGTCTCGGCCGGGTGCTTGGCGAACCACGAAAACGGTGCGGGAGCCTTGCCGAGTTCCTCGCGGATGGGCTTGGTGATCTCGGGGGCCAGCGACTCCAGTTCCTCGAGTTGCTCGTGGCCTAAGAGGCCGATCCGCCAGTAGTCCTCGGCGTCCAGTGTCTTGAAGGCGGATTCGGCGACGCCCAGCGACGCATAGGCAACGATGGTCTTGAAGTCGTGGTCGTTGAACCGCTTGGGGTCGGCGTTGCGAAGGTTCTCGTGTGCCCGCAGGATCGCCGGCAGGTTGCGCGAAATCAGACGAGCATGGCGCGGATCGTTGACCTCGGTGGGCCAGTTAGGATCTCCCGTCTTCTCTTTCAGGAAGTCCCTGAGGTTCAGGTTGATCCGGGCGTGCTCCGGGATGTCATCCAAGAGGTCCGGGTAGAACGGCGGCGGGGCCTTGGTGGCCGAGGGGCTCGTCCGGCGCCTGGCGGGGGCACGGTCGATGACCAGCAGATTCTTCATCTCCGGATCGGCAACGGCCTTCTCGTACAGTTCGCGGAACACGAGGTTGGTCGCGGACACAATGACCGTGAACCCGTTGTCGCGCGCGAAGGCGTGGACCATGCCGTCGGCGTCGGACAGCAAGCGCAAGGGGTCACGAAGAAGGACGCGGTCGCACCCCTTGACAGTCTCCAACTTCGATTGCGTCCAGCGGCTCAACATGCCCCGCCTCCTTTACTCGATCTGAAGCACGGGGAGGACATCGCCGCCCTTATCCGCCTCGGCGATGGCCTTCTCCAGGAACTTCTGGAACTCCTGAGCCAAGGCCGGAATCTGGCTCTTCTCCACGGTACCGATGCTGGGCTTAAAGTCCGACAGCCTCACCAGCTTGACGACGATCTGCTTGAGGTAGCGGTTGATGATGTCAACAATCGATTCGTCGTCCAGGCATGCCTTCACCAGCACGCTACGAACACCTGCAGTGTCCTTGGCGGCCAGGATTGCGCCGATGACTCTCTCAGACTTGCCTTGTTGGAGGCGGGCTTGCACAGCCGGATTGAGGAATACCTGGACCTTGCTGTTCATGCCCGTGTCGAAAAGCTTCCGGGCCTGGTCAGCAAGATCGCTTGCTCGTTGGATAACACCGTTCGCATTCTGGAACGATAGGCTGCACACATGCTGGGGATTCCGCTTGAGATGGTCCTCGACCGAAGCGCGCGAGGGCGAGGGACACGCGAACACAGCCGCGTCGAGGCCGGTGAGATGCTCCGCCAACTGCCCGGACATGGGTGGCTGAAGCGCTGTGACCTTCTCGAGAATCTTCATCGCCCGGAACTCGTCTCCGGCCAGGATGTCCTGAACGGCCCGCCTGGCCTGGTCAGCACGATCGGTGACCGAATCGTGCAGAGCCATGTAAGCGGTCGCGTACTCCCTGACAAGACAAGCCAGGGTTCCCGACTCGCCCGCGTCCGGCGGTGTCTTGCCAATGAGTTCCGTCTTCAGTTTGATCTCGGAGTCGACAAACGGCTGAATCTCGGCCATCTTCTTCGCGAGCTTGCGCTGCTCCCGTAGCACGGGGCGCAGCGTCTCGTCATCGGGGATAGCCTCCGCGCAGTACTTTGTGGCCGTAAGCAGTTCAGTCTCGTAGCCGATGAACCGCTTGACATCCTGGTAGTTTCTGAGCCGGTTCGCCAGGTCGTCCACCTCAGTTTGCGAGGCCGCATTTGTGTCAAACGCCTGGTACCCCATGGCCTCCTTGAGGGCATACAGTATCTGGTTGATGTCGTCGGTCCCGCTCACCTCAGCCGAGAACAAGGCGGAGACCTGTGTGAGCTCCTTGAGGTAGGGGTTCGGGGCCTTGAGGGCTTCGAACAGCCCCTTGGCCCTCTCGTTCAGACGGGCGGCTTCATCCTTCTCCGCGGCAAACAGGGCCAGCAGCCGGGAGCGGTAGCCCGAGATCACCGCATCATCGTGCGTAACCGGAATCTCCTCCCCGAGCAGTTTCCCGGCATAGGGCCGGAGGACCTCCCAGTTCTCTGGCTTCGCGACTTTTTGAACCTCGGTGAAGGAGTCCAGGATCTTGGCGGAGAAGTCGATGCCAGCCAGGTTGGTGTAGTCGACCACAGGGGAGGGAAGGCCGGACTTCGGCCCTACCGAAATCCTGAGTTTGCCCTCGCGGACCAGGCACAGCAGAAAGATCTGAACCATCCGGCGCGTCAGGCCGTAATCCTTCGGACCGCCGATGCCCATGAAGTTCTTGTAGACAGTCTCGATTTTCATGGGCTGGCCTTCGTCGGCCAGTTTCCCGTCGATGAACTGCCAGATGTCTCGAACGTGGTCGTTGTCGGAGCAGTCGAGTTGCCGCTCGGCGCTCTTCTTCATAACCTTCAGCCCGAAGCCGAAGTTCTGGGCTGCGCTGATGTTCTGGTTCGGCTTGCTGCCCTTCGGGATGCTCCCCGTCTTCACGATCCCGTTGATGACCTTGACGCCCTCTTCTTTCCTGAAGATGAACGGCGGCTCGAACTGAATGTCCCGCGATTCGTAAGCAGAACTCAGCACCTTGTCCACGAGCGGTGTTACGATGCTGGCCAGTTCGCCGGCGACATGGAACTCCATCTGCGAGTTGTTGAGTGCGTCAACGCGGCCACGGCCGTAGCAACTGTCGACGATCTTGACGATCCGACCCATGTCTGTCTGGAGGCAGTTGGCGACCCAGTTGATGACCGCTACGGCATCCTCAGTCTCCTTGCCCTGCCAGTCAGAGATCAGTTTTCGGTAGGCCGCGAAATCTAGCAGCCGGTCCTGCTCTTCAGTCGTCAGGTCGCCGGGAGACCACAGCAGCACCCGGGGGTCTTTTCGCTGGTCGAGGAGCTTCTTGATGCCCTTCGCGGGCACGGTCTTGGTTGAAACGAAGACGGCAAAGTCCAGGTCCGTCTGGTCGCTATCAACGGGGGGAAGGGGGGAGTTTTCGCTGGCCACCCGCAACAGATCTCGCATGCGGACCATGCCCGCTGTGTGCCGGCCTTGCCAGACGACTTCCAGCGTCTGATCGTCATGCTTGGAAGATCCACGATCCTCCCACGGTCCCAGGAAGGGCGCGATGTCCCTGAAGATGGACTTGACGCCGCTGGAGAGGTCGATCGTCATTTGCCGCGTCTTGACGGGCCATTCGTCCAAGGCCAGCAGGTGCTCCCAGGCCTCCTGCCGCATCAGTTCGTTGGCCTCGGCCTCATCCCTGGCCTTTTGGAACTCGGCCCGTGGATCGACACCCGTGAAGACTGGGTCAAACTTGTATCGCGGCTTCTTGTCTTCGTCGAACTTCTGGACGATCTGCCGGAGTTCCTTCTTGAGGTTCTCGGCTAACGTTTCATAGTGCTGAATGTTCTCGTCGATGTTCGCCTCGGCATCCCGCTCGATGAGAACTGAATTGGCAATCTCCTCAGCGCTCAGGCCTTGCTGGCGGGTCTTGGCGATGTGATAGAGAAAGAGCGTCTGGATGGTCTTGACTCCCTTGTCGCGGTGGACCTTCAGGGAGCCTTTGGTCAAGGCGTCGATCTGGCGCTTGCACTCCTCGTAGGCCCTGTAATCGTCCGCCCGCTTCGTCTTGATCGCCACCAGCCCTGCGTGCACGCCGCTGGGGTCCTCCTCGTACTGAATGGCCTCGTCAAAGAGTTCCCAGAGGCGGATCAACTCCTTGCCTTGGTGTTTGATCTGGTGCCGGAGCGTCTGGTGCATGAAATGGATGGCCGACCGGGCTGTGGTGAGTTCATACGTAATCGCGCGCAAAACCTCCAGAGCCGGTTTGTGGAACGGGAAGAAGTGCCTGAACTCCTCCTCGCCGATACTCTTGGGCCAGGAGAAGCCCCGCTTGTAGTGCAGGTAGTAGTTGGCAATGGCCGACGGGTCCTTGATCTCACGAACGCGGGCCAAGACGATCTCGTAGTAGTCCTTGTCTTCCTCAAGCAGGTTGACCAGTTTCAGGCGGTCGTCGGCATTGATATTCTTGACGCCCATCTTGCTCTCGATGGCCTGCTGCGCTGCACAGACCGTCCACACCGGCAGGTTGTGGATCTTGGCCAGCCGGTTCGAAAGCACCACGAGCGTCTTCTCGTCGTCGGTCCGCTGGTCCTCGCTGCGGTTCTTCATGAACAGGGAGACTTCATCGAGCATCAGAAGCACGCCGCTATATCCCTCCGCCAATATTGTCTCGACGAGGTACTTAAGGATGTCTTCCGTCTCGGCCGCAATGTGCGGCTGGACCTTCAGGTACTCCGTATAGAACCGCCATAGCTTGTTGCCACAACTCCGCTTGTATTCGGGCGTCTTGTTCTGCTGGATGTCGCGGATGAAGTCGTTGATGTCCTCGAACTCGTCTTCCTCGAAGTATTTCTGGTCGCGCAGGAACTTCTTCAGGTCGTTCCTGTAACGCTCCAGGTCCTCCGACAGGAAGCGGTCGGCCAGGAGTTCAACCGGGTACAAGGATACGTTCTTGCCCAACTCGTACTGGAGTTGTTCCTTGGCTGCGTCGAGGATGTACTCGGGCAGCCGCCTGCCTTCGTCGCTCAGGCCCACCGTGCCGCCGCCGGCGCCCACCAGTGTCTTGACGATAACGAAGATGCCCTTCTTGCCCTTGCCGCTCTTCGCCTCAAGGCCCTCTTCCCAGAAACGGTACAGAGACTCGCGCTTGCCCCGATTGGCCTTCTTCTCCTTTTCCGCGACTAGATCCCACGCCTGCTTGCTGCCCAACGCCAGCGCGGCCACGAACGACAGGAGGTGCGACTTGCCCGAACCAAACTCGGCCTGTATCCAGTACCCCTGGCCGATGGGGTTGTCGCGCCGCTCCGGATTGTACGGGGCGGCGATGTTGCGGAAGAGGTCATTCAGGAACGGCCTCACGGGGTCAATCTGGAACTCTTGGATCGTCTGGAGTTCGGGCTTACGGCCCTTACGGGCCTCGGGAGAGTTAGAGTCGGCCCAGACGTGCTTTTCCAAGGAGTAGACCGAGATGATCTTCTCCGGGACGGTGCAAATCTCGTCCAGGCTCTTCCGCTGCGTAAACAGGTCGCTTGATTTCGCCATGTCGGGAATCCTCGGTTATTATGACGTTGCCGCCAGTGCGTCCTTGTAAAGAAGCAGGGCTTGCTTGCATGCCCTGTAGTCCTCTTCCACCCCGGCCTGATCTGACTCGCTGAGCGTCTCCATCACCAGCCCGCCACGGTCGTACAGCACGACGCCCTGGAAATACCACCCGACGCGCCGACAGAAGCGAATCCAGTCACGAAGCGTGGCCGTGTGGACTTGGTGGATCGCGCCTTTTTCCTCCAGGATGTCATTCACGTGACGCGGGACCGCTCGCAGAGGATTGCTCTCCGCGCGGTGGAAGACCACGATCTTCGCCTTCAAGTAGACTTTCTCAACTTTCCAGCCCAAGGATAGCCACAAGTTGCCTTGGGTGGCGTGTCCGCGCGTATTTGCCCACCAGGCCGGGTGGCGCAAAGCGAACGGAGGAAGGGGGTGACCTAGGATGCTCTCCAGCTCCGAGAAGGCAAGGGCCAGTTGCGTCTGTTCCGCGGGAACCCGCCGCAGGAATTCGCGCAATCCACCATAGGAGCCTGTGCGTTCCCTCCTGGGACGGTCAGGTGCAAGGCTGCGTGCGCTTCTGGTGGAGGCCTTTGGTGACACGCCCTCACCGGACCGTTCGAATCGCACGAGCTCTTGGTCCATGTCCAAGTGACGAACGAGCCAGCCAGTGTTCAGCCAACTGTGGGCGTGGGACCGAGCAAGCGTGTTACTCCACCACGCGCGGTTGTCTCTTGCCATTGGAGGCAGGGAAGCCACGATAGTTCGCTCGATGTCGGCGAACGAAAGCGTCACCTCCGCCTTTTCTGCGGCGATGCTGGCCAGCAACTCTCGCAGTGGACCATACTTGGCCATCGGACGCTACTTGCCTTTCCCCTTCTTCCCGCTGTCCCTGCCCAGCATCCTCACGCACACCTGATAGTCTTCCTCGACGTTCACCACAATCTCTTCCGGCAGGCGCTCCAGGTTCAGGCCGCCCTTCTCGTAGAGCAGCTTGCCCTGCTCGTAGAGGCCACTGCGCTTGCAGTGGCGGATCCACTCCGCCAGCGTCGCGTCGTTCGGCCGGATCTTCTCCGGCACTGCCACACCCTGTTCCAGTAGGGCCCGGTATCGTTTGATCTTCCGGTGCGTGCCCTTGGCCCGGCCCTCGGCCTTGAGTTTCTGCTCCTCATCCGAGGCTGGCAGCCGGTAGGTGCCCTCGTCGGTCTTGTAGAAGTAGTCGAGGAGCCACTCGACCAGCGGCCGGCGAGGCTTGTCCTGCACGGAGTAGACGTACTGCTCGAAGAGGTCGCTGTAGTGGACGCCCTCCTGGCCCGGGTTCTTGTCGAGCACCTTTTCGATGAAGGCGCCGATCTTCTCGGCTGCCGCGTCCTCCTTGGCCTCCTCGGCGGCGTCGGTGATCTCCAGTTCGCGGTCTTTCAGGTACCAGCGTCCAACCTCGTGGGTGCCGAGGAGGTTGGGGTCTTCCTTGCGGAAGAGGTCCTTCCTCCGAGGCTCTTTGGCCTCCTCGGCGACCTCCGACAGGATTTCCTCGAAGTTGTGGGCCTCCATCGTGCCGGCCCGAACCATCCGGGAGACCAACTCGTCATAGATGCGGTCCTTGCTCGCGCCGGGATTGGCCTGGAGGTACTCGCGGATGATCTGCCGGGCCAAGTCCCGGAAAGTCGGCAGGTCTGCATCGGCGGGGATCAGGAGTTGCGTGACCTGCCAGTCGCCGGGCTTGGGCTTGCGGAAGTTGATGACCAGGTCGCGCTTGTTGACCTTGTCGGCCACCAGTTGGTTGTAAGACTTCTGGCCGGTGTCAATGAAAAGGGCCGTGTCGGTCTGGCCCACGACGAATCCTGCCTCGGCCATGATGTCCTGAACGAGGGCCCAGGTGCCCTCCGAGGTGTCGTGGTAGCAGAGAGAGAGCCAACGGCCGGGCTTGAGGACCCGGTAGCACTCGGCCATGGCCTTGCGCATCATGTTGGCCCAGTCGACTTCGGTCTTGCCGCGCGTCTGGTTGACGATGATTTCCTCGTTGTGCCAGCGCGTATCCAGGTCCAGCCATGCTTCCCAGACGAAGTTCAGTTCCCCGTACTGCACCTTCTCGGCGTACGGCGGGTCTGTGAAGATGTGGTCCACGCTCTGCGATGGCAGGCGCTCAAGATGACACGCGGATTCCGTGGAGACGCAGATACCTTGGCACTGCAGATCTTGCAGCGCGGCTTCATACGCCTTGGCGATCTTCTCGACCTTGTTCTCGATGTGTCGCAGGGGAACCGTCTCTTCCGAGACTTGCGGGAGGTAGTATGTTCCCTCCATGATGTTCATCGGATACGAGACATCCGGCCTGTGCCGGTTCATCTTGCTCATGCCCAAGAGTATGCCTGTGAAGGCGAAGAGGAGGGGCGGTACGGCTGTTCCCTCTTCCTGGATCGCGGCGCGAATCGTCGCAAGAGCCCAGAGGTTCCGCTTCGTGAATAATTCCGCAATTGTGCGAAAATTCCTTCCCTCACGCCACTCATCACCCCATGGCTTGTTGTCGTCCTCAACGTTCATCATCTTGTGTGGGGGATACCAATGGGGGATCCTCTTGCTTTCGATCTCCTTCAACTTCCCTAGATCGTACTTCTCGAAGTACTCACGCTTCTTCTTGTTGGCGTCGTTGTGCCGGCGTTCACCACGAGCCGGCTTACAGCCTCCTTGGCAGATGTAACTGACCAGCACAGGGATAGCACCGAGGCGCTCAGAGCGGGTGCTGATCTCCTCTTCGTGGCCCTTCTTGTGGCAGTGCGGGCAGACTTTGATCTTCTTGGGCTTACCTGCAGCGGTTAGACTCTCTACCTGCTCGCAGTCGAACAGGGGCAGCTTGGCCATGCACCTCGGGCACTCGAAGACTTGGGAGTACACCGTGTAGGCTGTGATTGCCTTGCCCCCGCAGCGGTCACATCGTGTCTCATAGAGCCATTCAGTCTCCGCCCTGACCTTTGCCTTGACCCGCTCGAAAGCCTGCCGCAGTTCGTTCGGATCAACCGGCACGCAGTAGTTCCTCGTGATGAACGTTGCTGCAGGGCTACGATCAATGGCGATAGCCTTCCGCCCCTCCATCAGTGCCGCCAAGGCAGTTCCGCCGGAGCCGCAGAAGGGGTCGAGCACAAGGTCGCCGGGCTTCGTGTAATGGCGGATGTACTCTCGGATCGCGTCATGGGGTTTCTTCGACCAGTACGTGTGCATGTTGTAGATGGCCGTGGCCTTGGTGGTCTCGATGGGCTTGTCGAAGGCTGGCACATCGTAGTTGTCTGTCTTGTGGTCGTAAGGTCGCTCCCTGAGGTGCTGCTCGACGAACGCGCGGAGGTTGGGGTTGGGCTTGTCGCCGGAGTAGTAGCCCTCTGGCATCTTGGCAGTCTGTGCCGCGAATGGGAGGGACTGGCTGTGCATTGTGCGCTTCTTGCCCATTCTAATCCTTCAACTCCCACAGGTGATCTTCCGCTATCAGGTTTGTAGGGAGTGCGTAGTTCCCCTCTTCCATATTCGGGAACATGATGATCCGTCCGCCGCTTCGCCTGCCGGGCAAGAGAAGCAGAACCCGGTCCTCATCCGCGGCCAGGGTCCGCAGGATGTTCAGTTCCAGGTGGTATGCGAATATCATCTCCAGGCTCGCGAGGACCACCAACCCCTTGCCCTTGAGTTTCGATCTCAGGAACGCCTCAAACGCCTTGGCCACGTGGGCAGCCGTCGGTTCGGGCCGCTTGGCCTCGTTCTCGACGAGTTGGCGGAACTCATCATCCGGGATCGCATCCAGGATGCCGCGGTTGACGCTCAGCGGCTTGGGGAAGTTCCGACCGTCCATGGTCCTGGCCTGGGTCAGTTTCCTCGCAAACTCGGCCAGAGCGGAGTACGAACCCAGAACACCATAGAGGTGCCGTCCCCCGGGAAGGTTCAACTTGCTGCGGAGGGCCTCGATGATCTCGGTCGGCTTCATCCCTTGACCCCCTGGGCGGCAAGGTGCTCGACGACTTTCCTGAGCGGCCACTTTGTTGTGAACTGGCGTATGTTGTCGATCTCGGACACCTTGCTGATGATGCCGAAGTTCCGCAGTTCGTAAAGGGCGGACACGATCTGGCTCGGATTCCACAACATGGCCCGCACCGCCCGATTCGTTTCCAGCTTGCCTACGTCATACATGCCCGGTTCAGGGTACTCGCTGTGGAGGACGAAGGCGAAGGATGGGAGTTTGATGTCCCGGTAACTCATGGAAACCGCCTGCCGGTTCACGCTGGCCAGCCGTGCGGCTTCGAGGACCTGGGCGGCTGCGATGGCGCACTTCTTGATGTTCTTGTTGGCGAGGCCGAACCGCCCCTCCAGGAAATTGCGGATGCGCTCCCTGCGGAACTTGCCTACGCCGATTGCGGGGATAGCGACCCCAAGGACGATGTCCTGCATCAGGGTTTCCGCCGTACAGAAGCGGTAATAGCAGACGTCCCGAAGTTCCTGCTGACCCTCAAATGCTTGGGCGAACTGCCGCATCTCTGGGTCGATTATGCCCCGGGGGAACATGCGTTTGATGATATGGGCAGCGTAGTACTGACGAGTGTGTTCGGAACTGTAGTGCAGGTTCTTCCGGAGGAACTCCTTGACGGCTTCGAGATCGTCCGTGTCAGGAAGCCTGGGCAGAAGTGATATTGCCTCCTCCAAGGCCGGAATGCTGAAGAGGCCGGTACCTTTCCTGTTGAGGGGGCGGAATACACGTTTCTTGCCAGGCGTTGGCCGGGTGTCGCGTGACGGCCTAGTTGCGCAGGTGGCAGGCGACTCGAAGAGCGTAGGGGTATCTGGCGTGGGCGTGACCGCAGGCCCGGCGGTCGCTTGCCTTTCGTCCCCATGCGTAGCAGCGCAACCTACGAGCCGGATCAAAACGGTGGCGTTCTCCTTGATACCGTTCACTTTGCACAGTTCTTCAACGGGAGCCGCAAGAACCCCCGCAAGTCCGCCAAACCGCTGGACTAACTGCTTGGCCAGAGGCTGAACATCCCGCTGAGGAATGGCATAGGTCAACAGCAGTTCGAGCACCGCCTCGTCCGTGCGAGACGAGGCCTCCCCCGCCAAGAAACGGTCGCGAAGCCGCTGCCGATGCCCTGACTTATCCTGCTTGTCCATTTCGGAGCCTGTCCTCTGCTTCTACCCTGAAGTCGCTTGTTTCCCAGCGCCCGCCCCGCCGGAGCGGATCCAACTGTCCACTTCCTCTCGGCGGAACTTCCAGAGCCGTCCTGCCTTATGAGCGGGCATGTCCTTTCGACCGATCCACTTGTAGACGGTATCCGGCTTGATGCCGAGATACGCCGCAATCTCGTCGACCGATAGCCACCGATCTTCCATGGGTCACCCGTGCCGGACCTGCCCCCCTGGCAGAATGCCAACGACAACATGACAACCTCGCAAGGACAAATAGTCAAGGATGTTTTGTGACGTGGGCTACCGTAGTGTGACTTTCTGGACAAAGGCCACGTGGCACAATGCTCCTCCTGATGCTGATCTGGGGCGAGGCTCTGCGTCGCTCTTGCCCGATGCTCCTACTGCGGACCCTCCGGATTCTCGGGGTGGAGTGATCGCGCAAGCTCGTATTCCCTGGAGATGTCGAAACCAATAGCCTGTTCCGGGGCGATTCGCTTGAAGGCCACGTACATGAGGCAGACCAGGTGCAGGCCGCT
>Ga0307378_10010396_pt1 | contig 12081 bp, 14 predicted proteins | sample UN1MG_FD_202238 | JGI IMG/M metagenome (GOLD analysis project Ga0307378, IMG submission 202238) | Soil microbial communities from Risofladan, Vaasa, Finland - UN-1 | ecosystem: Environmental > Terrestrial > Soil > Coastal area > Acid sulfate soil | place: Finland: Risofladan, Vaasa | collected...
GGTCGAGAGATGAGGAGCAATGGACAGAGGCAAGACGTCGCCTTTCTAGCGCTTGCAGTCGCTGTCCTCGCAGTGGCGGTCGCCTTGTTTGTAGGCATGAAGGCCATCCAGAGGGACCGCCCGAAGGAGCCGGAGCCCGAACCGGCGGAGCAAGTCGAAACGGCCGAGCCGGTCGTGGAGGAACCCGCGAAGGGCGAGAGCGGCCGCGATCCGTTTAAAGCCCAGGGCGGCTCCGCGAAGGGACCCGGCGCGGTGGGGCAATCCCACGAGATGAAGCTGGTGGGCATCGTCATGGAGCGGGGCGACAAACCGATGGCCATCATCCACTCCGGCAGCAAACGCTACTACGCGAGGTTGGGGGAGCGGGCGGCCGGGTACACGGTCGTCAGCATCGGGGAAGACCGCGCCACCTTGGACAAGGACGGCGACCGCCTCACCTTGGTATTGCGGGAGCCGCCGCCGGAGGAGTAACTGTCTCACGAGGCGGAGGGCCCGCCACAAGGGAGAGATGATGGCAAGAGAGCCGGAGTTCGAAGTCGTGTACTCTAACCTGGCGAGAATCACCCACGTAGCTCTCGAGTTTCTCATGGACTTCAAGCGCCTGGGGCCGGAGAACAGAGATGTCGAATCCGCGCCGACGATGGTGCGTGTTGTCATGAACCCGGTCATCGCAAAAGCCTTCCGCGATGCGCTGGCCGAGAATGTCCGTCGCTACGAGCAGAAGTTCGGCGAGATCCCGGCGCCGCCGCAAGGCTCGGGGCCGGTAGTCCACTGAGCCATCGCCGCGCCGACCGAGGAAGCGAGGGGAATTGCATGAGCGAGCAGAGGCAGCAAGAGCGACGACGGCAGCGGACCTGTCCGAGCTGTGGCGGCACCAGTGTCATCCGGGCGTGTCGGGTCCCCGGCGTGCAACTCCAGATCGTGCGGGAAGACAGCGGGCGCCACACCGGGCTCATCGCGCTCTACTCCGATGTGTGCGTGGACTGCGGCCTGACCAGCTTCTATGCCCGCCGCGGTGAAGTCGCCCAGGAGATCAAGGTGCTCGAAGACGAAGCCCAAGAAGAGAAGGCCGAATGAAGCCTCGAGTCCGCACCTGGACGCTGCTGCTCATCGCTGCCATAGGCTTCATGGCGGCGCTGTTCTGGATCCGCGCCAATCCCACCAAGGAGAAGAACCCACTCACCGAAGCTCAGGAGACGATCGAGCAGGCCTTCGGGATGAAACTCGCTCTGGAATCCGGCCCCCAAGGGGGCCTTCCAGTCGAGGCCGTCGAGGCCGGGGGCCCTGCAGCCAATGTCGGAGTGGAGGTCGGCGACCGCATCCTAGCGGTCGGCGACGAGTCGGTCTGGCATGTGTACCAACTCATCGAAATCGTCAACAGGTGGGTCTCCGCATCGCCCGGCCTGCCGCTGCTGGTGGAGAGAGAGGGCGAATACCGCGTCCTCGTCTTCAGGAGCAGCGGGCCGCTCCCCCTCCCCGGAGAAGAAGACGGCCATCAGCACTAGACCCCGCCTCCGAGTCATGCCGCAGGCCGCCCTCGTCTACACCCCCAGATTCAGTGACTACGATCTGGGTCCATCCCACCCCCTCAGGCCCGCTCGGGTCGTCCGCACCCATGAGCTGATCAAGGCCTGCGGGCTGCTGGACAGTCCCTCCACCTCCCTCTCCCCTCCCTCGGCCGCCGACGAAGAGACCATTGCCCTGGTCCACAGCCCCGAGTACATCTCCGCCGTCCGTGCCCCGGGTGAGGGCCGCCAGCTGCGGCGTCCCGCCGACTATGGGCTCGGCACCATCGATAACCCCATCGTCGAGGGTATGTACGAAGCCGCCGCCCTCGTCGTGGGGGCCTCCGTCCGGGCGGCCGATCTCGTCATCGACCAGAAGGCGGGCGCGGCCTTCAACCCAGGCGGCGGGCTGCACCACGCCCACCGGGACAGGGCCGCCGGATTCTGCGTCTTCAACGACCCCGCCATCGCCATCGCCCATCTGCTCGAGCGCTGCGGCGACGACGTCAAGGTCGCCTACATCGACATCGACGCCCATCACGGCGACGGCGTTCAGGAGGCCTTCTACGACAGGCGGGAGGTGCTCACCATCTCCGTGCACGAGAGCGGCCGCTATCTCTTCCCGACCACCGGCAGCGTCTCCGAGATAGGGGAGGGTGACGGGGAAGGGTTCGCGGTCAATCTCCCGCTGTCACCCTTCACCGGCGACGACGTCTACGTCTGGGCCTTCAGGGAGGCCGTCCTTCCGCTCTTGGAGGCCTTCGCGCCCGACTTCGTCTGCACCCAGCTCGGCGTCGACACCCACTACCAGGACCCGCTCACCCACCTCTGCTGCACCACGCGGGGATACATGAAGGTGGTCGACGAGATCTCCCAGCGGGCCCCCCGTTGGATCGCCATCGGGGGCGGCGGATACGACGTGACCGTCGTCCCCCGCGCCTGGACGCTCGCCTTCGCCCGAATGGCCGGCCTCGAAGCCCCGGAGCACATCCCGGACTCGGAGGCGCAGCACTACCGCCGCGACGACGATCCGGTGCCGCTCCACGATACCTCCGGCCCCAAGACGGATGAAGACTGGCTGCGCGTGACCCGGGAGTTCGCCGAGGAATCGGTCAAAGAGATCAAGCAGCGCATCTTCACCTATCACGGCCTCTCCCCCGACTCCCCCTGAGAACCGCTGTCAGAGCCGCTGTCAGAACCGCCGGCCGCGGCCTCCGATGACAGATGGGCGCTGCTCGGCGCGGCTGGGCGCGGCTGATTGCGGAACGCACGCGGTTCGCGCACGCGGTTCTCATAAGCACTCTGAGCGACCGCCGCCGGCGCGATTGACGTCACCCCCGCCCAGCCGGTATACTGCCCGCGGCTGCCGGCGAGGACACCGGACGCCGGAAGGCCCGGTGAGGTGCGCCCACTCAGAGGGGCGCGCTTTTTCGTTCGCGGAGCCCCGAAGAATGAGCCCTTGCTGCTACGTCTTCTTCGACGTCGATGATACGCTCATCGAGTGGACCGTCAGCTGGCGGGACGCCTTCGTCCAGGCCGCCCGCGAAGTCGGCGTGACGGTCGATCCGAACGAGTCTCTCTCCGCTCTGGATACCGCCTTTGCCACCGTCTACAAGGATTTCGTGCGCCGGCACGCCGACGACGAAGACGACCGCGCCTTCTGGATGGCCTACGACGGCCGCGTCCTCGAGATGCTCGGCGTGAAAAAGGGGCTGCGGCGGGCCACCGAGCGCGTCGTCGAGATGCTCACTCATCCCGGCTCCTCCCGGCTCTATGCGGAAGTGCCCGACGTCTTGGAGGCCCTCTCCCGGAGGGGCGCCAAGCTCGGCATCGTCACCGGGCGCCCGCAGGCCGAGTCCGACCTCGAAGCCCTCGGCGTCCGCAGCTACTTCCACCCCCTCATCGACGCCTTCGCCGCGCGCAGCGGCAAGGACGAAGGGCACATGTTCCACCTGGCCGCCCGCGCTGCCGCCCGGGCCGACCTCCCGCCCTGGCATGTCGGCGACAGCTACGAAGCAGATGTCCTCGGCGCCCGGGCCGCCGGTTTACGCCCGATTTTGGTGGACCGCAGGAACGCCCACAAAGAGGTTGACTGCCCCCGCATCGAAACCCTTCGCGAACTCCCCGGCATGATTCTGGAGGCCGCAGAATGACACACCGCGAACGCTGGCTTCGGACCATGCACTTCCAGCCGGTCGATCACGTGCCGGACGAGGAGTTCGGCTACTGGGACAACACGCTCACCCTCTGGCACGAGCAGGGCCTCCCCAGGGAGATCGACACGCTCCCGAAGGCCGACGTCTACTTCGGCTTCGCCCCGCGGCGGCAGGTGCCGGTCAACCAGTGCCTCTCGCCGGGATTCGAGCCCGAAGTGCTCGACGACACCGGCGAACGCAGGCTCATCCGCGACGAGCACGGTGCCACCTGTGAGATCCACTCCTCCGGGCAGGACTCTATCCCCCACTTCCTCGACTTCCTGCTCAAGGGCCGGGAGGAATGGGAGCGGGAATTCAAGCCCCGGCTCGATCCCCACGACCCCAGCCGCCTTCCCGACGCCGGGACCTGGGAGCGGATGCGGCCGGAGTACGCCAGCCGCGACTACCCCCTCGGCATCGGCATTGGCAGCCTCTACGGACGGATGCGCGACTGGATGGGCTTCGAGCGGGCGGCGATGATGGTCCACGATGACCCCGGCCTCGTCGATGAGGTGATGGAGACCATCGTGCAGGTCGTCCTCCGCACCCTCGAATGGGCCGCCCCCCAGGTGGAGATCGACTTCGGCGCCGGCTGGGAGGACATGGCCTTCAACGCCGGCCCCATGATCTCGCCCGCCGCCTTCGAGCGGCTCATGGTGCCGCGCTACCGGCGCATCACAGAGCTGCTGAAGCAGCACGGCTGCGACATCGTTTACACCGACTGCGACGGCAACATCAACAAGCTCGTGCCGCTCTGGCTCGAAGCCGGCGTGAACTGCATGTTCCCGGTCGAGGTGGCGGCGGGAACCGACCCGCTGCCGCTGCGGGACACCTACGGTAACCGCATCCTTCTCCTCGGCGGCGTCAACAAGCGCGCCCTCATCGCCGGCAAAGAGGCGATCGCGCAGGAGCTCCGGCGGATCGAGCCCTACGTCGAGGAAGGCGGGTGGATCCCCCACGTCGACCATCGCGTGCCCCCGGACGTCACCTTCGAGAACTACCGGTACTACCTGGCGGCGAAGCGGGACATCTTCGGCATCCCGGAGCCCGCGCCGTGGGAGGAGCGAAGGCCGTCCGAATGGGGCCCAGTGGAGCAGAGCGCTTGACCGGACGGCATTCCGGCGGCGAGTCTCAGGTCGCGATGCTCCGATCGGCCGGCGGCGTCGTCGTCAAGGGCCGCGGCGACGAGCTGCGCGTCGCCGTCATGCAGTCTCGCTACGGCACCTGGGTCTTCCCCAAGGGCGGCTTCGAGCCGGGGGAGAGCGCCGAGCAGACCGCGCGGCGCGAGATCCGCGAAGAGATCGGCCTCTCCCATCTCATATGCAAAGGATCGCTCGGTTGGACCGAGCACACCTTCGAGCGCGACCGGCGCCGCTTCAGGAAGCGCATCGACTGGTTTCTCTTCGAGGCCCCGGGCGACGCCGAGGCCTCTGCCAACCCCCGAGAGAACGCGCTGGATTGCGGCTGGTTTGCCCCACAGCAGGCGCTTCCCTTGCTCTCCCACGCCGATCAGCGTCGGATTCTGCGGCGCGCGCTGTCGACGGCGGGCTGATGGGCCGTGACCTCCTCTCCGGCTGTTAGTAAGCTCTCCATGAGGCGTCTGAGCTTCTCGGCCGGCTTGCCGGGGCCGCCGTATGAGGGGCATTCAGGCCTCCCGGAAGCCCGGCCTGCTTAGATCGCGTTTGACAATGGGACCTAGTGCCTGCTATACTCTCGCCCCGTGCGCGCGAGGGGGCGCGTAGCGCCGGGCGACAGGCGTGCGCACATGTTCGATAGCTTATCCGGCAAGCTCCAAGGCATATTGCGTGGCCTTCGCGGAAAGGGGCGGCTCTCCGAGGAGGAGGTGGCCGCCGCTTGCCGCGAAATTCGCTTGGCCCTGCTCGAAGCCGACGTCAGCTTCCGCGTCGTGCGCGACTTCGTCGCTCGCATCCAGGAGCAGGCGGTCGGCGAGGACGTCATCGCAAGCCTCACCCCGGGCCAGCAGGTCGTCAAGATCGTCCACCAGGAGCTCGCGAGACTCCTCGGGGCGGAGGCGAGCGACCTCGATCTCTCCGGGCAGCCATCCGTCATCCTGATGGTCGGCCTCCAGGGCGGCGGCAAGACGACCACGGCCGGCAAGCTCGCGCGCCAACTCAGCGCGAGGGGCGAGCGGCCGCTGCTCGCCGCCACGGACCTGCGGCGGCCGGCGGCGGTCGAGCAGCTTCGGGTCGTCGGCGAGCAAGTCGACGTGCCCGTGTTTCAGGGCCAGGGGAAGGATGCCGTGGCGGTCGCCCGGGCCGCCGTCCAAAGGGCGAGAGACGAGGGGCTGGGGGCGGTCATCATCGACACCGCCGGGCGTACCCACATCGACGGCGAGCTGATGGCCGAGCTCTCCGCGATGAAGGAAGAGGTGCGTCCCCACGAGGTGCTGCTCGTGCTGGACGCGATGACCGGCCAGGACGCGGTCAACCTCGCGGCGGAGTTCGACAAGGCGGTCGGAATTACCGGCGTCATACTGACGAAGTTGGACGGCGACGCCCGCGGGGGCGCGGCCCTCTCGGTGCGGGAGGTGACGGGGAAGCCGATCAAGTTCGCCGGCGTCGGCGAGAAGCTCGACGCCCTCGAGGTCTTCCATCCGGACCGGATGGCCTCGCGCATCCTCGGGATGGGAGATGTCCAGACGTTCATCGAGCAGGCGGAATCCGCCTTCGACGAGAGGGAAGCCGTCGAGCTGGAGCGAAGACTGCGCCAGCGGCGCTTCGACTTGAACGATTTCATGCGGGAGATGGAGCGCCTCGGGAAGATGGGATCGCTGGACCGCCTGGTCGAGATGATACCCGGGGTGCAAGCGCTGCGACAGCAGATCCCTACGGAGATCGACCCGAAGCGTCTGCGGCACATGACCGCCATCATGCAGTCGATGACTCCCGCAGAACGGGCGAAGCCCGACAGCATAGACGGGAGCCGCCGCAGGCGAATCGCGCGCGGCAGCGGAAGTACCCGCCAAGAAGTGAACTTCTTGCTCAAGCAGTTCAAGCAGATGAGGAGCATGCTCGGCCACTTCGCAGAGGCGGAGGCGAAGGGCCGATTGCCGAGACAAACGGGAATACCCGGCTTTCGAATGTAGGAGGTGCACGTGGCAGTACGTATCAGGTTGCGTCGGATCGGAAAGAAGAAGCAGCCTCAGTATCGTTTGGTTGTGGCAGAGGGGGCATCGCCGCGGGATGGCCGGTTCATCGAGTCGATCGGTCGCTACAATCCGCGCGTGAATCCGCCTGTGATCAGCGTGGACGAGGAACGAGCGCTTTCCTGGCTGCGGCAGGGCGCGCAGCCCAGCGACACCGCCAAGTCCATGCTCGTGAAGACCGGCGTCTGGGAGAAGTTCAGCGGCGAACCCGCCCCGACGCCCGCACCCACCCCGCAAGCCGTTGCCGAGGAGCCGGCGCAAGCCGCTGCCGAGGAGCCGGCGCAAGCCGTTGCCGAGGAGCCGGCGCAAGCCGTTGCCGAGGAGCCGGCGCAAGCCGTTGCCGAGGAGCCGGCGGAAGCCGTTGCCGAGGAGCCGGTGGAAGCCGTTGCCGAGGAGCCGGCGGAAGCCGCTGCCGAGGAGCCGGCGGAAGCCGCTGCCGAGGAGCCGGCGGAAACTCCGGAGCAGGAACCAATGATCGAGGGGAAGGAGGACCTAGCCTCGGCCAAGGCCGAGGATCAGGACAAGGCCGCCTCCGACGAGAGTGCTGCATGAGGGATACGTGTCGGCCGCACAAAACATAGTAGGAGCAAGGGCGGTAGACGCGCCCGGACTGTTGTTGGATTTGAGGGCCGCTCTGGGGCGCGCGGCCGCTCTGGCGCCACTAAGAGACCCTTGGGCTAGCTCAATAGTGGAGGTCAACTACAGTGCATGAGCTCGTGACGATGATCGTGAGGGCCCTGGTGGACGATCCAGAGCAGGTAGTCGTAAATAAGGTCGAGGGGGAGCGCAGCGTCATCTTCGAGGTGCGAGTGGGTCCCGAGGACCTGGGCAAGGTGATCGGGAAAGGCGGCCGCATCGCCAATGCCTTGCGGACCTTGGTTCGAGCGGCGGGAGCGAAGGAACGCAAGAGCATCTGGGTCGATATCAACAAGCTGGACGATTCGGCGAAGCCACCGGAGTGTTAGCATGAGTAGTGTCACCGTCAGACGGTCGATCGGCGTGCGCGTGATCGTGACCGAGGAATTCAAGCAAGAGCTGAAGAGCGAGCTGCAGGAAGCTGCAACTGAAACGCAGCGCCGCATCGACCAGATGGAATTGCACAGCCGGCGGCTCCTCGCCGACCTGCAGAGGACCGATCTCTCACAGGCCATGCAGGCTCGCCGGCAGATCGAGGCGGAGCGGCAGCGCCACGATGCCCTCAAACAGGACATCCAGAGGCAGCTCCAGGAGGCCGATAAGCTGGAGGTCGGGAGCGAGTATCCCCGCGGCAATGTCGAAGGTGTCGTCGACCTTCAGCAGGGCGACGATCTCGTCCAGAAGCTCAGCGGCTCGCAGATCGTCGTCAAGGACGGTGTGATCGTCGAAATTCGCGAGTCCTAACGCCATGGCCGACAACGGCGAGGAGCCGTGGGACCTGGTCATCGGCCAGGTGACGGCTCCTTTCGGCATCAAAGGAGCTGTGCGCGTCAGGCCCGAGACCGATCGCCCGGAGCGATTCCGCGACCTCGAAGAGGTCTGCCTGGAGCTGCCCTCGGGCGAGGAACGCATCCATCGGGTCCGGAGCGCGCAGCTGACACCGAAGGGCATCACGCTCACGCTCGCAGAGTGCGAAAGCAGGAACTCCGCCGCCGCCCTCCGCGGCGCCTGGATCAAGATCAGGCCCTCCATGGCGATCCCGCTGCCCCCGGGCAGCCACTGGGTCCACGACATCATCGGCCTCCGGGTCGTGACCGAGGAAGGGGAGGATCTCGGCGAAGTGACAGAGGTGATCCGCACCCCCGCCAACGACGTCTACGTCACCCCCACCGCCGTGATCCCGGCAATCCACGAGGTCGTGCGGGAGATCGATCTGAAGCAGCGTCGGATCGTGGTCTCCCGGTTGGAGGAAGATGAGCTGGGGGAGGGGGAGGTCGAGGAATGAAGTTCGACGTCCTCACAACATTCCCGGAGATGTTCGCCTCGGTTCTCGACGCCAGCATCCTGAAGCGGGCGCGGGAGGCCCATCTCATCACGGTCGCCGTCCACGACCTCCGCCGGTGGACCGCCGATCGGCACAGCACCACCGACGATGCCCCCTATGGCGGCGGCGCCGGAATGGTCATGAAGCCCGAGCCCTTCTTCGCCGCCGTCGAGGAGCTGCGCTGCCCCGCCGAGTCGGGCTGCGCCGAGGACATCATCCTCCTCACCCCCCAAGGGCAACCCTTCACCCAGGGCATCGCCCGCGAGCTATCGACCAAGGATCACCTCCTCCTGCTCTGCGGCCACTACGAAGGCGTGGACGAGCGGGTGCGCCGGCACCTCGCGACCCGACAGATATCCGTCGGCGACTACGTCCTCACCGGCGGCGAGATCCCCGCCATGATCGTCATCGACGCCCTCACCCGCCTCCAGCCGGGGGCGCTCGGCGCCGAAGAGGGGGCCGACTCGGACTCCTTTGCCGACGGGCTGCTCGAATACCCGCACTACACCCGCCCCGCCGACTTCCGCGGCTGGACCGTGCCCGACATCCTCCTCTCGGGCCACCACGACCAGATCCGCCGCTGGCGCCGCAAAGAATCCCTCCGCCGCACCCGCGCCCTGCGCCCCGACCTCTTCGAGAAGATCGAGCTGAGCGACGAAGATCGGGAGCTCCTCGACGAAATCGACGATGAGGGCCGGCTGTAGGGCGGGGACACCGATCCCCGCCGGCCGTCGCGTAGGAGCGACACTTGTCCGCCTCCGGCGGATTCCTGTCGCGACCCCAACCCGTAGGAGCGACACTTGTCCGCCTCCGGCGGATTCCTGTCGCGACCCCAACCCGTAGGAGCGACACTTGTCCGCCTCCGGCGGATTCCTGTCGCGATCTCCCGCTCGGCATGGATATGCCGAGCGTTATCATAATGCGGGAAACCCCTTAGAACCGCTATCAGAGCCGCCGGTCCCGGCCTCTGGTGGTACATGGGCGGTTCTGATTGCGGAGCGCAAGCGGTTTTGACAGACGCTCTTACGGCAGCAGCGCCCCCGCATACTCCTCCGGATCGAAGTCCCGCAGGTCCTCCAGCCTCTCGCCCACCCCGATCAGCTTCACCGGCACCCCCAGCTCCTCCGACAGCGTGATGAGCGTCCCCCCCTTCGCCGTGCCGTCGAGCTTCGTCATCACCAGCCCCGTCACCCCGATCGCCTCCCGGAACACCTGCGCCTGCACGAGCGCGTTCTGCCCCGTCGTCGCGTCGAGCACGAGCAGCGTCTCGTCCGGCGCGCGCCCCAGCGCCCGCCGCGCCACCCGGTCCACCTTCCGCAGCTCCTCCATCAGGTTTCGCTGTGTGTGCAGCCGCCCCGCCGTGTCCGCGATCACCACATCGATCCCTCGCGCCCGCGCCGCCTGGATGGTGTCGAAGATCACCGCCGCCGGATCGCCCCCCGGCTGATGCCGCACGATCTCGCACCCCACCCGCTCCGCCCACACCTCGAGCTGGTCGATCGCTGCCGCCCGGAACGTATCCGCCGCCGCCAGCAGCACCTTCTTCCCCTGCCGCTGAAACCGCGCCCCCAGCTTCGCAATCGTCGTCGTCTTCCCCGTCCCGTTCACGCCGACGACCAGATAGAACAGCGGCGGCTCCGGGGCATCCACCGTCAGCGGCGCCGCGTGCTCGTCCAGCACCCCGGCGACGTGTGCCCGCAGGAGATCCTTGACCTCCTCCGCCGTGCGCGCGCCTCGCTCCCGAACCGCCTCCCGGAGAAGGGAAACGATCTCCGAGGCGATGCGAGTGCTCACATCGGACACGATGAGCACTTCTTCGAGATCGTCGAACAGCTCGTCCGTAACCTCGCCGGCCCCTGCAAACAGATCGGTGACCTGGCGAAAGAGATTCTTCAGCACTGCACTCTATCCCGAAGCGCTCGCAGCGCCCGTGGCGCCCGCAGCGCCCGTGGCGCCCGCAGCGCCGCCTTCCTTGATGGAGTTCACCAATCCCCCCGCCAGCACGATCTTCGCCTGCCGCGCCGTCAAATCGCACCGCACCTCGAACGACTTCCCCTGCGTCAGGTTCCTCACCGCGATCGGCTTGCCGCCCTCGACCGCCTCCCGAACCCCCGTCATCTCCAGCTCCTCCCCCTGCGCCACCGGCGCGCCCTCCGGCAGCACGAGCGGCAGCAGGCCGAAGTTCACGAGGTTCGCCTGATGGATCCGCGCAAAAGACTTCACGAACACCGCCTTCACCCCCAGCGCCATCGGTGCCAGCGCCGCGTGCTCCCGGCTCGACCCCTGACCGTAGTTCGCGCCGCCGACGATGAACCCGCCGCCCTCGCGCTTCGCCCGCTCCGCGAATTCCGCGTCCATTCGCGAGAACACGTACTCCGAGATCGCCGGGATGTTCGACCGCAGTGGCAGAATCCTCGCCCCCGCGGGCATGATATCATCCGTGGTCACGTTGTCGCCCGCCACCAGCAGCACCTTCCCCCGGATCTCATCCTCCAGCGGCCCCCGCGTCGGCACCGGCGCGATGTTCGGCCCGCGGATGATCTGCACTCCCTCCGGGCCTTCGGCCGGCGGGACGATCATGCCGTCGTCCGCCGGGAACCGCTCCGGCTCCGCCACCTTCACCGGCTCCCCCAGGCTGCTCGGATCGACGATCTCCCCCGCCATCGCGGAGGCCGCACACACCTCCACTCCGGCCAGATACGTCGGCGCATCCTTCGTCCCACACCGCCCCTGGAAGTTGCGATTGAAGCTCCGCAGCGTCGCCCCACCCGAGGGCGGCGCCTGCCCCATCCCGATGCACGGCCCGCAGGCGCTCTCCAGAATCCGCGCTCCCGCTGCCACCATCTTCGCCAGCGCCCCGTTCGCGGCCAGCATGGTCAGCACCTGCCGCGACCCCGGCGAGATCGTGAGGCTCACCTTCGGGTGCACCCGCTTGCCGTCGAGCATCCCCGCCACCGTCATCATGTCCCGATAGGACGAGTTCGTGCAGCTCCCAATGCACACCTGAGCCAGCTTCCTCCCCGCCAGCTCCGCCGCGGGCGCCACCTTGTCCGGGCTGAACGGCTGCGCCACCAGTGGCTCCAGCGCCCCCAGATCGATCTCCAGCACATCGTCGTACTCCGCCTCCGGATCGGGAAGCAGTTCACTCCACGTGTCCTCGCGACTCTGTGCTTGCAGGAACGCGCGCGTCCGCCCATCCGACGGGAACACCGAACTCGTCGCCCCCAACTCTGCCCCCATGTTCGCGATCGTCGC
>Ga0307378_10010397_pt1 | contig 12078 bp, 7 predicted proteins | sample UN1MG_FD_202238 | JGI IMG/M metagenome (GOLD analysis project Ga0307378, IMG submission 202238) | Soil microbial communities from Risofladan, Vaasa, Finland - UN-1 | ecosystem: Environmental > Terrestrial > Soil > Coastal area > Acid sulfate soil | place: Finland: Risofladan, Vaasa | collected...
AGGGACAGGACAATGGGGCCAGGGAGGGTCCAGCGAAGCACCCCGTTGCCGCCTCGAATAAGGAGAGCTTGACGATGCCGCAAATACGAGCATATCTGACCTGCCTTCTCGTCGCAGCGGCTGCAGCCCCCGTCGCTTGTGTCAGAGAAGGAGGCAAGTCCCGTCCATTGGACTCCAAGCCGAAGGCTTCCACCCCTCAGATTCCGAGCGGACTGAAAGAGGCATACAGGACCCACCTAGCTCTGCGGGATAGGCTGCCCGAACTGGTGGAGATCTACCTGCGAAGCGATGATCCGAACCACAGAGACGCGGCATGGGATGCGTTCATCATATTCCCATTGGACGATGCTCCCAATCCCCGAGCCGTTGTGGAGAAGATAGTCCCCATACTGGAGGACGGAACCGATACGGAAGCCGTCGCTAGGGCGCTGCTGCTTCTCCGTATGATGGGGCCTTCAGCCAAAGACGCCGTGCCCGCCATCATACGGTTCATCCGGCAGCACCACGAGTGGGCATTCGAGGCTGCTGCGGTTCTTGGTTACATTGGGCCCGAGCCTGGAGTGATTCCGGAGCTGTTGTGGCTGCAGAAGGTCTCCAACAACCCGATGGCGGTTACGGCGGCGGACAAGGCGCTGGGGCGGCTGAAGGTCCGCGAGGGGATACCAGGCATCGCCATGAGGTTGAGAAGCGCGAAAGCATACTTCAGGGTTAACGCGGCTGAAGCCATCGGCCTGATGGGATGGGCGCCTGCGAAGGTCCGCCAAATCCTCGTCGCGGCGGCGTCGGACGATTCGAACGCCGTCCGGGCCAAGGCCGTCTGGGCGCTCGGACGCGTGGGCGATACGTCGTCGCCCGTCGCGGAGGCATTGGCGAAGGCCCTGTCGGATAAGGAGGAGCAGGTAGGCCTTGCCGCAGCCGAGGCCGTCGGCGACCTGGGGCTCTGCACGGAGGATATCGTGCGGGGCCTCGTCAAGCGGTCTGGATCAGGTAGCATCTGGACAACGCTCGCCGCGCGACAGGCGCTGACGCGTGTCGGCTGGAAGCGCACTGCGATGCTGTCGGCCGTCCTTGAAGAGCCCCAGTGGACGTTCAGTGAGCGCAGGCTAATTGCCTTTGCACTGGCAAAGACATCTCGGCGGGGGGCAAACGCGATTGCCGCTGCCGTTCGCCCGGGGGGGCGCGGTGCCTTTGCGGCCATGCTCGCGATGCGCGAGGCCGAATGGAACGCGGAGTTCTTTGTCAGCGGGATCGTGCGGGGGTTATCTGCTCAAGGTCTGGAAGTTCACGCGCTTGAAACGGCGGAGCACTTGAACCTGCGCGACGAGAAGATTGTCGCAGGCGCCATACGGATACTCACGGATGAGCATGGGGGTGCGGCCCTGCGCGCAGAAGCGGCCGAAACGCTTGGTGTCATAGGGAGCGCATCCGCTCAGGCCAAACGGGCTCTCACGCAGTCGCTCCAGTCCGACAGCGCGATGGTCGTCGATAGCGCGCGAAAGGCTCTGGAGAGCTGGAAATAGGGACACACTGTACTGGGCTAGCGACCTTTGTCCGGGCGCTGTTCGGTATGGCCGAAATCCGTTCAGAGAAGCTCATGGCCGGTTTCATTGCTCGTAAGTGCTTACCATCCAACAAGGACGAGGTTTTCGGTAGGGACAGGCACAGGAATCGGCCGGCCGGGTCACAGAGGCCGCCGTGGACTGGCTCGGGCATCGCATCGGCCTGGGCCCAATGAAGCCTCGCGAGATTGACAAATGGCGAATCTCACGCCTCAAGAACGAGTGGACCGCCCGCCGGACGGGCATCACGGAGTGAATGCGCTTGCGGGGACACAGGGAGGAGATATCATCTTCAGGCGCCCGCCCTTGACGACGACGGGCAGACGTACACATCCAGAGAGCGGAAATCGATTGGCGATAGTTCGTTCAAATCGGGAAAGGATCGACGGCGTATGAAGACAACTCTGGGACCGGTTGGCGTGGCGTTGACGGCGGCGATGGGATTGGCAGTCATGCTCGGGGCGATTTCAACGGCCCTGGCGCAGGGCGGCGGCTCGCCAGAGGCCCTCCTCCAGCAGACCATCCGCACCTGCAATTCGACCATCCCCAAGGACGGTGCTGGCGAGCAGTTCGGTTGGGGCATCAACTACTATGCCGGTGGCTTCGTGCGGGGCTACCAGCGCACGAAGGACACCGCCTGGCTCGACGCCGCCCAGAAGCTCTCAGAGTACTGCCTGAGCAAGATGCGCCCCGGCCCCGACGGGTACAGGGGATGGGTCGGCGAGGATCAGAGCGGGCGCGGTACGTGGGCGGATAATCACGTCGGCGACGCGATCATCATCGCCCCAATGCTCGCTTTCGCCGAGGTCGTCCTGAAGGACCCCGAGCTGAAGAAGAAGTACAGCGAGGCCGCCCGGAAGTACGTAGACGTGGCCAAGCGCGAGCTCTTCGAGAAGTGGGACAAGCGAGGCACATGGAAGGAAGACGGCGCCTGGGGCTGCTACGTCGGCTGGGAAATGGTCTGCTCGCAGGCCGACCCGAACACCTGGAAGAAGCACCCCGCACCCACCATCGCCGAGCCGTTCAACAAGAACAATCACATGGGCATATGCGCCCTGCGGCTCTTCCGCGTCACGGGCGAGGAGAAGTACCGCGAGCGGGCCTTCAAGATCTTCGCCTATACCAAGAGCCGCTTCCTGCTGGTGGACGACAGCTACTACGTGTGGAACTACTGGGAGCCCTTCGGCCCCGAGAGCGTGGACCTGGCGAAGAAGGACACGCGGCTCTGGATGAACGTCCACGGTGGCCGTCCCTACAATGCGGGCGAGGTCGGGCAGATGGTGGAGGCCTACAACACGGGCGTCGTCTTCGACAAGACCGACATCGAGCGGTTCCTCAACACCAACCTTAAGGTCATGTGGAACGGCGACAAGGCCAAGCCCCACTTCGCCATCGCCAACTGGAAGCTGCCCATGCCGCTGGGCAAGGACGGCAAGCCGCTGCCCCCGGAGACCAACTCCCCCGGCGCGGTTCTCTGGACCGCCCTCGCGCCCTTCAGCCAGACCGTGCGGGACCTGGCGGGCGGCCGCAGACGGGGCTCCGTCTCCGATAGGCCGGTCTCCTTCGACCGCCTGTACTGCGCCGAGAAGGACGCCAAGGTTTTCGACTGGCCCCACTACCACAACTGCAAGAGCCTGACGGTGGCGACCGTCATGCCCAGCGTCGTCAAGAAGGGCACCTCCACCATCATCCTGTGCAAGGCCCGCATTCCGCAGGACACCTTCGAGGTCGCCCTCTACAGCGCCGACGGCAAGGACAAGGTCGTGGTGCTGCACCAGGGCAAGATCGACGGCGGCCTGGATGGGCATGCGGGCATCTTCATCCTCCAGTGGGACCCGGCCTCCAGCAAGGATAGGCCCCTTAAGGGCGCCTACCGCGTCCGCTGGACGGGCGTGGATGGCTACCGCGAGTTCCCCATTACTGTGACGGAATAGGCCGGCAGTGCCTCCTCCGCTTCCCGTCTCCAAAGGGACTTATCCCTCACGAAAACTCCGTCCGCCAATGAGTTGATGAGAAGTTGGGTCGAATGAGGGGCGAGTGGGGAGCGGTCGAGGTAAGTAGCGGGAGATCCTGCCAGAGAGCGGCCTTGCGGCCAAGGGACGTGGGTGCTTACCATTCAACAAGGACGAGTTTTCCGGTAGGGACAGGAGGACGATGCGGGTGGTGGCAGACAGGAGTTACGATACTACCGATCTCGATCGGCGCAACTGTCGTTCTCGGAGCGTGGCTCATTACGGCTAAGGGTGGATCGATATGGCATCGCCGCTGATCGAAGGGCCGCGAGCCTGTACCAAGGCCGAGCTGCCGGAAGCGATCGCGCTGGTGGACCGCGTCATGCGTGGCGGCACTGGTCAGAGCTTCCTGATAGATTACCCGCTGGTCTATCTGGATGAAAACCTGGAGAACATTCGCATCCTGAAGGTGGACGGCGAGGTCGCGTCGGAGGTGCCGTTTCTGTCGCGTCCCGTCGAGATCGGCGGCTGCCGCTTTACGATCGGCGTGATCTCGCCTACCGCCACGGCCCCGGAGCACCGCAGGAAGGGCTACGGCCTGCGGTGCCTCAACAGTTGCATCGAAAAGATGACGCGGATGGACATCGACCTGTCGGTGCTGTGGACGCTGGCCGAGACCTTCCCGTTCTATGAGAAGGGCAATTACCAAGCCGTTCGCCCTCAATGCTGCACGTACCGATGCCGGCGCGAGGACTCCGCACTATTTGCCGATCACGGCCGGAAGATTGTCCGGTACGACCCGCGAACGCGGCGGTACGTCGAGGACATCCGGGCCATGCACGGATGCGAGATCACCGGCGTGGTCCGCACGGCCGAACAGTATCCGCCACTGCTCGATCTTCCCAAGATGAAGACGCTGGTGGCGCTGAGACGCGGTGAGTCCGAGGCGTACCTGATCGTCAGCCGGGCGGCCAACAAACCCGGGCTGGTGGAGGCCGGCGGCGAGCCGCCGGGCGTCGAGACGCTGGTGCATCATGCACTGTCCGAGCTCGCGGAGGGCGAGCACTTGTTCGCTTATGAATACCTCACCCCCACGGTCCTGGGCGACCTGCTCCGGCGGAAAAAGCCCGGGCGCAGCCAGCCCACGGCCGGCAACATGATGGTCCGCATCAATAACGTGCGCAGGTTCATGGAGAGGATCGCCCCGTGGGTGGAAGAAGGCGGCGCCGGCGCGGACAGGCGGTTTTCCCTGGCGGTCGCGGATGCCGGCGAGCTGATCGGCTTCGAGTTTTGCTCCGGCCGGCTCGCCCTCGGCTCGGCGAAGTTCGAGACGCACGTGGAGCTGTCTGTCCGCGAATTGACGTCGATCGTGTTCGGCCCGCACCCCGAGCGCCCCGTCGCCACGCCGGAGGTGTTGAAGGATCTCTTCCCCTTCTATTTCCCGATCTGGATGATGGATCATAGCTGAATCGATCTGATCGGACAGGGTCGAAGGGCGAATCCTGGTCATGCACAGGCGCAGATGCACGGGCCGCCGGCGGTATGCGTACACGGCCAAGGAAATCCGCGCATGAAGGCGAAGATTCGAAACAACCTCTTGCCGCATTGGCGCTGCCCGCGAACGTGGTGCTGCATAGGGAGATTGAGCCGCTGCTGACCCGTCCGGTGGGCCGGCCGTCGAAGAAACCGGTGGTGTGGTATCACGACTTCTTCTACCAGGCGGGCACGTGGGACAGACCTCGCCGCGTGGTGGCCAAGATCGAGCACCACCAGGGCAAGCTGTTCCCGCGCGTGGGGTTCATCGTGACCAACCTCCGCAGGCCGTCTTGGCAGGTGGTGAAGTTCTACAACGGCCGCGGGACGGCGGAGCAGTGGATCAAGGAGGGGCACGGGAGATCCTACCAGAGAGCGGCCTTGCGGCCAGGCAACGTCCTTGCGATTGAGCAAGGACGAGGTTTTCGGGAAGGACAGGAGTTCCGTGACAGACGTTGACGCGCCACCGCTGCGGGCGTAGTCTTGCCGGCAACGCACGGGGAGACGACGCATGCGATCGAAGCTCGTGTTTCCGCTCGTGGGCCTGTTGCTTCTGGCCTGCATCGGCTTCTATGGCGCCTCCGACGGCAAGACGCCGACAACGACCTCGGCGGCCACCGAGGGCACTCGGACGGCGGATGCGCCCGACGAGCCGTCGGCGAGAAAGACGGCACAGACGGCGGCGGCCGAGCCGAATTGGCCGAGGTCGCCGGTCGGGTTCATCAAGGGCTACTCCTGGGGCTATAACTCGGGCCCCGGCGACTACCAGACCCAGGCGGCCGAGCAGTCGATGGCCGCACTGGCGGACACGGGCACGCAATGGATCACGCTGGCCTACATGGCGCACATGCCCGCGTGGAACAAGCCCGAAATCCTCTGGGGCGAGCGGGACCCCGACATGGTCACCGATGCGGACATCCGGCGGGCAATCGCGCTGGCCCGCTCCCACGGGCTGAAGGTGATCCTCAAGCCGATGGTGGACATGTCGCCCAAGGCCAAGCCGGTCAAGTTCCGCCACGAGATCAACTTCAAGACGCCCGGCCCCGACGGCAACGCCAGGGACGACGAGGCGGCCTGGAAGGCGTGGTGGTCCAACTATCAGGCCTATCTCCTGCACCACGCGAGCCTGGCGGCCGAGGCGAACTGCGAGATGCTGTGCGTCGGTTGCGAACTGAAGAGCACCGAGCGGTTCGAGGCCCAATGGCGGGAGGTGATCCGCAAGAGCCGCGAGGTCTACAAGGGCCCGCTGGTCTACAACATGATGATGGATGGAACCATGTGGGAGATCCGCTGGTGGGACGCGGTGGACGTGCTGGGTCTCAGCGCGTACTCGTGGCGCCCGGAGGCGAACGACACGTCGGTGGCGGCGCAGGTGGCCTACTGGTCGAAGTGGCGCGACGGGCTGCGGACGCTATCGCTGAAGACGAAGCGGCCGATCTTCTTCATCGAGACGGGCTGCCGGTCGGCCCGCGGAGCGTCGAGGATGTCCGGCGACTTCACGCACTGGGAATGGCCCTACGACGGGGAGGAACAGGCCCGCTTCTATGAGGCGGCGCTCCAGGTCTTCTGGGATGAGCCGTGGTTCTGCGGGTACTCGTGGTGGGACTGGAAGGTGAAACTCTACAAGAAAGAGGACGCCGGGCGAAACCTGGAGTTCTACATCTACGGCAAACCTGCCGAGGCTGTGCTCCGTGCCTGGTACGCCAAGGAACGAAAACCGAAGTAGATGGCACTGCCGCACGGGTGGGGCGGCCATGCGACTGCCGAAATGGCAACCGGTCCCCATCATGGGAATTGATGAAGGAAGGACAACTAACGGTAAAATCAAGGGTTACGATTCCGCCTCGCGGTCACCATATCAGGACGGATATAGGCCTTTGTACACGGTCACGGGCAAGACGATGCTCGCCAAGCGCATTCCCACGATCCTGCCGCCGCTGGGGCTCTCCCAAGGCTTGGTCGAGATGCGGTGTGTCCTGTATCATCGAGTGAATGATCTACGGTCGGCGGCGGCCGCGATGCCCGTTGCGGCGAGGTGTACCCGGCGGCGTGTTCTCCAACGAGGCATGGCATGAACCATCGAGCTGTCTTGGTTGCCGTGGCGGCCCTTCTGGTCGGATCGTTCCTGTTCCTGGCTTCTCCGCTTGCGCACGGGCAATCCAACCCGCTGCAAGCCAATCCCACCACGAGACCGGCTGGACCGTTCTGGCCGCAGTTCAACGGGCCGCGCGGTGACAACCGGTCGTCGGACAAAGGCCTGTTGAAGACGTGGCCGGCCGGCGGACCGCGCCTCGTGTGGCGGTATGACGGCTGCGGCACGGGCTTCTCCTCGGTTGCGCTGGCCAAAGGCATGATCTTCACTGCGGGTGACTTCGACGCCAACTGCAACGTGCTGGCCCTGAACATGAAAGGCCAGCTGGTGTGGACCGCGTCCAACGGCAAGGCCTGGAAGGACGCCTGGCCCGGCTCGAGGTGCACGCCGACGTACAGCGATGGCATGGTGTACCACCTGAACGCGTATGGCCGGCTGGCCGCCTACGACGCCAATACGGGACAGCAGGCCTGGTCTGTCATGCTGAAACACGAGCGGTTGTCTCAAGGCGGCTATGCGGAGTCGGTCATCATCGACGGCAACAACCTGATCTGCATGCCCGGGGCCAGGGACGAGTTCATCGTGGCCCTCGACAAGAGGACAGGCAACAAGGTGTGGGTCAGCGACGTCAAGCAGACCCACTGGGACCGGGCCTCGTACGTCACGCCCATCCTGGTGGAGCACAAGAATCGCAAGCACATCATCCACATGTCGCTGTTCCGGCTGATGTGCCTGGACGCGCAGACCGGTAAGGTTCAGTGGTCGGTGCAGCACAAGAGGCCCAAGGAGCACTGTGACGTGGTGGCTGTCAGCCCCGTCTGGCTGAACGGGCGCGTGTTCATCACCAAGGGCTATGAATTCGGCAGCCGGGTGTATGCCATGGATCCCTCCGGCGCCAGCGTGACGCAAGCGTGGGAGCACAAGGACGCCGACTCCGAGCATGCTGCCGCCGTCGCCGACGGCAACTGCATCTACGTGTCGGGCAACTACGTCTACCCCGTCGGCGGTTGGCGGGGGAAGGAGGCCAAAGAGGGCGACCTGTTCTGCCTGGACATCGCCTCGGGCCGGCAAAGGTGGGTGGAGAACACTGGCAGGGTCACGGTGACGTACGCCGACGGCAGGCTGTACTGCCTGGATGAGTTCGGCAGGGTGCTCCTGATTGAGGCCAGTCCGGCCAAGTGCAGCATCGTCGGGAAGCTTCAGATTTCGAGGGCCAACCGGGGGCAGACGCTCACACATCCTGTCGTCATCGGCGGGAGGATGTATATACGCGACCACAACACACTGTATGTCTATGACGTCAAGGGCTAGACGACATCCTTCTCCAGTCCCTCCCGAAAACGCCGTCCGCCAGTGAGTCGATGAGAAGTCGGGGCGAACGAGCGGCGAGTCGGAGGGCGGCCAAGGTCAGCAGCGGGAGATCCTGTCAGAGAGCGGCCATGCGGCCACGTAACGTAAGTGCTTATCATTCAACACGGACGAGGTTTTCGGGAGGCACAGGCATGTGCGGGAGGCCTCGCTCGCTTGGCCGCCACATCCGTCGTCCTCTATCGCTGAACCAGTCACTCCCCAACGACTGCTGGCGTTGAGCCTTCGGTCTTCCGGGCGACCTCGGCTGCGGCGGCGTAGAGCTTCGCGTGGCGCGCGCGCCAGCCGGAACTCAGGAACCAGGCATGGCCCGCCACTCCCGGTGAGAAACGGAAGCTTCCCATCCCTCGCCACGAACCGCCCCGCAGGAATTGAAGGCTGTCCATCCCCTTGAACATGTACAGCACCCGCTCGTCCAGCATCTCCTGAGTCTGCCTGGCGAAGGCGGCGCCCAGCCTCTGCTTCCTCCGAGGGTCGGTGAGCGCACGCTCGACGAAGATGCGTGCCTCGCACTCCTGGATGCCCTCGTGCAGCGCCACCAATCTGTTGGTGGCCATGGGTCCGCCGGGCCCGGGCGCCAGCACCGGGTTGCACAGGTTCAAGTTCATCGAGCCCCGCCACCCCCAGTTGCCTTCCTTGAATCGCTGGTGGGCCCAACCGACTCGCCGGCCGCGCTTGTCCTTGATGACCCGCCAGTAGTCCGCGCCGATGCGGCCCATGCCGCGCTGGCCACCAGTGATGTTGGTTTCGCCGAAGAACCACCACCGCGTGGCTGGGTAGGTATGCAATGACACGTTGCGCTCGAACACCGCGTCCAACCGCTTCAGCTTCCAGCCGTACATGCGCCCCGGATCCTTGTCCGTCAGATAACGCTTGAACCCGTTGGCCCATTGCGTGGCCCACACGCTTGCCTGGTAGCCGATCTCTCCGATTCCGTGCAGCTTCTGGCCGTCCCGCCAGCGGCCGTGCCCGTGCTGCACCCAAGGCACCCCCGGTAGAATCTCGTTCCAGAACTGCACTTCGCCCTTCGTGGGTCTGGCGTCCGTGAACAAGCCGATCATCATGGTCTTCTCGAGACCTCGCTTACGCAGGCGCTTGCGGATCTCGGCGAATAGCGAACCCCAAAGGGCCTTGCTCTGCGGCTCCTCGTACCTGGGCAGATGCGCATTCTCGATCTTGCCGGTCGCGGGGTCCAGCATCGTAACCAGCGGCCCCAGCCCGTGGGGTACTTCGAAGGCCTTCATGTCGTCCGCCAGGCGCCGGCCGGCGGTTGCCCGGGGGTTCTCCTTGGGCGTCATGTAGAGTTCCCAGACCTGGAAGACCACGATCTTGGGTGCGCCCATGTGCTTCTGTGCCAGGTCGAGGTACCGATCCATGATCGAGAAGTCCCACGCGTACCTGTCCGGACCTTGTTTGATCCAGCGGACCATGGTTTCTGCGTTGCCCAGATTGGTGTGGGCTATCAAGGGCACATAGAGAACCCGGGCTCCGGGCTCGTTCAGGTACGACAGGCTCTTGGCGATCATCCTCCAGTGCTTCTCGGACCATGGCTTGAGCTTGTATTCCAGCACCAGCGTGTCGGGGACCTGGATCAGGTCCAGGAATGTGCGGTAGTCCTGCGCGTCCGGCAGCGTCCAGTCCAGGACCTCGATCTCGACGGGCACCTCAACGGGCTTCTCGCCCTGCACCTTGATGATCAACGCGCCCTTGTAGATGCCGGCCCCGGCCGTCTTGGGCACGCGGATGCGTACCCAGATGGGCACCACCGCCCCCCAGCGCGGCATGGGCTGCCCCTTGACCACGTACTTCTCGTCCTTCGTGCGCACCGGGAATTCCGCCAAGGGCTTGTCGTCCAGGCCGTTCAGGAAGGTGGCCCCCTGGGGGTAGGGCAGGAAGGGCCGGGCGATTCTGTCGTCGCAAATCTCCGTGCCCCAGGGAAGCCCGTACCAGATGCGGACCTGCGAGCCGGGTATGACCGACCTGTCGGATCGGAGGTCGCCCGGCGTGACCGTGAGCCCCCTGATGGGCTTGTCGCTGCCCAGCACCACCTTGCCGGTGAACGTCCCGTTCCTCACGCCGGTGAGGGCAATGGAGCGAAGCGGTTCGGTCCGGTCACCGAAGTCCACGTCCACGTCCGCCGCGAGCACATCCTGGTTCCAAACTTGCAGGCCCGTCGGCCGGACGGCGTTGGGTACTAGCCCCGCTGCGCTGTCGGCCGTGAGCTGCACCCGCCTGATCTCGCACGTGTTCCAGCAGAGGGTATAGGTCGAATGCTCCCGCTGGGCTGCCTTGTTCCTCTTTTCGTGCACGATCTTGTGGTAGGGCGCTCGGACGATCTCGATCGCCACCATGTTCAGTCCCGGCTTGAGAAGGCGTATGGGGATACTGATGTCTTTCAGGCTCCGCGTGCGCAGGCCGAACCGCCTGGCCGCCTCCCCCTTCAGGCGGCTCCAACCGGGCGGCTCGAGCAGCCACTTGCCGTTCTCGTCCAGATAGGGTTCGGCGGAGTATCCTTCCGCCAGGGCCTGTTGGCCGTCGGCCCCCGTGGGCACGTGGGCGCGGGTCACTTCCTCGCCGTTGACGTACACGATGGCCCCGCCGTAGTAGTCCACCGACAAGGAGAGCCCTTTCACACTGCCAGGATCGGTTACGGTGAACTTGCCCCGCATGCAGAGCCTGGAAAGATACGGCGTCTGCGCGAACCGGCGCGCCGGTCCGCGCATCCAGTGACGGTCGTCCATCTCCGGCTTGGTCCAGTCCGGCGGCGGCGCCGGGCTTTCGAAGTTCAGGAATTCCTGATCGAATCGGATGGATTCCCTGCCGCCGCCAAGGTCGATCACCGGCGGCTTGAAGGTATGGTGCAGGCGCCAGATGCCGTAGGTGTCCAGCACGACGGCTTTCTTGCCGGCCACGTCCGCATGCGCGAGCGAGGTGGCAGCGACAAGCCCCATCGTCCCGAACGCCAAAGACCGGATCACATGGCTCATTGCGTGCTTCCCGTTGCCGATACGCGGTCGCTTGGAACCCAATCGCGGCGGGATCATCGTGGCCGCTCCCCCATTCGCTGCAACAACGGCGATCCCGTCATGCGCTGCTGATGCCGTGCGATTGGCCTGAATCCATACTACCACTGTGGGGAGAAAAGGGGCAGGCTACTTTATGCCGTCTGTGCTCGGGAGGATAGGGGACGGGAGGATAGGGGACAGGCTACTTTATGCCGCCTCTGCTCTGCGCCGGCAGGAAAGCGGACGCGCGCGAAGGAGGGGTGAAGGCGGATTGGCGACCACGCCTGCACTCTCAACATACGCGACCATCATTGTCCGCCATGGAAATCGGTAAGGTGTCCCCGGATATCTGGGTGGTGTACTGTCTTGAGCATTTCGATTTGCGATTTTGAGCTTGTTTCGGATTTCGTGCTTCGGATTTCGGATTTCAGGAGTCCGATACCCCCCACTGACACAACGGTGCTGCAAGCTCGCGGAGCCCATGCTTTGAGATGGTTTCCAGGCGCCGTCTACAGCAGGTCTCGAAGGACCCGTCTCAGCAGGATCTTGATGAGACACAGCCCGACGAT